>Ga0265299_10000015_pt1 | contig 329395 bp, 275 predicted proteins | sample AusTroGonzalo_MG_4_FD_193485 | JGI IMG/M metagenome (GOLD analysis project Ga0265299, IMG submission 193485) | Bovine rumen microbial communities from tropical cattle in Woodstock, Queensland, Australia - Gonzalo_02 | ecosystem: Host-associated > Mammals > Digestive system > Stomach > Rumen ... | reverse complement strand
CCACCTCTTCCCATTCCGAACAGAGAAGTTAAGCCCGCTATCGCCGATGGTACTGCACACCAGTGGGAGAGTAGGTAGCCGCCACTTTTTACGGGAGTTCGACCTTTGCGTCGGACTCCCTTTTTTTTGTGTCTCCGCCGTTTCCTATATTTCACAAAATCCTCTTATCTTTGCATTATGGAAAAACAAAAGGTCTTAGTCGGAATGAGCGGCGGAGTCGATAGTTCCGCTGTTTGTATGCTACTCATCGAACAAGGTTACGATGTGATGGGTGTTACTATGCGAATGTGGGATACAGAAAGATGTTTTAGAAAGTATTCGCAAGATGAACCCGACTATATCATAGAGGCTAGAAATCTTGCTAAAAAATTGGGGTTCCCTCATCATGTATTAGACCTTCGTGATGAGTTCAAAAGGGAAATTGTAGACTATTTTGCTCATGAATACCTGTCTGGTCGTACGCCTAATCCTTGCGTAAGATGTAACCAAGTCTTTAAATGGCCTAAATTGATTCAACTGGCTGATGAATTGGGTTGCCAATTCGTTGCAACAGGTCATTACGCTAATATTGAAAACAAAGAGGATGCTTTTTACATCCGAAGAGGAAAAGACTCATTGAAGGATCAGTCTTATTTCTTGTGGAATGTGGACTCATCTATATGGGAACGCGCTATCTTCCCTTTGGGATCCATGAAAAAAGAAGAGGTGAAAGCCTATGCTGCCTCAAACGGTTTTGTCTCCATCTCTACTCAAAAGGAGAGTATGGAAATTTGCTTTGTTGAAGATGATTATCGTGACTTCCTTCGAAAATATTATCCAACTGAGGTGGCTGCCATAGAACAGGGACATTTTGTGGATGCTGCGGGACTAAAACTGGGTTTGCACGAAGGCTATCCGTTCTATACAGTTGGACAACGAAAAGGTCTTCGTATTGCGTTAGGTGAACCTGCCTATGTGTTGAAGATCAATCCAGCTAAAAATACTGTTATGCTTGGAAAAAAAGAACAGTTGGAAGCAACTGAAATGGTCGTGGAACACTATCATATCGTTCGTCCAAATGATTTCTTGGATAGTGTGTTGACTCAGATTCGTTATCGTTCGAAGGGGGTTGTCTCTCATGTGTCGATCATCAATGAGGAATTTCTTTATATACAGTTTGATGAGCCGGTAAGCGCTATCACACCAGGACAATCGGCAGCTTTTTATGATGGAGATAGATTATTGGGTGGGGGTATCATAGCAGGAGAAAAGGCTTTGAAAAAGGTGAAGAAACTATTGAGGTCAGTTTAATTCATTATAGAATCAATAATTGGTATAAATCGTGGGTTGTATATTGGAGTTTCCTTCTGTATTGTCTTCTATTTCAGTCGGTCACGATAGAAATTGCATATTATCCCTTCGAAATAAATTCAAAAATCACGCAAAATGAAATTATAGACCTCACCTTGAAAAAGAGATGTGAAAATTTGCATTGAACGAAAAAATTGTTGTCAATCATAATGTAAAGTGCGTTAATTTCTTTAAATTAGCAAATTGTTAATAGGATTGAGTTGAATCTCCTTTCAGAACCATATAAAAATGAGAATTTGTAAAAGCATAATTTGTGTTGTTTTCTTTTTGTGTTCGTTTCTTGTACAGGCGAAGGAGACCTATTATTTTTCACACTACTCCAATTATGATGGTTTGTTGTCAAACAGAATCCTTTATATGTCGGCAGATGAGAAGGGTTATTTATGGGTGGCAACGGATTTTGGTTTGTCTCGTTTTGATGGAAAAAGGTTTAAGAACTATACCTTGAAGGAGTATCCAAATTTGATGCGAGATGATATCATGTCGGTTCAAAGTTATGGAGATAACAAAATCATGGTGGGTGGCCGTGATGGTATGTTGTATGAGTATGACAAAGGGAAGGATATCTTTGTAGATAAGATGCCGACCTATTTTGATAGGACATTTTACAGAACAATCACTAAATTTTACCTGTCGCCTAAAGGCCTCTATTCTATCAGTGATAATGGAGGTGCATTCATCTATGATGAAGAGCATGGAACATTCACTGAGAATCATCCCTATTTTGAGAAGTCGCAATTTACCTTGATTAATTCATTGTTCCTCGATTCACACGAACGTTTATGGTGTGGATCGTTGGATTATTTTCATGTAATAGACAAGACGGGTAAAGAGGTTTTTGTTTATCATTCTACGGATCAGCCGTGTGGAGTGGTTAGTTCCATTACATCGATTGATCAGGAACATGTCTTGATCTCTTCGACGTTGGGAGAGTTGTGGATATTTGAATTATCAGGAGATAAGATCATTGGTCCTAAGGTTGTGAAGGTGCCATTTGCTAGTACGAGCAATGTTTTGAAAGATTCGAAGGGTAGCTTTTGGTTTACAACGGATGGATATGGATTGTGGCGTTCAGAAACACTCCAAGAGGGCGATTTCCAGGAGATTGTACCTATCAATGCTTCTAAGATGGACATTAGTAAGATTTATGCCATACAAGAGGGATGTGATGGAACAATCTGGATTGGTACGCAGAACAAAGGTATTTGGGGAATTTCTCGTAAAGAGAATGTTCCGTTATATTTCTCTGGAGAGATAGGCTTCCCATTGGTGTTATGTTCTTGTTTTGAAAAAGATGAGGAGGGTAATTTATATGTTGGAACGGATGGAGCTGGACTTTACAAGGTGGATGAGAAATTCAAACAGGTACATCCGATAGAACTTCCGAACAAGAACATTACAGGAATGTGTAAGTTGCCGAATCATACGCTTGCTCTTTCTACATGGGGTAAGGGTGTGATTTATTATGATTACAAAGGTAATACGTCGCGTATTGAGGATTTCAAGGGAATAGAAGATCCGTCTCATAATTTCTTTGGGGTTAATTACCAAGAGAACTGCTTATATGCATGTAGTGCGGGTGATGGAATGTATGCAGATTCCACGCTCTCAAAGTGGCAACGCTTGGATATGGAGGATAAATCGAAGCAATGTGGTAATAAATGGGTTTATACCACCATATCAGGTGCAAATGGATTGCAATGGACATTGACGTCTAATACATTGGTATGTAAAAAGAATGGACGTTATGTTTCGTTGTTTGGAAATTTAGCTGAACAAAAAGCACATAATCAGTTGTCGATAACAGATGCTACTTGTCTTTCAACAGGTGAGCTTGTCTTGGTGACGAATAAGGGTGTATTGTTCATTCATTCAGATCTTGCTATTGATACTTTAACCAAGGTTCCTCCACACAAATACATGAGTGTTCAAGTGGATGATTACGGAAAGGTGTGGGCATCTTATATAGGGGGTGTTCTCTATTTCAATCCTTATACACAGGAGTATTCAGAGATTTCGAAAGACTTTTCGGATATGTCTAAATACTTCTTCATGAATCGTTCTAAGTATAAAACGAAGGATGGCGTCATCTTGTTTGGATCGAATGGAGGATTTGTTTCTATTGATACCAAACAAACTTTCACAGAGGGAAATATTGATTATTTGGCTTTTTCTCAGTTGTATCTGTCACATGACAAGGTGATGCCATGCAGTAAATTATTGCCTAAGGGTAATTTGAATAGTGTGGAGAAGTTGGTGTTGAAGCATGATCAGACGAATATTTCCGTTGGAGTGGATTGCTTGGATTTTGATGAGATGATGCCAGTCTCTCTACAGTATCGCTTATTTGGCTATTCAGATGAGTGGCAAAAGATAGATGATAGCAGAATGATATCCTTCAACCATATACCAGAGGGCAAGTATGTATTGGAGGTGATGGCATATCGAACCAATCCGGATCAGAAGCATAAAAGTATTTCATTGCCAATCATTGTACAGTCTCCATGGTGGAAGACAGGATGGTTTTCATTGATAGTCCTACTATTGTTGGTGGCTGCTGTTATGGCATTGCTTCGTGTTCGTACAAGACGATTGGAACGTGCAAAACAGAACTTGACGGAGATGGTCAATATCCAAACGAACGAATTGCGTTGTTCGTTACAAGAAAAGAACAGAATCTTGTCTGTGATTGCTCACGACTTGAAAAACCCAATGTTTGCGATATCAAGTGCTTTAAAGAATTGGTCGGAGAAAGGTGTCCAGTCAGCGTCTAATGAGCAGGTGGAGTTGGTGTATGATACTTCTGTTCGCTTGCAGGATGAGATGCAGAAATTATTGGATTGGGCTAAGTCTGGACAAGACAATATAGCATGGAGTCCACAGAATTGCAATATGGCAGAGATAGTGGAGAATGTATTGTCATTGCAAAAGAAGCAGTTGGAGGACAAAAAGTTGCAAGTGGAGGTGATGACGGATAAGATTTCTCATTATGCTTATGCAGATGTGCGTTCTTTGGAGATTATCATGAGAAATTTGATCAGTAATGCGATTAAGTTTACGCCAGAAGGAGGATTAATTCGCATTTCGGCAGAAGAGGATAAGGACAGTGTGATTGTTAAAGTGGCTGATTCGGGTGTGGGAATGACCGAGGAACAGGTTCAGAACCTAATGGAGAAGGGTCTTCACAACTCTACGGAGGGAACGAAGGGAGAGAAAGGAACAGGTTTGGGCATCAGTTTGTGTGACAACTATATCAGACGGAACTTTGGTCGTATGGATATAGCAAGTGAAGTAGGCAAAGGAACAACTATCACAGTGGTATTGCCAATGTCGAATGATGAGGTCATAACGGTTGATTCTGGTAGCCAGTTAGAGGGCGAATCGGTAAAAGATAGTGCGATATTAGAAGGGAACACGATATTGTGGATTGATGACGAACCGCTTATTTGTCAGTCGATGCAAGAAAACCTCTCTCGTTATGCGACGATAGTGACGGCACATAACGGTGTGGAAGCAATGCAGGTATTAAAATCTACGAGAGTGGATTTGATTGTCAGTGATGTGACAATGCCTAAAATGGATGGAATAGAGTTCGCCAAATGGGTGAAAAAGAATAAGGAGTATAGTCATCTGCCAATCCTATTTGTTTCGGCCAATAATGATGAGAAGGATCGTTTGTTGGGATTGATGTCGGGTGCTGTTGATTATATCAACAAGCCATTTGTTATGGAAGAGGTGTTGTTGAAACTCACAAATATCTTAGTGATGAGACAGAAGATTCAGCAGCACTTGTTGCAGGTGATGATGATTAATGGTGAAGGAGTGGTGAAATCGGAGTCGAAAGCAAATAAGGATGAAGTTGAAGGCGGAGAAGATTTGTTGAACCCAGATTTGCGAAGATTTATGAAGATTTTGGAAACGAAATATTCAGATACCACACTACAAACAGAAGGGTTGGCTAGTGAAATGATGATGAGTCTCTCCACGTTGTTTAGAAAGATTAAGTCGTTGACTGGTAAAACACCGGTTGACTTGTTAAATGAATATAGATTGAACAAAGCTATGCAAATGTTGGCCAATCCACAAGATGACACACCGATTGCTGAGATAGCATTCAAGTGTGGATTCTCGGATGCCTCCTATTTTTCTAAAAAATTCAAAGATCAGTTTAATCTGTCACCTTCACAATACAGACAGAAGATGTAGTTTTTTTGACTTGATTTTACCATTCAGTGATTGTCAAGTAGAGAAGAGATTGTCTAAAAGCAGGAACTGTTTTTGAATGGGATAGTTGTGTAAATAAGGGCTTTTTCACAAAGGAGACGAAGAAAAAGGGTTTGTTGGTGCAATGTGAAATTCATGTCAAAATCTATTTGTCGACATAGGGAGATTCTATGAAAAATCTATCAACAAGCATGAGATTTTAGCGGATTTAATTGAGTGGAATTTTATACACGATGAAAGGAATTTACTGACAAGCGGTTGCCTGTCGGTATATCTTTGTGACATGTTTTTACATTTAGTACTATAGATTTCAGTTAATAGCAGATAGACTGCCTTTCGATGTTTGAACCTGTGATAGGTTGGAGAGCAATTGAAAGTAATTGTGTAATAGTAGTGTAAAAGTAATAGTGGTTCTAAAAAATGGTGCGTTGCAGACAACCTCTGCAGCGTACCTTTTAAAAGAAAGAAAAAGAGGAGGATGAGATGACCACAGAAACATATTAATAAAGAGATAAAGATGAAAATCATAAAATATATAATTTGTGTTATGTAAAGTTAAGTTGTGTAATAATAAGTAATGACCATGAAGAATGTATTTTTTTTGAAACGAGTTTTCTCTTTGTTGTTACTACTCGTATTGGCACTAGCGGTGAATGCCCAAGTGTTGATTGTTGAGCAAAAACAAGAGGGTTCTCAAGAAACGAAGAAGGTTTCCTATGATTTGGGCGATAACCCCGTCCTGACATATAGCGGGACCAATCTCGTCGTAAAAACAAACATTGCTAGCGCAGAGTTTCCATTAGGGAAGGTCGCAAAGTATTATTTTGCGGAGTCGGATCCAACAGGAGTAGTGACGACGCAGGGGAAAATGGGATACCTTTTCGTAACGGAAGAGGGCGTCCGGATGGTCGGATTCGAACCATCCATCCAAGTGAAGTTCTACACCATCAGTGGACAGTTCATCCAGGAATACAAAACCTCAGAGGAGGGTTCCTTGGAAATCAATCTCAACGGACACCCACAAGGCGTCTATCTCATTCAATTAAACACCACCACCATTAAAGTAATAAAGAAATGAAAAAGATTTTTATCCTTTTGGCAGCCGGATTATTCTCGATGGGAATATCCGCTCAAACAATGATCTACAATATGCGCGTCCTTAAAACGGATGGTACTGAAGTGTTCTACCCAATAGCAGACGTGCAACAAGTTGACTTCATAGAGGAAGAGGAGCAAGAGGAGGAGCCAACCGTCAAGGTGTTCCTTTCTGGCGACGACCCAAACAAAGACGGACAGTGTAGAGTGCAAACAGATCGCTACACAGGTCCTGACGGACAATGTTTCCTAAACTATCCTTCCCAACTCTCTAACGACCCTAACGTAAAGCATGGTGTCATCATCTGGGGACCTGGTGGAGGAGAGAAGCCAGGCAACTATCCGAATATGATCAACCGTTTGGTTTCTCACGGATTTGTCGTATTGGAGTTGAAAGAGTCTCCTGGTAGTGGAGATCCAGCAATCGCTGCAATCAACTGGTTGGAGAAAGAGAACAGCAATCCTAATAGCAAATTCTACAACAAGCTCATCATGGACCGCGTTGGTTGCGCTGGTCACTCCATGGGAGGTTTGGAGTCTGAGCAGGCATGGTTGAAGGACTCTCGCGTCTACACAGCATGTTTGAACAACAGTGGTGACTTAAACAGATCCGCCATGGGAAAGATGAAGGACGGTAAGCCTATTGCCATCGTTTACGGTGAGGCAGGAATGGAGCGTCCGAATGCAGAGGGAGACTATAACAATGGTGTATCATGTCCAGCTTGCCTTATCATGTTGACGGGAGGTCCTGATCAAGGTGAAGGTGGATACGGACACGGTTCAGGTCCTTGGACAGGTCATGCGGCTACTTGCGCATGGATGCGTTGGCACATCGGACGTGAGTCATTCAGAAAAGATGCCTTCACCACACCGAATGGTGAGTTCATAAGCGGATACATCTCTGGTGCACAAGGAAAATGGTCTGGTAAGTACAAGAACTGGGAAAACTGGGTAGAAAAATAATACGTAGTTTGTTATTGGTAATCTATATTTTTAAACGGTCGTCAAGTAATTGACGACCGTTTTTTCTGTGACTTTAATGAAGAGAAAGACAGATTATTCATCTGTTTTATTATTCTCAGTATTTTCATCTAGTTCATTTGTCTCAATCATTTCATTCTTTTCTTCGCTTTCCTCTTTTTTATCGCGCTTGCCATTGAAGTAGAAGGTTAGTGTTCCGAAAAGTGTGCTATGTTTGGTTTTGTAGTCGACATTGTCACCTCTGTAGAGGTCGAGAACTCCTAGGTCATAACCTACAGTAAATTTAACTTTTGGAGAGAAGGCCATTCCCAAGCCGAAACGGAATCCGAAATCTACTCTATTGGAGTGTTCGCTGTCAAACACGTTGGTTTCTTTTGCTTGGTTGCGCATATCGTTTAACATCTTTTCTGCCACTTGTTGCATGGAAGCATCTTCCAATTCGAGGTTGTAAGTGGTGATGGTCTTTCCTGCTAATCCGTATCCCACGTAAGGACCTACTTGAGGAATCAAACCGAAGTTTCCTAAATTGATTCGATAGTTTAGTGTGATAGGAACGACCATATAGTGAATGGTAGTTTTGGTCTCTTCGTCAATCTCAAATTTGTCGTTGCTTTCATATCCATTTCCATCCATCTTGTAACCTTTCCTTTGGTAGGTTAATCCAAACTCCATAAAGAAGTTGTTGACGAATGTATAATCGAATGTCAGACCGCCTTGAATATTCGTGATTCCTTCAGGGTCTTTTAAATCATACGGATCTTCTATTCGCATGGTTGATAAACCGGCACCTGCTGTTATGCCCACGTTGAAGTCACCCTTTTTCGCCTCTTGTGCGTTTGTACTGATTGCTGTGATCAATAAGACAGCAGCCAAAAACATTTTTTTCATGATAATTTTATAATTAGATGTTTTTAATGTGTTTTTTCAGAATGCTATATTTATTATTTATTGCTCAGAAAACTAATCACATGCAAATTTTATTATGCATTAATTCATATACAAATATTGAACCAAACGAGATTAAAAAGGAGAAAATTTTCTTCGGATATAAAAAATTCATAAGGGGGGAATACTGCATCGTTTCATCGAATCAAATTCAAAAAACATAAGATAAATTTATAGATCCACCTAAATAAAAAGGGAAGACTGGATATTATCGCAGTCTTCCCTTTGAGGTTAAATTCACAATCTCAGAAGCTTCGTGAGAAGTCTTTTGAGAATTAGTTCGCATTGTTATTTTTTCAGAATGACAACTTTAGCTTTTTCGCCGTTTCTTACGATATATGCACCAGATGACAATCCTAATTGTTTAAGAGCGGAATCAAGTCCTGCTTCTGAGCAGGTAACTTTGCCCATCCAAACGCCTTGCATGGAGAGAACATCAAATGTTACTTCAGACAATTCAATAGAAGCATCTTCCACACTGACGTGATCATTAACAGCCTTAAACTCAATTTTATCGATGTTGACATAGTCTGATTCGATTTCTATTTTTAGGATGTGCTTTCCGGCCTCTAATTCGCTTGTCTTCCCTTCGTATTCTTTGAAGGTCTTCCAATCGCCAGAGTTTTTCACCTTAATAGTTTCGGAGATTGCTTTGTCATCGATGTAAAGCTTGAATGCAGAACCGTCGTTACCAGAAGCTGCATAGGCAGTCCATGTATAGCTATCTGTGTATTTTACATCCAGCGTGTATTCTACCCATTCACCTTTTGCGGTCCAACCAAGAGCATATTTGCCAGTTTCGTACTCCTCGATGTCGATTCCGTCTTCTGTACGGAATTTTTTACCTTCATCAAGGTCGTCGCTATCGTGGAAGGCCATTCCTTCGCCACCCTCGTCATAGAATTCCATTTCGACGGTACCAGGAAGTTCTTGAGCTACGCCTTTGTAAGGACCTTGAGGAGCTTTAACTTCAAAAGTTTTCTTAGAAGAGTTGTAGCTTTTACCTTTACTGTCGGTCATGACAGCGGAGAATTCGTATTTGCCAATTTCCAAATTTTCGACAGTCACTTCGAATGGTTCGTTGTTTAATGTCTCGATTAGGGTATTGCCTTGGTAGAATTCGATAGACTTCACGTTTGTACCCTCTGGCAAAGTAGCTTTTGCGGTAAGTGTAGCTGTAGCAGGAGCCTCACCCACATTAGGGGAAACAGAAAGAGAGACGCCAGTAGCAGAGTATTTACCGCATGCGTTGGAGTATTGTTTGAAGAAAGCCCACAAAGCGTTAGAGGTATGGAATCCGTTGTTGGAAGGTTCATGGTCGCGACCATTTACGGAGTAGAGGATGACCTCTGTTTCGCAATCACCATCCTTATAGCGGATCATAGAATAGCCATTACCAGTTTTCTCTTCAGGTGTCATATTACATCCCATTGCCTGAGCGTATTTTTTCATGTTGTCCTTGATACCGCTGTAAGCCATTATATTGTCGGCAGTTCCGTGGACATGACAGATTGGTACAGGACGAGAAGTAGAAGTGCTGGCATTCACCAAATTGTAACCAGAGATGGGGCCAAAAGCTGCGATTCTGTCTGCAGCCTTGTTCATCATATAGTAAGTGAATGCACCACCCAATGAGAAACCAGATAAATAAACACGAGTTTCATCGATGTTATAATCTTTTTTAACTTCCGAAATAATATCTAACATAAAGTTCACATCGGACATTCCATCAAGATCCCAACCAGTACTAAAAGTCCTACCCCAAGCCGATCCTGCGAGGCCGACAGGATAGACAACGACGAAGTTGGCGGTGTCGGCGAGAGAAGGCCATTGGGTTTGTTGTTTTTGATAGTTGTAATCTTGATCCATTCCGTGGCAAGAGATGATTAAAGGTCTATTGTCAGTAAGACAATCAGGCACATACAAAAAGTATTGGCGGTTTTTACCTCCCGTATTAATACTTTTCAATCCGTTATGTTTAGCAGCGTAGGCGCTAAACATGCTAAATAAAATAGCTACAATAAGTAAATAACTTTTTTTCATGATATAAAGTGTTGGTTTTTAGTGTAATAAATTGACATCAATATAGAATAAAAGTACTACAAAGTGGTCTGATAAAAATACAACAAAGTGGTTCTTTTATATATGGTTCTTTTCACTCAATTTGCAAAGATAATAAAGTAATTATAAAAAAAGGTTCTTTTTTTAAAAAATACATTTTTAGTTTTCAATTGATTCTCTACTAGATGTATGAAAAAAAGAGGTTACAAAGTTACAGTTTACAAAAAAAAGATTGTTGCAGGACTTACTTCTGCAACAATCTTTTAACTTCTAAAAGTGATATAAAAGTAGGAAAAACTTGTAACGATTATTTAGAACTAATAATAGTTAACATTCCAATATTTATTCATAACGATAATGCTTGATGTAAACCTGATCATTATTATTCGCTTCATTATCAAGCATTAATGCATGAAAGACTGTGTCTTTTAACTTGTCATTATTAGGTAAATTTTTCATTCCTCTTAAATCCCAAAAAGTAATACCTTCTGGCTCTTCATATTTTGGTGTATTAGGATGAAATTCATATCTGAATTTGTTATTCTTATCGTCATCCATACAGGAGCGAGCTATTTCAGTCAATGATGTTTGCTTTGCGCTTAACAATTTTTCGAAAGGTATGTTATCTCCATATTTTATTTTAAGTCTGTTGATAGAAAACAACGAAACATAACTGCTTAATCTAAATACTTGAATGCCATCATTCTCGTGATTTTCACATATATATCCGCTATTCAAATGCAAAAAAATATCATTGTCAAAACAACCTCCTTGCATATAGTATTTTTTTGATTTCGGATTATCCCACAAAGTCAAAGACGTATCGAATTTCAAGAAATTCTTTGAAAAAAATTTATTTTTTTTATTGTATTTGATGGCTTCTATGTCAATATCGTACACTTCAATAGGTGAACTATCTTCCTCTTCATAGAATCCACAATGTTTGTCGGAAGTATATAATTTCCCATCTTTAATTGCACACCATGCTAAACTGCTATAATATTGCTTGTCGTCATTTCTTTTTATGGTTTGCTTACATATATATGTAAGAGTTTCTGCTTCAAATACGGCAATTGCGGGCTTTACATTATCATCATCACTTGTTATAGGTACAAATAAATAATTTTGATAAAAATCGATATCTCCATAATGATTATATTTTGATTCTTTCAAACTTGTCTCGCTATTATTTCTATGCAGATAGCCATTAGGAAGATTGTTTTTATCAATCTTTTTATCTAAATCATGGGTAACTGGAATTTTCCACAATTCACCAGTTTGGCTTATATACCAATTCTTGTCGTCGTGGCAAATGCCTTGTACATTTCTTTCCCATCCTGTTTTTTTTTCATCAGGATAATCTCCTATATAATCATAATATGCCATATATATAAATTTTTAAGTAAGTAAAACAATATTTTATTTATTCGAAGTAATGCATGATAAAGTCTTTTCTGTTACTTCGATTGTTATCTCTGCCAATAAAGCATGATTTTGAATGTTTTTCCACTATTGCTAGCATAGCTAATGCATCTGCCATATTATCTGCAATAAACATAATTTGTTTTATTTTGGCTTTAGCGAAAAAAGAGACACGTCGTTCTTTCTCAATTATTTCCCAATAGCCCTTTTCTGCATTATATCGGGCAGATACATTTTGAGGATTATAAGGAATTATATCAGTCTTTGTTAGGGGTTCTGAAGGAAGACCGCTATCACCATCCCAATAACTTAGAATGAAATCTTTTCGATTTGATCTTTTATTGCTTCGACCCACATAACATTGTCTAGTGTGTCTTTTTGCTATTCTCAATCCATTCAGAGCATCTTCTTCCGTAGCAAATATTTTCATTCTTGATCGTCCGTCCGTTAATAACCAGTCGTTGGTTTCTTTTACAATTTTTAGATTAGCTGGATTGTATGAGATAACATCATATGTGATTTTATCATAAACGCCGACAGGAAGATACATGTTAGCATCAATACGGCATTCTCCATAACCCATGTAGAAATAACCACTTGGATGCGCTTCACTACTTCCCCAACTATTTTTGCAAATCCATGCTTTTTTATTATCATCATATCCTACTATACATATTACGTGTCCTCCTTCAAAAGAGCCAAGAATAGAACGTGTATAAACGTCGGTCTCGTTTTGGCAATAATACCAAAATGAGTAGAAATCAGAGTAATAATCGTAACGAGATACAAGCGGACCATTTTCGATGATCCAACGCTTCATCTGATTTATGTCTGCTGTCACCTTATAGTCCTCAATTTTTAGGATTCTATTACTTCCTTCTGACATGTGTGCTTCTTGATTGATAGGGATATATGGGTAATTGTATTCTAAACAGATACCTTCTTTTTTTGCAGCTTCCATGGCCGATGAACAATTCCAACCATATCTATTATCATCTTTATTACACTGACGTTGAGCTGTAAAAAATAAACTTGCTTCTGATAAATCAACAGTATTTTGACTATTATTGTAATTTTGAATTCTATATTGTGCTTCTATCGCAGCAGCAGTGGCAAATGCAACACATGATCCACATGAACCTTGATCCTTTACACTGGTCAGCACATTACCTAAGTCTCTCCAATCAAATCGCTTAGGTCTAGTTGTAGATGTTTTTTTTGCTAATTTACCGTTATTATCTATATAGTAGTAGTTGTAAGTCTTTCGTCTGAAAATCTCAAGAGATATTTTTGAAAGAACGGGATCTTCCAATGCAGCCATCTGAGGATGCTCATCGAAAACCTTTGGATCATAATTTTTTACATTAATTTTCCATTTTACTTTATCCCTTTTTAGAATTGCATTAATGTCCTTAGGACTAACTTTTTGAAGTTTCTCAAGAGATAACTCTTTAATAGCTGAAAGTCTAGCTGCTTCAAGAGCAGTCTTTTCTATTAATTTTTTTGCCATTTGTAATAAGTTTTAGTTGTTAGTAATAAATTTTTTGTTGAAAAAATTATCTTGATAAACTATTTTATTCTGCCTAAGAAACATTTATAAGTTTTTTTACCTGTTCTGGTATTATATATTCCTCAAATTCTCTATGTATTGCATTGACTAACGAGGTGCATAGTTCTTTATGAAAAGATTCATCCGTACGAGCGATTCCCTTAGCTCCCCATAGATGTGTAAAATCATCACATTCACCATTATATTCAAATGGGAGAAAGGTGTGTGGATGAAGACCTAGTTTTTGGGCGCACATGGAGAATAAACGTTGTTCTGCAAAGACCATTTGAGAGACCATCTCCGTAGGGCGTTCTTTATTGTCCGTCATAAAATCAATGGCTGTCGCTGTATAGAAATCTTTAAATGAGTCATCATTGAAATATGCTAGTGCAGTATTACATGGTGAAACAGACCAATCAAATTGAGAGTCTATTTGGTACCCTTCCCTTTTCTTTAAAAACTCGTAAGGTAAATAGCAGTCAATATTTAATGATTCACGGTGGAATGCCACAATTTTTTCTTTTTTTAATTCATCTAAAGTTTTCCATACAAGAAGATCTGTATCCATCATTACTACGGGACCTTTTTCATTTTTTATTGCAAATAGTTTTGCTGCTGCCCAAAAGATTTCTGGATCAATGGATTCAGGGATTCTATTTAATGTGTCAACATCAATGGAATCCCATAGATTCAACAATCCCAACATTTCATAATAATCATAACCAATACTGTCTGTATAAAGTTTTATGGGACCATTGTATCGTTTCCAAAGCAAAGAGGACAGGATGGTTGTCAACAATTCAAAATCATCCACAGAGTAAGCTGCTTTATTATTGCAAGCACGGAATGGCTTCGTCCAGTTGATATGCAATGCCTGTACGCCTGATTTACTTGTTTTCATTATTTCCTCCGTTTTTTTGGTCTTCCATTGTTGGTGCGGTTTCTACGTTTGTTAATTGATTGTAACAAAGCTTTAACGTAGGTAGGCCTGCCACTAGTCTTTATATAAACATTTCCTTTTTGTCTCCAACGTCCTCCATTTATAGAGTGCAGAATACCACTTAATGATAGTGCTCCTCCCGATGACCCTACACGTTTTGATGTATATGAAGAATTATAAGATGAGCTGTATCGTGGTGTATCTATAGAATGCAGGATGCCTGTTATTGAAAGATTTCCACCTGAAGATCCCACTCGTCTTGACGAGTTATAAGAGCCATAAGATGTATAACTGCCGTTCCGTCGTATATCTATAGAATGTATGATACCACGCAAAGAAAGGTTTCCTGCAGATGACCCTATCTGTTTTGAAGAATAGGAAGAACCGTAAGATGTGTGACTACTATATCGTCGGCCATTTTGAGAAGTATCTGTGGGTTGTAAGACATTTTCTATAGACGGATTTTCGTCAGATGAGTCAACCTGTTTATTAGATAAATCAACACAGTCAACCACAACATTTTCTTCACATAACTGTAGAATAGCTGCTAATCCAGAAGTCATGTCGCATTGCCCCATATTGATGTTATAACCAATTGTACAATGCCCTGTGGCAGTCCTATTGACAGATTTATTATTTCTCCGACATACAATTCCTTTTATGCCTTCAGATGAATCAACATTAATATCTGCCGCAAATGATAGATTGGCATGTTGAATCTCTAAGTAGGGAATAGGAACCAACGTAAACAAAGGAACCTTAAGCTGATAAGATTTACCTTTATACGGATATGAAAATGTTATGAAAATCGGTTCTACACTCTCTTTCCTCTCCTCTGGGGTATCCTGAACCTTTTTAAAGGATTTGTTTAGTATAACATCATATGCAGCTTCTATAGATTTATATTGTGCTTTTACGCATGACACAAGAGGGGTGGAAACCAATTTGTCTAATGACATTGGTCGTAATCCATCCAATAATTGTTTTGAAATATCTTTCTTTGAGTCTGATTGAATAGAAGCCATCAATTCTGAATTAATTTTCTATAAGCTAACTAATCCTATTTTCACAGTTCCTCCAGCCTCTTCTATGATGTTTTTCAAGAGTTCTGCCTCTTCATATGAGATATAACTGCACAATACACCTTTTGAACGAATGATGTTAATGATATCTTCTTCCTTCAACTCTGGTCTCGTTCCTTTTATTAGAACGAGTAGTCTGCTTATGTTATTATTAGATACATCACCCGTAATTTGTAAATAATATGCTGAGGACATTTCTTCCATTTTAACTGTAACGCTCTTATTTTCAAGCATATCGTTTAATTCCTCTGCTTCTCCCAAAGTTAAATTTGTACACAAAACACCTTTGTTTTCAAAAGCTTTACGAATGGATTCCTCTGTTAATTCAGGTCTTTTCTTCCAGAGCTGTTTGATGAGATTATTTAATCTGCTCTTTGTGATGGAATATCTTATTATTCTAAGATAATATTTCCCAGATGGATTTCTCTCGATTTTTGAATCATTTTCAGGTTCAACCTTTATCTCTTCTTCGTTTTCAATCTCTTCTTCATCTTCGAGGTTGTCATCTTCATTTTGGGGAACATCGTCAATCTCAAAACAATAATCTTGGAAAACCTGAAGGATTTTGGCTAATCCTGCTGGCATATTGGTACCCGTAGCACGAATGTTTAGGTCCATTAATCCTTTGTAATCCAATGAATTGTTACCCTGTTCTTCTCCTTCATATCGTTGATTGCTTATACGGGCATTAAAGGTATCATCTGAGTTTGCGGCTACCTCTGCTGTAAATTTAATATCTACCGTATCAATCTGTAAATAAGGAACGGGAACAATGCTAAGCAATGGTAATCTCATTGTTTTGGGTTTCCCATTATGAATAAACTCAAAACTTACCATTACTACAGATAAATCATCTGAATCTTCACTTTTGTCGAATCCTAACTTTTGAATATAATCTATGGTCGCCTCTGACGCTTGTTTCTGTGCATTCACACATGCGCAGAGTGGAGCTCCAATTAGATTTTCGAAAGGAACTGAATCGAATGCAGTGTTGGCTGTTTTTATATCTTCTTTTGTTATCATACTTATCTACTGAAATTACTTGCTGCTTCTAATCTATCTGATGCACTTTGTACTTTTTTCAAAATATCCATTGCTTTCTTTGACTCATTTCGATTGATGGTTAGTCTTAGTCTGCAATGAGGACAGGTTAATCCTGTTGATGTAAGTAATTCTGCAATTGTGGTTGGAATAAAATTGCCACATTGTGGACAATTCATCCCTGGTGTTTTTCCGTTATTTGTTACCATATTATTCTTCTATTTCGTTTGATTCGTTTTCTGTTACTGGTGCTTTTACTTCAATGCAATTGGTTACTGTTTGGATTAGATTACTCAATCCTGCTGGCATATCAGATTGCTCCATTCTAACTGCAACTCGTATCTTTATATTCTGTTTGTTTGAAGATTGACTTTCACTTGTTGTGTTTGTCATGGTACTACTAGTACTGTCTATATTTGCCAATCTAATGGGAGTACGAATTTCATTCAATATTTCACGTTTTGAAGCTGTAGGTATGCGTTCTTCTATTATCATCCTTCTTATATTAGCAGTCGATAATTTCGACAATTTTTTTACAGCACTTATTCTTGCTGAATCCGTAAGATTTTTAGTTGTAATAGCTTTCCTAAACGCTTTTCTTGCTGGGGTTAGACTCCTCTTCGATGTATTAAGGACAGATATTTCATCCACACTTAAATCTAATGATTCTGCTATGTTATTAATTGTGTTTGTTATTTCTTCTTCATTGATTTCCCATTCACCTTCTACATCAAACGTAGCCTCTTTTATATGTAAAAGTGGCATTGGCATCAATATAAGTTTTGGTATTTTCAAGGTGTATTCTTTATCGTCTTTTCCCTTTACAACGCACTCCACTGTTGCCAATTCATCAGGTTTTCCATCACTGCCTGACGTTATTCCGATTTCTTCTAATTTTTGAAAGAATTCATCGGCTGCACGATTGTTCGTCTCAACCGTTGAATACATTGCTTCCGATAGAATATCTACAAGAGTGTTATTACTTGCTTCCATGTTTCTGTTTTAATTATTAACTGATTTAATTCTGGAGGAAGACCCTTTTTTGATCTCCCTCCAGATTACTAAATTTATGAATCTGTTGCCTTGGCAGCAGGACTAATCTGTACTAAATGACTTTTCTTTCCTGCACTTACTTTATATACACCTGATTCGGTAAATAAAATTTGTAAGCTGTCTGCACTTGCAACTTTCTTCCCTTGCTCCTTTTTCCCATCTACATCTGTACATGTTATGGCAGATGGATCAAAATTTCCATTTCCATCCATATAACTTACAGATAAGATAGCATATCCATCTGAGGATAGGGTCAGGTTATCCGCCGATAATGTTAACTCTCCGTTTGGATCAACAATTTCGGTTGAACCATTCAGAATTTCCAACATCTTAGAAACACCTGCAGGAAGATCATCTTTCTCAACCTTCAATGTCACATCCATGGTAGTTTCTACACTATACTTGGATGTTTGCGTGGCTGAGGAATCCTTTTTGGAGGAATAACCTGCAGAAAATGTCACTGATTTCTTTGTGGCGTCTTTTACCTTGGATGCATCTGCCTCTTTTTTTGCAGCTTCCTGCTTTCCTTTTTCACCATCCTTATTCTCTCCTGGATTACCAGCAAGTGCTGGTTGTGGATCGTTGGCATTAAAAATGGTCGAGAAAGAGTTGGTATTGGTCATCGTAACATCAGACGCGGATGAAATAGTCATCTTGAAGTCGTATGTTACTTCTTTAATACCTAACGTAGGAATAGGGACAAGCGTTATCAGTGGAATTTGCATTTTAGCAATTTTCCCGTTTTGGAAGAAGTTGAATGAGACAACTGTCATGGTTTCAGAACCATTGTTGCTCTCGTTGGTCACTCCCACATTACGGATAAATTCTAAAACGGATTTTGCTGCATCGCCTTGTGCCTTGACCGCTGCTTTAAGGGGTTCTCCGATTATTTTATCGAAAGAAACTTTTTCCCATGAAGATGCTGCCTCGTTTACTCCTGCTACATCGGCAGTAACCTTTTCAAGCGTTACCGTTGCACTTAATTTATTGAATGCATTGGCAGCCTTTTCTGTTACGTCAATTACGTCATTGGCAATTTCTTTAACAGATGGTTCGCCTGCTCCTTCTTTGGAATCGCCGTCTTTTTTATCGGCATCCCCATTGTCTTGAGAGCCTCCAGATGGTTTAGGGTCCTCATCCTTTGGCTGACCTTCACCTTCTTGTGGATTTCCAGGATCGCCTCCTTTTTCATCGGGATTTCCACCTTCACCTTCTTGTGGATTTCCAGGATCGCCTCCTCCTTCATTGGGATTCCCACCTCCACCTTCTTGTGGATCTCCAGAAGGAGAATCCTCCAACTCTTCTTTAGTTTTGTCGTCTGTTTTTGGCATACTAAATTACGTTTAATTATTCGGTAACGGTGATTAATGTGGAATTATCTCCTGCTTTTATCTCATATTGTCCGGCTACTTCAATAAGGCATACTGCTCCTGTTTTGTCAAGAACTAGTTTACATGAATCGTCATCACCCGTTGGCTTTTTTTCTCCATCTTTAGGAATCCTTTCAACTGTAATTTCTGAAGGGGCGTAATATCCATCTACATTTTTATATGTAACATATACACCTCCATCTGCTAATGAGATTTTTTGAGAAGAAACAGTTAGTTCGCCTGTTGCAACAATTGAGTCAATGGATTCGCTTAGCATCTCCAATACTTTAGACATTCCTGCGGGCATATCATCTTGACCTGCCTTAACAGCTACATCCATTGTATATTCTACGCTATATTTTGAATCTCTTGTTGCAGTAGAGTCCTTCTTGCTTGAAACACTGGCGCTCATTTCCATGCTTCCTTTCGCAATGCCAATGTTAAAGCCTGCTTTCGCCTTCATACCGGCACTCACTTCGAGACTGTTGCTTTTCGTTGTGGAAAGCGACGATGACGCCGAAATGCTTGCCTTAAATGCTATGTCAATGTCTCGTATCGCAAAATACGGAATCGGTACAATCGTCAGCAAAGGTATGCTGAGTACTGTTTTATGTCCATTTTTGCGATATTCGAAGCTGACATAGACCGCCCTTGAGTTTCCATCCTCATCCGACGTTAGACCTACTTCCTTGATATAATCCAAGGTGGTCTTCGCTGCATTCGTCTGTGCTTCTATACAGGCAGATAATGGTCCACCAATAATAGAACCAAACGGAATTGACTGCAACGCATTCGTCGCGACTGTGGATGCTGTCGTGTCTATACTACTTGCCATAGATAATTAGCGATTAAGCAACTCTACTAACTGTTTTTTCTAGATTTCCTATTTCTGGTAATGATAATTCTTCTGATGCTAATGAAATAGTAATGGAATTGATCTTATTATTATTATCATCACCAGGATATGCAAAATATTTTCCTATACCGTCTGCTGTTAGTTTAATATCTTTCTCATCTACATTAGTTATACTTATAGCTTCTGGATGGTATATTCCATCAGATCCTTTGTATGTTACAGTTACAGTTTCTCCTGCAGTAGAGACAGTGTCAGTACTTACAGTTAGTTCACCCTCTGGGTTACATAAATCGATGGCACTACCCAACATCTCAAGAATCTTAGCCATACCAGCAGGCATAGAGTCTTGTGAAGCATGTACGGCAACATCCACCGTTGCTTCAATACTATAGGAAGATTCTGCTGTAGATTTGGAATCTCTCTTAGTAGAGATTGTTGAAGTCATGGTAGACTTCTTACGATTAAGAATAAGACCTAATCGTTTGTTAGTTTTTTGTGTGCCTGTATAACTTGCTTCATCAGTAATCGTATCTGATGTAGCTTCTGTTCCTTTGATGGATGCTTTGAAATTGATGTCAATTGTGTTGATTGCAATGTAAGGGATTGGTACAATCGTCAATAAAGGAACACTAATATTCACCTTTCTTCCATTCTGTACGAACGTGAAATACACGTAAATAGCCTCTGTGCGGCCATTTTCATCTACTGTCAATCCAACACTTTGAATAAAATCAATTGTTGTTAATGCAGCTTCTTTTTGAGCCAACACACATGCGTTAAGTGGACCACCAATAATGTTTTCAAATGGTAGTCCGTTCAAAGCAGATACTGTACTGCTTGTTACTCCTGATCCTATTGCCATAAGATAAAATAATAATTAAAAAAGTTAAAAATAATTTAATATATACTTGACGAAAATCGTCATTTTTTCTCCTGTTTGTATGATTGGTTTTGTTTCATCCTGTCACCCCGCCTCCGTCATCTCCAGCTTTGCGTGAACGATAGTACGGGAAGGATGGGAATGTCCCTCACTCATGGGTTGATGAGGAACCATCCCTCTTGTCTCAGTTATACTTTTTGCCTGAAATGCTCCTTGTGTCATAATAATATACGAATGTTTTTCAATATATAGTATTAGCCTAAGTTTTTGCAACAATAAACAATGATAAATATTGTCTATATAATCAAATTCAATACTAATATGGCAAATCTATATAATTAGATAATAAAATCAAAATTATATTGTAAAAAATAATCAGAATATTTGCAGATTTTCTGAATTTAATCATTTATCTACTTATAATTCTTTATATTATGAAATTAAAATTATTTGAGTTGAATGTTTAATAATATTCACATAAAAAATTATACAGATTTTAATAAACATTTTATTTAGAATATGTATTTCAGTAAGATTATTATAACTATCATAGTTATAATAAGTTGAAAAATAATTATATTTAAGAAAATCCTATTAAATAATTAAAAATAGAAAACATTCTTCAATACGTTCTCTCATCAAAAAAATTTAAAAAAAATTGTTTCTTTCGTTATGCTGTTTTACATTTGCAATCACAGTTAGATCATTTGTTGAATTCATTAAAAAAATCTTAAAGTATAATGTTCTTGAGATTAAAATCTGGTATTTTATCTGTATTACTTCTAATTTTTTTCTCGGGGGTGACTTATGCGAGTTCTGAAACTCAAGTTGATTCTGTTCGTGTTATCGACGAAGTTGTTGTTACCGGAACTAGAAATCAGACGGATCCTCGTCTGCTACCGTTGACAGTGAGTTCCATTACGGAAAATAGACTGACCGAACGTGGTGAACTGAACATTCTGCCAACACTCACGCAGGATGTTCCTGGATTGTTTGTTACGCAACGTGGCGTGCTGGGCTACAGTGTAAGCACAGGAGGAAGCGGTGGTATTAAAGTGCGTGGTATCGGTGGCTCTCCTAATACGGATGTGCTGGTGCTAATTGATGGATTGCCTCAGTATGCTGGATTGTACGGACATCCTGTGGCAGACAACTACCAAACGATGCTCGCAGAGCGTGTTGAGGTGGTACGTGGTCCTGCATCTATGTACTATGGAAGTAATGCTATGGGTGGTGTTGTGAATATTGTCACTCATCAACCGGAAAATGATACGGTCATAACTAATATTCATGCACAGGCAGGTTCGTACAAAACATTTGATGCGGGTATCTCTAATCAATTTCATAAACGTAAGTTCTCGTCTGCTGCTGGGTTCAACTATAGCCGAACAGATGGACACAGACCTAATATGGAGTTTCAGGAATACAATGGATTCTTGCGTCTCGGATATGACTTTAATGAACATTGGCAACTTGGTGGATTGGGTAATATAGCTTACTTCTCCACACACAATCCAGGGACTGTCTCTGCTCCTATAGAAGAGAGCCAGTTCGACATCCTTCGTGGCATGGCGGCTATTTCATTGGAAAATGAATATACAGAATGTCGGTTCCCTACTTCGGGTGCTGTACGGTTTTATTATAATGGTGGTAAACATAAGATTAACGATGGTCATGCTCATGAGGCTCCTGCTCCGACACAAGTCTATAACCATACCGATCTTATGACGGGTTTGACAGCCTATCAATCGTTGAAGTTCTTCAAAGGTAATCGCACTACATTCGGTTTTGACTACCAACACTTCGGTGGACATGCATGGAATACGCTTATCGCAAACGATACGGAAACGGATATCATCGACAAAACGCAGTCTGAAGTGGCTGGATACATTGACTTCCGTCAGCAAATTGTTTCTTGGCTCGTAATCGATGCTGGTATTCGATTAGGTAACCACTCGGAGGCAGGTATCAACTATGCACCTCAGGGCGGACTCTCCTTCATCTTGTCGCATGATGCAGAGATAAAGGCTCTTGTCAGTCGCGGTTATCGAAATCCAACCATTAGAGAACTTTATATGTACAAGCCAGCCAACAAGGATCTAAATCCTGTTAGCCTTTGGAATTATGAACTCTCGTATCGTCAACTCTTCCTTAAACGTCGTATGCGTGTTGGTCTCAATGTGTTCTATCTCCATTCTGATGATAATATTGAGACTCAAATGATCAACGGAAGACCTCTCAATGTGAATACGGGTGAGTTGAAAAATGCTGGTTTCGAGGCAGAAGTGAGTTGTCGTATCTGGCGTGGCTTGCATGTGAATACAAATTATTCGTTCTTGCACATGGAGAATCCTACGCTTGCGGCACCTGAACATAAGTTCAATCTCTCTGTCGCTTATCATCACGACCGTTTCCGTGTTGGTTCTTCATTGCAATGTATTTCAGGACTTTATACGGCTCTTGCTACAAAAGATACGCCTGCTGTCAAAGAGAGTTTCGTGTTGTGGAATGCCAACGCTTCTGTTCGTATCTGGCGTGAGTTGTGGGCGAATGTGAAGGCAGACAACCTCCTTGGACAGGAATATGAAATCAATGCAGGCTTCCCAATGCCGAAAACAACGGTAATGGGTGGAATCAGTTGGACATTTTAATATCTAATATAGATGAAACGCTTATTTATTCTTTTCTTAGGGTTGATCATGCTGTGTGGATGCAGCAATAAACAGCAACCGCAACCATCTTCTGATAATCGGGTGTCGGTGGAGGTACCTCCAACTGTCTATATGACACAGGAGATATCGCCCGCAGCATTGGTACGTATCTATGAAGCTTTAGGCAGACCTGCGACTGGAAGGGTGGCAATCAAGATCTCGACAGGAGAATCGGGTGGTCATAATTTTCTTCAGCCACGACTTATTCAGCAACTTGTGAATACAGTGAATGGTACATTGGTTGAATGTAATACAGCCTATGGAGGTAGTCGTGCTAATCCTGAGAAACATTGGCAGACAATACGCGAACATGGTTTCCTCGATATCGCTAAGGTGGATCTTATGGACGAGGAGGGTGATTTTACCATTCCTGTTGTGGATTCTACATGGATTCACTACGATCGTGTGGGAACGCACCTGAAAAACTATGATTTTATGATTAATCTTGCTCATTTCAAAGGACATGCGATGGGTGGTTTTGGCGGTGTGCTGAAAAATCAGTCAATCGGTGTTGCTTCATCTGCAGGTAAAGCCTACATCCATACGGCAGGTTATACGGAGAATGTGGACGAATTATGGTCGCATGTGGAGAATCAGGATGGATTCCTTGAGTCGATGGCTGCAGCTGCCCAGGCGGTACATAATTACTTTGACAATGGAGAACGAATCATCTATATCAATGTGATGAATAACCTTTCGGTTGATTGTGATTGCGATGCGCATCCGGCTGATCCTGAAATGGATAACATTGGTATACTCGCATCTCTTGATCCTGTGGCACTCGATCAAGCTTGTGTGGATTTGGTGTTCAATTATCCATCACGAGAAAAGGATGATGCATCCGCCCTTATTGAGCGTATCAACTCCCGCCATGGTATCCATACCATTGAGCATGCTGAAAAGATTGGACTTGGTTCACGCAAATACAATCTCGTAAGTATTGATGCTGATGAGATGCTCAAAACACTCAATGATAATAAACTTAGCTTGTTGGTACGCAACCATGGGGTTACTACTCAACACGCTCAACGTGGAATACAAGACCTCCTCGACCTGATTCAAAAGGAGCCGAACCGATTGAAGGGAGCTGTGTGTGCCGACAAAATTATTGGCAAAGCGGCTGCGTCGTTGATGGTGGTCGGTGGCGTGAAAGAGGTTCGCACGAACATTATTTGTGAAGATGCTAAGAAGCTATTGGAGCAGAATGGGGTTAAGATTGTAGCTGATACGGTGGTGCCGATGATTCTCAATCGCGATCAGTCAGGTCAATGTCCGATGGATTCTAAATTGGTTGGGGTTCAAACAGCCGATGAGTGTGTGGAAATATTAAAAGGCGTTCAAAAAAATAGATAATATGCTTCGTAAAATTCGTATTGGTGCCGCACTTTTCTTTTCTGTGGCGATAACACTTCTCTTTTTAGGAGTGGGATGGGGATTCAATATAATGTTTGGATGGATGGCAGATATTCAGTTTTTGCCAGCTCTCTTGGCTTTGAATATAGGGGTGTTAATCGGACTCGTCCTTCTCACCCTTTTGTTGGGAAGAATCTATTGTAGTGTGATTTGTCCGCTTGGTGTCATGCAAGATTTTTTTGGATGGATGGGAAAGAAACAGAAGAAGAATCGTTATTCCTATTCTCCTGAAAAGAAATGGTTGCGTTATACGGTGTTGGCTATCTTTGTGGTGTGTCTGATTATTGGGTTTGCTCCAATTATGGCATTGCTTGCTCCGTATTCCTCCTATGGCAGAATTGTTAATTCACTGTTCCGCCCACTATATGATCTTCTGGGCAATGTGTTGGCTTCTATGGAGAGTGGACACGATAGTTATTTGTTTTCAGAAGTGCAGATTTGGATGCGGAGTGTGACCACCTTCATTGTGGCGTTGCTCACACTGTTGGTATTGGCTATATTGGCATGGCGCAATGGTAGAACCTATTGTAACACCATCTGTCCTGTTGGTACAATACTCAGTTTTTTTGCTCGTTTTTCTTTCTTTCGCATACAATTTGATAAAGATAAATGTAAAAACTGCTCTCTTTGTGAAAAGAACTGTAAGGCTTCTGCAATCGATTACAAGTCGGGCAAGGTGGACTATTCGCGTTGTGTTACTTGTGGAGACTGTACAGCTGTCTGTAAATTCGATGCGTTGCACTTTCGCTTAGCTTCGCCTATAAAAAAAGAGTCGAACCAGACAGAATCACAACCGGACAATTCACGCCGTGCATTTTTGACGGGTACGGCAGTGGCAATTGGAACAGCGGCGATGGCAGAAACGAAGATTAAAGTGGATGGTGGTTTGGCTGTCATAGAAGACAAATGTGCACCTCAGCGTGTTACACCCATCACACCTCCAGGCTCTGTTTCGGCTCGTAATATGCAGAAACATTGTACGGCATGTCAGTTGTGTGTCAGTGCTTGTCCCAACGATGTGTTACGTCCATCTACAGATCCATTACGATTGATGCAACCGGAGATGTCGTTTGAGAGAGGTTATTGTCGTCCTGAATGTACAAGATGTTCTAATGTCTGTCCAACGGGAGCTATCCGACCGATTACTCGTGAAGAAAAGACAGCCATTCATATTGGTCATGCGGTTTGGATAGAGAAGAACTGTATTCCAATTGTCAACAATGATCCATGTGGTGCCTGTGCGCGACATTGCCCAGCTAGTGCCATTCAGATGGTGGATCATACCACAGCAGATGGGCGTCATGTGCAGGTGCCTGCTATCGATAAAGAGCGTTGCATAGGATGCGGTAAATGTGAGAATCTTTGTCCGTCCCGTCCATTCAGTGCAATCTATGTGGAAGGAAACCAAACGCATCATATTAATTAATTCCCAACCATTGAAAAATCAATAAATCATGAATAGAAGAGAATTCATAAAAAATACTTTTGCTGCGATGGTGGGAACTTCCACATTGCTTACCGCATGTCGAAAATCAGAAAAGGAGATAAATAATGTTGAACCAAGGCCCAATAGGGAATTGGGAGAAATGACACTCCGTACGAATCCTAATACAGGAGATAAGGTATCACTATTAGGCTTTGGTATGATGCGTTTGCCTGTTGTTGCGGGTGGTACTGCACGTGAGAATCCAGATTCACCTATCGACCAAGAGGCTGTGAACCAAATGGTGGATTATGCGTTGGCGCATGGAGTGAACTATTTCGACACCTCTCCAGCCTATTGTCAGGGTATGTCTGAACAGTCTACAGGTATCGCACTTAGCAGACATCCACGAAATAGCTATTTTATTTCCACAAAATTAAGTAATTTTGCTCCGGAAACATGGTCGTTGGAAGAGTCCAAAGCAATGTTCTTCCGTTCGTTGCAATATTTGAAAACGGAATACTTAGATTATCTCTTGTTGCATGCCGCAGGAATGTCTGGTGGAGATAAGGACGGTATGGGTGCCTTCTATGCAAGGTATATTGACAATGGACTTCTCGATTGGTTGGTGGAACAAAAGAAGAAGGGAAAGATCCGTAATCTTGGGTTCTCATACCATGGAGATATTCATGTGTTTGACATGTTATTGCGTTGGCATGATGAGGGTAAGTATCATTGGGATTTTGTTTTGATTGAGTTAAACTATCTTGATTGGAACTATGCGGATGAGATTAACCCTCGTAATACGGATGCTTCGTACCTCTATGCTGAGTTGGAGAAACGAGGCATACCTGCTACTATTATGGAACCATTGCTTGGAGGACGTTTGGCGAAACAGCCAGCCAGTATTCTGCGTGAAATGAAACAGATGGATATTAATGCCACTCCTGCAGAATGGGCGTTTCGTTATGCGGGCACACCTAAGGGAGTACTTACCGTGCTTAGTGGTATGACCTACATGGAGCACCTCCAAGAAAACTGTGCCACCTATTCACCATTACGTCCAATCACGAAGGAAGAGGATGAAATGTTGATGCGTTTGGCAGATAAACTTAGTGCGATGAAGTCGGTTCCATGTACTGCCTGCAACTATTGTATGCCTTGTCCGTATGGCTTGAATATACCAGTAATATTTACATATTACAATAATTGCCTGTCGGAAGAAATGGATGACGAGAAGCCAGAAGGAAGTTCTGAAAGTGAATTTCGAAAGGCTCGCAAGCGTTGGTTGATAGGCTACGACAGAACTGTGCCACGCATAAGACAGGCAGACCATTGTATAGGTTGCAACCATTGCCTTTCTCATTGTCCACAACGCATTGATATACCTAAGGAGATGCAACGTATCGACCGTTTCATGGAACAGATTAAACAACAAATGTAAATTATGGTGAGTCTGATAAATTCACCGTTTAAAGCAAAAAAAGAATATGATAGGAACTTGGGAAATAATTTTAATCGTCTTGGTTGTCCTTCTGCTTTTTGGAGGTAAGAAAATACCTGAATTGATGCGTGGACTTGGAAAAGGTGTGCGTTCCTTCAAGGAAGGTGTCAATGGCAAAGACGAAATGAATAATACGTCTGAGTCGGAACAGGTTAACTCTCAGAAAGAAGAAAAAGAGTAATGGCTGAGAATAACACCTCTTTCTGGGATCATCTGGATGTGTTACGCTCTGTCTTGCTCAAATCACTTTGTGCCTGGGTGATTGGGGCTATTGTGGCCTTTTGTCTTAAAGATTGGATTTTTCAATTCTTATTCGCCCCGACAAACTCTGACTTCGTACTTTATCGTGCTTTGTGTCACTTGTCCAACCTGACAGGGTGGAGTGGACTATGTATGGAAGAGGTGCAAGTCTCTTTCCTGAATACGGAACTGACCGCACAGTTCATGATGCATTTGCAGGTCTCCTTTTGGGGTGGATTGCTTTTTGCTCTGCCTTTCATTCTCTATTGGCTGTATGGCTTTATTGCTCCCGCCTTGTATGAAAAGGAGAAGAAATATGGAATAACGTTGATAGCCGTCTCTCTCTCCCTTTTTTCAGCAGGGATAGTTGTCTGTTATTTCATGATTTTCCCAATCTCTTTCAGATTTTTGGTGGAGTATCAGGTGGTGGATTTTGTGGTCAATCAGATCAGTCTCACCTCCTATATGTCTCTTTTTTTAACTCTTTCATTGTTAATGGGTTTTACGTTTGAAATTCCTATTCTTACTTGGCTACTTGCTAAGATGGGAGTGGTGGATGCTGAACAGTTGCGCAAATTTAGGAAACATGTCTTTGTCGTTTTACTCATCTTGGCTGCGGTTATTACCCCTACAGGCGATCCTTTCACGCTTATGTTGGTAACACTACCTATTTATTTGCTCTATGAGGTAAGCATCTTCATTATTCGAACGAGGTGAAGTTATTGAAAATTCATCAGATATTAGTTTTCTATTGTCAAACAAAGTCGCAATCCGATATCGTAGAAAATGTTTCCTGGTAGAGAATGGTATGAAGATCGACAATAATATGGCATGAAATTCCAACCTCCACCCTTAAATATGTGATTATCTCCTTCCGTAACAAGAGGGTCGGTTTGAGGTTCATCGGTGTAGAAATCAAAAAAGTCTTCGCACCATTCCCAAACGTTTCCGCTCATATCATAAAGACCAAGTTCATTTGGCTGCTTCATGCCGACGGAATGAGTGCCATACCCTGGCAATGTATTGTCTGACACCGCATTATTTGCATTCCAAGCCACAAGGTTTAGACTATCGCTTCCTGCGTAGAGAAAGTTGTGCGATTTATTTCCTCCCTTGGCTGCGTATTCCCATTCTGCCTCCGTCGGCAGACGGAATTGTTCACTTGTGATATCATTCAATTTTTCTATAAATGCCTTTGCGTCTTCCCAGGTAATATTCTCCACGGGTTTCTCCATACTTTTGTATCGACTTGGGTTTGTACCCATGACGGCTATCCACAACATTTGGGTACATTCCGTTTCTGCAAGATAGAAATCTTTGGTAAGTGTCACATTATGTTGAGTTTCAGTATAACTATCTCCATTTTCATCTCCATCTGTCATACCCATGATGAATGATCCTGCATCCACCTTTCTCATTTTGAACGAGACTCCATTGACCTCAAACTCTCTGACTTCTGGGGACGAAAATTTAATCTCGTTTATTTCGTTGATGTTGAAGGCTGTCACAGTACCATCTGTTTGGTGGATGTATAGTTTATTTTGAGCCACGGAGCAGAATGTAATTGTGAAACAAAATAAATATGAATATATTCTTTTCATATCTTTTATTGGAATGTTTTAAACAGAATTTAGTTTAGTTTAATTATTTTCTTACCATTCTGGATGTAAATTTTGTTTCGCAATAGAATGGTTGATTTCCGTCCAAGAACATCATAGATAGGGGTTTCCTTCTCACTCATTTCTACTGGAATATCTTGTTGAAGTGTTGCTTCAATTTCTTCGAGATCTCCGACCAATGTTCCGAATTTTGCCCAATCAGAATTCTGATAGGCTTCGAGTGAACTTGCATAGACGTGGATGACTGGTTCGGATGAGAAGAGGTAGTTTGCAATGGAAGGTGGAGTTGTTGCCTTCACATACGCGTTGGTCACAGGGGTACTGTAGAAGGCTCCTTGACGGATGTATTCTACGGAAGAGCCGATGATAACATTGGTCAGTTTCTCAGAATAGGCAAAGGCATCAAATCCGATATATGTGACATCATCTGGAATTGTCACTTCATTTAACTCGGTGTGAGAGAATGCATTGTCATTGATCCTAGTAAGATTCTCAGGAAGAATGATACTGGTGAGCTGACGTAGTTCGGTGAAGGCTTCTTCTTCGATTGTGCCATTTTCAAGAATGGCTTTTGAAAGGTCTACAACTTGTAGGTTACCTTCGCTCAACATCTCTCTCAAGTAGGCAATGTCTGTTCCATTCATTGGTCCGCTGATGGTTGCCGTCAGAACTTGAGGAGACAGAGAATCAGCAAGCGTACCTGCTTGTGTCAGATGGATATTGGCTGATCCTCCCTCTTGCTTGGTTGTTTCGTGCAGTGTTCCGTCTGCATCAACTGCATAGAGGGTAAACTCTTCTTTGATGCAAGATGGTATGCAGAAGTGAAGCGAGTTAGATGCATAGACCATCTTACCTTCGTTGTTAAGTGCAATGAATCCTACACCGCCTGTACCCGACATGGCAAAGAGAGAGTCTGATTGCAAGTAGGAATACTCCGCTGGTTTCAGAGAGTCAGGAAGATAAGAGGTGAATTGTCCTAAATCTCCACAGGTTCCCACTTTTTCGGAATTGTTTCGTTTCTGACCAGCGGTGGTTAGGAAGTCGGTGGTCAGCATATAGTCGACACGGTCTTCCACAAAGAGAATTTCGCGGTTCTTCTTTGGATATTTTGAGATTTCCTCCAAGGTCTTGTCGATGTCTTCTTGTGTAACGGTCAGTGAGTAGGTACCATAATCATTGATGGTTAGTTCGCAAGGTTCAAAGAATCCCCATGCGGTGAAAAAGTCGGTCAGGTCTTCCTGAGCCACTTCACATACCTTTCTGACGAATTTCAGGGAACTATTATCTGTGTTCTCCCATAATGAGAGAGGGTCTTCGCGGAGCTCTTTGAAGAGAGTTGGGAAGAAGGAGGTGTTTTGTCGTCCCTGATGGTAATAAAGATAGAGTTGGTAATACATCCTCATCATGCTGGTGACGTCTCTGACGAAGTAAGGGGTATGATGAGCATAGTCGTACATAGTGGTGGAGAGGGGAGAACCGTTGGTGGTGGTTCTACCATCGAGTAGGCAGATGACGTTGGAGAAGAGGTTGTTGGAGACCTCCGTGCAACCCTCTAAGTTGATGGCGCTCTGATTGTTGTGTCCGCACTCATGGGCTGCACACCAATCGTCATGATCGCTACGGCTGACGTCAAAGCTGTTCATGATACAAGTATCTGAGTTGTATGACGTGCGGTAGTTGGATGAGTTGGCATACCCGTCGTCGCTCTTTATTCCTTCGATGGCGAAGTTAGGGTTGTTGTAGTAGATGGGGAAGATGGATTCGCCACCTGTCAGATTGAAAGGTGCTTCTGCCCGCTGTCCTGTAGCTACTGATTCGCATATACCCATCAGTTCTTTCTCCCAGACGGTTAGACTATCGAACCAGATAATGCTCTTGTCGATGGTGGTTGGCCATACCATCTGATAGGTGGTTCGGTTGAAGTTGAAAAGCGTTTCACCGCCTTTGACAGTGAATAATTTGTGGGTGGCATTACCCAATATCTCTACGTATGCCTCGTCACTGTGACGTTTCACATCGTAATAACCATTTACAATACCTCCTTCAACGTGAATCTTGATGTCTGGCCACTCACTGATTTTCTTCGTTTTAGAACGTGTGTCGGCAGTATAGACGATATAATACAGTGCGTTTGGCTGACCTTCGATGATGTTGACGCCCTTGTTCAATTTATCTCCTGTTTTGGCATTCGATATGAGGTTGTTGCCAGTGCATCCTGCAATGTACAGAGTTGCGTCATCAGGTATCTCTTGATCGACAAAGACATAGATGGGTTGTGTGCCTTCTGCGTAGATACCTGTAGGATTTCCCATGTAGGAACCCCCCGTACTTTTGAGTAACTTGTTCCAATAATTGGCGTCGGAATAGGCGTTGTAGCTATGAATACGGAAATCTTTTTCGTAAGCAGCCCAACTGTTATTTTTAATCTTCAAAATGAACTCTTTCACATCGTCTGGCAATTCATCATTCGACATGGCTGTGCTTAGTTCATCGTCTGACATAGCTTGATAGTTCTCTTGTAGTTCGGTGCAAGCATAGTCTTTGAAATATTTTCCAAACAGCTCTTTTAGCCATTCAAGGTTGTTTGTTTCAACGGGATATATCTCTTCTAAGTTTCCTGTCAGGGTACCAAATTGATCCCAGTCTGAATCCTTAAAGTCATCCAACATATCAGAATAGACATAGATGGTTGGATTGGAGGAGAATAGGTAGGGTCCGACAGCCGGACAACCATGTGTTTTCACATATACAGTTTTAACGGGAGAAGAGTAGAAGACACCTTGGCTGCAGTTTGACACCCGTTTGCCAATGATGACGGTAGACAAAGAGTTGCAGTAGGCGAAGGCATCGAATTCCAAATTGGATACTCCGTTTGGAATCTCTATTTCAGTCAGACCAGAACGAGAGAAGGCCTGTTGGGAAATCTCATAGATGGTGTTGGGCAAGTTAATCTCCTTTAAGTTTTTGCATTCATAGAACATGGATTCACCAATGACATTGTTGGAGGTTGCAAGTGAATCAAGGTAGTAATCTCCACCGCTAACGATTTGGGCATCAGTTAGGTCGATGGAGGTCAGATGCTCTTCGTTGATCAGATGACGAAGGTATTTGATGTCTGTTCCATTGAGTGGACCTGTGATTTTCACCTTCTCTTCATTTGTATTCAGCAAAGAGGATAATGTACCAGCTTCCGTCACATTCACCACACTTTCAGCTTTTAAAAGGGTGAAATTACTTATGATGAAGGAGATTAAAACCATCATAAGTTTGTATAAGTGTCTTATTTCCATATCTGATTCATTTAAAACAGTGAATTTATAGAACTCACCTTGATTGGGGGACTTGCCGGCTCCCGATTATACATAGCAAAAACAACATCTCACGCAAATATATTGATTTTACCAAATAAATATCATAGTTTTAATAAAAATAACTTGGATGATTGCTGAAATAGTGCAAAAAGAGAGTCGCCATGAGGTTTGCTTGTTGTGAAATGAAAAGAGTCGGTTTTATAATCAGTGTTAAGTTTGCATAATGACTTGGGATTAGCTATATTTGTAGTGCGTTATCAGTATAATTTAGAATTATGAAAAATAAATTGTTTAAATCCCTATTTTGCGCAGGTCTTTTGTTGTTTACCTGTTCATGTGGAGGTGATTCTCAATCGGGAGAAAATGGTAGTAACGATACATATTGTACAGAGCAGGAGTTAGCTGATTTATCTCAGACATTGGGTGTGAATGTGACGAATGATGATGACACGAAACTCTTCCGTGAAGTGGCACAATGGAAGGATGTTCCATTTAAAAGCGCGGGTGCCGATAAAGATGGAGCCGATTGCTCTGGTTTTGTCGATGCACTCTATCTTACAGTATATGGAATTACTCTTCCTCGTCAGACATCAAAGATCTATGAGCAAGCAAGCATTATCAATTTGGATTATATCCATCCTGGTGATTTAGTTTTCTTCCGTACGGATGGAAAGCTAAATCAGACGCCTAATTATCTGGGTGTTTTTTTAAAGGATAAGCAATTTGCAGTGATGTCGTCAAAAGGTTTTAGAATAGAGAGTTTGGAATCTTCATATTACAAGAAAAACTTTGTTTGTGCAGGACGAGTAAAGTAAAAATTGTTTTCACGTAATGGCTATTTGAGATGGATAAAGCGTTGATTCAGAAATATAATGTTCCTGTACCGCGTTACACTAGTTACCCTCCTGCTAATCATTTTAAGGCATTGACATCGCAGGAGTATCTTGATGTGGTTCGTCAGTCTAACCTCTATTCTAGGAATAATATATCCTTCTACATTCATGTACCCTTCTGTCAACAGTTGTGTCACTATTGTGGATGCAACTCCGTAGCGATGGCGTCGGATGAACGGGTGAGTGCCTATGTGAATGCACTGCACAAGGAGATAGACCTTCTATTACCATTACTGGATAAGAATCGTAAGATTTCACAAATACATTATGGAGGTGGTTCTCCTACCTCACTGCCCGTCAGTGTGATTCGAGAACTCAACGATCATCTCCTACAAGGATTTGATACAATCGAGCAACCGGAGATCGCCATAGAGTGTCAGCCTGCCTATCTGACAGCTTCTGATTGGAACGCGTTGGCCGACGCTCATTTCACTCGTATGAGCATTGGTGTGCAAGACTTTGCTCCAGATGTGCTGAAGGCTGTGAATCGGAAAGCCTCCCTCATTCCATTGGAAGAGGTGTTCGAAATACTTACTTCGAAAGGCATTCGGGTGAATTTGGATTTCATCTATGGACTCCCATTGCAGACGGTGGATAGCTTTGCGCAGACTATCGAAAGAGCCATCCGCCTTCGTCCTCATCGTTTGGTCACCTTCAGTTATGCGCATGTGCCATGGGTGAATAAGCGACAACTCATCTTGGAGAAGTATGGTCTGCCCAAGGAAGAAGATAAAACGGCTATGTTTCAAAAGGCATCAGATCTGTTGTTGTCGGCTGGCTATCAAGCCGTTGGAATGGATCATTTCGTTTTGTCTGATGATAGTCTGTACCAAGCGTTGAAGAATCACCAATTGCACCGTAATTTCCAGGGCTATTGTACTCGTGAGATTACTGCACAGGTTTATGCCTTTGGCGTTTCGGGAATTAGTCAGTTGGATGGCATGTATGCTCAAAATACGAAGAATATCGATGAATACCTTCAGAATGTAAACGAGAGGATTCTCCCTATTGTCAAAGGATATGCTCTCAACAAAGAGGAACAGGTCACTCGTAGTGTGATTGAGATGTTGATGTGTAATTATCAGATTGATTGGAACGAGTTGTCTCAATTGTTGAATATGCCTATCTCTGATATTAAAAAGGCTACGGCGTATGATGATGTGAAGATGGCGGATTTTGCTCGCGATGGACTTATTCAAATGGATGAGCAACGTATTGTGATGCAACCCGAATATGCACCTTTCGTGCGTAATGTGGCAGCTTCGTTAGACAGACTGATGTCTAATGCGGCTCCTAATTTTTCAAAACCGATATAGTATAACAGTGATGAATAGTATATTGATGGATGTGCTTCGAGGCAAAACGACTTCTCGTCCTCCAGTATGGATGATGAGACAGGCAGGTCGTGTGTTACCTCGTTACAGAGCATTGCGGGAGAGTTACACTTTTCATGAGCTGATGCAGGATCCAGATCTGTGTGCGCAGGTGACCTTAATGCCTGTGGAGGATTTGGGAGTGGATGCTGCTATCCTATTCAGTGATATCCTTGTGATTCCTGTCGCTATGGGAGCCAGTTTGGAGTGGTCCGACCATGGTCCAGTCTTTACCAATCCATTAGCTCAGTATGATACACCTTCGAAACTAATTCATCCAGACCCTTCTCGATTGGAATATATCTATCACGCCATCGACCGTATCATTGCACTGCGTAAGCCTGACACTCCGTTGATTGGCTTCTGTGGAGCTCCGCTCACTGTGTTGTGTTATTTGTTGCAGGGTGTCAGCAGTAAGCATGATTTCCCTCAGGCGGTTAAGTTCTTCTATTCTCATCCGCAGGAGACGAGACGCTTGGTAGATCAGGTGGTGGAACTGACAATCGATTATGCCTTGCATCAGGTGGCACATGGTGTGGATGCATTCCAAATCTTTGAGAGTCATGCAGGACTCTTGCCTGAGGAGATGTACAGAGAACTATTCTTGCCTGCTGTGGCACGTATAGGAAGAGCATTGAAAGAGAAAAATGTGCCGGTTATCTTTTTCCCTAAAGGAATAGGGCACAACTTGAAATATATTACGCCAGACATCTGTGATTTTATCAGTGTGGATTGGCAGACAGATATCGTTGAGGCTCGTCGGCAAACCGATCCAAACATTGGATTGCAGGGAAATATGGATCCTCGTATTTTCTATGCGCCGAAAGAGGTGATACAAGCTAAATTGGAATCTTATATTCCGTTCTTTGCAGCAAATCCAAATTGGATCTTCAATTTGGGACATGGTGTTCTGGCTGACACTCCAGTGGAACAGTTGAAATGGACGGTGGAATGGATAAAAAACACGAATTGGAGTCATGATAAAATATAAGTCAATCAATCATCTTAACACCTCGTTGGAGGATAGAGAGACCTATTTCCGTCAGATTCAGGAAGAGGCAGAGACGGCATCCGTCTTTTTGCAGACCTGTAATCGAATGGAACTTTATTACGGAGAGGGCGATGTACCGAGAGATGTGGCACTCCATCTATTCCGTGTGGTGTGTGGATTGGAGTCTGCCATTGTAGGTGAACGAGCTGTGCAGGGACAAGTACGTGAGGCCTATTACAATGCACGTACGAAGAAAAAATTGCCAGCAGAGATTCATAAGTTGTTTGAGTGCGCTTTGGAGGTTGGGAAACGCGTGCGTACGGAGACTCGCATCTCGTATGGTGCCGTTAGTTATAGTTTGGCTACCATCGAGATTCTCAAGGAGTGTAATGTGGATATACATCAAGCTAAGATAGTGGTGTTGGGTGTGAATAGTCTGACAAGTGACATCCTGAAGTTTTTAAGTAATAAAGGAGCCACTCGTGTGGTGTTGGCTAACCGAAGTGTTGATAATGCCCACAATATAGCTGATGCGTTGAATATTCCAGTCTATGGATTGGAGGATAAAAAGAGTTTGTTGCAGGATGCAGATGTGGTGATCAGTGCTACATCGTCCGATCAATTGGTGGTGGAACGAACAGACATCGACCCTACCAGAAAGTTGTATGCCATCGATTTGGCATTCCCTCGTGACATAGACCCTGAGATTGCTCAATATCCAGATGTCTCACTGTTTAATCTGCAGGATGTGGAACGAATGGTACAGAAGAATATTTCCGTACGTAAGGATGAGGTGGAGAAGGCAGAGGCAATTATCGAAGAGGAGATAGCTTTGTTGGAGACAATTTTGGAACGTCGGAAGTCACTTACAACAATGAAATAAAAGAGAATTAGCATGGAGATGATAAAGGTTATAGCACGTAGTAGTCGGTTGAGTCAACTTCAGGTGAAGGAGGTTTTCGAGAAGTTCCCAGAGGTGCCCTACACGGTTCTGTTTACAGAATCATTCGGGGATAAAAATCTGGGATTGTCATTGTTGAATGGAGAGGCTCCTGATGATATGTTCACACGTGAACTAGACTTGGCTTTGATAGAGGGGAAGGCTGATATAGCGATTCATTCAGCCAAGGACTTGCCTGCTCAGGTACATCCTGAGTTGGAGGTCATCGCCCTATACGAGGCATTTGATAAAACGGATGCACTTGTCAGTCGTGATCATATCCATTTGGTTGATTTGCCTGCGGGCAGTACGGTTGGCACAAGCAGTCCGCTTCGCAAAGAGGGTATCATGCAGTTGAGACCTGATTTGAAGATTGTAGGAATACGAGGTTGCATCGAAGATCGTGTTAAGCAGGTGCGTGATGGTCGCATCGATTGTGCCATTGTAGCCACATGTGCTTTGAAACGATTGGGAATGGAGTCGGAGATTACAGAAATACTTCCATTCCCCGTTCATCCTATGCAGGGTAGATTGGCGATAACAGCCCGCAAAGGACGTTCCGATCTGAAACAACTATTTGCCAAAGGTAGTATTTTGTAAAGATGAATAGAGTACTCTATACTGGTCTGACCTCTCCCGATAAGGAGTTTATTCACACTCCCCTCATTGAGATTGTGGCTGTGGAGGATGATGCACCATTGATAGAGGCAGTACGTCAGTTAGAACCGAATGACATCCTACTTTTCACTAGCAGATATGCAGTTAAGTATTGGTATGAAACGATGGAGAAGATAGGCGTTGGCTGGTCGAACCATCGGATTGTTTCAATCGGTGACACGACGACGAAGGCGTTGCGAGACCTTGGAGCAACGAACATTGAGCAGACGAAGCAAGATGATTCGTACGGAGTGATAGATTACTTTCGCTCGGTGGACAATGGGCATTCGATTGTTTTCCCTCGTTCCGAATTAGCTTTGTCGCTGATACCAGACGGACTACAGGCGATGGGATTTAAGGTGAAAACAGTGACCGCCTATCGAAATGTGATGCCCCAATCGCCCCAAAAGGTGGATTTGAACAAGATAGATACGATTTTTTTCACTTCCCCCAGTACGATAGATAATTTCATTCGATTGTATGGGAGTTTGCCCGTTCATGTTGAATATCGTACCAGAGGAGTAGTGACACAAAATTATTTAAATGAAAAACTGAAATGAAGAGATTTAGAGACTATCGCAAGGATCAGGCAACAAGAGATCGTTTTGCCGATGTAGAGGTAAATGCCGATGATTTCATCTACCCCTATTTTGCCGTTGAAGGTAAAGGTGTGAAGAATGAGATTAAATCGATGCCAGGTATTTATCAGTTCTCTCTTGACACACTTGTAGAGGATGTGAAGGAGGTTCGTTCGTTAGGAATCAATAAGGTACTTCTTTTTGGTGTGATTCCGAACGAGCAAAAAGATGAACGAGGTTCTGCAGGGTATGATGAGAATGGTATAGTTTGCCAAGCCATTCGTGCTATTAAGGCGGCGGTTCCTGATATGATTGTGATGGCGGATGTATGTCTTTGTGAATATACTAGTCACGGGCACTGTGGCTTGTTAAAGAATAATGATGTGGATAATGATGCCACGTTGCCATTATTAGCGCAAGAAGCTTATGTCTATGCTAAGGCTGGTGCTGATTGGGTGGCACCTTCAGCTATGATGGATGGTCAGATTGAGGCACTTGATGCCAAACTGAAGGAGACTGGTTTGCGAAAGGGATGTAAGATTTTAGCCTATTCTGCCAAGTATGCTTCTGCTTTCTACGGACCATTCCGTGATGCGGCAGATTCAGCACCTTCTTTTGGCGATAGAAAGACCTACCAGATGGACTTCCGTACGCGCAACCAAGGATTGGCAGAGATTGAAGCCGACATTGAGGAGGGCGCTGATATGACCATGGTGAAGCCTGGTATGGCTTACTTGGATATTGTTGCCCGTGCGGTGGAGAAATACAAGGATATCCCAATGGTGACTTATCAGGTAAGTGGAGAGTACTCCATGTTGAAGGCTGCCTCTATGAATGGGTGGTTGGATGAGCCAAGGGTCGTGTTCGAAAGCCTTATCGCTATGAAAAGGGCAGGAGCACGATACATCATCTCTTATTATGCAAAAGAGTATATGCAAAAATGGAATGAAAGATTCCAGCTAAAAAGATAATTCTATGAACGAGAGAATCAAATCTGCACAGGCTTATAAGAATGCCTGTGATGTGATACCCGGGGGCGTTGACAGTCCGGTTCGAGCACTAAAGTCTGTGGGTACGACCCCTCTGTTTGTTCGAGAGGCAAAGGATACCTACTTGTATGATATTGATGGCAATCGATTTATCGACTTCTGTATGTCGTGGGGCGTCTTTATTTTAGGACACAACCAAGAGGCGGTGAGCCGTGCAGCAGTTGAGGCTGTCATGCGTGGTAGTAGTTATGGTATCGCAACGGAGGCTGAGACCATCTTGGCGAATAAGATTCGTGAGGCAGTACCCTCTATGGAGAAGCTTCGTTTCGTCAATTCAGGTACGGAAGCTACAATGTCAGCTATTCGTGTAGCGCGTGGTTATACGGGTCGCGATATCTTGGTGAAGTTTGAAGGCTGTTACCATGGTCATGCAGATCATCTCTTGGTGGCTGCCGGTTCGAGTGTAGCTAATCTAAGTAATGCCTCTTCCGCTGGTGTCCCTCAAGGTTTCACGCAGTATACGGTTGTTTTGCCATATAATGATACAGAGGCATTGGAGAACTATTTCAAGGAGAATGGCGACCGTGTGGCAGCTTTGATTATAGAACCAGTTGCATGTAACATGGGTGTCGTACCACCAACAAGAGAATTTATTGAGGCAACCAGACGTGTGACAAAAGAACATGGATCCATTTTGATCTTTGATGAGGTCATCACAGGTTTCCGTTTGAGTTGGGGTGGAGCACAACAGCGTTTCGGCATTCAGCCCGATATGACTACAGTTGGTAAGATTGTAGGAGGAGGATTCCCTGCTGCTGCTTTTGGTGGTAGAAAAGAGATTATGGATATGTTGGCGCCAGAAGGCCCTGTCTACCAGGCTGGTACACTTAGTGGCAATCCAGTGGCAATGGCTGCAGGTATTGCTACGCTTACAGAGTTGAAGAAAGAAGGGTTCTATGAAGAGTTGGAACGCAAAAGCGATGACTTCTGTGCTAAATTAGAGCAAATCATCGAAGGAAAAGATATCCGGTTGAATCATTGTGGTTCGATGTTCACCTTGTTCTTCAACCAACGTAATCCACAAAACTTCAAGGATACGAAAGCAAGTGACCAACAACGATTTGCCCGTTATTTCAATAATATGTTGCAACGAGGCATCTATGTCAGTCCTTCTCAGTTTGAAGGAAACTTCATCTCTAAGTGTCATACACCTGAGATTTTGGATTATGTTTTGAAATCGATTTCAGAAAGCATTGAATAACGTGTAGTCATGAATAACGAAGTGGAAAAAGAGTTTGTTGTGGTGGGTGCCGGACTGACGGGACTTACCACTGCCTATACATTAGCGAAAGCCGGTGCAGATGTGCAGGTGTTGGAGGTGCAAGATCGTGTGGGTGGACAGATACGCACCTACGAGGAGAATGGTTTTATATATGAGAGCGGACCGAATACAGGATCCATCTCATGGCCTGAGGTAAAAGAGTTGTTTGAGAGTCTCGGAGACGCCTGTTCTTTGCAAGTGGCAGACGAGTCGGCTAAACGTCGTTTGATATGGAAGGGAACGCAGTTTTGGGCATTGCCTTCTTCCTTAAAATCTGCATTACAGACACCGCTTTTCACATGGCATGATAAGTTTCGTATTTTAGGCGAACCATTTCGTGCTAAGGGAACAAATCCAGATGAGACGGTAGGTGAATTGGCTTGTCGTCGATTGGGTAAGTCGTATGTGGATTATGCGATTAATCCGTTTATTTCAGGTGTCTATGCGGGTGATCCTATGCGTTTGGTAACTCGTTATGCATTACCTAAATTGTATCGTTTGGAGAATGAGTATGGATCGTTTATCAAAGGATCCATAGCCAAGGCAAAACAACCTAAGAGTGATCGTGACAAAAAGGCGACAAAGCAAGTGTTCTCAGCACAGGGTGGATTAAGTCGTCTTGTTGAGGCTTTGACCTCATCTATCGGAATGGATCGAATCACGTTGAGTGCAAAGGATATTTCCATTCAACCAGCAGAAGAAGGGAAATGGTCTGTTCAATACAATGACCCATCGGGTGCGACAGTAACAGTCATTGCAAAGAAGGTAATCACGACGGTAGGAGCTTATGCGTTGCCTAAGATGTTGCCATTTGTGGATGAGTCGCTGATGAGTTGCATCAGCAATTTGGAATATGCCCCTGTGATGCAGGTAAGTGTAGGTTTGAAGGATGCGCAGGATGGTGATTTCCGTGCTTTTGGTGCTTTGGTTCCACAACTTGAAAACAAGAAAATATTAGGTGTATTATTCCCATCCTCTTGTTTCGCAGGACGTTCGCCTAAGGGTGGTGTGTTGATGTCATTCTTTATGGGTGGCATACGACATCCAGAGATGTTGAAGTTGAGTGATGAAGAGGTTAAGGCAATCATAGAGGAGGTTTTGGTGGATATGTTGAAGTTGCGTCCGGGTACACATCCAGACATCTTCCATGTCTTCCGTCACGAACATGCGATCCCACAGTATGAGAAGAGTTCGGGTGCCCGATTCGAAGCGATAGAGAAGATAGAATCGCAATATCCAGGATTGGTTTTAGGAGGAAACATCCGCAATGGTATTGGTATGGCAGATCGTATTCGTCAGGCAGTGACGATGGCGAATGAGGCATTGAAAGGATAAGAGCCATATAAGGTGATTTAGTTCACCATTTAACATAGTAAGAATTGTGGGTTTCGGTATTTTATGAATTTACAGAACCCACCTATAACAAAAAAGCGATGATCGAAAGACCATCGCTTTTTGTATTATGTGATAAAATCAGATTATTTGTTAACTCTGAATTTCTCGTTTCCGTTTTTGATGAAATCAACGATTTGTTTAGCTGCAGCGATACCAGCGTTGGTATTAGCTTCAGTTGTTTGAGCACCCATCTTCTTAGGAGTTGAGAAGTAACGACCTTCGAATTTAGCGAACTCATCGTTAGCAGCTGGCATGATGTCAGTTACATATTTCAAATCTTCGCGTTCAGCCATCAATTTGATCAAACCAGCCTCGTCGATTACCTCTTTACGAGCAGTGTTAACCAAGATAGCACCCTTCTTCATTTGACCTACCATTTCGTAGTTGATACTGTTTTTAGTCTCAGGAGTAGCAGGAATATGAAGAGAAACGATGTCACAAGTTTTGAACAATTCGTTTTGATTAGCAACAGCCTTAACGCCAGTTGACTCGATAGCAGAAGCAGGGCAGAATGCATCGTAAGCATATACATCCATACCGAAGCCTTTAGCGATACGAGCTACGTTGCGACCTACGTTACCATAAGCTAACAAACCAAGTTTCTTACCCATCAACTCAGAACCAGATTTACCGTTGTAGAAGTTACGAACAGCGAAAACCAACAAACCGAATACCAATTCAGCAACGGCGTTAGCATTCTGACCAGGGGTGTTCATAACACATACGTTGTGAGCAGTAGCAGCGGCTAGGTCAACATTGTCATAACCAGCACCAGCACGTACAACGATTTTCAATTTCTTAGCAGCGTCAAATACCTCTGCGTCAATCACATCACTACGGATGATGATAGCCTCAGCGTCAGCAGCTGCATCGAGTAGTTGTTTCTTCTCTGTATATTTTTCCAAAAGGACCATGTCAAAGCCAGCAGCATCCAATTCTTTCTTTATGCCGTCGATGGCTACCTTAGCGAACGGTTTTTCTGTAGCAACTAATACTTTCATAATCTATACCTATTTTAACGTTGTAGAGACGATGTGCACATCGTCTCTACGAACATAAATTAATCTATCTAATTATTTAAATTTTGCTTCATACTCATCAATGCAATCAACCAAAGCTTTAACGCTTTCCAATGGTAATGCATTGTAGCAAGATGCACGGAATCCACCAACAGAACGGTGTCCTTTGATACCAACCATACCCTTTTCAGTAGCAAATGCCATGAAGTCTTTCTCGATTTCCTCTTTTCTGTCAAGAAGTTCATCTTTCAAGACGAAGCAGATGTTCATGTAAGAACGGTCGTTCTTGTCTGCGATAGTTGGTTTGAAGATTTTGCTGTTGTCAATCTTGCTGTAAAGCAAGTTAGCACGCTCTTCTGCACGACGTTGCATCTCCTTTACACCACCTTGCTTCTTGATCCAACGAAGGTTCAACAATGCAGTGTAAACTGGCAATACTGGAGGTGTGTTGAACATAGAACCGTTTGCTACGTGTGTGCGGTAATCCAACATAGTTGGGATAGAACCTTCTTCCTTTGTAAGAGCATCCTCTTTTACGATAACAAAGGTAACACCTGCAGGTGCCAAGTTCTTTTGTGCACCACCATAGATACAATCATATTTTGCTACATCGATTGGACGAGAGAAGATGTCTGAAGACATATCAGCGATCAAACGTACAGGTACGTTTGGATCAGCATGCAACTCTGTACCATAAATAGTATTGTTAGTAGTGATATGCAAATAATCAAGGTCTGCTGGTACAGTATAACCTTTTGGTAAATAGTTGTATGTAGTATCTGCACTAGATGCTACTTCAACAACCTCACCGAAACGCTTTGCCTCCTTCATGGCTTTCTTTGCCCATACACCAGTATTTACATAACCAGCCTTTTTGTGAAGGAAGTTATATGGAACCATGCAAAATTCCAAACTAGCACCTCCACCCAAGAAAAGAACTTTATAACCATCAGGAATATTAAGCAACTCCTTGAACAAAGCCTCAGCTTCATCAACTACAGGTTGAAAATATTTTGCTCTGTGACTAATTTCTAGAATTGAAAGTCCATGACCCTCAAAATCTAAAACGGCTTTCGCTGTATCTTCGATCACCTCACGTGGAAGAATAGAAGGACCAGCATTGAAATTGTGCATTTTCATATCTTAAAATAATTAATTTATATGATTTATTTATTTTCTCGTTTTATAAGTACCACTTTCTTAAAAAGAAATACACCGCAAAATTAATATAAATTCTATTACAAATAACCTTATTCTCGCTTTTTTTTGTTTACAAAAAGAATGGCAAATCCTTTTAAATATGTTAGTTTTTCTTGTTTTGCTTTCTTTTTGTATAAAAATTCCTTCGTTTGCTTTCTTTTTGATATTTTAAATTCGAATAGTCGCGTTTTGTCTTACAATTTGCCAATCGAAAAATTTTTTAACAACGACGAAGATAATTTGTTAATAAAAAGTTAGCAAGTCAGGCTTCCCCTTTGTATTATGTGCCTTGCACACCTATTTTTCGTTTGATTCAATGCCATGAATAGTTTATCTTTGTGAAAAAAGAATGAAGGTGAGTTCCGTAAACCCACCAATATTAAATTTTATACTATGTTACAAGTAGGAGATAAGGCACCTGAGATATTGGGTCGAGACGAAAATGGACAAGAGATTCGCTTGTCTGCATTTAAGGGTAGCAAACTGATATTGTATTTCTATCCGAAGGATTCCACTAGCGGCTGTACGGCTGAGGCGTGCTCTTTGCGTGATGGCTACCACGAACTAAGAAAGCGTGGATATGCCGTAGTGGGAGTCAGTGTGCAAGATGAAAAATCACACCTTAAATTCATCGAAAAGAATCAGTTGAATTTCCCTTTGATAGCTGATACGGACAACTCCTTGGTGGAGCAGTTCGGTGTGTGGGCGGAGAAGTCTATGTACGGACGTAAATACATGGGACCCCTTCGTACTACATTCATCATCAATGAGGAAGGTGTTATTGAAAAGGTCTTTTTGCCGAAAGAGATTAAGACGAAAACGCATGCCGAACAAATCTTGGAATGGATAGGGGCCTGAGTTTTGCGGGATTTATGTTAATTTTGTAACGTCTTTTTCAAGACAAAACAAACAAAATTTATTAACATTAAATCCCCATTATTATGGAAGGAAACAAAGCAATCAAGTGGAGAAGATTCAGTCGTGCGTCTTACTCTGCTTTCTGCTCCTTGCACAAGGTGGTCAACATTGGTGTCCTGACGGTCGCCATGGTTGCCAATGCAGACGCGAAAGCGAAAACCCAGCGCGACACGGTGAGTGTGGATTCCACAATGAAAGAGACCCTCTTAGAGGATGTTGAGATCACGGCGGAACGGACTGCTAGTATCATCAGTCAGGATGGTCAACACTCTTTTGTTGTCGTTCAACAAGATGTCAAGGCTGCCGCCGCCCATTCTGTCAACGACCTATTCAAACAGATGTCCACCATCGATGTCAGACAACGGGGTGGATACGGAGTGCAAACGGATATCTCCATTCGCGGCGCCTCCGCCGATCAAACAACACTACTCCTTAACGGTATTGATATTACTTCCCCTCAAACGGGACATCTATCTGCCGATTTCCCAGTTTCTACAGATGTGATTAAACAAGTTGAGCTCAACGAAGGTGGTACGGGTACCGCTGGCACCCTAAATGTTACAATCCAACCAGATACCTTCGATCGACTCGATGTTCAAGTTCTTGCTGGCATGTATGGCTTGGCAGAAGGGAACCTGCTACTCAACTTGAAAGGAAAACACACCACCCATCTTGCAAATCTCTTTGCAGATAGGTGTGACGGGGCTGTTCATAATAGCGACTTCCGTCAGGCAAAACTCTTCTATATGGGTCAATCAGACAAGGAAAGGTTGCTAATGGAATGGCAGTGTGGCTACAACCGACAGTCTTTCGGAGCCAACACGTTCTATTCGCCTGCGTTTGATAATCAGTGGGAGAGGACAAACAGGGTGCTCACCTCCTTGCGGATGGAGACGAAAACACCTGTGAAATTCACATCTTCCATTGCATGGATGAGAAACTATGATCACTTTCAACTGATTCGTGATAGTTCATACGGAGAGAATTTTCATCGATGTGATGTCTTTATGTTCTCTCCTGAATGGAGTCGCCGATGGAAGGGTGGAAAATCAAGTGTCGGGGTGAATTATCGACACGAGTCTATTATCTCCACAAATTTGGGCGTCCCGATGGAAGATGATTCCATACCCGTATTCCATGTGGATGATACATATTATAAAAAGAGCAAAAGAAGAGATATTTTAAATATCTATCTAAAACATAACATACCTTTTAAGATTTGGAATTTGAATTTCGGTGTGCGTACCTATCGCAACTTCGATGACGAAGACCGCATTCGATTCCTTCCCTTTGTAAATGCGAAGGTGAATCTGCATCGGAACTGGACTCTTTTTGCATCGTGGAACAATGCAAGGAGAACACCCACATTCACCGATCTGTTCTACAAAAGTCCCACCATCGAGGGTAATACCCATCTCAAATCAGAGTTTTCCTCCACAGCAAGTCTTTCGGTGCGATACAGAGGGAAGGGCCTTTGCTCGGAGGTGGCAGGTTACTATACGCATGGAAAGGATATGATTGATTGGGTGATGTATCATTCAGATGATATATTTCATTCAGCTAATTTTCAGTTGAATAATATGGGGGTAGAGTTGAATAATGTTTTAATCCTCAACGAGTTGTTCAAGTGTATTCCTATGCAGATATCTGTGGGCTATCATTATATACATCAAGAAAGGGAGGATGATACGGAGGTATTCAAATCGAATTATTCCATGGAGTATTTGAAACATAAGTTGGTTGCTCAGTTCTTTGTGGAACCGATACGCAACTTGCAGATGCAGTTGAGCTATCGGTATGTGTGTCGAAATGGCGGATATGTTCTGTACGAGAACCGGGTGAATACGGGTCAGCTTATCAGTTATGACCCTTATGGCATCATGGATTTCAAGGCCTCATATAAAATACGGAAGGTGGAGGTGTTCGGAGAGGTGAATAATCTTCTCAACGAAACATATTTTGATTATGGAAATGTTCCACAGGCAGGTATTGTTGGGAAGGTGGGTTTGATATATCATATCTTAAAATGAAATAGTAAGGTTATCATATAGGAAAAGCAGACCGATTTGAAAGAGAAGGCACTATGATTTGTGTCTTCTCTTTTTTTGTGATAGAGTCAGATTGATGGCTAAAAAGTGTGTTATTGTCACAAAAATAAAAATAACACTAACTTTTTGTAAGCAAATATTTGTTTTTGATGTCTTTTTGTTTATATTTGCATCAGTTTTATGTACAGAGTATTTGTTCAGATAATAAATTAATTAAAATAGTAATCAGATGAAAAAACGTTGGATTATTTTTATGGTATGCCTGACGCTGATAGCTGTCATAGGCTGGTTTATTCCTGATCAGCAGGAGATATGGGAACTAAGTGATAACATTAGCAGGACTGATATTGCATGGATGTTAACAGCGACAATCTTTGTGCTCATGATGACGCCGGGTTTGTCGTTTTTTTATGGTGGAATGGTACGAAAGAAGAACATCATATCGACCATTTTGCAGAGTATCATTGCAATGGGAATCATTAGTGTTGTTTGGGTTTTCTGTGGATTTAGTCTCTCATTTGGAGAAGACATTGCAGGTGTGATAGGAGATCCAACCACCTACTTTTTCATGCAGAATGTAGGAGGACAGGCAACAGACAGTCTTTCTCAGGCATTGGGCTTAACAATACCTATAGCGTTATATGCATTGTTCCAGATGAAGTTTGCTATTATAACGCCATCATTGATAACGGGTTCTTTCGCAGAACGTGTACATTTCTCCAGTTATTTAGTTTTCATGGTTTTGTTTTGTATTTTCATCTATTGCCCATTGGCACACTGTACATGGCATCCAGAGGGTCTGTTTGCTCAGATGCATGTAAAGGATTTTGCGGGTGGTATTGTTGTGCATGCTTCCTCTGGAATCGCAGCTCTTGTGGGAGCCATTTTCTTGGGTAAGAGACATAATGTTGGTAATCAGCAACCTGCTAATATCCCTTATGTGATGTTGGGTGCTGCCTTATTGTGGTTGGGTTGGTTCGGATTCAATGCTGGTTCTAGTTTGCATGCTGATGGCATGGCTGTGAAAGCATTCTTGAACACCAACACGGCTGCCGCTACTGCTATGATGACATGGATTTTCTTTGATTGTATCAGAGGTCGTAAACCTTCTGCTATGGGTGCTGCCATTGGTGGTGTGGTTGGATTGGTTGCCATCACTCCTTCTGCTGGTTGGGTAAGCACAAGTGAGAGTGTGGTTATCGCATTCATCACTGCTATCATTTCAAACTTCGCTTGCTACATTAAGAATAAGAAAACGGCTGTGGATGATGCCTTGGATGTATTCCCTACTCATGGTTTGGGTGGTATTGTCGGAACATTGCTCACTGGTGTGTTTGTCTACAAATATGAACCAAGTTTGGCAGAGGAGGGCGTTACTCACATGCAATTCTTCATCAACCACGTACTTGCCATCGTCATTGTATTTGTCTACACCTTCGGAATGTCTTACCTTCTATATAAATTGACTGATAAGATGATCACCTTCAGAGTCTCTGAAAAGAGTGAGGAGATCGGATTGGATAGAAGTCAGCACGATGAGCATTATGGTAGATTGAGAGAGATCGCAGAGTATGACGATAGAACATTTGATACAACAAGCGACGATTGATCTGAATCTAGTTATAAATAAGAATGAGAAGGGTGTGCCAAAACTGCTTTGACACACCCTTTCTATTAGACCATCTTTACTTGATGGAGATGCTTACGGATTTTATCTGTTGCCATCCTGTAGCATCGGTCAATCGGATTACAAAATGATAATTTCCCGTATCAATATCAGTAGGAATGGGAATTTCAATATCTGCCTGGTAAGAGGTTTGTCCTGTTGGAATATGGTAGTCTTGGTTGTAGACCCATGGATTCACAGGTGTCTTCTTCCCTTCCAGTTCACACTCTCCTGCCACCGTACTATGGGTATGATGGTCGAAGTTGTTGTGTACTTCAATGTTATAGTTCCCCAGTTCGTTGTCGTCGGTAAACAAGCATCGAACGGGAATCACCTCTCCACGAAGGAATGACTGACATTGTTGAGGGTAGCAATCCTCACTGTCTTCAATGGTGGGTGGCACCATGTCCTTCTCGTTATGTTCACTGACACATGCGCCCATCATAAGAAGGACACACATTGTGATAATGATTGATACGGATTTCCTTTTCATTTTTGTATTCTGTATAAATTAATGATTATGGTTGTGGTCATGGTCGTCATCATCATCGTCATCTTCTGCAACCATGGTTAGTTCGCTTTTGGCAGAACCTGTTTGTCCTTGTTGGTCGGTAACGATGACATGCAAGTGATATTCACCTAAAGGTGCGTCTTCAGGAATATCGATGTGTTCATGAAATTCACAGTTGCGCACGCCGATGTATTTGGAATATTGTTTAGCATCATCGTATTTGAACTCTATTTCATAGTCTCCATCTTCTTGGTGGATTTCAACCAGAATGCTTTTGATTAAGCCTTCAGCTATAATATCTCCTTCCAAATGTAAATCATCTCCTGGATGTGCATGCTTTTCATTGTCGTGACCCACCTCTGTGAGTTGAATGACAGGTGCTTTTGCTTTTTCTGCTTCATCTTCGTCGTGACAAGCAGTAAATGATAAAAGGGTTGCAAAGGATAGTAGCATCAAAGCTACATTGATTATATTTTTTTTCATGATTTCTGAATTTTAAATTTGAATTAATAAAGGTGGGTTCTGTTTTACACAGTGAATTATAGAACACACCTAAATAGTTTTTGTTGAACTCAGTCTACCTAAAAATTATAGGAAGCCGTTAGAGAGAAGTTTCTTCCTGCTTCTGGTACGCCAATCAATCTGTAATAACTAGTATGGTCATAATAACGACGGTTTAGCAAGTTTTGAGCTTGTAAACTGACCGAGAGAGCCTGATGCTCTTTCCCTTTGAAGTGAAAACAGTGACCTAATGAGGCGTTCAACAGGAAGTAACCATCCGTGGGTTTTTCCGGTGGTACAATCTCTGTTTGTTTGCCTGTATACTGACCTATCACAGAGAGGTAACTCTCTTTCCATGGCTTGTAGGTTGTGGTGAGTGACACATTCCATGGTTGTGAAAAGGGTAGGGTGTATCCTTTCTTGTCGCCTGAAGCCAGACGTGCATAGAGATATTCTCCAGTCAATTCACTCTCCAACTGCTTCATCCACTTGTAGGTGGCTTGCACCTCAATGCCCCAACGCACTACCTTGGCTTGTGTATAATTGTATACTTGCAATCCTTCGTAATACTCTGATGTTGGGTTCATATAGATGTAGTTGCTGAAGTAGTTTAGGAATGGGTCTACCTTCACTGTCAGCCGTGAGCCAGTCCAGCAAAAATTAGCATCCAATTGATAACTCTCCTCAGGGTCGAGATCGGGGTTTCCAACTTCATATCGGAAGATGTGGTAATTGACTCCATCTGTTCCCAACTCCTTCGGGATGGGAGTACGGAATCCTTTTCCGATATTGGATTTCACCGACCATTTCTCTGCGTTATAGTTAGCGCCGATGCTCCAAGTCACACTGTTAAATGTCAGTATTCGGTCTTCTGATCGTTGTTTGTATTCACCTAATGTCTCATACCAATCTTGATAGGGATAGATATGAGTGCGGGTCCAGTCGTATCGCACGCCACCACTCAGACTCAGTTTTTGGTTGATGTACCAACGGTCGTGAACATAGAGTCCCGTTGTGAGGTTGCGAAAATCAGGAATGATGAATCCCCAACCATCACGCTTGTTATGCTGATGTTCCATGCTGGTTCCGATATTCAGCGAATGGTTGCTGGCAATCATTTTCTTTGCTGATAGGAGGACCGTGTAGGTGTTTTTGTTAAACCTACGTTCTAACGCATTGTCAGGTTGAGGCATGTAGCCATGACTGACCGGCTCGGATTGCTCTTCACGCACATTGTTCTGAAATGATAAATCACCTGACATGCGCCATGAGGCGATACGCCAATCTGTGTGATTCATCACTTTCAGGTGATTTACACGATGGAAGGGGAGATCTACATCACGTCTGTGTGCGTCGTAGTCGATGTCACTCAGTCGCACCTCCAACCCATGTGCATTGGCAAAGAAGCCGCTTTTGCCATTGGTGTTGCTGATTCGCAAACTGGTTGAAAAGTTGTTTCCTTGATAGCCTGCCATCGCACTGCCGTCTAGTTCGTGACCCGCTGTGTTGCGAAGTCTTCCGTCTTTCAGTTGGATGTAGTAGGAATAATACTGAATACTATCTGTAGGTACCCGGTAATCCCCGTAACTATTGCCGGAAAAAGCTGCCTTCCAGTAGAATCCTTTCTTACCGATACCACCTAGTCGGAGAGCTCCTCCAACAGAGGCATTATTGCTGTGATAGAACGTTTTGACCTTTCCCTCCAATTTGCGTTCAGGGATATCGTTACTATAGATATTGATCACACCACCTATGGCATCGGAACCGACAAGCAGGGCAGAGGGACCTTTGATGATCTCGATACGGTCAATATCCATTTGCGAGATCTCTAGTCCGTGATCCTCTCCCCATTGTTGCCCTTCGTGTTTTATGCCGTTTTCAGTAACGGCTGTTCTATTGAACCCTAAACCACGAATGGCAGGTTTCGATTCTCCTGAACCTATGGTCATTGCCTTCACACCAGGGATGAAAGATAAGCTTTGCATCAAACTGCCTCCCAGATGTGTCTCAATGAACTGCTGACTAATGTCTACCACAGGTTGTGCAGATTTCATTTGTACTTGCCGCTCCGTAGAGTTACCATATATGGTGATCTCTTGCAGCGTCTCGTCTTTTAATGTGTCCGTTTGTGCATAGCTCATCATAGGCCATGCTACAAAAAGGGCCATCCATACATGTTTATTCATTGTTTTGGCTGCTTCCTGTTAGATAAAATAAGTTTTGCACGGCAACTCTATTGATGAGAAACCGTGATAAATCATACAAGTGAGTATGAAACAGGAGGTCCGCGTAGGGGGTGTGAAAGTATCACGGTTGTGGGAACAAACCCTGGTTGCCACAAACGAAATACTGTGTTGAAGGTAGAAATAAGAGCCACCATCACCACACCTGCCATCATATATGGTAGTGATAGGAACTGACATAGAATACAGTCGAAACTTTGATGAGAAGCTTCTGTGAAGTGGCCTGGATGAGTGATGTTATGTGCACACTCATCACAACTTAAAAGGTGCGATTCCTCGTGAATGTGCAACAGCGACAACACCATCATTGGTAGGAATACCAACAATAGCAACCTTGCGGAGAGTATTCTTCGCAGATTGATACTTAGATGGATGTTGAACAATCTTCTCATATTAGGTGCAAAGTTATGAGAAATTTTTAATTAACGTTGTAGTTTTTCATAAGCATCGTTTATTTTCATCATCATCTCCTCGCATTCCTCGATTCTATCGGCGTTTTTCGGCAAATCGGGATGGTGCTGCAAGGCCAAGTTATGATAGGCTTGTTTGATCTCTTCGATGGATGCCTCCTCCTTCAATCCTAGTACGGCATAATAGGGTTTCAATCTGGTAACAGAATACTCTCCCAGTGTCGATGTGCTCTTACGTTCATAATCGTCAAATTCAGTACGCAATGGGGAGTATCGGTTCTTGAAATATTCGATGTAACGGTTGTTGAATTTCAGTTGCGTCATTATCTGTATCAATAGTTTCCATTCATCATTATGGATGCCGTCTTGCTCAACTGTGAGTTTGAACAGGAGTTCCATCAGAGTCTTCTTCTTTCCCAACTCTTTTCCCCTCCAATATTGATAGGCGCTCTCTATTTGCGCATCTGAATACTCCTTGTCGAAGACAAGTTTAAGTTCCTTTTTATTCAAAAAACCCGATAGAAACCTCTTCTGTTCCTCTTCTGCTCCTTGGTTTAGTTGACACAGCTGACTGATGATTGGCTGTAGATAAGAAATGAAACCATCGTCGCCTAGCTGCTTTCTATAGGAGATATAATTCTCTATCTGTTTTCTTGTCATGCCCCATTTCTTTTCATAGGGCTGGAAGAAACGGATAGAGAGCCGATTGAAGGTGCTTATGTGGTTTATCCATTCGAGGAAATTTGTCTTAATACATATAAGAATAACGAAACAAGCAGGTGTAGTAAAAGCAATAAGGAATGACAAATCACTAGATATGTTGAATGAGTCAAGTAAAATATATAAACCGATCGTTAAAAGGAAATTTATTGGAACTAGAAAAACTTTCAGAAATAACTTTATAAAAAAATCTGACCCCTTGAAGAAAATTGTGTCAATTAGCTTTACCCTTTTATATTGGCGAACTATTTCGTTTTTGTTCATGGATGAATCTGATTGATTATGAATATAATACGTGATTTTTGCATGGGTGAATGCAATCCTCTCGTACAAAGATATGTATTTTGTGATATAGATGTGGAAATGAGCATAGAAAAATCCGATTATTTTTATATATTTGGCAGGCAATGATATTTGTCTTGTCGTACATTCGTTCTAGTTGTGTATGGAAGGTGTGTTCGCAGAAGATAGTATAAGAGAATGTTTTCTAACAAGGGGTTATCCTCATAATAAATAAAAAACAAATGAATCAATTTGAGTTAATTCAGTTACCGTTCGAACCTAATGCGTTGGAACCAGTTATCAGTCAGGAGACGATAGCATTGCATCATGGAAAGCACCTTCAGACGTATGTGAACAACCTAAACAATTTGCTTCCTGGAAGTGGATTGGAAGGACTCTCTTTGGAAGAGATTGTGAAACGTTCTAATGGAGGAATTTTCAACAATGCAGGGCAGATTTTAAATCATAACATGTACTTTCAAGCTCTTCGTAAACCTACGGAGAATAATGCACCTCAGGGGAAACTGAAGAGCATGATTGAGAGTCAGTTTGGCTCTTTCGAAGCCTTTCAGAAAGAGTTTCAACAGAAAGGAGCTACTCTGTTTGGCTCTGGTTGGGTATGGCTTTCTCTCAATCGAGATGGGAAATTAGTAATCACACAAGAGAGTAACGCAGGAAATCCGCTTACTTCTGGCTTAACTCCATTGTTAACTTTCGATGTTTGGGAACATGCTTATTATGTGGATTTCCAAAATCGTCGACCAGACTATCTCTCTGCCATGTGGAAGATTGTGGCATGGGACGTGGTGGAACAACGATTATAAAAATAAAAGTGCCATGTCTGAATCCATGAAGCTGGTTTAACGAAATCATGGGGGACATGGCATTTTCTTTCTATGTGACTTGATTCAAGCAAACGACGTGTGATTTAGTGTAATGCCTGCAAGATGTCTTCATATAGGTCGTTGACAGCTTCTAATCCGACACTGAGTCTGATAGTAGTGTCACGAACGTCCATTGCTCTTCGCTGAGAACCAGCAAAGGCTCCGAAAATAGTGGAGGCAGGATGTATGGCTAATGTTTTACTATCGAACATGTTGGTTGCACGACTGATAAGGGTGAGTCGGTTGATGAAGTCGAAACATGCCTGTTTGCTTTCTAGATCAATGGTGACCATAGCACCTGAAGTCTCTCCAAACTGTTTACGAGCTAAGTCGTTGAATGGATTATCGGGTAGTCCGATATAGTTGACACGACTAATCTCTGGCACATGCTGAAGTCGCTGTGCTAGTTCGAGTGCATTGGCAGCCTGAACGGTGTAGCGTGCAGACAAGGTCTCCAATCCGATGGTTTGCATGTATGCTGCATGTGGGGTCATGTAGGCTCCAAGGTTGTAGAGCAATTCGAATTTGATACTTCGGTAAAGCGAAGGGAAACGTCCATAGTCAATGACTAGACCTCCAAGCGAGGTGGCACCACCTGATATGTATTTTGTGCTGGATATCACTTCAATGTCGATGCCTAAACCTGACGCATCAAAAAAGGAGAAAGGAATAACCGTCGTGTCTGCCACTAGTGGGATGTTGTGCCGACGGGCTATCTCTGATAGAATAGAGATATCAGCTACTTCGAGTTGTGGATTGGTCACAATCTCGAAGTAGATAAGTGCTGTTTTATCGTCAATGGCAGCTTCTACCTGTTCTGGATCGAGAAGGTCAATGTATCGCGTTTCGACACCAAAGCGTCCCATCGTATTGGTAAATAGAGAGACTGTGTTGCCGAAGAGATGTTTGGAGGTGACGATGTTACGTCCGCTAGCCGCCAATGCTACAATGGTGTTGGCTATGGCGGCCATTCCTGAGTTGAACGCATAGACATTCTTAGCTCCACTCATCTGTTTCACACGATCTTCAAAAAAAGTGACAGTGGGATTGGTCACTCTCGAATAACTTGGATCGTTAGACCTGCCGACAAAAGCGTCGTTCATTGCCTCTGCCGACGCAAACCCATAGGCAGCTGAGTGGTATACGGGCATATTGAGTGCCCCGTATACATCAGCATGCTGTGGTTGTGTATGAAGTGCAAGCGTTTGCTTTTCCATATTGTAAACAATAAACGGTGAATTTATAAAACCCAGCTAAATTAACTGTTATGGTTGAGCCTTGCCCGACACGATCTTTTCAAGTGCTACTACTAGTTTGTCAATCTCTTCTCGTGTGTTGTAGACTGCGAAGGTGGGACGAACAGACATCTCGTAACCTAAGGCTCTCAATGCTGGTTGTGCACAATGATGTCCGGCACGTACAGCTATACCTTCCTGATCTAACATTTTCCCAACCACTGGAGCAGGAATGCCATGAACGTCAAGTGAGATAACGCTCACACGTCTCTTGGGATCTCCCATGATGGTGATACCAGAGATCCTGGATATCTGCTGACGTGCATATTCTGTCAAATCATGTTCATGGCGCTCTATGTTGTCAATACCCACTGACGAAACAAAATCCAAGGCGTAACCCAGACCGATAGCATCGGCTATATTAGGTGTACCTGCTTCGAAACGAGCTGGTGGGTCATTGAATTCGGTACGTTCGATGGTAACATCCTTGATCATGTTACCGCCTCCTTGCCATGGTGGAAGTAGTTCGAGCATCTCTTTCTTTCCATAGACAACGCCAATTCCAGAAGGACCATAGATTTTGTGACCAGAGAAGACAAAGAAATCGCAGTCTAACTGTTGCACGTCTACGCGTGTGTGTGCGATACTTTGTGCTCCATCGATTAAAACTGGAATGTTGTGACTGTGTGCAATTTTAATGATGGTCTCAACATCGTTAATTGTACCGAATGTGTTATTGACATGTCCCACCGAGATGAATTTCGTACGAGGAGTAATTAATCGTTCCAATTCGGAGAGTATCAGGTCTCCATTCTTGTCGATAGGAATAGCTCGTAGTTCAGCATTGCGTTCACGACAGATTTGTTGCCAAGGGACGATGTTGGCATGATGGTCTAATGTTGAGACAATCACATTGTCACCTGCCTCTACATATTTACGTCCGAAGGTTTGTGCGACGAGGTTTATACCTTCGGTTGTACCACGCACGAAGACGATGTTTTCTTGTGAAGGGGCGTTAATGAAGCGGGCAACTTTCTCACGGGCTGCCTCATATTGGTCTGTGCTGCGAGCTGCGAGCGTATGAGCACCACGGTGGATGTTGGAGTAGTCATGTTTATAGAACTCACTTAATCCATCAATCACTCGTAGTGGTTTCTGTGTGGTTGCACCATTGTCAAACCAGATTAGGTCGTGACCGTTCACCTTTTGATTCAGGATGGGGAACTGCTTCCTTATTTCATCTGTGTTTGTCGTATCCACCTCCTCATATTTGAGATTCTTCACAAGTTCGGTCTCGGGTATGCCTATACCGAACCCCTCTTCAGCTGCAATGCCATTGGTGTTTGCATCATCAGAATTGGTGATGGGAGCTGAAGTGGAAGGCAAATCTTCGTCAAAATATATGTTCTCCAGTAATCTTGATGAGGGCGTCCCTCCGTGCAATAGCAAGGAAAATTCCTTTTCAATCTCAGAAAAGTTAAACTCATCCACCTCTTGGGATACGATAGGGGATACGACGGTTTTCACCTCTTCTGGACAATATTTCTGAGCAATGGCACGAAGAGCGGCAATTTCGTCATTGCCGTTTAACCCTTGCCCTATAGATGGAAAGCCGTTAGGCCTTCCATTAAGGGGGAAACTGGGTTGTGTGTTATCTAACTCATTGAAATACATTATTTTTCAATTTTATTTCTATGTTGATAATCGTGATAATAACCTACTTCTACGTTTTCAAGTACGGCGATGGCATCGTCGGTAAGAGAAGCGAGTGAGAAGTATTTGGTGAGTAAGTAACTAGCAACTCCATATTGGTCGAGAGCCATCAAGCGAGCTGATAAGGATGGAGCGATTTCGCCTGGAATACCAGATTGATGGAGTCCTACGACACCTTGCTCCTTCTCTCCAACACGTACAAGTATGATGTCTGTCGTACCGACACCGCGATTGGTTAGATACTGTCCCTTAATCTCTACTTTGTCTGATGGAATGATTGGCACACCACGCCAAGTGATTACCTTGGTTCCAAACACATCGATAGAGACAGGAGGTACACCACGCCATGTGCATTCACGCTCGAAGGCTGCGATAGCACGAGGATGAGCAATGAAGAAAGCAGGAGACTTCCATACTAAACTTAACAACTCATCAAGGTCGTCTGGTGTAGGCGAACCATAACGAGCACTGATCTTATAACCAGGTGCTGTCTGAGCCAACAAACCGAACTTCTTGTTGTTGATCAATTCCCATTCTTGACGCTCTTTCAAACTTTCGATAGAGAGACGTAGTTGTTGCTCCAATTGGTTGTAAGGCGCATTGTAAAGGTCACTGACACGAGTATGCACACGCACTACAGTTTGAAGGGTGTTGAGAGAATACTCAGTTGGGTTCTCATCATAATCGATGTATGTTTCAGGAACCACCATATCCTCTTCGTGACCAGAAACAAGGTCAATGTGTTTCTCTCCATGATCGTTGACGGTTGCTTTGAGACGAAGATGCTCGTCGACTGCCGTGTCGAATTGTTTTCTGAAATCAGGGAACTCCTTTACAAGTTTATTCAGAACGGATAACTCTAAAGCTAAGAAAACAGAGTCGGTTACAGTTCGAACAGAGACTGTTGAGGCAGCTGCACTCAACAATTCAGCTTCGCCAAAATATTCACCTGCACCGAGCAGAGCGATACGCAATTCTTCTCCGTGGATCCCAGAACTCAAAACCTCAGCTTGACCACTGGCTACGATAAAGAACTTCTGTTTGTCAACTCCTTGTGTTATAAGATTTTCTCCACGTTTCACCTCGTAAGGAACGAAGTTATTGGCAAGACGAGCCACAATTTCGCTATCGATATGTTGGAAGAGAGGAATAGCACTTAGGTCTTTTGCAGAGAAACTAGGAACTCCATTATAATACTGAATTTCAATTCTTTCAGCCTTTTTAAGTTCCACTTTAGTACGATTCACACGATAGGTGCCACTTTCTACTTGGGTCCAAGGTAATAACTTGAGTAGTAGTCTTGGTGTGATGGAGCCCATCTGAGGGGCTGTCTTGGTGGTGTTAGCAAGTTTACGGGCTGTTGCCGCTGTGATACTTCTTTGAATGTTGTTGTCTGACATTTTAGAAAAATTTTTAAGTTAATATTTTATTATGAGGAGGATTCCTACAAGATATTTCGAGTGTTACTGACCCTTATACATCATTGGAGATTCCCTCTTAAATTGATACGCTCGGTCACCTCTCCCTGTTTAATTTTGAATGCATTGAAAACGGGAGTGTTTTCAGCAAGGGAGAGAATGAAGTAGTAGATATTAGGATCATACGCGAGTTTTATGTCTTCTGCAGAGGGCCTGCTTGGTGAAGCAGGGTGACTGTGCCAGTTACCCACTACTTTAAGACCGTTACGACGGGCATAATTGAGAGCTTCAAATTGCTCACGAGGGGCAAAACTGAAATGTTCGGGAGAATGGTCGATGTTGGTCATTCGATAATTCTGCGTTACCGTCTCTTCGTCAGGCCCTAACAGATAACCGCACGATTCAATGGGTGCGTCTTCGCGAGCCTGGTTTAGTAGAGAATTGTAAGCTTCGTCTGTTATAGTTAATGCCATACTTTGTTGATTTAAAAAGGTTTAATAAATCTGTTTGACGATCTCAAAGTGAGAGATTTCCTTTTCGGAAGGATTTTATTTCTGAATGATTACTTTGTGCACATTGCCCTCTACATGACTTACAGAAAGCACTTGATAACCTTGCTCCTTTGCTGATTTAGGCAAATTATTAAGAGGTTCTCCTTCCGTTAATAGCACTTCGAGAGTATCGCCATCTGCTATCTGAGCCAATTTTAATTTTGTTTTTACAAATGTCATTGGACAGTGCTCGTTTGTAATATCTAAAACATGATTTGCCATACTAATAACGAATTATAAGATTAATAATCAGATAAATAGTGTACGTCCTCCTTCACTCAGTTCAAGGAATGTGTTGACACCAAGTACGTCTTTTACTTCATGGATAAAGTCTTTCTTTTCAAGACCTAAAACGTGCATGGCCATTTCGCATGCATACAGGTTGATACCTAGTGCGTTTGCAGCATCCACCAACTCTTCCAGTGTCGCAACATTGTTTTTCTTCATGAGATATCTGAATATGCGAGGACCGATACCGAAGAAATTAAATCGAGTGGTGGGGGTATTACTCAATCCACCCATCATGAAACCAAATAGTTTGGTAAGCCAATTTTTACCAAGGAAGGCACGTCCCTTTTCCGTTTTGATGGCGTCAAGTCCCCAAAACGTAAAAAAGATGTTCACCTCATAACCAGAGGCAGCGGCACCCGTTGCAAGTGTGAAGACGGCTGTCAGTTTGTCAAAATCGCCAGAGAAGGCGATGAGAGATATCTTTTTCTTTTGTTCTTCCATACGATCTTTTATTTATTTGATGCCTTGTGTGAAGCTAAATCACATGTGGCTTGTTCATAATCAATGAGATGAGTTACTGTTGGATTTTTACCGCAGAGAGGACATCTATCATGACGTTTTAAGTTGATTTTTCTGAAATCCATCGTCTTGGCATTGAAAGTCAGTAGTTTGTTGGTCAGTAGTTCGCCTACACCTGTGAAATACTTCAATGTCTCTGCTGCCTGTATGGTACCTAACATTCCTGCGATTGCGCCTAATACACCAGCTTGTGAACATGTAGGTACAGCACCTGCAGGCGGTGGACCATCGAACGTACATCGGTAACATGCACTGCCTGGCACATAGGTAAAGGTTTGTCCCTCGAATCGAAGAATACCACCATGAGAGAATGGTTTACCAGCCATAACACAAGCATCATTGATTAAAAATTTGACTGGAAAGTTGTCAGTCCCATCCACCACGAAATCATAATCGGATATAATGTCAAGTGCATTATTGGCCATTAGAAAATCACGATGTGTGACAACTTCAACACTTGGATTTATTGCTTGGATGGTCTCTTTAGCTGATTCAACTTTATATCTACCCACATCAGGAGTAGTGTGTATGATTTGTCTTTGAAGGTTACTCAGATCGACTACATCACCATCGACAATACCAATTTTGCCTATACCGGCAGCTGCAAGATACATGGCTACAGGTGCACCTAATCCACCAGCACCGACAATCAACACTTTTGCCGCTCTTATACGCTCTTGCCCTTCAACACCAACATCTTTCAATAGGATGTGACGTGAATATCGGTTTAATTCTTCTTCTGTGAAATCGTACATATTAATCTTCGTTTTTTGTTAATTGAATGAATAAATGATTTGCAGACTAAATAGCACCACCACCCATGAAGTAAAGAAAATCGACTTGATCCCCCTCTTTTAAAGTGAAAGTCTCAAATTCACTACGTTCTACAAACTCTTCGTTTACTTGTATGCTTACCATGTCGGGTTGAAGAATATCATTTAGCTTGATCAAATCAACCAAGGTTAATGGAAGAGTGACCTCTTGCTTTTTCCCGTTTACGATTATATTTGCCATTGTTGATTATATTTAGAATAGTTACTGTTTATGGTGGATTCTCACTATATGTTATGATCGAACAGAGGGGTAGAGTAGTATCTCTCTCCAGTATCAGGGAGCAAAGCGACGATGTATTTTCCTTTGTTCTCAGGTCGACTAGCTAAAATTGATGCTGCATAGGCGGCTGCTCCTGATGAAATTCCAACTGAAATTCCCTCCTTTTGTGCAATGAGACGAGCCATGTCAAAAGCCTCATCGGTATGTACTCGAATAATCTCATCGTAGATGGATGTGTTTAATACGCTTGGAACGAAGCCTGCGCCTATTCCTTGCAATTTGTGCGGACCAGGTTTCTTGCCAGAAAGAACCGCACTGTCAAAGGGCTCTACTGCGACGATTTTCACATTCGGATTGCGTGCTTTAAGAGTCTCACCAACTCCCGTTATTGTTCCTCCCGTACCTACTCCGGATACAAAGAAATCAACCTTTCCATCGGTATCTTCCCATATCTCCACTCCAGTTGTGTTACGGTGAATGGTGGGATTGGCAGGATTGTCAAATTGTTGTGGAATGAATGAATTAGGTATCTCAGCCGCTAATTCACGAGCTTTTCGAATAGCTCCCGGCATACCTTCAAAAGCGGGGGTTAGCACAATCTCTGCTCCGTATGCCTTTAACAACGCTCTCCTTTCTATACTCATTGAATCGGGCATAGTTAAGATCAATCTGTAACCTCGTGTGGCAGCTACTATGGCCAACCCAATTCCTGTATTTCCACTCGTAGGTTCAATAATGGTTGTGTTCTTGTTTAGAATACCAGATCGTTCTGCACTCTCTATTAACGAAAGTCCTACACGGTCTTTTACACTCCTTCCAGGATTCAAATACTCTAATTTGGCAAGTAATTTTCCTCCTAATCCTTTCTCTTTTTCTATTTTCTTTAATTCGAGTAACGGCGTTTTACCGATTAATTCAACAATACTTTGTGCTATTTTTTTCATCTCCTACTCCTTTCTTTTTAAGTTAGACGATGCAAATATATATATAATTAATCTACTAACCTACTATCTTGATAGGTTATTTTTAAAAAATTATTTATATCGCAATAAATCAATAAGATAAGAATTGAAATTCATTTTGAAGATAGGGTAAAATCGACAAATCCATCGTTAAAATGTTGTTAGTTAATGAAAGAAAAGGATGATTTTGGGAGATTGTTACTATGTTCCGGAAGCAGTAATAAAAAAAGCAACCATAGAGATGCATGGTTGCTACTACATAAATAGTATAATTTTAAGGTGGTCTATATATTTATAGTTGTGTTGCGTTTTTTTAGAGTTAAAGCATAGAGTTTAGATAGCTGACGTTGTCATCCTTTCTAACAAGGTCGGCGAGTGTTATCTTATTGAAGAAGTTGTTGACCATATCGTTTAGTTCGCGCCACATGGGAAGCGTTCGGCATTCAGCCAGACGTTTGCAAGGCTGAGCGCCGCATTCAAGACATGCTACTGGCGACAATGATTCTTCTGTGACCTTTAGGATGTCAGCAATTTTGTATTCAGATGGATCACGAGTAAGACGATAGCCACCACCTTTTCCATGAACTCCTTCTATGAGTCCATTTTTAGACAATAGAGTCATAATGTTCTCCACATATTTTAGAGAAATCTCCTGACGTTCAGTGATGTCTTTTAGTCTGATGAAATCGTTGGAAGCTTGTTCCGCGATGTCAATTAGAACTCTGATGGCGTATCGCCCACGCGTAGATATTAGCATAATACAATAATTTTAGCCTAACCTTAGCATCTCGTCTATGCAATGTTTAGCTTTGATGCGTTGGCCTTCTTCAAGATTAATAACTTCGCCACCAACGCCAGTGACGCATTCGAGTACGTCGCCAAGTGTTGTGGCTTTCATGTTGAGGCACACGCATAATTTGGACAAAGGGAAAAACCTTTTGTTAGGGGCTTCCAACTGTAGATGTTGAACGATGCTATTTTCTGTTCCGATAATAAATTTGGAGTGCTTGTCGTCTTTTTTAGCAAAACTCATGATTTCAGTTGTGCTACCCACAAAATCAGCGAGTGCGGTCACCTCAGGTTTGCATTCTGGGTGTACGAGCAGAGCGGCATTTGGATGTTCTCTTCGGGCATTCTCCACATCAGTTACGGTCATGCGAAGGTGTGTTGGACAACCACCGGCGATGAATTTGAAATTCTTTTCCGGTACTTGTTGTTTCACCCAATTACCTAGATTACAATCGGGGATAAATAGAATCTTGTCCGTATCGATTGCTTTGATTATTTTAACGGCAGAGGAGGAGGTGACGCATACGTCGCATTCCGTTTTCAATTCGGCCGTTGTATTGATGTAGGCTACGGTTTTGTAGCCAGGATACTCTTTTTTTAACGCTCTTAATTGTGCTGCGTCAATTTGCTCAGCCATTGGACATCCGGCTACGCTATTGGATAATATAACACGTTTCTGAGGAGATAGAATCTTTACGGTTTCAGCCATGAATCTAACACCGCACATGATAACGGTGTTCTCTTTTGCAGAGGCTGCTTTTTGGCTTAAACCAAAAGAGTCGCCGATATAATCGGCGATCTCCCAAATATCGTGACTCTGGTAGGCATGTGCAAGAATACAAATGCCTTTTTCTTTTTTTAGCCGTATGATCTCGGCTTGCATTTCATTTATTGTCATAATCAGTCTGCGAATAATGGAGTACTAAGATAACGGTCGCCCGTATCTGGTAGCAAAACTACAATATTTTTCCCAATATTCTCTGATTTTTTTGCAAGTTGTATAGCTGCCCATACTGCAGCACCTGATGAAATGCCTACCAACACACCCTCTTTGTGGCCTACTAATTTGCCTGTTTCAAAGGCATCTTCGTTCTGTACAGTGATGATTTCGTCGTATACCTTAGTGTCAAGAACATCTGGTACGAAACCAGCTCCGATACCTTGAATCTTGTGTGCTCCGGCTACTCCTGTTGACAATACAGCGGAGGTGGCAGGCTCGACGGCAACAATCTTTACGTTAGGTTTCTTTGATTTTAAATACTTACCTACTCCTGTGATGGTTCCTCCTGTTCCCACTCCGGCAACAAAGATGTCTACATTACCCTCTGTGTCACTATATATTTCTGGACCAGTTGTCTTGAAATGTGTTTCAGGATTGGCTGGATTAACGAATTGTCCTGGAATGAAACTGTTTGGTGTCGATTGAGCCAATTCTTCAGCTTTAGCGATTGCGCCTTTCATGCCCTTGGTTCCTTCGGTTAATACGAGTTCAGCTCCATAAGCTTTCATTAATTGTCTGCGCTCAATACTCATTGTCTCAGGCATCACAATAATAATGCGGTATCCACGAGCAGCCGCTACACTCGCCAATCCAATTCCAGTGTTTCCACTTGTTGGTTCGATGATAACGGAACCTTTCTTCAGTTTTCCTGATTTCTCAGCATCCTCGATCATCGCTTTTGCAATACGATCCTTGACGCTTCCTGCTGGATTGAAATACTCCAACTTGGCATAAATTTTTGCCTTTAGATTCTCTGCTTTTTCTATGTTCGTTAATTCGAGAAGTGGTGTATGACCGATTAATTGATCGGCTGATGTTGCTATTTTTGTCATGATAAAGTCCTCCTATTTATGTTTAAAGTATTATAGAACCTAATTAAACTCAATTACTTTACTGCATCAAATGCATTGGATAAGTCGTCGATAATATCATCTACATGTTCAGTACCGATGCTGAGACGGATGGTGCTTTGCGAAATGCCCTGGTCTGCCAATTCTGCATCGCTCAACTGTGAGTGAGTGGTGGATGCAGGGTGGATAACCAATGATTTAACATCTGCAACGTTGGCTAATAGACTGAATATCTTCAAGTTGTCAATGAATGTCCATGCCTCTTTCTTTCCTCCTTTAATCTCGAAAGTGAAGATGGATGCGCCTCCGTTAGGGAAATAGCGTTGATATAGAGCATGATCAGGATGCTCAGGCAATGAAGGGTGGTTCACTTTCACCACTTTAGGATGGTTCTTTAAGAACTCAACCACCTTCTTTGTATTTTCAACATGACGATCAAGACGAAGACTCAATGTCTCAGTTCCTTGCAATAACAAGAATGCATTGAATGGACTGATGCTAGCACCCTGGTCGCGCAACAAGATTGCTCGAATGTATGTGACGAATGCAGCAGGACCTACGGCGTCTGCAAAACTTATACCATGGTAACTTGGATTGGCATCTGCAATCGGACCATATTTGCCTGATTTTTTCCAATCAAACTTACCTGAGTCTACTATCACACCACCGAGTGTTGTACCATGTCCGCCGATGAACTTAGTAGCAGAATGCACTACGATGTCTGCACCGTGTTCAATCGGACGAATAAGGTACGGAGTGCCAAATGTGTTGTCTATTACTAATGGTAATCCGTGCTTGTGGGCAATTGAAGCAATAGCGTCAATATCTGGAATATCGCTATTTGGATTACCCAAAGTCTCTAAATAGATGGCTTTTGTGTTTGGCTTGATGGCACTTTCTATTTCGGAAAGATTGTGAGCATTAATAAAAGAGGTCTCGATACCATTCAATTTCAAAGTGTGAGAAAGAAGGTTGAATGTACCTCCGTAAATTGTTTTTTGTGCAACGATGTGATCCCCAGCTTGTGCTAATGCCTCGATTGTATAGGTGATGGCTGCTGCACCACTAGCTACAGCAAGCGCTGCCACACCACCCTCAAGGGCTGCGATACGTTTTTCAAAAACGTCTTGTGTGCTGTTCGTTAAACGACCGTAAATGTTACCTGCATCAGCTAAACCGAAACGGTCGGCTGCATGTTGTGAATTATGGAATACATACGATGTTGTCTGATAAATAGGCACTGCGCGTGAGTCAGTTGTTGGGTCGGCAGTTTCTTGTCCGACATGCAGTTGTAGAGTCTCAAATCTAAGCTTTTTTTCCTGTCCCATGATGACCTCCTTTTTTATAATTTGTTTTTTTGATATTATTCTTACCTGTTTTTTATTGTTTGATGATGCAAAGGTATGTAATATTTTCCTATTAACCTACTGAATTGGTGGATTAATTTAAGAAAAATTTATAAGTATTTGAAAATCAGCACAAAAAATTTACAGAAACAACCTATATTCAAGTAGGTTGAAGTAAAAAAAGGGGGATTAATTATGGAAAAAAGCGTTGAAAGGTTCATCAATTCACGATACTATTTAATTAGGAGTGCTGAATTTACAGAACACATCTTAATTTGGTTTAAATGTATATATTTGCAAATTAGACAAGTAGAGAAAAAACGAGACAGTGTTGATTGAGGTATGAGAATATAAAAATATAATATAAAAAAAGTAAGATGATAATGAAAAGAAGAAGTATAAAAGCGATACTGTTGGGAATGATTGTTCCAATGAGTATGTATGCAGAGAACATAAGTGGCACATACGTTACGAGTGATAATCCTAAGGAGATAACTATTTCTGTAGTAGGGAAAGGGGAAGAGGTGCATCCAGATAAGAAGGGACGGTTTACGATTAAAAATGTGGATGTATCGAAGGATTCGTTACGGATTTATACGCCGTATGCTGACACATCATTTACGATTGCGTTGGCGCATCCGCAAGGAGCGAAGCATGTCTCGTCATATATTATAAAGGAGTTTTCCGTGATGTCAGGAGGCGATACGGTAAGGATGGTGGATGTATGTTACAAACCCAAACCTGTATCATTGTCATATAGTACAGTATATGGTGGCACGATTATTACAAATCGGGAATTAGAGGCAACGGGAGAGCAGAATTTGATGGCTGCATTATCAATCAAATACCAACAGGCGGCCTATTCGACGCTGAATGGCAGTACGACCCCCCTTTATTTTGTAGATGGAGTGGAGACGAATGACATCTCTCACTATCCAGTTCGAGAGATAGCATACGTGGAGTATGTTAAGTCGACCAATGCGGCAAGTACCTCTTTGGGAGTTAGAGGTGCCAATGGAGCGATCTTATTGACGACGATGTCGAAGTATTTATCAGAAAAAGGATTTGACCCAGCCCCAGAAGAAAAGCATCGTTTTTTTAGGTTTTATAAGACGGGTAAAAATCATGAAAGTGTTCAGATGAAGTAGAAATATGAAAAAGAAGAATACTTTGATTTAGGGGATTTTCACTGATTGTCAGTAGTGATAGAAAAAATATATTCGTTTTTAACGTGTTATTTTTTATTTTTTTGTCGTATCTTTGCACGGTTTTTTGAGAGGCATCGTATGATGTGACAATTGGTGGATATTATAATGTTACATTTTATATATATAAAGTTTTATGATTAACACTAAAAATGCAAAATTGAACGCATGGGTTAAGATGTGGGCAGACATCTGTCAGCCAGAGAACGTCTACTTGTGCGATGGCTCCGATGAGGAGTTTACTCGTCTTATGGATGAGTGTGTAGCAAACGGTTTGGCTAAGAAGTTGAACGAGAAAAAACGTCCAAACAGCTACTATTTCCAATCAGATCCAAGTGACGTGGCTCGTGTTGAGAACCGTACTTTCATCTGCTCTAAGAAGCAAGAAGATGCAGGTCCAACTAACAACTGGATGGATCCTGTTGAAATGAAACATATTTTGATCAACAAATACAACGGTTGTATGAAGGGTCGTACTATGTACGTTATCCCATTCTCAATGGGTCCATTGGGTGGTCCTATCAGCCAGTTGGGTGTTGAGCTTACTGACTCTGCATACGTAGTTGGTTCTATGAAGATCATGACTCGTATGGGTAAGAAAGCTTTGGAATTGATCGAGAAGAGCGGCGAATTCATCCCTTGTATCCACTCTGTAGGTAAACCATTGCCAGCAGGTTTGAAGGATGCTAAGTGGCCTTGCGCTCCAATCGACGAGAAATATATCGTACAATTCCCTGAGGAGCACGAAATCTGGACCTATGGTTCTGGTTACGGAGGAAATGCTTTGTTGGGTAAGAAGTGCTTCGCATTGCGTATCGCTTCTAAGATGGCTCAAGAAGATGGATGGTTGGCAGAGCACATGTTGATCCTTCGTCTTACTAAGAAGGCTACTAACGAGACTAAGTATGTTTGCGCTGCATTCCCATCAGCATGTGGTAAGACTAACTTGGCAATGTTGATCCCTACTATCCCAGGATGGGACGTTAAGACTGTAGGTGACGATATCGCTTGGATGAAGTTCGACGAGGAGGGTAACCTTCGCGCTATCAACCCAGAGGCTGGTTTCTTCGGTGTAGCACCTTATACTTCAGCTAAGACTAACAAGAACGCTCTTGATTCTTGCTGCAAGAACACTATCTTCACTAACGTAGGATACACTCCAGACGGTGATATTTGGTGGGAAGGAATTGGTTACGACTGTCCTAAGGGTACAATCGACTGGAAGGGTAACATCGTAAACGATCCTGCATCTCGCGACGCTGACGAGAACCCAGTAGCTCACAAGAACTCTCGTTTCGCTGCTCCTGCAGCTAACTGCCCTGCTATCGACCCAGATTGGGAATCTCCTAAGGGTGTTAAGGTTGATGCTATCTTGTTTGGTGGTCGTCGTCCTAACACTGTACCATTGGTACACGAGGCAGAGGATTGGGCACACGGTGTATTCATGGGATCTATCGTAGGTTCTGAGGTTACAGCTGCTGCTATCGGTTTGAAGGCTGGTGTTCGTCGTGACCCATTCGCAATGTTGCCATTCTGTGGTTACAACATGGGAGACTACTTCCAACACTGGATCGACATGGAGAAGTTGCCACAAGCTAAGGGTGGAAAGAACTTGCCTAAGATCTTCTTCGTTAACTGGTTCCGTCGTGATAAGAGCAACAAGGCTCTTCCAGGTGGATTCTTGTGGCCAGGTTACGGTGATAACAGCCGTGTATTGGCTTACATCTTCGATCGTTGCAACGGTCAAGGTGAGACAGTTGACACTCCAATCGGAAAAGTACCTGCTAAGGGTGCTATCAACATCGAGGGTCTTGACTCTTGCTGGAATGAGAAGACAATGGAGCAAGTATTGGCTGTTAACGTTGACGAGTGGAAAGAGGAAGTTGGACGTATCGAGGAGCACTTTGCTAAGTTCGGCAAACACCTTCCTAAGGAACTTGTTGCACGTCTTGATACTCTCAAGAAACGTCTTGGTATGTAATTCATTAAGAATTCATTATAGAGAAAGCCGCATCCGCTTGGGTGCGGCTTTTGTTTGTTATTTTACCATCCTATTCTAGTTGGAAAATTTTACTTACATTTGCATATTATTAATTTTTGCTTGTTTAATTATTTGCATTTATGAAAAAAGAACATCCTGTCATACCGCTTTCACAGGCGGTGGAGACAATCAAAACAGCTATTCTACAAGGGCAATACGAAGCCCTAAAGGAAGTCAACCGAGTACAGCTCGCTGTGTATTATGCTATCGGAAAGTATCTGTCGAGGAACACGCGTAAACTTGCTTACGGAGCTGGAGCAATCAAGGTCATTAGTGAGCAGTTACACAAAGAAATACCTGGACTGCGTGGATTCTCGGAGACAAGTTTGAAAAAAATGAGATTGTTCTATGAACAATGGACAATGTTGGATGCAAATCCGTGCGTCACGACGCACGATTCTCTGTTTCAAGATCCGTGCGTTGCAACGCACGATTTACAAAACATGCAAACAACAAATACTATGAGTGACTTAAATAGTGATAACTCAATCAACATATATCACTCGATAACAATACCCAACGCTGTTGGGTTCCCTATTGAAGATTTCTTTAAAGTTCCCTTTACTCACCATGTGGAAATCTATAGGAAAGTGGAAAACATACAAGCTCGCTACTACTATATCCACCGAACAGCAGAGGAGCATCTCTCTGTTGAGTCTCTCGAACGTCTTATCAGACAAAAGGCATTCGAGAACAGGGAGTGTTTACCCAACAACTTCGCCCAAACCATATCCGACTCCTCCATGGCTCGCAAAGCGGTGATGATGTTCAAAGACTCATACGCCTTGCAATTCATCAATACGGAGGAAATTGGCGAGAGGGACAAGCAAGACATCGACGAGAAGATCATCGAACAGAAGATTGTTCAGAACATTAAGAACTTCATCATGACCTTCGGCAATGATTTCTCTTTTGTCGGCAACCAATATCACCTTGAGATTTATGACGAAGAATTTTTCCCTGACTTGGTTTTCTTTAATCGAGAATTAAATGCGCTGGTGGTGGTTGAACTGAAGATGGGAGATTTTAAACCAAGCTATCTCGGACAACTGACAACATATTTGAAAATACTGGACACAAAAGTTCGCAAACCACATGAAAGTCCTTCGATTGGTATTGTTCTCTGCAAATCCGCCAATAAAGATTTTGTGGAATTTGTCATACAAGATTATGACAGGCCAATGGGTGTCGCCACCTATTCTACAGTAGAAGAAATGCCTAATAACTTGCGTAAAGCGTTGCCGGATGTTGAAGAACTGAGAAAAATTATGAGTAAGAGCATTGACGGGCTATAAAGGTAAATTGTTTTATTTTGCTCGCCAACGGCGAGCAAAATAAAACTTTATTCATAGAGTTAACATCCCAACAATCATTCCTTTTCAGGGCATTCTTTTACTTTAAGTTCGATATCCCCATCTTTTACCGTTATAGATAAAACTGTCGCATTGTTGAGGGAAAGTCCAGATGATATAAGCATTTCCAAATTAGAATCTTCTGATGCTGCTACCAACAAATCTGCCAAGGTGGATTTATGCTCTCCGTCATACACAACATAGACATATTTTCTCTTTTCACCAAGTTTATTACAATACGTATGCTTCTTGCTAATGTTATCCATCATAGAGAAGGTATACTCTGCCAAATCCGAATAGGTGTACTTCACTGTTGAGGTCGTACATCCCTGTGCATCCGGACCATCAAGATCGTCCGTATCTTCTCCACACGAGTTAAAAAGGGAACACATTGTCACTATGGACAAAACCATAAGAAGAATAAATCTAAATTTCTTTTTCATATTAACTATTTTTAGAGTCCAAAACCTAACTTGCCTCTCTCCTGACAGGACTCTATTCCCAAAAAAGAAGCGTTTTCTATATCATGGGCAAAGTAAAGAATTATATTGGAAATCAAAAGTTTTTTTCTTTATATTTCTTTTTTTGTTGGTTATAAACGTCAAAACACAACCCACACAAAATTTAATCTGTTGATATGAATATGAAAATTGGTATCTATTGCCTCTTTTTTTTCGTTTAAAGATTTGGAAATTTAACATATAAGATATACATTTGCAAAAATGCGTCAACTGAGTGTAGTTGAGAAGTGGAAATTATAAAAAATGTAATTTACTACATAAGTTATTGAGCTTAACGCTCCTATTCCCGTGCTATAAAATCTGGAAAATTTTAATGATGAGGGAATCAGCGATGCGGGAGGTTCACGCCTACGGGTGTGGACCGTTTCGTGCTTATTATCATCCCCGGTTTTCCAGAGCCTTTAGCAGTAATAAGCAAATACGAGCGGTTCACACCTTTTTTTTACCAAATCTACTCATGTGGGCTCTATTAATTAAGTCCGAGGTGTTTTTGTTTTTTGTGTATATTTGTCCCCATATTGCCTATGGATATGAAATGGCTCATTATTAGAATTCATGGTTATGAGGAAAGAAAAAGTTGTAAGACAATATAAACTATTAAGGGTATTTCATCCAATTCTTAGGATTCTTGAAGAGGTTGTAATATGGCTCGTTCTTCCATTTGTGATTTGTTTTATCATAAATATACGTGAACTATATATATTATATCTTATATACGCGTATCTTATATTTATGGTTATTTTGAGTGAAAATAAAGATCGTCTAAAAACTGCGCTAACTGGTGCTTCATTCACCAAAATTAATTTAGGGGAAGGGTTTCCCTTTCATCTGAAAACTCCGCTAACAGATCTTCTCCTCCGTTCTTATGAAGAGAAATGGGGAATGAGTATGAAACAAGTAAAAAACTATATTGAAAAACGAGCAATGCTTGAGAAAAAATCTATTCCGTATATATTCCCATTGCTCCATCGATTGTCTAAGCTGAATGAGAGTGATAGAAACGAACAAGAGATCTTTTTGTCAGATAGATTCAGCGAGGATGAGATACAGCAGATTTTTGAGACGGAAATATCTGACTCTCTGTTTGATGAGACAATCAGTTATTGGCGAAAGGTAGATTTGTCAGAGAGGAAGACTTTGGTGGAACTCCTTTTCAAGTTCACCATTGTGGAGGATGGCATCCATAATGATGAGTGGCATCTGTTGCTGGATATAATGATACAACTCAAATTCAACAAGTACTACGTGGAATATTTCAAGAAAAGATATTCCTCATTACGAACGGAGTTTGACGAGTATGAGCGAAGCAGTTCTTCGTTGAAGGATTATGGAGTCTCTCTGCAAACCTACTATTCGGTTTTGGGATTGGAAGAGGGTGCCACAGACGAGGAGATTAAACGAGCTTATCACGAACTAGCCATGCAGCACCACCCCGACCTGCCAAAGAATGCCAATCGGAAAGAGGAGTGCGAGGCAAAGATGATGGAGATCAATGAGGCATACGAGAAGGTGAGAGGGTGAGGTGTTTTATGTAGATAATGGCTATGAAGAGAGACGAAATCATAAGAGAATATAAATGGGTGAAGGTTTTACATGCGATTCTTCGCATGGTGGATAAACTGCCTGGTGTTATCATGAGCCTAATAATAGGGCCACTTTCTATTGTAGTGGGGGTGCTGTCACTCTTGTTGATGGTATCTCCTGTGATGATCTGTTTATTGATTATTTGGTTTATTTCTACATTCAATATTGTTGGTGTTATTGTGGGGTTATTAGTTTTTGCTCTAGTATGGGTCTTTTATATAACAATGACAGAAGACAAGATTATCGAGTGGCCTGAGTTGTTGTGGAGACGATCCTGTTTCTTGCGACATTATAAAACAAATCTTTCAGGTCGCTTATTGCGACATTATGAAAAGAAATGGGGGATGAATGAAGAACAGATAAAAGACTATCTAGCCAAACGGGAAGTGTTTGAGAAGGGATCTATTTCATACATATTGCCATTGCTTCATCGATTGTCTGAACTGAATATGGGAGATAGAGACGAACAAACGATCTTCTTGTCAGAGAGGTTCAATGAGGATGAGATACATCAGATTTTTGAGAAGGGAGACTTTAAATTTGAGTATGAAGAGGCAATTAGCTATTGGCGGAAAGATTTGTCAGAGAAGAAGTCGCTGATGGACCTGCTCTTTAAGTTTTCCATTGTTGAGGATGGCATCCATAATGATGAGTGGAAACTGTTGATGCAGATAATGACGCAATTGAGATTCAACAGCCGTTACATTGAATATTTCAAGGACCGATTCTCCTCCTTGCGCACTGAGTTTGATGATTACGAACGTAAGAGCACCTCATCGCTGGGAGGATACTCCTTTGCCAGTTTAGAACCCTATTACGCCATCCTCGGACTGGAGGAGGGCGCATCCATCGAGGAGATTAAACGAGCATATCACGAACTAGCCATGCAACATCACCCCGACCTGCCTAAGAATGCCAATCGAATAGAGGAGTGCGAGGCAAAGATGATGGAGATAAATGAGGCATACGAGAAGGTGAGAGGGTGAGGTGTTAATATTATATAGATGAGTGTTATGAAGAAGGAAGAAATTTTAAATGAGCATATTTGGGTGATGCCATTGCATGCGATTCTTCGTGTGCTGGATAAACTGCTTCATGTGTTGAGTAGACCACTTGGTGCTATAATGAACCTAATGCACGTTCTTTTATTACTTTTAGTTTACATTGTAGCGTACGTGATTTCTTATTTGTTGGCGCTGTCTCCAATATGGATTTTGATTCTATTGGTTGTTAATTTGTTACCTGCCGTTGGTTTGCATGGTGTAGTTGGGTTCAGTGTTTTTTTGGTAGTTATATGTGTTGCTTTCGTTATAACTAAATACTTTATATCAAGTAAACTATATACAAAAATAGTTGATATAATATTCGATAAACTTTTCTCGTTCTCGTGGCATAGTCCATTATTGGATCGAATCAGACTTTCGCGACATATTAATCCAAATCTTTCGGGTCGATTGTTGCAACATTACGAAAAGAGATGGGGCATGACAAATGAAGAGATAAAGGATTACATCTCCCATAGGATACAGTTGGGAGGTGTTGTTTCCATTTCGCATCTATTGCCATTTGTCAGTCAGTTGTGCCAACTGAATAAAAGCGCCAGAGAGGAACAAGAGATGTTCTTGTCGAATTTTCTTGGTGAAGATGAGATAGAGGATCTCTTCAATATGGAGTATTCATACTCGCAGATGGAGGAATCTTATCAATATTGGAGGGGAAAAGAGATGGGCGAGAAGAAGTCTCTGATGGAACTTCTTTTCAAGTTCACCATTGAGCAGGATGGCATCCACAATGACGAATGGAAACTGTTGATGCAGATAATGACGCAGCTCAAATTTAACAAGAATTATTTTGATTATTTCAAGCGAAGATATTCCTCCTTGCGCACTGAGTTTGATGATTACGAACGCAAGAGCACCTCGCCGCTAAACGAGTACTCCGTTGCCAGTTTGAAACCCTATTATGCGGTACTCGGACTGGAGGAGGGCGCATCCATCGAGGAGATTAAACGAGCATATCACGAACTAGCCATGCAGCATCACCCCGACTTGCCTAAGAATGCCAATCGAAAAGAGGAGTGCGAGGCAAAGATGATGGAGATCAATGAGGCATACGAGAAGGTGAGAGGGTGAGGTGTTTTATGTAGATAATGGCTATGAAGAGAGACGAAATCATAAGAGAATATAAATGGATGAAGGTTTTACGTGCGATTCTTCGCATGGTGGATAAACTGCCTGGTGCTATCATGAGCCTAATAATAATTCTTTTATTAAGCCCAATTTATATTGTGGTGTTTATGGTAGTGGTTGCGATCATGACGGTAATTATTCCAACGTTGATAATTATGATTTCTATAAGGTGTGACCTAGACGTAGAAATTGCGATGTATGTTGGAATCATTCTTTATTGCATTGTTATTTTCATTGTATATATGAAATATGGCATTGATGATGATTTTATGTCTTTGTTTCTTAAAATATGGAATGTAATATGGAGTAAGTGCTTTTGGTGGGTTGATTTATTATGGGAACGAATAGGTTTCTTGCGACATTATAAAACAAATCTTTCAGGTCGCTTATTGCGACATTATGAAAAGAAATGGGGGATGAATGAAGAACAGATAAAAGACTATATAGCCCAACGGGAGGTGTTGGGAGAATGGTCCATTACATTCATATTGCCATTGCTCCATCGATTATCTAAATTGAATGAAAGTGATAGAGACAAGCAAGATATCTTTTTGTCAGATAGATTCAGCGAGGATGAGATACTGCAGATATTTGAGATGGAAGAATCAGAGTCTCGCTTTGATGAGGCAATCAGTTATTGGAGAAAGGAAGATTTGTCAGAGAGGAAGAAGTTGATGGAACTGCTCTTCAAGTTCACCATTGTGGAGGATGGTATCCGTAATAATGAGTGGTATCTGTTGCTGGATATAATGAAGCGACTCAAGTTCAACAAGAATTATTTTGGTTATTTCAAAAGAAGATATTCCTCATTGCGTACGGAGTTTGACGAGTATAAGCGAAGCAGTTTATCGTTGAAGGATTACGGAGTCTCTTTGCAACCCTACTATTCAGTTTTGGGATTGGAAGAGGGTGCCACAGACGAGGAGATTAAACGAGCTTATCACGAACTAGCCATGCAGCACCACCCCGACCTGCCTAAGAACGCCAATCGAATAGAGGAGTGCGAGGCAAAGATGATGGAAATCAATGAGGCATACGAGAAGGTGAGAGGATGAGTTATTAATATTATATAGATGAGTGTTATGAAGAAGGAAGAAATTTTAAATGAGCATATTTGGGTGATGCCATTGCATGCGATTCTTCGTGTGCTGGATAAACTGCTTCGTGCTATAATGTGCCTAATATACTTTCTTTTAATGTTTTTAAGTTGCTTGGTATTCTGTTTGGTATCCGTAATACCGTTTTTGTTTGTGGCTTCGTTTACTATTTATTTTTCATTAGCCTATGGTTTGGGGCAAAAGGGTGCGTGTATTTTGTTGGCGGCTTTATTAGTTCTTTATATTTATATTATTTCCCTCTCATACAAATACAAACCAATAAAAAAATACTTTGATAAACTTTTCCATTGGGTTTGTGAACTTTTTTTGGATAGAATTAGTTTTTTGCTAGATTGTAATCCAAATCTTTCAGGTCGATTGTTGCAATATTACGAAAAGAGATGTGGCGTAATAAAGAGACGGGACACAACAAATGAAGAGAAAAAGAAACACAACTACCATAAGGAGATGCACTGGGAAAGAGATAAATCCAATTCGCATCTATTGCCACTCGTTAGTCGGCTGTGTCAACTGAATAAAAACGCCAGAGAGGAGCAGAAAACGTTTTTGTCGGAATTTTTTAATGAAGATGAGATAAAGGATGCTTTTAACAAGAAGTATTCAGATGCGCAGACAACGAATTCTTATCGATATTGGAGGAGAAAAGAGTGGCGCAAGAAGAAGGATCTGATGGAACATCTGTTCAAACTGACCATTGAGCAGGATGGCATTCACAATGACGAATGGTATATGTTGATTCAGATAATGACGCAACTGAAGTTCGGCAAACGTGACATCGAATATTTCAAGAACCGATACTCCTCCTTGCGTACTGAGTTTGATGATTACAAACGTAAGAAGACTTCGTCGAAGGTCAAGAAGCCCATTGTTAGTTTGAACCCCTATTATGCCATCCTCGAACTGAAGGAGGGGGCATCCATCGAGGAGATCAAACGAGCTTATCATAACTTGGCCTTGAAGCACCATCCTGATTTGCCGAAAAATGCTGGCAAAATCAAGGAGTGCGAGGAGATAATGAAGAAAATTAATGAAGCTTACGAAAAACTTCGAGGTTAACAGCTGAAATAACGTACCATCTTTACAATTAAACAGATTTGCTTATGAATAGAAACTCACCATCCACACGGTCCATGGGAAAGTTTATGGAGAAAACTCGTATGATGGAAGCTGTCCGTCTTGTACAGAAGGTAAAGGAAAAAAATCTTCTACCACCTAATTCTATCATACATCATCGTCTTTTTTAGTTTTCTCCAAATATATTTGGGCGCGTTAGTCAAAAAAATATATTTGTAAAATATCTTACCTTCACTTGATGATTTCTCTTATCTTTGAACTCAAATAATTCAAATTTATGAAACACTTCCCTTCCATATTCCTCTCTCTTCTTCTGCCATTGGCAGTTGCGGCACAGAGCGTGCAGATACAGGACGGTGCCATTCGTGCCGAATTTTCAGTGAGCGATTCCACAAAGGTGTATTTCTCGCAAGGAAACTTGCAATACCAGGCAAGCACGAACACGTGGCGGTTTGCGGAACACCAATGGGATTATGTGGGAACACAAACGCCAGATGAAAATGGATATTATGGAGGAACGATTAATGGAAGTGATAATGCAAACATTTCTGAAACATACGAAGGTTGGATAGATTTGTTCGGCTGGGGAACGAGCGGCTACAATGGAAAGAATCCATATATGACAAGCACAAGCTATAGCGACTACGGCGACGGCTCAAACGACATTGCTGGCACGAACTACGACTGGGGCGTGTACAACAAGGTTTCCAATGGCGGAAACCAAGCGGGAATGTGGCGGACGCTTACATCTAGCGAATGGAACTATTTGATTTCTGGTCGTGCACAGGCAAACCGCTTGATGGGACATGGAAGAGTAAACAATGTGAACGGCTTGATATTGTTGCCCGATAGTTGGGCAACGGAAACGCCGTCGTCGGTAAGGTTCACATACGACCCTGGCAATTATTCAACGAACGTGTATTCTCTTGACGAATGGGCGGTAATGCAGTCGTACGGTACAGTGTTTCTTCCTGCTGCGGGCTACCGTAACGGGACGGGTGTGAACTACGTTGGTTCCTACGGCTACTATTGGTCGAGTTCGGCTAACGACAGCAACTTCGCATACTATCCGTTCTTCTACAGCAACGACGCGTACACGAACTACTACGGCAGCCGCGTCAACGGGCTATCTGTTCGTCTTGTGCAAGATGTGAAATAATGCTCAATGCACAATGCTTAATTACGTTAAATATAATTGTGCATTGTAAATTATAAATTCCCTATCTTTACCCCAAAAAGAAATTACTATGAAACTTTCATTTGCTCAAATCAAACAATTGCTGAACGCATTAGTGGCGCGTTTCCCAGCCACATTCGAACAACTTCGAAGGTAGGTGTGATTTCATACGGGTAAACCCAATAAATTTCTTTATATTTGTGTGTTCAATAAGATAAAAAATAGTGGAGCAGATTATTTCGAAATCTATAAGTACTTTTTCCGATTATGTATGGGGATGGCCTATGATCATTCTCCTATTAGGTACGCATATATTTTTAACCATCAAACTAAAGTTTCCTCAACGGAAGATGTTGACAGCCATTCGCATCAGTTTTCAAAAAGATAAAGGGAGCGAGGGTGATGTCAGTCATTTTGGAGCCTTGGCCACCTCTCTTGCTGCTACGATAGGCACGGGTAACATTATAGGTGTGGCGACAGCGATCTCTATGGGTGGTCCGGGAGCTGTCTTTTGGTGTTTCCTAACGGGTATTTTGGGTATTGCAACTAAATATGGCGAGGGACTCTTAGCTGTCAAATACAGAGTGAAAACGGCAAATGGCGAGATATTAGGCGGACCTATGTATGCTTTGGAGAAAGGGTTAGGAATGAAATGGTTGGCTGTCTTGTTTTGCATATTCACAGCCTTTGCCGCCTTTGGAATAGGAAATGCCGTTCAATCGCAAGCCATCAGCGATATCTTTGTTCAGTATGACGTTCAGTATAACCCGACGGCTGATACAGGAACGTGTCGCATCATTGTAGGATTAGTGATGGCAGTCATTGTGGCCTCTGTGATTTTTGGTGGTTTGAAGAAGATAACGAAGATCTGTTCGTTTATGGTTCCCATCATGGCAGGTTGTTATATTTTAGGATGTCTTTTTATTTTATGTGTGAATCATGCCTATATATGGGAAGCATTGTGTTGGATTTGTCGGGAAGCCTTTTCCATAAAGGCTGGGGTAGGTGGAGCCACTGGGTTTGCCATTATGACGACCATGCGGTATGGTATTGCGCGAGGACTCTTCTCTAACGAAGCAGGACTGGGTTCGGCTCCGATTATTGCCGCTGCTGCAAAAAGTAAGAACCCTGTACGTCAGGCATTAGTGCTCTCATCCGGTGTCTTTTGGGATAGTGTGGTAATTTGTACCATGACGGGTTTGGTGATTGTCTCCAGTATTTTGGCATACGATCACATAGAGGTCTCTTCATCGGGTGTTTTGACGCGATTGGCTTTTGATGAGATTCCGTATGTGGGTACGCATATTCTTTCGTTAGGCATCATTACATTTGCATTCTCAACGATATTAGGATGGTGCTATTGTGGAGAGAAAGCCGTGGAATATTTAGGAGGAAAACGAATGATAAAACCATATCGAGCCCTATGGGTTGGTGTGACAATATTGGGAAGTACGGCAGGTTTGTCGCTCGTTTGGAATCTCTCCGATATTATGAATGCTTTTATGGCTGTCCCTAATTTAATAGCCGTGTTGCTCTTATCTGGAATTATTTGGAAGGAGACGAAATACTATTTGTGGGAAAATCATTTGGATGAAACGGATGTAAATCGTTGATATTCAAAGCATAAATAATATTAAAATCTTTTTATATCCTATTTTAAAGAAAAATCCTATTTCTAAGGGATATTAAAAAAAAATTATTAAATTTGCGAAAATAGTTCGTTTTGGTCGAAAAACGAGAATTAGGAATATTAATAATTAAAATATAATCAATTAATTAAGTAAGCATGGCAAACTTAGATTTAACAAAGTACGGTATTACTGGTTCTACAGTAATTGCGCACAATCCTTCTTACGAAGAGCTTTATAAAGCAGAAATTGACAAGTCCCTTGAGGGTTATGAAAAAGGTCAGGAAACAGAGCTTGGCGCTGTAAACGTGATGACTGGTATCTACACAGGTCGTTCTCCTAAAGATAAATACATCGTTATGGACAAAAACTCTAAGGACACTGTATGGTGGACTTCAGAGGAGTACAAAAACGACAACCACCCAATGAGCGAAGAAGTTTGGGGTAAGGTAAAAGAGATCGCTAAGAAGGAACTTTGCAACAAGAATCTTTATGTAGTTGATGCTTTCTGTGGTGCTAATAAGGCTACTCGTTTGGCTGTACGTTTCATCGTAGAGGTTGCTTGGCAAGCTCACTTTGTAAAGAACATGTTCATCCAACCAACTGCTGAGGAATTGGCTAACTTCGAGCCTAACTTTGTTATCTACAATGCTTCTAAGGCTAAGGTTGAAAATTATAAAGAATTAGGTTTGAACTCAGAGACTTGCGTTGCTTTCAACGTTACTTCTCGTGAGCAAGTAATCATCAATACTTGGTATGGTGGTGAAATGAAGAAGGGTATGTTCTCTATGCAGAACTACTACTTGCCATTGAAGGGTATCGCTTCTATGCACTGCTCTGCAAACTGCGATATGGAAGGTAAGAACACTGCTATCTTCTTTGGTTTGTCTGGTACAGGTAAGACTACTTTGTCAACAGATCCTAAACGTAAATTGATCGGTGACGATGAGCACGGATGGGACGATGAAGGTGTATTCAACTTGGAAGGTGGTTGCTACGCTAAGGTTATCGGTTTGAGCAAAGAACACGAACCAGATATCTATGGTGCAATCAAACGTAACGCTTTGTTGGAGAATGTTACTGTTGATGCAAATGGTAAGATCGATTTCAATGATAAGAGCGTAACTGAAAACACTCGTGTTTCTTACCCTATCAACCACATCAAAAATATCCAACCAGGTTCTTCTGCTCCTGCTGCAAAGAACGTTATCTTCTTGTCAGCTGATGCATTCGGTGTATTGCCTCCAGTTTCTATCTTGACTCCAGAGCAGACTCAATACTACTTCTTGAGCGGATTTACTGCTAAGTTGGCTGGTACTGAGCGTGGTATCACTGAACCTACTCCAACTTTCTCTGCTTGCTTCGGTCAAGCTTTCTTGGAGTTGCACCCAACTAAATATGCTGAGGAATTGGTTAAGAAGATGCAAAAATCAGGTGCTAAGGCTTACTTGGTAAATACTGGATGGAACGGTACTGGAAAACGTATCTCAATTCCTGATACTCGTGGTATCATCGACGCTATCTTGAGCGGTGATATTTTGAAAGCTCCTACAAAGAAAATTCCTTTGTTCGACTTCGAAGTTCCTACTGCATTGCCAGGTGTTAACCCTGCTATCTTGGATCCTCGCGATACTTACGCTAACGCTTCTGAGTGGGAGACTAAGGCTAAAGATTTGGCTTCTCGCTTCCAAAAGAACTTCGTTAAGTATACTGGAAACGCTGCAGGTAAGGCTTTGGTTGCTGCAGGTCCTAAATTGTAATTTCTTACATAATTTATATTCAAAGAGTGAGGGTGCGTCTGTGATGCACCCTCATTTTTTTTGCCCTGATTTCTATTTTGTGCGATTCATTGAAATTAAAATGGTGAATTTGTAGAACACACCTTAAATTTTATCAATCTTTTTGCTATATTTGAACGTTACTTTTTGAGGGATTTTATGAGAATTAAAAGATATATAGTATTTTTTTTAACATGGGTGATATATTTCGGAACCATTTTTTCACAGTCTATATCAATATTGGATGATGATGGCACAGAAGTATCTTCTCTCGTAGGGTATCCTTGTGGTGATTTAAGAACAATCCGCATATCAGACCCAAGTACGTGGACCACTACATTCTCCTCACAACCATATTGCCTTTGGCAACGGTCTGACAACCAAGGACTATCATGGCAGAATCTTAGGGATAGTGGTGAAGGCGTGTTTGAAATTAAGGTGAGCAATGATGATGGAACCAAGCAACTCTATCGTGTCATTATTGCAAATGATAAAACTGTCGCAGAGGAAATCAGCATGATTGGTATTCCTACAAACACAGTCATTCCATATGCAATTACTAACGAGGTGACATTAGAGTGTTCGCTTTCCTTCTGTGGCTCGCAGGAGGATAGATTAGTGGTGTGGAAAGAGGATTTTAATAGTGTACCGCGTGGTGAACGACGTACCTGTGAAAACTTGGTGGATAAGAAATTTGCAGGTTACTATAATGAGTCTTCTTCTACAAACGTCGGTGATGGAAAGTATGCGGTGGTCTCTCATGTGGAAGATGGTTCCATACCAAGCTATAACTGGTTTTCGGGGGGTACAGACCATACGGGAAACAAGGATGGAGGATTCTTGATTATCAATAATAAGGATGATGAGAATTCTGCTAATAAGTTGATGTTCGAGAAAAAGGTGGAGTTTAACTTGTGTCCGGATACATGGTATTACTTCTCCATTTATGCCATGTGTATCACTGGTGGAGCGGCCGATAATCCTAATAGAACATACGCTCCATGTAATTTTAGATTTGAAATTATTGGTGAAGATGGAGTGAACATCTTGGCAGATGCTGAATCAGGCGATGTTCCCGTCACCCCTCGTGGTATCTCAACGTGGTACAATTATGGAGTGAGTTTCAATTCGGGTACCAATAAGAATGTAATACTGCGAATTTATGATAATGCGAAGAAGGGTGTTTATGGAAATGACATGGCCATTGATGATATCTCTTTGATTGCTTGTCACAAACGAGTCCCTAATGTTCAATTAAGTGCTAAAATGGATGTGGATGAAGAGGGTGTCTGCGGTGAGAATACCAGATTGCGCCTTTCAGACTTGTCGGAATGGAAACTTTATTACGATAAAATCTACTGCTTGTGGCAGACATCCATAGATGGCGGTCTCACATGGGAAAATGTGACAGGTGGATTTGATACCACCTATATTGACGTTACATTTAAAAAGACGCCAGAAGGTGTTCGCTACAGAGTCATCTTTGCCGCTGACGAAACGGAAGCGAATCAGATAGCGGAGAAAGGCTACTTAGACAATACTTGTCACCCGTATGCTATCAGTAACGTCTCCACGCTTACTTGTCACTGTGAACCATTGCCAATCACTTTGACGCCACAAGATACACTCATTTGTAAATCTGCCACCATAACATTGACACCTAAGGTGGGAAAAGAAATAGATGAGGAACTGGAATATGAATGGTACTATAAAGAGGAGGGTGCTTCTGATTGGACCGTGGTTGCACAAGAAAACGGAACGACGACAGATACCATCTACTCAAAAACTTATGACATAACGCCTTCGGTCAATACGCAGTACTTTGCCATCTCTAAAAGTGCCTCTTGCGGTGGGGATTACACGGATACGATCACTGTTTCCTTGATAGACTCCATTCGCTTTGATCTGACACTATCGAAAGATGTCATCTGTGAAGGCGAGTCTGTGTCGCTATCGGTGGAAAACATCAATCCTATCACATCTGATTTTGTCTGGTCTTCTTTGCGTGAATCAGCCTCTGGCTTTTCTCCTATCTCGCAGGCTACGGGAACCACTTATCAGGAGTCTCCTTCAGAGAGTACCATCTATGTTGTCTCTGCAAAAATGGCTGAGTGCGCCAGTCAGTCTGACACAATGCGTCTGACCGTTACGAAAACGGCAGACTTTGATTTGAAAATATCCAAAGAAACAATTTGTTTGGGAGAATCCATACAGATAGATGTCGAAAATGGTACGGCTGCTCCGTCCGATTATTCATGGAGTGTGCAGAGAGGTAATGCTACCACCTTTTCTCCTATTACCAGTCCATCAGGATTAAGTTATCAGGACTCTCCTACAGAGGATGCCACCTATGTTGTTTCTGTTGCGGGTGGTGCTATTTGCCCAGACAAGACAGATACGGTACGCGTGAAGGTTGTGGAATCAGATCAGTTGGATTTGACCATTTCGAAGGAGACTATTTGTAAGGGCGAATCAGTGACGCTTGCCATAGAGAATGGTACGGCAACAGAGTATGAGTGGTCAGCCAAGGGCGCCAGTGCCACAACTTATTCGCAGATTTCAAATGTAGCAGGCATCACCTATCAAGACTCGCCAACTGAGAGTATGGAGTATGTGGTTTCCTCCAAGGCAGGTCATTGCCCAGCAGCGACAGATACGGTCCGTGTGGAGGTGGTAGAGCCAGACCAGTTTGATTTAACTATTTCAAAAGAGACCATTTGTAAGGGCGAATCAGTGACGCTTGCCATAGAGAATGGTACGGCAACGGAGTATGAATGGACAGCCAAGGGCGCCAGTGCCACAACCTATTCGCAGATTACAAATACGGGCACCACTTATCAGGACACGCCAGGCGAGAGTATGGAATATGTGGTTTCCACCAAGGCAGATCATTGTCCAGCAGTGACGGATACGGTCCGTGTGGAGGTGGTAGAGCCAGACCAGTTTGATTTAACTATTTCAAAAGAGACTATTTGTAAAGGAGAACAAGTGACGATTGCTATTGAGAATGGTACGGCAACGGAGTATGAATGGACAGCCAAGGTCGCTAGTGCCACAACTTATTCACAGATTTCAAATGCTACGGGCACCACCTATCTAGACTCACCAACTGAGAGTATGGAGTATGTGGTTTCCACCAAGGCAGGTCATTGCCCTGTGGTGACGGATACAGTCCGTGTGGAGGTGGTAGAGCCAGATCAGTTTGATTTGACAATTTCGAAAGAGACCATTTGTAAAGGTGAATCAGTGACGCTTGCCATAGAGAATGGAACGGCAACAGAGTATGAGTGGTCAGCCAAAGGTGCTAGTGCCACGACTTATTCGCAGATTTCAAATGTTGCAGGCATCACCTATCAAGACTCGCCAACTGAGAGTATGGAGTATGTGGTATCCACCAAGGCAGGTATTTGTCCAGCAGTGACGGATACGGTACGTGTGGAGATGGAGGAGCCAGCTCAGTTTGATTTGTCCATTTCAAAGGATGTCATTTGTAAAGGGGAATCGGTGACGATTACTGTTGAGAATAGTACGACAACAGATCTAATGTGGACATCCAAGAGTGCCAGTGCCACGGCCTATTCTCTGATTTCAAATGTTACAGGCACTACCTATCAGGATTCGCCATCCGAGAGTATGGTGTATGTGGTATCCTCCGAGATAGGAATTTGTCCTGCGGTGACGGATACTATAAGGGTGGAGGTTGCGGAACAGGGACAGTTTGATTTGACCATTTCGAAGGAGACCATCTGTAAAGGGGAATCAGTGACGATTACCATTGAGAATGGTACAGATACAGAATATGAGTGGAGTTACCAAAGTGCAGGATCCACTTCGTTCGCTTCTATTCCGAATGTTACAGGTGCGACTTATCAAGCCACCCCAGATGAGAGTGCGACCTACGTGGTATCCACTAAGTCGCTCTATTGTCCCGTTGTGACAGACACAGTACGTGTGAAGGTAGAGCAACCACTTGTGATTTCAGCCACATCAGATCAGACGATAGTATGTGTCAATTCGCAAGTTCATTTTAGTGTTGAGGCTTCAGATTATAACAAGGTGACCTTTGTTCGTTATCCTGAGAATGACAATACATCCGTATCGGTTGTGAAGAATTTTACGGGAACGGAACAAGGCGAAGTGCAGGTGGATGATGAGGTGACTGAGAATACCTATTATGAATTAAGGCAAACGGAGGGAAATAGTTGTCCCGACGTATCGCCAGTTGTGATACGCATAATGACAGAGGATTCTTTGAAGTATGATGCCGTCACACAAGTGTTGGATATCTGTCAAGGTGACCCGGTGGAGTTATCAGCCTAAAAGATATCAGGAGAGGCGAAGAACTTCAGTTGGAAGAAGACAACGGATGGAGTCCAGTATGATAATGTGAGTAGCGAGGAGGTAACCACGGTTTATCCGATGGAGAGTTGTGAATATTGGTTGACGGCAGAGTCGGAACATTGTGGAACCATCGCACAACAGATCGAGAAGATTAATCTGAAGAGTAACGACAAGAAGGTTACTTTGATGACGTCGGCAACCAATGTATGTGAGCAGGATGAGGTGACGTTGACGACACAGTATGAGGATGGCTCTTCGTTGGATGACGTTACGGAGATTGTGTGGTATCGTTCGACGGATAGTTTGGAAGAAGGAGAGGTGATATCACAAGCAGGAGAAAAGAATACGGAGAAACAGATACAAGCAGACGAAACCGCTTATTATAGTGTGCAGTATGTCACCCAAGGAGAATGTTCAGCACAATATTCAGAAAAGGTGAAGGTAGAGGTGGAGAAAAAAGTTCAAGTAAACTTGCAAGCAATTAGTAGTCCATGTATGGGAATGGAATTTCCTATAAAAGTGCAAGTGGAAGGTAATCCTCAGAGAATTGATTTTTATGAGCAATTATCTAATGGAAGTAAGAAAAAATATGATGTTGTAGACGGAGAGGTTAAGGTTGTTTTGATAGAAAAATCTTTGCTCTATACGGTAGAGGCATTCGGTCACTACTGTCCATCGTCATCGAATTATTTGCAAGTGTTTCCAGATAAGGATACACCATTAGAATGGACTACTCCAGACGACACTGCTTTTTGTGAATATCAGTATATTCATTTTGATGCGCAATATGAACATATTGAACAACTAGTGTGGGAATATGCAGAGGAGGGATCCGATTCGTTTACTGTGATAGATAAAGGAGTTGATCGTATTGACACTTTATGGACTTCCGAAAAAGCAACAAGTATGACGTTGCGTTTAACGGCACAAACACCCCAAGGATGTTTTAGAAAAGAAAAAATCCAAAAACTTTATATGGATATGTATTATCGTCCTGCATCATGGAATGTTGACACGATTATATGTAAAGGAGATGAGGTTACTTTGACAGTGAATCCAAATGATTCAAATTATAGATATGAATGGCGAGAATATGATTCGGAGATTTCAGATTTTAAAATTTTGGCAGCAGGTCCAACATTTACTTTACGACCAGAGAAGAACGGTTCTTATAGTGTGGATGCATTTGGGAAGAAATGTGAAACAAGTTATGGATACGATGTTATTCTGGATGAGCCGATGAAAATAGAGACAGAAATCATAGATAACAGATCCATAGCGTTGCAAGTGAGTGGAGGTTATGGAAGTTATCAATATGATTTTGGAGAAGGGTTTGGAACATCCAATGTGATAGAAGACTTTGATTATATTCGTTATTATCAGGTGAAGGTGCGAGATGAACTTGGATGTGAGGTGGATACAGTTATCAAGGTGCATGAGGTGGAATTGAGGTTCCCAGAGTTCTTCACGCCACAGAGTGATGGGGTGAATGATGTATGGTTGGTTGAAAATCTGAATTACTACAAAGGAGTAACCGTTAGAATATATGATCGGATGGGAAAACTGTTGTTTGAAACCAAGAACCCAGATGAGGGATGGAATGGAGAATACTTGGGTCACGCAATGCCATCAACGGATTATTGGTATGAAGTTTACATAAAGGATATAAAAGAGGTTTATTCAGGACATTTTACGTTAATACGGAAGTAAGGAGAATAGGATAATACAGATATACAGACGATTGGTCGGTGAGAATCCGCCTTTCATCGAAATTTGTTGTTGATATATAAGATAAAATTATAGATTTGGAATTGTCAATAATTAAGTTGAATTCTAAAATTCACTGCAAAAAAATATTTTGAGTTGAACTGTGGATATGTTAAATAGAATTTTCGGTGCTTTTTGATTTATTCCGGTACAAATAAGAAAATCGAAATAATTTCAAAAATCTCAGAAATGAATTTATAGCATCCACCTAAATAAGAATTAGAATATGAAAAAAAGTTTTGTGTTTTTTATGATGACCTTGTTAGGATGTTTCCTATTGGCGTCATGTTGTAAATGTGATAAAAATAACCAGTGTAAATGTGATAATTGTTGTCAGTGCAAGTGCGCTGATGCTGATTCGGCAGATGAGCCCTGTGAGTTTGGAAAGCATCCTAGACCTGATTTCCGGGGAGATGAGTTCCCAGATAAGTGTCCATTTAAGGAAGAAGCAAATCCAGAAATGAAGGCTAAATGGGAGAAATGGATGAAGTTTGATAGCTTGTCAAAAGAGGAGCAGATTGCTATCCTGAAAGAGAAAAAAGCAGAGATAGACAAACGAGAGGCAGAGATTGCAGCTAAGAAAGCAGAGATGGAGCAGAGATGGGCAAATTTTGACAATCTCTCCATTGAGGAGCAGAAACAATTAATTGATATGAAGATGCCTCATAAGATGTTCCCTCCTAAATTCGGAAAAGAGTGCAAGAAAGAGTTTCGTAAAGGGAAAAGAGAGCACGGACACAGGGAGCACAGAGGTGAAAAACCTTCATTCCGTGATTAATAGGAATAATTACCAATAATTAAACTACTTTTAAAAAGGAACTGTTGCATGAAAGATTTTTTCATGTGACAGTTTTTTCGTAATAAAAACTTATCTTTGCATAATTTTAGAAAATATAATATAGGAGAAAATGCAAAAAGAACTGGAATATATCTCGTTGAAAGACATTCAAGCCATATTGTTTGATGGTAAGGAGATAGCTTTCACATCGGAGATTAAGGATCGGGTTAAGAAAAGCTATGAGTTTTTAGCAGAGTTTTCTAAAGAACGTGTGATCTATGGAATAAATACTGGATTTGGTCCGATGGCACAATATCGTGTGAGTGATGATGAAAGAATACAATTGCAATACAACATCATAAGAAGTCACTCTGCAGGTGCAGGTAATCCATTGCCCAATATCTATGTAAAAGCAGCGATGATCGCTCGTATTGGAACATTCATACAAGGAGAGTCGGGTGTTCATCCTGAGCTTGTAGAGTTGTTAGCAAATTTCATCAACAAAGATATATATCCATTCATTCCGGAACACGGAAGTGTTGGTTCCAGTGGTGATTTGGTTCAATTGGCACACATGGCATTGACCCTTATCGGAGAAGGACAAGTCAATTACGATGGCAAATTCCAACCAACATCTGATGTGATGAAGAAACTGGGATTGAACCCTATGGGCATTCATGTACGTGAGGGATTGTCCGTAACAAATGGTACCTCATTCATGACTGGTATCGGATTGATTAACTTGTTTGACGCACAGAAACTGTTGCAGTGGGCTGTCATTGCCTCTGTTATGGTAAATGAAATAGCATCATCATACGATGATTTGATGAACGAGAAGTTAAATGCCGTTCGTCGTCAACCAGGACAAGGTGAAATCGCTAAGATGATGAGAGAGTGGTGCGCAGGTAGCAAGTGTTTGCTCAGCCGCGAAAAAGCATTGTATGATGGTGGTCATCAAAATGAGTCAGTCTTCAAACATAAGGTACAACCTTACTACTCGTTGAGATGTGTTCCTCAAATCTTAGGACCAGTTTTGGAAACATTACAAAACACTGCACGAGTATTAGAGAACGAAGTCAATTCAGCAACAGATAATCCAATTGTAGACGTAGATACGAAAACTGTATATCATGGAGGAAACTTCCATGGTGATTATGTCTCATTTGAGATGGATAAGCTAAAGATTGCGATTACAAAATTGACCATGTTGATGGAGCGTCAGATGAACTATCTGTTCCATGACAGAATCAATGAGATCTTACCTCCATTTGTGAATATGGGAGTGCTTGGTTTGAATTATGGTATGCAAGCATGTCAGTTCACCGCTACTTCTACTACTGCAGAGTGTCAGACACTTTCCAATTCTATGTATGTTCACTCTATACCAAACAACAATGACAATCAAGATGTTGTAAGTATGGGTACCAATTCAGCCTTATTGGCGAAGAGAGTAGTGGATAATGCATATCAAGTAATGGCAATTCACTTCATGTCAATCGTTCAAGGTATAGATTGCTTGAATTCCGCTAATAAGTTAGCGCCAAAAACGAAAGCAATATATGATGAGATAAGAGCCTTCTTCCCTAAGTTTGTGGAAGATACGACTAAGTATGAGGATATTGCACGTATGCAAGAGTATTTGAGAAGCAAACGTTTCTAAGAGTAGTACTCTCTTTGGGTACGTTGAAAAGATAAGAGTAAGGTGTCGGCAGATGATGTCGACACCTTTTTTTTGTAAGAAACAAGTATCGATTGGTCGATAGATATCATGGATTGGTCGATATAGTTTGGCTGTAACTCGTTGAGAATGTGAAGAAAGAAGAAAAGAGTTTTGTAGTAAGGAAAAAAACACCTATCTTTACAATCTCAATTAAAGAGTGAAAACATAAAAGAAAAACCAATGAAAGTAGCTTTAGTTACGGGCGCATCAAGAGGAATAGGTCGTGCATGCGCAGTGAAACTTGCCGAGATGGGTTATTATGTGATTATCAATTTTCAATCAAATGAAGCAGAGGCTTTGAACACATTGAAATTGGTACGAGAGAAGAACTCAGACGGAGAGATTATGAAGTTTGATGTTGCCAATCCTTCAGAGGTGGAGAAGTCCATCACAGACTGGCAAGAAGCTCATGAAAATGAATATATTGAGTGCTTGGTAAACAATGCAGGTGTTCGTCGCGATAACCTTTTGTTATGGATGACGAACGAAGACTGGTCCAAAGTGTTGGACACTAGTTTGAACGGTTTCATGTACACGACTCGTTCAGTATTGAAACCTATGTTGACAAAGAAACGTGGTCGTATCGTAAATATGGTGTCATTGTCAGGACAAAAAGGATTGCCAGGACAGACGAACTACTCGGCTGCCAAAGGTGCAGTGATGGCTGCAACAAAGGCATTGGCACAAGAGGTAGCACGCAAGGGTGTAACAGTGAATGCAGTGGCTCCCGGATTTGTTCGTACCGATATGACTCACGATTTGGATGAATCAACCTTGAAAGCACAGATTCCAATGAATCGTTTCGGCGAACCAGAGGAAATTGCTGCTACAGTGGGATTCTTAGTCTCTGATGCTGCTTCTTATATCACAGGTCAGACTATCTCTGTAAATGGAGGTCTGTACACCTAATGAGTAGCATTAAGGGTGAGTTTAATTCGTTGTTTTAAATTAAAATAGCAATTGAATAATCGTAGAGACGATGTGCACATCGTCTCTACAGTGTTTAATAATAAATTTTGAAGATTATGAAGAAAGTATTGGTATGGGCCGCTATGGCATTTGCTTCTTTGTCATTTTCCTTGCAAGCTGCAGAACCCGTTTCTGATGTGGCAGATTTGAAGGCTAAAATGCAAAAAGCTGCTGCGAATGTTTCCTCTATTCAAAGCGACTTTACTCAAGAAAAATATGTCTCTGCTATGGGTAATAGCATGAAATCGTCTGGAAAATTTTATTACCAAAAAGAAGATAAGGTGAAGTTGGAGTATTTGACTCCATTCAAACAAAACCTTGTGATGAATGGTAATAAACTGATGATGGAGATGAACGGAAAGAAAAATATAATGGACGCTTCTGCTAATCCAATGGCTGGTGAGTTGAAAAAGGTGATTTCTGCTTGTATGAGTGGTGATATCGCTAATATGGGTGAGAACTATCAATTAGAGTTCTTTGTGGATGGTGCCAACTATTTGGTGAAGATTACTCCTAAGACTGCAGACATCAAGAAATTTGCACAACAGGTAGATCTTTATCTCGATAAGAAGGACTTCTCCGTTGTGAAGATGAAAATGATTGAACCATTGAAAAAAGGTCAGTCGAAAAATGATTATACAGAGTATACTTTCTCTAATAAAAAGCTAAATGAGAAAGTGGCTGATTCAATTTTTGTGATAAAATAAGATGCGTAAGTATATAGTATTACTTCCCTTCTTGATTGTTATAATGGCAGGTTGCACTCCTAAGTTGTTCAGGAACTTGGATATGCGACCTGCTGCTTCTGTCAAGATACACCGTGGTAACCTAATGCCCGCCTTTGATCATTTGGATAGTGCTAAATATTATTCAGCACAGATTGATTTCAAGGAGAACTCAATGTCGGGTATTTTAGCATTGACAAAAGAGTCGGAAGGTCGCTTCCGTATGGTGATGATGACTACCTTTGGTGTCTCTCTATTCGACTTCTCTATTTCGAGGGATAGTTTTATTGTCAATAGTTGCATGGAACAGATGAATAAGAAGATGGTATTGAACATCCTGGAAAAAGATTTCAGAAGTCTGTTTATGCTGAATGTGCCAGAAACGTTTTCTGCTGTCTACTATGCCAATCCCCAAAAGCCAAATTGGATTGGTTATGGTGTGAAGGCGGATGATGGAGAATGCGATTATGTCATCTATCCCAAAGGAACTAATTTCGTACGCAATATTCAAAATGGATGTTGCATAAAACGTATGAATGCAGTTTTTGATGAGCAGGTGGTTACCATTCATCATCCGAAATTGAAACTGAAGTTGATTTTGACAGAATTACAGCAGTAAGAGATGATATCTGTATGATACATTTTATTCAATAAGAGAAATAGCAAATTCTAAATTTTATATTGAAGGGAAGGTCGGATGTCGATGAGACATTCGGCCTTTTCGTATAAAAAATAGGGATGATAAAACGAAATAGAAATAGAATCTGTCTAAGTCAAAAGAAATGTTTCTTTATGTAAAAAAATCCAAAAAAACCGATAAAAGGGGCTATTTTGACATAAAAACACTATGATTTGCACAAATTTTTATAGTCGTTGAGCGTCTATATTGCTAAGTTTGTATAACGAAACAATGGAAAAATAGAAGTTGACAGTTTTGATTTGTTGAGTGAGTGATAGATGTAAAATCAAAAAAAGTGAAGTAGGAACTTTCTGAAATCACAGACGAGAAGATGATGGAAGAAAGAATCTGAGTAATAGATTTGATTTGTTATGAGATGTCAACAATATTTTACGATTTTTTATGTTAATGCTAAAGAGTTTATGATGTAATATATGGTTTTCAGACTATGGAAGGTCTTCTGTTTTTGTTTTGCATTATAATCCCCTTACAAGATGGTAAAGAAGAGACGAAGAACTTTTTATATGCATGAAAAGTTAAAATTTTCACATCAAATGTAAAAAAATGTTGTAAAGACCGAATATTGTATTAACTTTGTGGGACGTATGTAAATACGTCTTTTGGTGAAATAAAATTTAAAAAATAAAGGAGAGAATATGAATTTTGGACATTTTGACGATGCGAACCGCGAGTTTGTCATCACCAATCCCGCAACGCCGTTTCCATGGATCAATTATTTAGGAAACGAGGATTTCTTCGGTTTGATTTCCAATACAGCCGGAGGTTATGATTTCTACAAGGACGCTAAGTTCCGCCGTATTACTCGTTACCGTTACAACGGTGTGCCAATGGATAATGGAGGCCGTTATTTCTATATCAACGATAATGGTACAGTATGGAATCCGGGATGGAAGCCATGTAAGACTCCGCTTGACTCATACGAGTGTCGTCATGGAATGAACTATACACGTATTACTGGTTCAAAGAATGGTATAGAGGCTTCTGTATTGTTCTTCGTTCCTTTGAAAACGTGGGCTGAGGTTCAAAAAGTAACATTGAAGAATACAACTACCTATGCAAAGAAGATTAAACTCTTCTCTTTTGCTGAGTGGTGTTTGTGGAATGCTGCAACAGATATGGAGAACTTCCAACGTAACTGGTCAACTGGTGAAGTGGAAATCGATGGCAGTGTAATCTATCACAAAACAGAATATAAAGAGCGTCGTAACCACTATGCTTATTATGCATTGACTAATTCTAAAATAGATGGTTATGATACAGATCGTGAATCATTCATCGGTCTTTATAATGAGTTTGCTGATCCTCAATGTGTTATGGCAGGTAAGCCAGGTAATTCATTGGCACATGGATGGTCTCCAATTGCATCTCACTATGTTGAAGTAGAACTTCAGCCAGGCGAGAGCAAAGACTTTATCTTTGTGTTGGGTTATGTTGAGAATGAGCAAGAAGAAAAATTCTCTAAAGAGGATATTACGCGTAAGAAAAACGGAACATTGATCTCTTCACAAGATTCAGATGTAACACTTGTTAACAAGAAGAAAGCTCTTGAGACAATCAAACGTTTCTCTACTGTGAAGGCTGTTGACGAGGCATTTGCTGAGTTGGCTGCTATGTGGGATAAACTTTTGGAGGTTTACGTTGTTAAGTCTGATGACGAGAAATTGAACCGTATGGTTAATATCTGGAGCCAATATCAATGTATGATCACCTTCAACTTCTCTCGTTCAGCATCATTCTTCGAGAGCGGTATCGGTCGTGGTATGGGATTCCGTGATTCTAACCAAGACTTGGTTGGTTTCGTTCACCAAGTTCCTTCTCGTGCTCGTCAACGTATCATTGATATTGCATCAACTCAATTCCCAGATGGTGGTTGCTACCACCAATATCAACCATTGACTAAGCGTGGTAACAATGACATCGGTGGTGGATTCAACGATGATCCATGCTGGTTGATCTTCGGTACGGCTGCTTATGTTAAGGAGACGGGCGACTTCTCTATCTTGGATGAGCCTGTTCCATTTGATAACAAGCCAGGTTCAGAGGTTTCTTTGTTCGAACACTTGAAGATCTCTTTCAACCATGTGGTTAACAACCTTGGTCCTCACATGTTGCCGTTGATTGGTCGTGCTGACTGGAACGACTGCTTGAACTTGAACTGCTTCTCTTGGGATCCAAACGAGTCATTCCAAACAACAGAGAATAATTCAGTAGGTAGCAAGGCTGAGTCTTTGATGATCGCAGGTTTGTTCGTAGTAACTGGAAAGGACTATGTTGAACTTTGCAAGCAATTGGGTAAGGCTGATGAGGCTGCTCGTGCTCAAAAGTGCATCGACTCTATGGTTGAGGCTGTTAAGAAGCATGGTTGGGATGGAGATTGGTATCTTCGTGCATACGACTTCTATGGAAACAAGATTGGTTCTAAGGAGTGTGAAGAAGGTAAGATCTTTATCGAGAGCCAAGGTTTCTGTACAATGGCAGGTATCGGTTTGGAAGAGGGTATGGTTGACAAAGCTATCGACTCTTGTAAGAAATATCTCGACTGCGAGCACGGTATGGTTCTTAATAACCCTGCTTATACAACTTATCATGTTGAGATGGGTGAGATCAGTTCTTATCCTGCAGGATATAAAGAGAATGCAGGTATCTTCTGTCACAACAACCCTTGGGTAATCATCGGTGAGACGGTTGCCGGACGTGGTAACGATGCATGGGAATTGTTCCGTAAGATCGCTCCTATGTATTTGAAAGACCAAGCACTTCACAAGGTTGAACCTTACGTAAACTGCCAGATGGTAGCTGGTAAGGATGCAGCTAAGCCAGGTGAAGGAAAGAACTCTTGGTTGACAGGTACTGCAGCATGGATGTGGTTGACAGTGAGCCAATACCTATTAGGTATCAAGCCTGCATATACAGGTTTGGAGATCAATCCTTGTTTGCCAGCTGACATCAAGGGTTACTCGGTTAATCGTATTTTCCGTGATGCAGAGTATAGCATCAAAGTAACGAACCCAAGCGGTGTTCAAAAAGGCGTTAAGAAGTTGATCGTTAACGGCAAGGAGGTTGCTGGTAATGTTGTTCCTATGCAGCCTGCAGGTAGCAAGAACACTGTAGAAGTGATCATGGGATAAGATAAAATGAATGAGGAGAGTTCGTTGAGAATTCTCCTCAATTCTACTTATATAACAAAGGGGTATTTGTTCAACTAACCCCCGAATATTAATTAAAAAAACAAATGGGAATAACCTTATAAATCGTTGTACGATGATTTATGAGTTCCTTTAAAAGAAATAAAGTATGAAGAAGATTTTGATTGGAGCATTGGCTATCGCAGCGCTTTTCATGAGTTCGTGTGGTCGCAATGTAAACAAGCCTGTGGAAGAGGAGATCGTATATTCCAATTATCCTGAGAATTCTCCTGTAGAAAGATTTGGTAAACTACAAGTGAAGGATTTGCAGCTTTGTGATCAAGATGGAAATCCAGTTCAATTGGCAGGTATGAGTACGATGGGCTGGCAATGGTGTGGCGAGTGCTACACACAGGAATCTGTAGAGACATTGGTGAGAGAGTGGGGTATCAGTGTACTTCGTCTTGCTATGTATGTGGAGGAAGAGGGTTACAATACTGATCCGGAGGGATTCCGTGACAGAATGTGTAATCTGATTGATATCTGCGGTGAATACGGTATCTACTGTATCGTCGATTGGCATATCTTAACACCAGGTAATCCATTGGATCCTAAGTATGCAGGAGCAGAAGATTTCTTCCGCTTCATTGCTAACAAATATGCAGATAGCGACCATGTGATTTATGAAATCTGCAACGAGCCAAACAACTGTTTGGAGAAGGGTGACACACTTAAACCTTGGGAGTGTACAAAGGAAACAGATGTCACTTGGGATATGATTGCAGAATATGCAAATACAATCATCCCTGCTATTCACAACGAGTATGACAAGGTGGGTGCTCCTCATCCAATTGTTATCGTTGGTACTCCACAGTGGGATCAATTGGTGGATGCATGTTTGAAAGAGGGTATGTGTCAAGGAAATGGCAAAGACCTTTGTGATTCATTGCCTCCTCGTGATGCACGTCTTCAATTTGACAATGTGATGTATGCTTTCCATTTCTATTCAAAAGAACATAATGAAGGATTTGAGAAAGATGGTAAGTCTGATTATTATAACATGTATTCATACATGTATGATGTATTAGGCAAGTTGCCTGTATTCTGCTCAGAATTCGGTTTGTGTGCTGCAAATGGTGATGGAGAGTTGGATCCTGATCGTACAGACAAATGGTTGTTGATGTTGAGTGGAAAGAACTCAGGAGAACAATTGGTAAGCTTCTGTAATTGGAGCTTCTCTGACAATGAACGTTCTTCTTCTGCTTTGAATCCAGGTGCATGTGCAGCAAAGAACTGGAATGATTTGACTCCGTCTGGTGAGTACATCAAGAAAGTGCTTTCTGTTGTTAACTTAGGAAAAGCAGATAGCTCTGTTCTAAAAGAGAGTAATGTTTATTCTAAATAAAGCAATGGGAGGAGATAATCTATGATTGTCTTCTCCCTTTTTTATATGATGAGTTCTACAAATTCATCGTTTAACCAATAGTTAATATAAAATGTGGGTTGATTGAAAACCCACCGTAATTCGTTTTTATATGAGATTTATCAAAGGTCTATTTTTGGCATGTGTGGCTGTATCGTTCACACAATGTACACAAAAACAAAAGGAGTCTCAGCTTACCGGAGAAACATCGGAAAGTAAGGAAACACAATTTGAGTTCGTTCCCCAAGACACCACATGGAAGTCATTGAGTGTAAGGGAAAAAATCGGACAGACAATGATGATTCAAACAAGGTTTGAAGATCATCGTGCCGTGGGTGGTTCTATCAAGACATTCATGGAAAAATATCCTGTTGGAGGTTTGTTTATCCCAGATTGGTATTTTAGAGAGCATTCAAAAGGTCAGGATGTATTGCAATTGATTCCTGCTATATTGAAGGAATATAACGACAATGCAAAGTGTCCGATGCTTGTGTGCGAGGACTTTGAGCGTGGTATAGGCGAGACCTATTCGAAATATACGCACTTGCCAGTGGGCATGTCTTTGGGTGCAGCTGGTGATACCACTTTAGCCTACAATTTGGGACAATCTATTGCATTGGAAGCAAAAGAGATAGGATTCAATTGGTTGTTGCATCCTGTTTGTGATCTAAATATGAACCCACTACAAGAGTTGGTTGTAGAGCGCTCTGTTTCAGATGATGTAGACAAGGCGTTACCAATCTTGAAAAGCCAGATGAAAGGTCTTCATCAGCAAGGAGTAATCTCTACGGTAAAACACTTCCCTGGTGATGGTGTGACAATGCGTAACCAACATATTGTCACGACAGCTAATACATTATCAAAAGAAGAGTGGGATGCTTCATTCGGAAAGCTATTCAAAGGTTTGATTAATAGTGGTGCTGCCTCTATTATGGTAGGACATATTCAGTTGCCTGCTTATCAGACGGAGACAATCAATGGACAATTGCCACCAGCTACACTCTCTAAGGAGTTGATGATAGACTTGCTGAAAAATAAATTCAACTACAAAGGCGTTATTATCACAGATGCTTTGAACATGGGTGGATGTGCAGGTTATTATAAGAATGAGTTGGAAGTATCTGTACAATGTTTCGCTGCAGGTGCGGATGTTGTCCTATGGCCATCTATAGAATACATGGATACTGTGGAGGCTCGTATCAATCGTGGAGAGATTCCGATGTCACGTTTGGATGATGCGGTTTCTCGTGTATGGGCGATGCGTGAACGTTTCGGCTTGATTGAGAAGAAAAACGAGTTGTCAACCCCATTGACAGAAGAGGCAAAGCAGTTGGTACAAACAACGGGAACGACTATCGCAGAGAAGGCAGTGACATTGATTTGTGATAAGAACCAAGATGTTCCATTGAATGCAGAGAAGTGCAAGAAACTCTTAATCTTGGAAGTGGGTGCCGAGTTGAATGAAGCTAAACTGCAGGTGATGAAGGAGGAGTTGCAGGCACGTCACTTTGAGGTGGATATTATGGACAATCCTCATTTCTATAGTTGGGGTTGGAGAATCGATTCATTGGACAAGTATGATAAGATATTGGTATGTTTCGAGAATCGTTATTTCCATCCATTGGGAACATGCTTGTTGAAGGATAAGGAGTCATTTGCTGTATGGACGGCTAATATGACAGATCCAAGCAAGAGAATAGGTATTTCATTCGCTAATCCTTATGTTTTGGAAGTATATGAGGAGATTTGTCCATTGAAGATCAATGCGTATAGTATAGATGCCTTCTCACAAAGAGCTGTGGTCAAGGCATTGTGTGGAGAAATTCCTTTCTCAGGAAAATCTCCAATCAAGTTGAATCGTGAGGAATTAAAATAACTTAGTCTAATCAAAAATTTTATATAATGGAAAACAAGAAATTGTCAGTTTTAGAAAAGCTCTCCTATGGTGCAGGAGACTTGGCGTGCAACCTCTTCTGGGGTATTGTCTGCATTGCTGGTATGTTCTATTCAGACATCTTTGGATTAACTCCTGGTGATGCTGGATTTATGATGATGATCATTGGATATTTGGATATTGTCATCGATATTTTTATTGGAGGTGCATCAGACAGATGTAATACAAAATATGGAAAATTCCGTCCATGGATTCTCTATGGAATGATTCCATTCTGTGTTGCAGGTATCTTTGCTTTCTTCACTCCTGACTTCTCAATGGGAGGTAAGTTGGTATATGCTTATATTTCCTTCTTCTTATTTAGAATTCTTTATGCTGTTGTAAACGTACCTTATGGTGCATTGTTGGGTGTTCTTTCTGAAGATCCAAAAGAGAGAGACTCTGTATCGGCTTATAGAAACATTGGTGCTCAAATCGGTTTCTGGTTGAGTTTTGCAATGGTTATGAAGTTTACTCAATACATGAAGGATGCGACTGGAGCTAACACTCCTAATTCTTTCTTCTACGTAATATTGATTTATGGTGTTGTAGCAGCTATTTTGCTTTTCTGCACATTCTATTTCACAAGAGAGCGTGTAAAACCAGTTAAGGAGCAGAACAATAGTTTGAAAGATGACCTCAGTGACCTTGTAAAGAATCGCCAATGGTGGTGTCTTTCTCTTGCAGGTATTGCTTTGATTTTGTTTACAGCATGTCATAATACAGCTGCAACCTATTATGCAAAGTATTTTTTGGCTGATATTGAGATAGTAGAGTCAAGCAGCAAAATCGTAGAAATTTCAAAAACGAACGATAACAAAGAAACCCCTATCTATAAATTAGAGAATGGTAGAATTGATACATCCTCAGTGGGTGTTATTAAAGTGGATGGAAAAGATGTCGCTATTGAAAGATGTTTCGAGACAGTTGGAAAAGATGGTAATATTGTTAATATTAAATCCGAACAAGCGAGAGGAGAGAAGGCAGAACCTCAGGTTGGAGATAATTTGAGTTTCTTCAAGTATAAGATTGATAGTACTTGCTTTGGAATGAAAGTAGACTGGGAGTTGTTCTATACACTTTTTGCATCTTTGGGAACATTGTTTACAATTCTTGGTACGATGCTTATCAAGCCAATTGTTGCTAGATTCGGTAAGAAAAAAGTTTGGATGTCATGTTTCTTCTTGTCTGCCTTGTTATCGCTTCTTTTCTTGTTTATCCCTAAGGGTGGTCTTTCTACAATTATTATATTAAATTGTTTGTTTACGCTTATCATCGGACCTACGGGATTCATTATGTGGAGTATGTATGCAGATGTTGCTGATAATGCAGAGGTGGAAACAGGTCGTCGTGCAACAGGTTTGATCTACACATCTGCTACAATGGCTCAGAAACTTGGTTATGCAATAGCAAATTCACTTCCTTTGTTTGGACTTGCTATGGTAGGCTTTATTGCCAACGACGTAAATATTACAGATGGCATTAAGGAGTCAATTAAGACCATCTTTGTTATTATTCCATTGATTGGTGCTGCACTTGGTATCTTGGCTTTGATATTCTATACAATCGATAATGAAAAGATTGCTGAGAATTCAAGAAAATTGGCTGAGATGAAAGCTGCCAAAGGAGAGTAATTTCATTTTAAAAAATAAAACGAAGGGGATGTGTCGTCGTGACGCATCCCTTTTTTAGAATATATTTTACAGAAGATACTATTTAAGGGGAATAAACAAATGAAGAAAATCCATTATTTTTTTTATGCGCTGATATGTTTATCGTTGTGTTGCTGCTCTGATTCTGGTAAAAAGGAAGAAACAAAGACAGAGAATGAAGAAGCAGAAGAGGTTGTTGAGTATTCTTATGATGAGAATGAAGAGGAGGGTGAGAATGATGAGGAAGACTTAGAGTATCAGGAGGGAGAAGAGTCAGTTACGGATGATCATTTCGGGGATCCTGCTGATGCTATGGAACCATTGGAATCTGCAAGTGAAATTAGAAGGGTGAGTACGGCAGAGGAGTTCATTGAGGCATTGGCTAGCGATGTCACTATTATCATTGAAAATGAGGAGGGAATAGACCTGACAGGGGTAGACTTGCCAAGTCTCGACAAGGATTCTAGTCAGCCAGGAGTGTACCGCGATAATTGGGGAATACTGTTGTTTAAGTTAAACAATCTTACCATTCTAGGTGGAGATAAAGATCCTGAGTTGTCGCATCTATTTGTTACGGAGACATTCTTCTTGGTACTTTCCATAGAAGAATGTTCAAATATTCAACTTCGCAATTTGAAACTCGGGCATCAGCCTTTAGTAGAGAGTCTTTGTTCCGCAGGTGTTGTTTATATGAGGAAAACAAACAATGTGGAGATAGATAATTGCAAATTGTACGGATGCGGCCTTAATGGTTTGTCTTTATGTAATTGTATGAATGTCAATATCACCAAATCGTCAATCTATGAATGTGTAGAAGAAGCATTAGTTATCTATGATAGCACAAGCAACGTTTTGCTGAAGAATTGCATGATTAGAGATTGTCCTAGAGGATTCGATACTGATTCCACTTGCGATCGAATAGAGTTAATGAACTGTCGTATTGCAACAAACTCCTCTTCAATAGAAGGGAATGGACCATTAAAACTGACAAATACGAAATGGTTTTATAAAAAATAGTGACAGACTTCAGTGTTAGCAGATTCCTTCCGTCTCTTGACGATATTGAATCCTGTGTGGTCTGTACTGTTCGTCTACTTGCACGAATGTGAAGAGTCCGGTTATGGCGGTCCTTCTGTTGGGCCCGTTAGGGTCGGCCGTGAGGGTGAGTTGCAAGACTAACTTCACAGGTCCTAATTCAAACGGTTGGGCAAGCACTTCCACCGTTTCGTGAAGGAAAACAGGCTTTATGAATTTTATTTTGTCAACAGTAAACGTGTACATCGTTTTTCCTGTTAGGGCAATGGAGAGTTCATGTCCGGCATTATCCATCCATCCCATAGCGGTGCCCCCAAAAAGGGTGCCGTTTATATTTAACATCTGCTCGTTGACCGTGTGATAATGAACCACTGTCATGTGCATCAAATCTTGTTGTGTCATAACCTCTTTTTTTATGTGTAAAATTACACAAGATTGGTTATCTTACAAAACAGATTAGATTTCTTCTGCTTTATTTTCGTGAATCGCTATATTTTCTTATTTTTACAAGAGATAAAAAGGGGAGTAGAAGGTTCTTTCCCTCATAGAAACATAAAGGTGAGTTTTTTGTAAATTCACCACTTTAAATTAGATTAGAAAAATGGCAAAATCAAATAAAAAATCGAGGGCAAGTCTTCCTCATAAAAGAAAACAAAAGACAAAATCTTCAATTGTTGAAGCAAGAATCACCAAGCAGGAGATGTTGGATCGCACGGTGAAACTGTTCGAAAAGAATCCATCGCAAACATATAATTACAAGCAGGTTGCTTATGAGATTGGTGTAACCTCTATGCTTCAAAAGCGTCAGTTGGTACAGATCCTAGAAGCATTGGTGTTGCAAGACTATCTGAAAGAACCAGCAAATGGTAAGTACCGTTTGGACAACACTTCAGGTTCGGTTATCGGTAAGCTGGAGCGTCGTACGGGTGGTAAAATCTTCTTAGTACAGGAAGATGATCCGTCGAAGGATGTCTTTATCATGGATAAATACTTGAACAGGGCCATTGTGGGAGATATTGTGCGTGTGCGTCTGTTTGCTGGACGAAAGGGTCAGATTCAGGAAGGTCAGGTCTTGGAGGTGTTGCAACGTGGTCATGACACCTTTGTGGGTAAACTTGATGTGAAGGAGAATTACGCATTCCTTCAAGTGGATGACAGATTGCTTACGAATGACATCTTTATTCCTGTAGATAAGTTGAAAGGTGGAAAGAATGGCGACAAAGCAGTGGTTAAGATCGTGGAATGGGAGAAGCGAGATAGAAACCCTGTTGGTGAAGTGTTGGAGGTGTTGGGTGCATCGGGCGACAATGAGACGGAGATGCATGCTATCTTATTAGAGTTTGGATTGCCATACTCATATCCGTCGGCATTGGAAGATGCAGCTAACGAGATACCGGAGGAGATCACTGAAGAGGAGATCAAAAAACGTCTGGACTGCCGTGAGATCCCAACTTTCACCATCGACCCTCGTGATGCGAAGGATTTCGATGATGCTTTGTCTGTCAGAAAGTTAAGCAATGGCAATTGGGAGGTGGGTGTTCACATCGCAGATGTCACACACTATGTGAAGGTGGGTGATAGCATCAACGAAGAGGCCTACAAACGTGCTACGTCTGTCTACTTGGTCGATCGTACCATCCCAATGTTGCCAGAACGATTGTCCAACCAGTTGTGCTCGCTTCGTCCGGATGAGGAGAAACTTTGTTTCTCTGTAATGTTTGAGATGGACGACGATGCCAATGTGTTGAAATATAAGATTGTTCATACTGTTATTAAATCCAACAGAAGATTTACATACGAAGAGGCTCAGAGTGTCATTGAGACGCAAGAGGGCGACATGAAGGATGAGATCTTGGCATTGGATGCATTGGCAAAGAAACTGAGAGAACGCCGATTCAAATCGGGTGCCATCGCATTCGAACGTACGGAGGTCCGCTTTGAAATCGATGAAAAAGGAAAGCCTCTCAGTGTCTATTTCAAGGAGTCGCAAGATGCGAATAAACTGATAGAGGAGTTCATGTTGTTGGCAAACAGAACCGTTTCAGAACATATTGGGAAAAAGAAAAAAGAGGAGAAGGCGAAGACATTCATCTATCGTGTGCATGCGCAGCCTGATCCAGAGAAGTTAGATAATCTATCACAGTTTATTTCCAAGTTTGGTTATAAATTAAAGACAACAGGAAAAGATAAGGAGGTCTCCACATCCATCAATCAGTTGCTTAATCAGGTACAAGGAAAGAAAGAGCAAAATTTGATTGAGACCATTACGATTCGTTCCATGGCAAAGGCAGAATACTCTACGGATAACTGTGGTCACTATGGTTTGGCATTTGACTTCTATACACATTTCACCTCACCTATCAGACGATATCCAGATATGATCGCACACCGTCTGTTGGATATCTATGCAGACGGAGGTAAGAGCGTGGATGAGAATGTTTATGAGGATATGTGCAAGCATTGTTCTGAGATGGAGCAGTTGGCTGCCAATGCAGAACGTGCATCCATCAAGTATAAACAAGTTGAGTTTATGCAAGACAAGGTGGGACAGACCTATAACGGAGTTATCTCAGGTATTCAGGAATGGGGAATCTATGTGGAATTGAATGAGAACAAATGTGAAGGAATGATTCCTATTCGAGATTTGGATGATGATTATTATTCATATGATGAGAAAAACTATTGCTTGGTGGGTAAGAAGTATCGCCGTACATATAGTTTGGGAGATGAAGTGGTGGTCCGTATTAAGAAGACCAATTTGGATAAGAAACAGATGGATTTTGAAATGATAGAAAGATTATAAAAAATGAAAGGATTAAAATACGTTGTATTATTGCCCCTTCTTCTATTGATGGGGTGTAAGTCGGAGGAGTCGGACAGAACAGATATGAATCTCAGAGGAGATGTAAAATCCCTATGGGAACGTAAATATGTGGCAGAGGATGTCTATGGAGTTGCTCAAAAGGGGAAACTGATATCTTCGGTTAAGTGTCTGTTTAACAAGGATGGACAGATGACAGCTACATATTGGTTTAATTCAGATGGGGACACGATACAGCGTGTTATTCAAATATATGATGAGAAGGGTCAATTGACACAAAAAAAGATGTATGGTGATTTTGGAGAGTTGGACTTCGTGTCGAAATTCACTTATGATGAGAAGAATCGTGTTATTGAGATATTGGATCTGGATCCGGACGACTTTATGATTAAAAGAACCGTTAAAGAATACAATGATGATAATCTGATTGAGACGACTTTGGAGTATGATAAGAAAGAGAATCTGACAAGCAAGACTATTGTACAGAAGAACAAGGAAGATCTTCCCAAGGAGGTGAAAATCTATAATGCAGAAAGAGAATTGGTGAATTTCCGTCGGGAGGTTTACAATGAGAAAAAGAATCTGACGGAGTTTACAGTCTTTGCACCAGATGAAACGACGGTGATGTTACATGCACAGCTCTCTTATGACAGAGGTGGTAATTTAACTTCAATCGAAACAGTGGGTGAGAATAATGAAGCCTTTGAAAAAGAGGAGAATGTATATCAGTTTGACCAAAAGAACAATTGGATTTATCAAGGACATTATGTAGGAGGTGAAATCAAAGAATTGGTAAATAGGGAGATAGAATATTATTAAGTAGGGTTCTATACATTCACTGTATAAACAAAAGATGGTATCATTTATAATTTATTTGTTTAAAATGGTGAAATTATAGAATTCGCATTAATCGTTGTGAAAACGTTATAACAGAGGTGTTGCACGACATTCTTGGATCGTGTGTAAAAAATTATTATTCAATATTTTATGTAAATACAATAAAAAGGTGTACCTTTGCACCCTATTTTTAAACTGATACGTACAATATGAGTACATTTAAGGAATTAGGGCTTAGCGAAGAGATCCTTCACGGCATTGAAGATTTAGGTTTTGTGGAACCTATGCCGATACAAGAGAAAGTGACTCCGTTTCTGTTAGGAGATAATACAGAGGATTTAGTCGCACTTGCCCAAACGGGAACAGGAAAGACCGCAGGATTTGGTCTTCCTTTGTTACAATTAACAGACAGCAGTGTGAAAAAAATCCAAGCTCTTGTTCTATCACCAACAAGAGAATTGTGTATTCAGATCACAAATGATTTGAAAAACTTTTCGAAGTATATAAATGGGATGAAGATCGTTCCTGTTTATGGTGGAGAAAGTATTGTTACGCAATTTAAGCAGTTGGATGTTCCTCCACAAATTTTGGTGGCTACACCGGGACGTTTGATTGATTTGATAGAGAGGGGCAAGGTAAATCTATCTGCCATCAAGTATTTAGTGTTGGATGAGGCTGATGAGATGCTGAACATGGGATTTCAGGAGGATATTGAACGTATTCTGCAGGAGATTCCAGAGGAGAGACGTACGTTGCTCTTTTCAGCTACTATGCCAAAGGAGATTGCCAACATTGCAAAGAAGTATATGCACAATAGTGTGGAAATCGCTATTGGACGTAAAAATTCGGGTACAGAAAATGTGGATCATATCTACTACATGGTACAAGCAAAAGATCGTTACAATTGCTTGAAACGTGTTGTGGACATCAATCCAGATATTTATGCGATTGTCTTCTGTCGTACTCGTCAGGAGACGAAGGAGGTGGCAGAGAAACTAATGCAGGATGGTTACAATGCAGATGCATTGCATGGTGACTTGTCACAGGCACAACGTGATACTGTCATGCAACGTTTCCGTATTAAGAACCTTCAGATTTTGGTGGCTACGGATGTGGCAGCCAGAGGATTGGATGTGAATAATCTGACGCATGTTATCAATTATAACTTGCCTGATGATGTGGAGAATTACACTCATCGTAGTGGTCGAACGGGACGTGCTGGTAAGAAAGGAATCTCGGTTTCAATCATCCACTCCAAAGAGAAGGGAAAGATAAAAACGATAGAGAGAACCATTAATCGTACGTTTGTACAACAACCAGTTCCTTCTGGATTGGAAGTGTGTCAAAGTCAGTTGTTCTCGTTGATAGGTAAGATTCAGAACGCTTCGGAAAGTGTTGATAAGGAGCAGATACAACCGTATCTACCGATGATTATGGAGCAGCTGAAGGATATCAGTCGCGAGGATTTGATTGTTAATTTTGTATCACAGGAGTTCAACCGATTCTTAGAATACTACAAGAATGCGCCAGATTTGAATATTCCAGAAAAAGAGAAACGTTCGAAAGGTGAACGCTCTGGAAAGGGCAGAAAAGGCTCGGAAGACCTTCAACGATTGAAGATTAACATGGGTTCGCGTGATGGATTCACCCCTAAACGTGTGTTGGGCTTGATTAATGAGACAACAGATAGTCATGATATAGATGTCCATGACATTGAGATTACATCACGTTATTCCTTCTTTGATGTGGAGAAGCGTGTTGTTCCTTCCATGATGAGTGCTTTTGCTCGTCAGAAGGATGGAATCCAATTGATGGAGGTGTTCAAAGACAGAAGATCACGTCGTAACGCAATGGAGGAGGAGATGAGTCGTGGCGGCAGAAAAGATAGACGTGACAGAGATAAAAAGAAGTACAGAGGCGGAGATAGAGAGTGGCGCAAAGGAAAGGGCGAGGAGGCTAAAAACGAGCGTCCAAAGAAAGAGTTCCGTCGCAACAAAGATAGTTTTCGCCGTAATAGATAACGGATAGAGGATAATGACGCATGATTGTTTCAATAGGCAATCATGCGTCTCATTATATTTATACACCCTTAAAATCTGATTTTATGGAAGACACCTACTTAACAATCGTCCGTCCGTCGGAAGGATTATACAAGGAGAAAGGAAGCAAATTTTATGCTTTCGCATTTCCTGTTTCCACAAAAGAGCAGGTGAAATCCATTGTGGATGAGTTTCGGAAGAAATATCATGACGCTCGTCATGTGTGCTATGCCTATCGGTTAAATCCGATGAACATAGAGACGCGTGCCAATGACGATGGAGAGCCATCTGGTACGGCTGGGAAGCCGATGCTTGGTGTATTGGTGTCGAAGGACGTGGTGAATGTCTTAATGATTGTAGTGCGATATTTTGGAGGTACGTTGTTGGGAACGAGTGGTCTTATCAATGCCTATCGAACAGCCTCGCAGGATGCTTTAGAACAGAACGAGATAGTGGAAAAGAAGATAGAGGTGGCATTTACAATTCATTTTGGCTATATGGTGATGAATGATGTGATGAAGGTGATTAAAGATGAAGGACTTGAGGTTCTTTCACAGAACTTCGATAATGAATGTATGATGCAGCTGCAGGTGCGTCAGCGTGACTATGAAAAGGTGTTGAGTAAGTTGCAAAAGGTGGAGGGTTGTTCGTTAGATGATGATCTCGCTTAACACTTGTCACTATTGTTACAGATTTCCTTCTTCCAACCCTTGCAGATTACCTGTAAAAATTCCCAGAAAAGTTAGATTTTTCCGTGCTTTCACCCACAAAAAAGCTTGATAAAAGTTGTTTCTTTTGTTTCGCTGTCGTACTTTTGCAAGCAATCGGGTGAGTACTTCAGAACAACTTGCCCTTATTTAATTCGCTTAAATAGAGAGAAATATGTTATTCTCATCATTAACATTCCTTTTTGTGTTTCTTCCCGTCGTACTATTTTTTTATTGGATAGTTCGTCCGCAGTTAAGAAACACCGTATTACTATTGTCCAGTCTTTTCTTTTATGCGTGGGGAGAGCCAAAGTATGTTTTGGTGATGATTTCAACTATTCTCATAAACTACATTGGTGCCTTGGCGGTGGACAAATACAGGGATAAGAAAATATTAGCTGTCACCCTTACGATAATCTGCGACCTCTTGTTCTTGTTCTACTTCAAATATTTTGACTTCTTCATATCGAACATAAACGAAGCGTTTCACAGCAACTTCGGACTCTTGAATATTCTGATGCCAATAGGCATATCCTTTTACACGTTCCAGTCCATATCCTATGTCGTGGATGTATACAGGGAAGACGTGCCGGTACAAAAGAATCTATTCAAGTTGGCATTGTACATTAGTTTGTTCCCTCAGTTGGTGGCGGGCCCGATTGTGAAATACCATGACGTGGCAGAGCAGATAGAGGACAGGCAAGTGAATTATGAGGAGATTGTGCTGGGTATAAAGCGATTCATCATCGGACTTTCAAAGAAGGTGTTGATTGCGAACACCATGGGTGCCATTGCGGACAACATTTTCAACAAGTCGGTGGACGAACTTAGTGCCGCGGTCTCATGGTTGGGAGCGATAGCCTATTCAATGCAAATATTCTTCGACTTTAGTGGTTATTCCGATATGGCAATCGGTTTGGGATTGATGTTCGGATTCAAATTCAAGGAGAATTTCAATTATCCATATATCTCAAAATCCATTACGGAGTTTTGGCGGAGATGGCATATTTCCCTATCCACATGGTTTAAAGAGTACGTCTATATTCCATTGGGAGGAAACCGAATCTCGCAAAGCAGAACATACATTAACATAGCCATTGTCTTCCTATTGACGGGGTTCTGGCACGGAGCGAATTGGACATTTTTGCTGTGGGGTGTATGGCACGGAATGTTCAATATTTTAGAAAAGGCGACGGGGCTTCACAAGGATAGCGGTGTGAGGTGGAAAGAGTGTTTGAAGCATGTGTATGCGATACTGATTGTGCTCTTTGGCTGGGTTTTGTTCCGTGCGGACAACATAACGTATGCATGGGCATATATCCGCAATATGATAGGCTTGTATGACACCACCACTTATCTGAAATTCAACAGTTACTTTACCGGTTTCGATGTTTTCATAATGATTCTGGCGATCGTGTTCTCAATGCCGATAGCCTCAAACTTGTTGAGCTCAACATCTGAGAACTTTTGGAAAAAGAATTTGCTGAATGCGACCCTAATCATACTGTTTATAATCAGTGTCTCCTTTTTGGTCGCTTCCACATACAATCCATTTATTTATTTTAGATTTTAATTTATGTAGATGATGGACAAATCGAATATATTCAGACTATTAGCCGTTGTCATTCTTTCATCTCTGACAACATACTTTCTCTATCGATCACAAATCATTAACGTATCGAAGAGACCTATAACAGTCTCATTCACCGCAAGAGGTAATGTGGATTCTCCCTTTGCTTTGTACTATACAGAAGACGATTCGGAGAATTTTTCAGAAGAGAAGAAGGCTTTCTCTGAAAATAGTTTGAAAACAGAGAATACTAAATTTGACATTCAGTTGCCTTGCACTCACGTCTCTCAAATTAGATTGGATTTCTTTGAAAAACCAGGTGATGTGTATATATCCGACATACGTATAAAAGGAGACAGAGAGGTGCGTTTTACATACAACGATGTGAAGATAACAAATGATTTGACATTCGAGCAAGCTCCAGAAGGCATTAAAATCACCTCAGATAAGATCGACCCATTTATAATAATTCCTGAATTGAATATAAATCAATCAGCATGGTTTGTATGGATAACAGGTCTCATTGTATGGGTGCTTTTATCCCTTTTATACTGGTGTATTTTGCGATACATGTATCGTAAGATGAATACAGGGGATGAGGCGTTTTTATTATTGATTCTTCTGATGCTATTTGTTCCAAGATTCTTTGTAAGCGATGAGACTGTTTCAGTCGTGGAAAAACGTACGTTGACAGAAAAACCGAAATTGAATTTCAAAGAAGATATGAAAGGATATGGTGGCAACTATGAAAAATGGTTTAATGATCATTTCTTTCTGCGAGAAGAATTACAAAGTCTTCACGACGGAATTTTAAATGTATTCAATGGCAGTCAAGGACAATTATACAAAGATGCATTTGTTGGAGAGGATCAATGGATGTTCCTTCGTAAGTATAATGGTTTTGAGAATTACGCCAATGTGAATTTATTCACGAAAGAGGAGTTGGAGTCTGTCTCATTATATTTGCAGTATCTGGAGCAATGTTGTACTCAAAAAGGAATGAAATTTTATTTTGTCATAGTTCCGGACAAAGAAAAGGTGTATGGGGAGTATTACAAATATGTAGAAAAGGTTAATCCTGATTCGTTAGGCAGAGCACAACAGTTGATAAAATATCTAAAAAAGAACACTGATTTGAAATGTCTTTCTTTGCACGATCGTCTGATAAAAGAAAAAGATAAGGATCTGTTATACTATAAACAGGGAACACATTGGACTGAACTGGGGGCATATTATGGTGTTGATGAATTGCTGTCTTTTATAAATACTGACATGGAGTTGAATCGAAGTTCGATTGCCTCATTGGATTCAATGTTAAAATTGGATGGAGACATACTTGGCTTGTGTCCTGGGTATAAGAAACAAGACGAACATTATTATAAGACACCTGTATTAAATGCAGAGAGTAGTGTCTCTTTTGAGGATGTTTATTACCATTACAGATGTCCGTCTCGTCAAGGGAAGATAACTGTGCTTGGCGATTCGTTCGGATTTTTATTAACTAAATATTTATCATATTCGTTTGGAGAGTCACAGCTAAGTCTTCATGCAAGAAGAGGAAGTTTCTTTGTACCTAAAGAAGAGATAGATACGTTAAATTCTGATTGCGTTGTTTATGAGGTTGTGGAGAGATCTCTTCCGCAGTTAACCATTCCGGAAAGGTTATGGCGTTAAAGTAGGTTAGGGGACCCCATCAGGTATTATAAGAGTTCCTTAATCTCTATTTGTTTTAGTTCTCCTGTTGAGAATAGTTTAGGACCTGACAGAAGGGATAGAGAGGTAACATCGTCGCCGATGTGGAATACTCGTTCCATGAATAGCGTATGCAAAGTATCGTTTAGATGATCTTTCAGGCATTGAAGGCAGGTCTCTTTGTCGAAAGGTAGTAGGATACCATTATAGAATGGGGTGGAGTGTATTTCGGACACTTCAGAAAGCAAGTTGACTTGTAGCAGTTTTTTGTCGTCAGATAATTCGATAATGGCATTGGTGAATACATCGGACACGGACAAATAGATTCTGTTGGCTGCAAATCGTTTCATGGAATAGCCGTTGCGTTTGGATCTGCGGGTTGCTCGGGTTGTGTAGCGAGAAGCGCATTTAGGGAATCCTTTTTTGCTTCCAGTATGCTGGTTGCTTGTATGTATACCTTCTCAAACACATCGCGGTTTTTCGTATACCAAAGTAGAGATGAGTCGAAATCCGCTTCGCTGTATCCATATTTCTCCAGTAGTTGGGTGTAATAAAGGAAACGGGTTTCATTTGTAGGTAGTTCGAATTGAGACATGGTTGATTGCATCAGATAGTATTCGGATAGTATCTGAGCCATATCCTTTTCTGGGATAATGGGTCTTCCCTTGTCATAATGGCAACTACTGAGTAGGGGAAGTAGAAGGAATAGAAGAAGTCGTAACGTTTTCATTGTCATTCTGTTTTTGTCTCAGTCTCTTTCTCTTTGTCCTCTTTTTTCTCTTTAAAATCTTCAATCAGATATTTGCGTTCGAAAAGGACTGCGCAGAAGATGCTGACGCAGATAGCGGCATCTGCGATATTGAAGACAGGGTCGAAGAAGGTGAAATGAGAACCTCCAACCAATGGCATCCACGAAGGGAGGTAAGTATCGATTAGAGGGAAGTAAAGCATATCGACCACTCTTCCGTAGAAGATAGGAGCATATCCTTCTTCAGGGAACATGGTTGCTATGGGGTGTCCAGAATCGAAGATGATGCCGTAGAATACGCAGTCTATGATATTACCGAAGGCACCAGCCAATAGGGAAGCAACGCAAAGGATGTAGCCGACACTGTAATTCTTTTTGATAATGAGATGTAAGTAATAACCGATCAAGCCGACAGCAACAACTCGAAATAGGGTAAGAAAAATCTTGTTGAATAGTTCTATGCCAAATGCCATTCCGTTGTTTTCAACGAAACGAATGTGAAACCAACTGAAGATTTCATGACTCTCTCCGATGTAGAAGTGCGTCTTCACATATATTTTCACAATTTGGTCAATCAGAATGATCAATCCAATACAAACTGCTGCGATGATGGCTTTTTGCCTTTGTGACATTTTCTCTCTTTTGAGGGATACTATCCCAGGTTATTACTTGATAAGGATGATTCAGTAGTTTCATCCTATAGCATTTATGGCGGGTTTTATAAATCCACCATCCATACTAATTCTCGATTAAACGGTGAATTTTCAGAACTCACCTTATATGAAAAAAGTTAGGAACTCCATTGTGAAGTTCCTAACTATGACAATCAATTATTATTTTGCACCATTTTTCTTAGCGTCGATGCAAAGAGTAGCATGAGGAACAGCGCGTAAACGCTCTTTTGGGATCAACTTACCAGTCTCTCTGCAAATGCCATAGGTTTTGTTTTCGATTCTAACCAAGGCAGCCTGTAGGTGCTGAATGAATTTCATTTGACGTTGAGCTAAACGACCTGCTTCTTCTTTGGTCATTGTAGCTGCGCTCTCATCCAATTGTTTGAATGTAGGTGACGTGTCGCTCGTGTCATTTCCATCCATATTTGCCATACTTGATTTGAATATCTCGTAATCGCGTTTGGCTGCTTCTAATTTTTCTAAAATGAGCTCCTTGAATTCCTCCAATTCAGCGTCTGAATATCGTGTTTTTTCTGCCATAGACCTACTATTTTGTAATTAAACCCTTGCTTTAGTAATAAATAATTATTACGGTTGCGAAATTAGGGATTTATATTTAGAAAAAAAACTTTTGTGTTAGTTATTTATTAACAGATGGAGATGGTTGTTTAAGCAAGCTTATTTGTGCGTTGTTATTCAAAGATATCTTTGAGCACGTAGAGTGATTTGATGTCGCCCATGCATTGTGTGTGAATTCTATAGTATTGCAGGATACGGTCGATTACTTCGCTTCGTTCTGCTTTCGTGAAGCGAAAGAGGTGAAAATTTCGGTAGTTCATCCGTAGAAGCAGTTTCATCTTGTCTGTTTCGTTGGAACGGAGGAAATATTGATGTTCAGGTTGGCGGGATGTGAATTCCGCTTGTTTCATATCGAAATAGACGTTGTTATAAGGAGTGTCGATAGAGGGTTGAAATCCCAGGAAACGGGAGAGTCGCAGGAGGAAGGCGATATGGAAGTTGCCCAAACTTTTTGATTCGTGGTTTAGTTGAGAGATGGAGTGATGAAGGAAGCTAAATAGCATATCATCTCTTTCGTTGGTTTTCAGTACTTGCAATAGGATTTCAGCGATAAAGAAGGCCAAAGAACTTTTTATGGGGTTGAATAGCAGTTCCATTGTTGGCTCCTCTTGTTTGATTTCTGTAATGATGTTCAATTCTCTGGTGTTTCGTATGTTTACGTCCAGATTGACAAGGGAGAGAGGGTGTAGGTAGGCGATTGCGTTCCCTTTTTTCTTGCTTTGCGCACCATATAGCAGATAAGAGGCACGTCCTGTTTCCAGTGTATAGAGATGGAGGATGGATGCGTTATCTTTGAATTTCTGAATTTTTAAAACGATGGCGTCCGTTTTCAGTTGCATGATGGAGTGATTTAGCGCAAAACGGTACAATGGAAGCAGAATTGTCCGGTTTCTTTGATAACCAGACATCTCTTTTCGTTTCTGATTTCTCGTATGGTTTTAGAGAGGATGTTTTGCAAATATTTCTGTTGACAGAGTCGTCCGTCCTTATTGCGGTAGAACTCCCAGTAGGAGATGTCGAATGAGGCACCAAATACGTGACTTGAGGTGTCGCGGGTGGCATTTTTGTTCTTCTTTCGAAGTCCCGTCTGACTCTCCATGGTTCTAAGGCAGGAGGTGAGTTGTAGTGAATACTCTGGCAATTTTCTTTTCTTCAAATTCTCATTGAATCGCACACTGATTTCCTGAAGAAGGTTGATGGCTTCAGGGGTTAGGTAGGGATAGGAGTGTTTCATGCGTTTCTTCCGATAGAATATGCCATCATCTACAAACTGAAGTTTTCCACATTGAAGGAGAGAGTCTCTGACGGCAAGGAAGTCTGCATTTTTACGAAATGGTTCGTGCAGTCCTACTTCGCGTCCCGTCTTGATGTGCATCTTATTGGGGTCTCGCAGGTTACGGCTATTGCGTAGTTTTGAGTAGACCGTACAATGCTCTGATTCGTCTTCGATGAACTCTTCGAAATCATCAATCACGTCAATCTCTTCGTCGATCACATCTTCCACAGCGGTTACAACTTTCTCTTCCACTTTGTCTGCTTTCTCACGAGGGGAATCGCATGAACTGACGAGAAAAGTGAAGGCGATGAATGATATGACGGACCAGTTCTTCATGATTAAACGTCTTTTCTGAATACTTTAGATTGAAGGGTGGCGATTAGAGCACCCTCTTCGTTTCTTACTTCTACATGATAAGAGGCGATGGTGCGACGTAGGAATACCTCTGTGGCATGAGCGAAGAGTGTTCCTTTAGAGACGGCTTTGATATAGTCCATCTGACCATCAAGGGTAACGGCGGCTTTTCCGCGTGAGTTGGCTGCTGCCGCACACACATAATCAGCCAATGTGAATATAGCACCGCCTTGCACGGTTCCTAATCCATTGAGATGATTCTCCGTTATATTCATCTTTCCAGAGGCTTCTCCTTCTCCTATTTCGAGAAGTTCGATGCCATTGTAAAGAATGAATTTGTCTTTTTTTAGCAACTCTATGACTTCGTTATTCTCCATAAATCTTACAATGTTTTTTCATAACATCTTCTGCGGCAATATAATTCATTCTCATAGTTGCTCCAGATGTGAACGGCATTGACGTTTGTTTCCAATTGCGGATTGGTGATGGCAATTGGAATATTGTTGTCTATGTATGTTTGTGTCATCTGAGTGTAATAGAGAGAGTGTATGCCCTTCTTTTGCCATTCTGGCAATACTCCATTGAGATAAAGATCTATGACCTTAGGCTTTCTCATGGCTTTCAATATGTGGATGAACCCAAATGGGAAAACCTTTCCTTTTGCTTTCTTGTATGCTGCAGATAGAGAGCACATACTGATACCGAAGGCAACCACGGTATCGTTCTCATCCACTACAATGCAAACGTATTTGGGGTCAATAAATGAAAAATAGCTTGCCACGATGGAGTCAATCTCCTTATCTGTCAATTCAGAATATCCATAAAGATTTGAAAAGGCTGCGTTTAAAGTGTGAAACAGTGGTCGAGCATATTTTTTCAAATCCTTCTTCTTTGTGAATGATAGCGCACGAAGGTTGTAGCGCTCAGCAATCATTTTGCTGACTCGTTTGATCTTTTCTGGTATGGCTGTAAGCCCTATTTTATATTGCAACCAATCTTCTGCCTTCTCATAGCTGAGTTGCTCCATAAAACTCACATAATAGGGATGATTATAGATGCTGGCAATGGTTGGTTCGTTTTCATATCCATATACTAACATACCTTCTCGATCCATATCGTTGAAACCTAATGGACCTTGAATGATTGGCATGCCTTTGGATTTTCCCCACTCCTCCACAGTGTTGAGAAGGGCTCTGGCTACTTCAATGTCTTCAATGAAATCAAACCATCCGAAACGCACCTTGTTACCCCATTTCTGGTTAGCAATGTGGTTGATGATACCTGCTATGCGTCCTACAATCTTCCCATCTTTGTAGGCTAACCAATATTCGGCTTCACAATGTTCGAATGCTGGGTTCTTATCTTTACGAAGTGTGGCTAATTCATCAAACTCCAATGGTGGGACCCAATAGGGACAATCTGAGTATAGATCATTGGCAAAACGGACAAATTGCTTTAACTCCTTAAGCGAGGATATTTTTCTAATTTCTATCATTTTTATAAAAAAGTAACGCTGTGCAAATCTATAAAAAAAATTTGTGGTTTTTAAAAAAAAGATTACTTTTGCACCCGCATTGCCGCTATAGCTCAGTTGGTAGAGCAACGCATTCGTAATGCGTAGGTCGCGAGTTCGAGTCTCGCTATCGGCTCAAGTAAGTGGTAATAATGGAAGCAGTTCATTCGTGAATTGCTTTTTTATTTTGAATGGCTTATAAATCACTTATAGGGTGTTTATAGTCGCTCCTCCTTAAATAACTGACATCTCCATAAATCCTCCCAATATTTCGGATATGACTTGCTTACAACGGTTGGCTCTTCAATCGTTATTTCGCCTAGTTTGAGTACGCTTGGTGCAAATGCCATTGCCATTCGATGGTCTTTATAGGTGGCTATCTGTGGTTGCTTTGCTCGGTCGATTTTCTCTCCATCCCATAGCAAAGTGCCAACACCTTCCTCCTTCAGTACAAATCCTAATTTCTTGCACTCGTTTTTCAGTGCTTCTATTCTGTCGGTCTCCTTGATTTTTAAGGTTTGCAACCCTGTGAAATGAAATGTGGTGCCTAAACTGCAGCAGGCTACAACAAGGGTTTGCGCTAAATCGGGCTGACCAGTGAAATCATACTCAAAATGAGAGACTGCATTCTTCGTCTTGCTAATCTTAATTCCTCCTTGTACGAATTGTGTGCTTACACCCAATGGTTCGAAAATCTTTCTGCCCATCGAGTCTCCCTGCAAACTCTTCTCGTAGAGATGTGGCAACATAAAGGTGATGGCTGATGTGCTCAATGCGGCTATCTCATACCAGTAAGAGGCGGCAGACCAATCAGACTCTACCGTGTAATTGGTGGTTTGGTATTCTTGGGATGCAATCTGAATACTTTTGCCCTCCCATTGAGAATCTACACCATACTCTTTCATCATCTGCAATGTCATCTCAATATAAGGACGGGAGATGATCTCTCCCTCTAAGTGAAGTGCTATTCCTTTTTGTGTTGTGGGGGCTATCATCAATAGGGCAGAGATGAACTGACTACTGACACCTCCGTTTAGATGAACAGTACCTCCTGACAGCTTCTTTCCATGAATTTTTAAAGGTGGAAAACCTTCCTTCTCAAGGTAACTGATCTCGGCGCCTATGTTGTTTAGCGCGTCGACAAGTATTCCGATGGGACGTTGTTTCATTCGTTCACTTCCTGTGATGGTCCAATCACCGGGCTTTCCTGCCAAATAGGCTGTTAAGAAACGCATGGCAGTACCAGCAGCACCAATGTTGAAGTTGGTCTCATCCTTCGAGGTGAGTGCGGCACTTAACACGTCTGTGTCATCACACTCAGCCAAATTGTAAATTTGTCCGGGTGATTTGCTTAATGCGTTTAGTATGAGCGCTCTATTGCTAATGCTTTTAGAGGCTGGCAATAGTATCGTCTGTTCTGAACTCCTCTGTTCTGAAAGGTTTGCTTTGACAAGAATGCTTTCCATCTTAATTAATTCACATTGTTTAGAAGTTTTTAGATGCCAACGGAGTCGCGATAGAAGTCGAGTGATTCGAAAATCTCCTGTTTCTCCACTATTGTGTTGATTTTCACTTCTCCTATGTTGGACAGAAGAGTGAAAAGAATGGTATCCTTCTCTTCGTTCTTCTTATCGTGTGTCATCAGTTCGTATAGACGGTCATACTCTTTACAAGTGATGTAGAAGGCACCGTAATTCTCTTTGATGAACTGAATGGCTTGATAAAGGGGTTCTTTAGGGAAGCCACATTTTTTATGACTTAGATACAGTTCGGCAATCATACCCCAAGCTACTGCATATCCGTGTAGTTTTGTCTCTCCTCGTTCGATGGCATGACTTTCAAAGGCGTGTCCGATTGTATGACCGAAGTTGAGAGCTTTTCGTATGCCTTTCTCTGTTGGATCTACGGCAACAATCTCTTCCTTTACATGAATGGATTCATGAAGTAGTTCTGGAAGTGCTTGATAATCAATATTGTCCAAATCCGTTTCGCAGATGTGCTTCCATACGGTAGGATTGGAGATAAGACCGTGTTTGATCATCTCTGCAAAACCAGAGAAGATATTTTCCTGAGACAGGGTCTTGAAGAATCCCACGTAGATGAGTACGCTTAGTGCAGGATTGATGACACCGATTTCGTTTTTCAGGCCATTAAAGTTGATGCCTGTTTTTCCACCCACAGCTGCATCTACGGCTCCTAATAGGGTGGTAGGAACATTGATATAGTCGATTCCTCGTTTGAAGGAGGAAGCGGCAAAGCCTCCAAGGTCGGTTACCATTCCACCGCCTAAGTTGATGAGTAGCGACTTGCGTGTAGCTCCCTTCTCACTTAGTTGTTGCCATACGTATGCTAATGACTCGAGGTTCTTGTTGTCATCTCCTGCAGGAATTGTGATGACATGGTCGGCAGGAATGTTTACGCCCTTTTGTAGGATGGGCCAACATAACTTCAACGTGTTCGTGTCTGTTAGCACGAAGGTGGATGAGGGTTTAATGTCTTTTAATTCCTCGAAAAGGGAATCGACAGAGTTGGATATATTAATCTTTTGCATAAACCAATTATTTGCTTTCTTCGAAAATTGTTTTTAATCCTTTTATCTTCTCATTTCGGATACGCTTGAGTAGGGCGTTCATTTCGGAACGTGCGACAGATGCGTAGGAGCATTTCTCATACACCTCGATGGTTCCTATCTGATTCTTTTCTAATAATCCTTTTTTCATTAGAAATCCTGCGATATCCCCTTTGCTAAGTTTGTCTTTCTTTCCTTTCCCTATGTACAATGAAATCCAAGCAGATGGCTTCAGTGCGGGAGGATTGTCTAGTAAAGGGTAGTCGCTGAAATCATCCTCTGAGAGGTATTCTGGTAATTTTTCCTCTCCATGCAGGATGATGTATGCATTACCTTCGGCAAACATACGGGCTGTACGTCCGTTGCGGTGTGTGTAGGCTTCTTGATTGACGGGCAGGTGATAGTGAATCACATGCTTGACGTCGAGAATGTCTAATCCGCGTGCAGCCAAATCGGTGGATACAAGCAAATAGGAACTTCCACTTTTAAACTGGAAGAGAGCCTTCTCACGGTCCACCTGTTCCATTCCTCCGTGAAACATCTTGCAATCTGCACCATTCTTACGAAGATAATTGGCGACACGTTCCACCGATTCTCGATAGTTGACGAAAATAAGGGTTGGCTCGTTTCCGATTTGACAGATTAGTTTCATGAGTGATTCTAATTTGTCTTTTACGGGTGAATGAACGATGTATTTTGTTAGGTTAATCTTCTGTCCGCTTTCACCGAGGAATTCCAATATCATCGGATTGTGAATCTTCACGAAGGAAGGTATTTCGTCGGTGTGTGTGGCAGAGAGTAACATTTTCTTTTTTAGTCCGGAGAGATGACTGATGATTTCTTTCATTTCATCTTGGAACCCCAATTCCAACGATTTGTCAAATTCATCCAAGATGAGGTATTTGATAGTTTCCGGATTGATATTGCCTTGTTGAATATGATCTAAGAGTCGTCCTGGCGTTCCGATTAATAGAGCGGGTGTGTTTTCCGTCAGGGTTCGCTTCTCCTGTTCTGATGAATGTCCACCGCAGCAGCAGGTGACCTTAAAGGAGGATTTGAACGACTTGAAAACTGTTTCTATCTGAAGAGCCAATTCACGGGATGGAGCAATGACTAATGCTTGTACGCCTGGGGTGTCTTGCCTCATTTGGCGAAGAAGAGGTAACAGGAATGCTAGTGTTTTACCTGAACCTGTAGGGGAGAGTAGGAGTACGTCGCGTCCCGACTCGTTAGCTTTGAGTGCGGCCGTTTGCATCTCGTTGAGGCTTTCAATGCCAATTGTTTGTAGTGTATTTTCGATGATTTCAACCATGGCGTCAAACTATTTTTTTGTATGTTTCCATCAGTTTTGCTGCAATCTTTTCGTCTGAAAAGTTGGCGGCATGACGATAGCCCTCTTCTATCATCGTCTTGCGGAGTGACTCGTCCGAAGTGATTTGGATGATTGTATTGGCTAACTCTTCATCATCGTCGCAAGAGACGTAACGAGCAGCCTTTCCGCCTGTCTCTTGGAAACAGCTGCCTTTGCTTGTGATGACAGGGGTTCCCATGACAAGGGATTCCAGTATGGGTCTTCCAAATCCCTCAAAGAGAGAGGGGTAGACAAAGATGTCTGCCAGTTGATAGAGAGGAGGAAGGTCTGAGGTTTCCACATGACCGATGAAAAAGACTTTCTGATCCAGTTGATATTCATGGATCATGGAGAGAAGTGTCTCCTTGTATTGAGAAGGGTTGCCTGCGATGACCAAAGGGAGTTCCACTTGAGGGTTGCGCATCGCCTTTAAGATTAGTTCATGGTTCTTGCGACGTTCAATGGCGCAGATAATCAGCATGAAATGGTCGGGCAGGTTGTATTTAGTTTTGATGATCCTTTTTTGTTCATCTGTTACGGCATTTCTGAAGACGGTGCTATAGCCTTGATATACCACATCGATACGTTCCTCTTTTTCACCCAAGTAGTTGATGAGGTCACTTTTGGTCTCTTCGCTGATAGCGATAATTCTGTCGGCGACACTTGCTCCATGAGTGTATTTTTTTCGAAAGGAGTAGCGGTCGAAAAGAGGAAAGAGTTCAGGGTTTTTCAAGAAGATGAGGTCGTGCATGGTGACGACGGTATGCGTGCCTGTCTTCTCTATGCCGTAGGGTAGTTCATGGCTTAATCCATGATAGATGTCAAGTTGATCTTGTTGGATATCGGAACAGATGCTTTTCGTTCTCCAAAGGGAGGAGAAAGGACCCCAAGAGTGTAATCCCTGAGGGGCTCGCACCTGACAGATGGATTCGTTATGAGGGAAGGAGATGGCACCATGTGTTTTCGGGGTGTATAAAAAATATTGGTTCTCAGAATAATAGTCTGACAGCAAGCGTATAACGTCTCTGCTGTAGCAACCTAATCCACGAGAATTGTAGAAAGCACGTTTGGCGTCAAATCCTATTTTCATATACGATGCATGTTATTCAATAATGACTTCTCTGGAGCCGTCGGGAAGCTCTTGTATGGAGACTTTAACGGCATCATTAGGAAGAAGATTGATAATTTTTTCTGGCCATTCCACGAAACAGAGGTTTCCGCTATAGAAATAGTCTTCATAACCGAAGTCGAAGGCTTCCTCCTCTTTGTTGATTCTGTAGAAATCGAAGTGAAAGATAGGGTCTCCGTTGCCCGACTTATATTCGTTGATGATAGCGAATGTAGGGCTGTTGATACTCTCCTTGACACCTAGTTCCTCGCAGATGGCACGTATGAATGTGGTCTTGCCAGCTCCCATGGAGCCGTAGAACAAAAACACTTTATTATCACCCATGGCAGCAATAAACTCTTTTGCTGTCTGATGAATGGAATCTAAGTTTTCTATCTTCATTTCGGTTGTTAATGAAAGTCTGTTTATTAATGGATGAAAGCTATTTTCGTCACCATCTTCATAGAACCGTCCTCTTGTGCGGCAAATATGTAATAGATACCAGATGCAACACGTTTGTTGTTGAGGTTTTTACCGTTCCATGTGAATGTTCCACCGTTTGAGTAATCCTCGTAAATAACTTTTCCTTCAACATCAGAGATACGAACGAGACTGTTTCCTACCAAGCCTTTAACTGCGATTTCTCCGTCGAAGTCTGGTGTCACTGGGTTTGGATAAGCATAGACGCCAGTGTAGTCTTCTGCAGGCTCTGAAGAGTTGGTCATGTATGAGAAGAGACCGTTGGAAGTGGCAATGTATAATTCGCCTGTTTCCTGGTTCATAGCCATATCGATGATGGTGTTGGATGTCAGCGGACTGTTTTCTGTTGTGAAGTGTTGAAGCGTCTCTTTTCCATCAGGAGAGAGGAGATAGACACCAGAAGTGGAGGACCCCAACCATTTACGATTACCACCATCCACGATGATAGCGTTTATCTGGTCGCTTCCTAGCAAGTAATCTGCATAGTTTGCATTGTCTTCACGCGTGATTTTAACACGACTGATGGTGAAGTTTTTGTCAAATATCTTCTTTTGATCAGTGACGATTAGCGGACCTGTGCTGGTTCCGATCCATATCTCATTGTTTTTATCTTCAGCAATGCATCGGAAGGCATTAGGACTGACAGTGTTTCCGTCAGCATCTTGGAACGAACTGTAGTAGATGTGCTTATCATCACTTTGTTCGAATGGAGTGCCGTTTTGGTCTATCACGACTACACCAGTTCCATCATTCGGACGAGGACGAATAATCCATAGATAACCATTCTTGCTGATGAATGTCTCCTTGAAACGAGTGTCGTTAACTTCCGGATAGTTGAATGACTGCCAAGTGCCGTCTGCTTTTTTCACAACCAGTCCGGTAGGGGATAGGTGGTTAGGTATCCACAGATTGTTGTCTTTGTCGAAACAGAGACCGTCAATAAGGATACGGCTACTTGTATTGGTCAGAGTTGTGTTTTCTGTCCAGTAGTGTTTGTAAGGCTTTTTGTCATATAGTTCGAACAAAGAACGCCATGTGGCTACATAGATTCGTTTATGGTCGGAAGGATCCACTATTGCATCCAAGACATCCACGAATCTTGAATTTTCACGGATGGTAACGCCTGGCTCAAAATCAGATTCAGTAAGGACGGTCCATTCGTTGTTTTCCATGATTTGGAGAATTCCCGGATAATCACGCGTTGGGATGTCGAAAGGTCCACCACTACCCGTGATGAGTTGACCATACTCGTATTTGAGGAATGCAGCTGTGTGAGATAGAGGTCCGTTAGGAACATATTTGCCAGCTGATACGCCATATTTGTATTTAAAGAGGTTGAAGATTTCAGATTGACTATTGACGTAATTTTCGGCACGAGCCACCCAATAAGAGTTGGTGGAAGGTGTATAGATGGCGTGTTTAGTGTAATCAGAGAAGACGATCTCTTTTAGTTCCAATGATTTGTCGTAGTTGAGTAGAGAGTCGCCTGCAGCGATGATGATAGCATCAGGAGAGGTGGTGATGCTCTTGAATTTGTGTATCTCTTGTATGGTGGTGATAGTTTTGTCAGAATGAACCACAGAGAAGGAATCTTGATAAACCAAGACAAGTTGATTGTTGAAGTTGGCAATCGTTTGTAGTTCTAAATCTATAAAGTTAAGGGAATCAGAGTTAAGGGAATCAAAGACACTATATTCAATTGTTTGAAGTTGCCCATCTGTTATGGTTACACGATTCCATTTTGCATAATCGGCTAAGTTAGATTCTTTGATGTTTGCACATCGCAATCCATTTTGCGTCAAGGCATAGATGGTATTGCCGATAATTTCCACCTGATATACAGCAAGATATTGTCCATTGTCACCGATGATGTACATATCTGCAATTTCGTTTCTTTTCATATCAACGACCACGATTCCCAATCCGCAGGCCAGGTAGGCGTATTTATCATGGGTGGTGATGCTATTGATTTGTTTGTCATTGATCTCCTTTCTTTTGAAATCGGATATGTTGATGACTTTGTTTTTCTTGATGATATCAATGTTACTATTGTCATAGCCAATGATGAGGGCGTCTAATTGTTCGCTGTAAGCGATTTTTGAGATGTAACAATCAGATAAACCATCAGCTTTCGTGTAGGTTTGAATGTTCTCATACTGTTTGTCAACGGAGAAGAGAACACCATTACCTAGTGCGTAGATTCGATCCTTGGACTGTGTAAGGAAGTCCACTTTATTGTAGGAGAAAAATGTTTTCCATGAGCCTATCTCTTGTGCTGAAGCAGAGAGAGTTACCAAAAGCAATGGAAGGAAGAATAATCTGAGTAGTTTCATTGCGTTCGTATTTTAAAGGTTTTTATTCAAAAATTGTAATAATTTCTCAACGGCTTTTCCTCGGTGACTGATTGAGTTTTTTTCTTCCATTGAGAGTTCTGCAAAGGATTTTGAATATCCGTTAGGTTGGAAGATGGGGTCATACCCAAATCCCTCAGAACCATGTTTTTCCGTTAGAATTGTTCCTTCAACAATGCCCTCGAAGAAATGTTCTTCTCCCTCCCAGATAAGTGAAATGACAGTGCGAAAACGCGCTTTTCGATTCTCTTTCCCAGAAAGATTCTGCAATAGTTTTTGCATATTTGCCTCTGAATCTTTGTCAACTCCTGCATAACGGGCAGAGTAGACACCAGGTTCGCCATTTAGAGCCTCTACTTCCAAACCTGTGTCGTCTGCAAAACAATTACAACCAAATTTGTCGTATAGGAAATGTGCCTTCTGACTAGCATTGCCCTGTAGCGTGCCAGCAGTTTCCGGTATGTCATCGTAAAACCCCAATTCATTAAGTGTCTTTATGGATAAAGAGTTACCCAATTTACTTTTTATCTCATCCACTTTGTGGGGATTGTTTGTGGCAAGAATTAAATCTTTCATTTTGCTATTTGTATTAATTTACAAAAGTAACGTAATTTTTGCAGAAATAGTGGGCAGAGGTATTAAAAATAAGAAAAAAAATTGCATGAGTGGTTGAGGTGGACCCTATAAATAATTTTATTATAACTCTCCTAAAAAAATAGATAAAACCCTTTGTTTTCTGGCATATGAAACATATTTCCACTCTTTTTGTAACGAGATTCTCCGTTGACACATGCCAAAACCCTTTATATTTGCCATCGTAAACGGAAAAGAAATAATTTCGTTCTCAGGAAACATTTATACTTTAAAATAGTAGCCACAATCACTCTGTGAAGAGTTAGTTGTGGTTTTTTTTTGTGAAAATCTATTATTTCTTTGCTTGAACAGAAATCTTTTCGTAATTTTTCAAATCAGTTTATATGAGCTCAAGTGCTCTATAAATAGACTATTTAGACAAAGTAAGTTGAAAGAAAAAGTGTACAAAATATTAACATGGATACCTCAAGGCAAGGTTGTCACATACGGACAAATTGCAGAATGCTTGGGAGACAAAAGATTATCCAGAGTGGTTGGCAATGTGTTGCATCAGAATCCGGACGAATTCAAATATCCATGTTATAAGGTGGTTAATTGCAAGGGTGCCCTCTCTGAATCGTATGCATTTGGTGGAATTGAGGCTCAAAAGAGAAAGTTGGAGAGTGAAGGGATTCAAGTGGTAAACTATAAGGTGAATTGCCATGAGTATCAGTTGTCTGATGATGAGATGAAGATTATAATAAATAAAATGAAGATATGAGAAAAACTGTTATCAGAAGTATTCTAATGGGTGGCATTCTATTAGGAATGTTAGGTTGTAAAGATCATGTGAAGTTCCCTCAACCGAAGGAAAGCGAACCAGAAAATCAGGATACGGTTGTTGTGGATCAGACGACGGTCTTCAGTGAACAAACAGTAGATGAAACAGTAGATGAACAAAAACGTGTCATAGACCGAGTGGATTCTATTTACACATATATGGAAAAAACCTATGCTTCGAATGTTATGAACAGAGCAAAACTAGATTCTCTCTTTTGTAGTGATTCGTGGAATGAAAAGGTTGAGGCGATTTATGAAATGGATAAGGAAGTCGATGGAATCGGCTTTTTTGATGCAGACTATTGGGTTATGGCACAAGACTTTGATAAAATCACTCACAAGGATATTACTTTGTTGAAATTGACTGATACGGAAGCGGTTGTCTCCCTCTCCCTCAGAATATTCGAATCGTCTCCTTACAGACCTATTGTACTTGAGTTGAAAAAGGAACGGGGTAATTGGTTTATCAGTGACTTTATTGATAAAGCGAATGATGTTGATTGGGAAGAGTCTATGATAGACTATCTGGGTGACAATTACATGAAGTGATAACCATTTGGGAATGAATAATATAATCCACCTAAATATACGGAATATGAAAAAGATGATGAGTGCCTTTGTGGCGTTATTTGTATTGATGTTTGGTGTGCAAGCGCAAACCTATTATGTAAGTAAAACAACGGGTTCGAATGGTAATGATGGTTTGTCAGCTGCTACGCCGAAGAAAAATTTACAGAAAGCGTTGGATATAGCCCCTGCAGGTGCAAAGATATTGGTGGCAGAGGGTAATTATGTAGGAACTTTAGATTGTGGTAATATCTTCATTAAAAATCCCGTTACGATAGAGGGTGGGTATGCGACGGATTTTAAGTCGCGTGACGTGTTGAAACATCAAACTACGGTTCAAACCAACTCCACGACAAACGGTACGGCGCAGGGCCAGGGTACAGTTCAGATTAAGGTGTCGGCAGCTGGTCGGAAAGTGACCATCGACGGATTGATTTTCAACCAAGGAAATTCCATTGCGTATAATCCTAAAAGAGAAGGACAGCCGCAGGGAGTTGAAACGCCAATGATGCAACCTGTGGGAGCATCTGGTATTGGAGGTGTGGATTGCTCAGAGCAGAATGTCAGGACGAACCGCATGGCTCTTATCTATTTGGATAATCCTGAGGTGGATATTGAGATTAAGAATTGTGCCTTTGTTAATGGTTCCAATTATGGTATCTTAGGTATGTTCAAAGGTGTAGCGACTATCAAAAACAATATCTTCGTGAATAATGTGATTGCTTCGGTTGATATCAGAGGTAGTTATGGGGAATATGCTAATAAATTCAGTAAAGTCTATTTTGAAAATAACACGGTGCTCTTCTCATGGAGCCGCTTAAAAGATATGGGCGACATGGGGTATGGCTTCTGTATAAAGCCTGGTACGGATTGTTATTTGAGTAATAATATATTCGGATTTTCTGTTTTTGCAGGATTGGATCGTTCGCATGTTGATTCCAACAAGCAAAAGGAGGCGAAGCGCATCACTTCTGTAAAAAACAACCTTTTCTGTTTGAACAAGAAGGGAGACTTGGTGATTCCTGGTGGTGGAATGATGATGAGGGTTAGTGCAGAAGATTTTGCCGATGTGGATGCTCTAACGGAAGCTACAGCCAATAAATCCATCACGGATGCTAAGGTGTTTAATGGTAAGTTGGATGCAGCCTATGTGAATGGCTTTATAACGGCTACTTATAAGGAATCGACCGACTATAATGCCAACTCACTATCCAACCAGTTTCGTTCGGCTATAGGCATGAATCAGGTGGGAACCATGCAGTCGTCAGCTACAATGTATGCCAATCGTTATAATTTACAAAAGGCACTGCAATTGTTTGGCGCAGTAGCTGGATATGGCGCTCAATTGAATATGACGAAGTGAGTTTTCGATAATTGAAAAAATAAAGGTGTTCATTGAAAAAAAAGAAAATCATAAAAAAATTATGTGTAATTTTGTTCTCCGATTGATGTTTATGATGATGGATATAGTGTAGGTGAAAGGTATAAGAATGTACTGAGGATTTTTTAGTGAATAGTTAATTGGGGATGCAAATCCCTGTATTGTATAATAGGTGTATTAATCATTTTGTAATGAAAACCAGACTGATCTTTGTTCTGTCATTGTGTTTTACAATGTCTGTTTTCTCGGCACCTCCAGGACCAGAGCAACCCGGTGAGGAATGTCGTCATGAGTTTCGTATGGAAAGTTCCGCGACTTACTGCGATTCAGAAGGATATGAGACTTACAAGTGTAGAAAGTGTGATTCTACTTATACTGTGACAGTTGCTCCTATAGGACACGATTATAACAGTGAATATGTAGTAACGAATTGCGAAGAGGGTGGTGTTATTAACCATACATGTTCGCGATGTGGAGACAAAACCAGTGAGACGTTTGCCCCTCAACAACACCAATATCAAGAGGAGACCATTGCTGCCACTTGTACCGAGAAGGGTTCAAAAAAACATGTTTGTAGAATCTGTAAGTACTCCTATACTGAGGAAATCGAGGCTTTGGGACATGACTATGAAATAATCGTTCATGATCCGACGATTGACGAGGATGGTTATACACTTCATCGATGCAAGCGTTGTTCCGATTCTTACAAGGACAGTTATATCTCAAAATTGGATGCAAAGGAGTATTTCAGTAAGGTGCGTTTCAGTGAGGTGATGCCTTGCAACATGTCCACTTACGTGAATACGGATAATTATAATTTCTCTGGTTATATAGAATTTAAGAATGGAGCGTCCTACCAAGTCGATTTGAAAAATTGTGTCTTGACGCATTACAAACTAACCTCTAAAAATAAATATAAAGAGAAGTGGGTGTGGACCATTGATAACACTGTTTTGTTGAAAGGCTCTGACTTGTCTATCCTATGGGCGGACGAATCGACCACCAACAATCATGCCCCTTACAAATTGGATACGGATGGCGGATATCTCACCTTGTCATATGATGGTGAATTGATCGATTCGATAGCCTATGGTTTTACGGATTCGCACGTTTCATTTGGACGTTATGGAGATGCGGAGGGTTATATGCAACCAACTCCGTTTGAAGAGAACACGTTTGTTGTTTCTGATTTGACAGAAAGCAACAGATGTCAGATACCTACCTTTAATCAGCAACCCGGATTACTTCAATCGCCAACAGAGGTCACCTTATCATGTGCCACCTCGGGTGCTTTGATTTACTATACGTTGGATGGCACGGAGCCATCAGAGACGAATGGTATTCTTTATAGCGAAGCGATTAATGTGAGTCAGAATGCCAACATTCGTGCGGTGGCTATTCATACTGGTATGTTATCCAGTAAGATTGCCACGGCTTCCTATATCTTCAGCGACAGTAAACATGAGGGCTGTGGTGGCTATACCGTACCGATTGTTTCCGTTACGATTGATGAGCTCTATTACGATGACCCAATGTTGGGTATGTTTGTGACGGGTAAAAACGGTGTTTCGGGTGAAAAGGATTGCCAGAGAACAGTTTCCAATGCCAATCGTGATTGGAAACGTCCGTTGAATTTTGAGTACATCGTAGATGGTCGTCAGGTGGTTTCGCAAGAGGTGGAATCTGAAATTGTTGGAGGTTGTTCAAGATTGGAATCCATCAAATCCATCTCTTTGAAATCTTCTAAAAAGACGGGCGTTGATCATTTTGATTATCATTTCTTTGAGTCGAAACCCGATATGATACATCAGACACTTCATTTGAGAAATGGAGGTAGCGGTTATAGTTGCGTACCGTTCCGTGATGGTTTGATGCAGACGTTTGCTATTGGTATGAACATCGATTACCAGGCCTATCAACCAGTGGCCTACTATCTGAATGGAAAGTATGTGGGTATGATGGGATTGCATGAACGTACCACTGCAGATTACGTGAAGGCCAACTATGGATTGGATGATGATGAGATTGATATGATTCGTGTCTCCGACCAATTAGGTATCAAAGCAACAGAAGGGGATATGGATGCATACAACGAATTGGTGGATTATCTGAACCATACGGATGTGAACAGTGAGGATTTCTACAAAGGGGCTACTTCTCGTATGGATATGGATGAGTATATCGACTATCAAATTATCCAACAGTTTGTTGCCAACACCGACTGGCCAGGCAATAACACGAAGATATGGAGAGAAAAGAATGGCGGTTTGTTCCGATGGATTTTATTTGACTTGGACTTTGGCTTCAAAATATGTTCGGATTGGAGTGGAACCAGCAGTCGAAACATGATTCAATGGTGCCAAGGAGAAGGAAGCACATCATGGGCTAACAAACATGATTGGATGGTAAATATTTTCAAACCATTGTCTAAGAATAAAGAGTTTGAACGCAAGTTTGTCACCAAGTTCTTACTCAATCTTGCTGATCATCTCTCTGAAGAACGTATCAATGCTGTGTTCGACAGTATCACAAGTCTGGTTAAAGAAGAGTATTGTGCCTACAAAAACACGGATGCCGCAAAAGCTGCAAAGGATATGCGCACATTCGCCTTGGCTCGTCCAGAGTATATCTATAAACATATAAACACATATGTGAATGGAAATGGGGCGGTGGAACTTTCCATCCATTCAAATGTGGAAGGTGCTAAGTTTACATTGAATGACGAACCATTTGTGAAGTTTGATGGAAAATATATCGCAGGTTATGACATGCAGATCAATGCGTTTGCACCTGAGGGATACATATTCTCTGGATGGGAGATTTCAGAAGAGAATAACATTGAGATAAAGGAGCAATCGGGAGAGCAGGCAATGTTCTTACCAGGTTATCTGTCAGGTTCATTGAAGGGTGCTACTCAAATCACTGCTATCTTTGAGAAGTCTCAAAACGTTACTCCTACATTGGTTATCAATGAGGTTTGTCCAAGTAGCGATGCCAATTCGAAAAATGCAGATGATTACGCTAAATATCCTGATTGGATTGAGGTGTATAATTATGGAACATCAGCTATCAACCTTTCAGGTTTCCAATTGAGTAATAGTAAGAACTCTCAGGTATCTGTATTGCCATATAGCATGGATGATTTGACGGTGAAACCAGGAGAGCGTCTGATTTTGTGGGCAAAGGGTGACAGTCGATATGGAAGCAACTATTTGGATTTCAAATTGGATGTGGATAATACGTCACAAATCTGTTTGATGGCACCGGATGGCAATCTGTTGGATTGCGTACAATATGGCAAACTTGCCACCAATGAATCGTATGGTAGAAGTACGGATAATGGAGATGATTGGGTTATCTTCTCATATTGTGATGATGGAAGTACATTATCGGCCACACCTAACGATAAGAATGGTTCAGGATGTGATAAGTCTGGTGTAGAGGAGTTGAAGCATGAGAATACGATTGTGCTCTATCCAAATCCAGCCAAAGACTTTATCAAGATCGTATGCAGTGAGAAGATTCGAAATTGCATTTGCTATGATATGCATGGTATGGTGATGGGAAGTAGAATGCAAGACAACCAAATGGATGTGCGTGACTATCTCCCAGGTATCTATATGCTAAAAATAGAGACCGATGAGGGTGTCTATTATCAGCAATTCATTAAACAACGGTAATAAGATGATCTATTTCTTACTTTGTTGTACGATGGAAATGAAATATTTATGAAAGCGTAGATCTTCGTTCAACTCAGGATGGAATGAGCAGACCAGCTGATTCCCCTGACGTGCAGCAATAATGTGATTGTCTAAAATGGAAAGCACTTCGACGGGTTCGGTATTTGACGGACTTTGTTGAAGTGTTTTTTCTATATAGGGAGCACGTATGAAAGTCATAGGGATTGTTCCGATACCGTTCACATCGTGTTCGGTATAGAAACTACCCATCTGACGTCCATAAGCGTTACGATGCACGCGAATGTCCATGGTAGCAAGGCGCTCACGTGTCTCGTTGTCCACCTCTTTTGCAAGCAATATCATCCCTGCACAAGTGCCAAAGACAGGCAATCCTTGTTGTATGGCATTACGAACAGGCACCATCAATTGTTCATCATTCATGATACGAAGCATGGCTGTGCTTTCTCCTCCGGGGATGATTAAGCCATCAAATTCTTCATGAGTCCAATCGGCTAGGTTTCGAACAAGAAAGGAGTCGACACCGATCTTTTGTAATATTTGTTGATGCTCTGCGAATGCGCCTTGAAGGGCTAATATTGCTATGCGAAGTGGTTTCATATTTGTTTTATTTTATTTTCCTCTTTCAGCCATTAATAATTGAATCTCATCTTCATTGATTCCCACCATTGCTTCTCCAAGGTCTTCGCTTAATTCGGCAAGAATCTTTGGATTGTTGTAGTTGGTTACAGCCTTAACAATAGCTTGAGCTCTCTTCTCTGGGTTACCACTCTTGAAGATACCACTACCTACGAAGACACCTTCAGCACCAAGTTGCATCATAAGAGCTGCGTCGGCTGGGGTTGCTACACCTCCTGCTGCAAAATTCACAACTGGCAACTTGCCATTGTCGTGTACGAATTGAACTAAGTCGAAAGGTACACGTAGTTGCTTTGCTGCCTCGTATAGCTCATCCACACTCATTGAGGTGAGACGACGGATTTCACTTTGCATCAAGCGCATGTGACGAACAGCTTGCACCACATCTCCCGTACCGGGTTCTCCTTTTGTACGAATCATAGTTGCACCTTCGTTGATTCTGCGCAATGCCTCTCCCAAGTCTTTTGCACCACAGACAAAAGGTACTTGGAACTTGCGTTTGTCTATGTGATAGATATCATCAGCAGGAGATAACACTTCACTCTCATCAATGTAATCAATCTCGATAGCCTCCAAAATCTGAGCCTCTGCGAAATGTCCGATTCTACATTTAGCCATAACAGGTATGCTTACTGCCTCTTGAATACCTTTGATCATCTTTGGATCACTCATTCTGCTGACACCTCCAGCTCTACGAATATCGGCTGGGATACGTTCTAGTGCCATTACTGCACATGCTCCAGCTGCTTCAGCTATGCGAGCTTGTTCGGGTGTTGTTACATCCATTATCACGCCACCTTTTAACATCTGTGCTAGGTTGCGATTTAGTTCGGTTCTGTCTTCCATATCTTTTTCTTTGTTTTTTAATTTTGATGCAAAGGAAAAGACAAAATCCGAAAAGGTAAAATTATTGTTCCGAAATGGCAAAGTATTGTACTGCTATTTATAAATCGGATAGGTGTGATTGTCGGTAGGTAGAGGCAGAAACACCTTCGTGGGCACGAAAGAATTTGCAGAAGATGACTTGGGATGAGAATCCTAATTTTTCAGCGATCTCTTGGACGTTCAGTCTTGAAGTGTCGAGTAGGATTTTAGCTTTTTGTATGAGGTAGTCGGCTATGACGTCCTTGGGAGATTTGCCTACTAGTTTATTGGTTATTTGGGAAAGGTAACGAGGGGTGATGGCAAGTTTCTCGGCATAGAAGGTTACGTCGTGAGCTTCCTGATAGTGGTCGGCAATCAGAGAAAGCAGTTGGTTGTAAAGGTCGGCAGCACGGAGGTTGTGTTCTTTGCTTTTGATGGCGTAGACCACTTGACTGTGCATGTATTCATGGGCTTTAGCGATGGCCGTTGGTACGTCGTCGCCCATTCCCAACCGTGTGGTGATGGCAGAGGATAGAGCGCCTCCGACGCCATGTCTTTGCCAACCTTCGATGTTGTAGGAGGAGACAAAATGTTTGTGTTTTTTCCCGTACAAAAGGGCGGTCACTCTTCCTTCTGTGTGCATACCGCCGCGCAGGAAGATCCATTCCACTCCCATGTTGTTTAGTTTTTGGGCGGCACGGACCATATCGTCGTCAGTTTGGATTTTCTCCCCAAGGATTAATTCGGCTTCGTTGCATCGGATAATCAGCAGTTGGATGATAGGCAGGATGTATTGGGTAAAAGAATGGATAGCTTCGTCCGTCATCAAGCGACTGCCATGAGAGGAGAGTATACCGGGGTCGCAGACGATTTTAGGGCAACCAACGATTTCCGTTCGCAGTTGGCGGATGGTGGATGCATCGCCCATGATTCCTAGTTTTATGGCTTTAGGATGGAAACTGTCAATGACAGATTGCACCTGACCAATCACGATATCAGAAGGCAGATGTAACAAAGAGTGTACACCAGCATGATTTTGTACGGTGACGGATGATATGGCAGTCACCGCATATCCACCTAAAGCAGTGATGGTTTTAATATCAGCCTGAACACCTGCACCGCTGGTATTGTCGGAACCTGTTATACTGAGTATCGGAATGATTGGATTCATGACTGCAAAGGTAGGGAGAAAAGTGGGAAGTTTAGTAAATTCCTCCCATTTCTCATAATGTAATATTATCGACGAATTCTTTAGCTTCTTTCAGACCAGCGCTTGTGTTATCAACGATAAGTTTGACAGCATTTAGTTTATATCCCTGTCTAACAAGTTCTTTTGCCTCGTTGAGAATATTTTCAGGTATGTTATCGAGGGATGGCAGTTTGTTTTTGTTTATACTGCTGTTAGATTGACTGATGGAATCTTTATCAGAAGTTTTGTCATAAATACTTGTGTTAGAAGGCTTCTCTGATTTATCGTATGAACCCTCTTTTTCTTTCTTTCTGTTGAAAAGGAAATCAAAAATACCCATGAGTAGTTTATTAAAAAAAAATAACAATTTTAATGGAGACAAGTTTAGACATATTCCTTTAGAAAAACAAGACCTTTTGAGAAAAAATGGAGCCATCTAGGTGATTATTGTTGCTGGCTTCATCTTGTACACTTGAACTTACATCAACTTAATTTACTAAAATAAATTGCCAAAGCTATGAAAGAGGTCAATAAAAATTCTATATTTGTAGAAACTAATTTTATTCATATCTAGTAGTTATATGTACTCAAAATCTATTCAATATATCGGTTGTGATGATGCCGATATGAAGCTTTTCGAAAGTCAATATGTTACCCCAGAGGGGATGTGCTATAATTCGTATCTGATTATCGATGATAAAATTGCCGTGATGGATACGGTGGATCCTCGTAAGACGGATGAGTGGTTGAAGAAGTTGTCTGTGGCTTTGAATGGACGTAAGCCTGATTATCTTGTGGTGCAGCACATGGAGCCAGACCATTCAGGATCTATATCTGCGTTTCGTAATTTATATCCAGAGGCTGTGATAGTTGCTTCGGCTAAGGCATTGCAATTCATGCCTCAATTTGATGAGAAGCTAAACGTTGGTAATACGATGACAGTGAAGGATGGTGACACGTTATCATTGGGTCATCATACATTATCGTTTATTACAGCACCGATGGTGCATTGGCCAGAGGTGATTATGACATATTGCCCAGAGGAAGAGGTGCTATTCTCTGCCGATGGATTTGGTAAATTTGGTGTGATAGATGCAGATCCAGACGATTGGGCATGTGAGGCTCGTCGTTACTATTTCAATATATGCGGTAAATATGGAGGACCTGTCAGCACTGTCTTAAAGAAGGTGGCAGGTTTGTCAATTAAGACTATATGTGCGTTGCATGGACCTATCTTGGATGGTGAAAGAATGGAAGAGGCAATTCGTTTATATTCCATTTGGAGTAATTATGATATAGAGACAGAGGGTGTTTTGATTGCACATGCCTCTATCCATGGCAATACGGCTAAGGCAGCTGAGAAATTGGCAGAGATTTTGAAGAAGAAAGGCGCAAAGAAAGTTGTTGTGGCAGACTTGTGTCGCGATGATATGGCAGAGGTGATAGAGGATGCTTACAGAATGAACAAGTTGGTTGTCTGTGCTTCATCTTACGAAGGAGATGTCTTCCCTCCAATGCACATGTTCTTGTGGAAATTAGGTCTCAAGGCATATCAAAACAGAACGATTGGTATGGTGGAGAATGGAACGTGGGCACCATCAGCAGGACGTGCTATGCGTGCGTTGATTGAACCAATGAAGAATGTGACTATTGTAGAACCACTTGTATCGTTACGTTCTTCTATGAAAGAGAGTGATATACCTCAGTTGGAGGCGTTGGCAGATGCAATGTTGGCGTAACGTTTAAAGTATAGTGCGAGGCAAGATTGTGTCAGGCACTCTTGTCTCGCATTTTTTCTATTCTGTAATTGTTATACACAAAAGATTTTTGCAGTAAAATCAGAAATAAAGTCTTCGAAAATCAGTATATTTTTGTATTTTTGTACCCTCTATAATATAAACTAAGATGGCAAACAGTTTTGAAATGATTGCTAAGACCTTCCAAGGGTTGGAAGAAGTGCTGGCTAAAGAATTGCAAGAGTTAGGCGCTGAGCAAGTTGAAATTATTACGCGAGGAGTTCGATTCTATGGAGATCAAGAACTGATGTACAAGGCAAATTTTAAATGTCGTACAGCACTTCGTATTTTAAAGCCTTTTTACAAGTTTGAAGCAAATGACACCGATGAGGTGTACGAGATAGTAAAGGCGTTTGATTGGTCTCAGTATTTGGATCCAAAGAAAACATTTGCCATCGATTCTGTTGTTTTTTCCGAATCATTCAAACATTCAAAGTTTCTAGCATACAAGGTAAAGGATGCTATAGCAGACCATTTTATGGAGAAGTATGGCGAGCGTCCGTCTGTCAGAATAACCAATCCAGACATACAGCTAAATATTCATGTGTTTCAAGAGACATGCACCCTATCTTTGGATAGTTCGGGTGAGTCGTTGCACCTTCGTGGTTACAAGGTGGAACAAACGGAGGCTCCAATCAATGAAGTCTTGGCAGCAGGTATGCTGAAATTGGCTGGTTGGGATGGACAAACAGATTTCATGGACCCTATGTGTGGTTCGGGAACAATTGCCATCGAGGCTGCAATGATGGCCTTGAATATTGCTCCTGGTATTTATCGTAAGGGGTACGCTTTTGAAAAATGGCCTGATTTCAATAAGGATCTTTTGGACGAGTTGTTCGAAGATGATTCTGAAGAACGTGAGTTCAATCATAAAATATATGCTTCTGACATTTCATCTGCTGCTCTTCGTGTGGCTGAAGAGAATGTTAAGAGTGCTGGATTGAGTAAGTACATTGAGTTGTCTCACCAACCATTCCAAGGTGTTCAACGTCCGGTAAACGAGACGATGATCATGTTTAATCCTCCGTATGGTGAACGTTTGAAGGTGAATAGTCTATCAACTTTGTATGAGGAGATTGGTAGTAAGTTGAAGAACGACTTCACCGACATGTCTGCTTGGATTATCTCCGTTCCTTGTGAGGCAACAGATCGCATCGGATTACGTCCGTCTGTGAAATATCACTTGATGAATGGTTCTATTGAATGCGAGTTCCGTAAATATGAACTATTCAAAGGTCGCCGTGATGAGTTTTTGAAAGAACGTGCGGATAAAAAAGAGGAGGAAGCTAAAAAGGCAGAAGATGAGACTCCTACATATAATGATCGAAATGGTGTTTTCTTGCGTCCTTTTGAGGATCGTTGGAATCGTGAGTCGATGAGTGAAGATGAGTTGAGTGAATATCAACGTCGTCGTCATGAGACTTTTGCTAAACGTGAGATGTTTGAACAACGTCAGAAAGAACGAGAAGCTCGTCCTAGCTATGGTAACCGTCAAAACGACGAAGAAAGAGGGTATGCACGTCGCAATGATGATGACAGAAAAGGATACGGAAATCGTCGAAGCAATGATGATAGAAGAGGATATGGTCGTCGTAATGATGATGATAGGAATGACTACAGAGACGATCGTCGTTCGGAATATCGCGGAGATAGAGGAGATAGAAAAGAGGGAGGAAAATGGCGTGATGATTCAAGAGGTGAACGAAAATTTAGTCGTCGCGAAGGACGAGGAAGTGAAGGACGCGACTTCAAAGGAGATAGATCCGGTGGTAAGAAATATGACCGTGATCGTTCCAGCAAACGCATGAGAAACACAGACATTAAGGGACCACGTCGGTTTCGTGATGATGAGGAATAAGTTGATTATCAGATAATTTTTAGGGGAGCATTGTCGATGACTTTGCTCCCTTTGGTTTTTATTATACGTACATAATTAATCAGATGCAGTTTTCAGGGTTCTTTTGTTTTTATATCATAGTTATGCGTTTTAAGAGTTGCACCAGTAATATCACTTGTAATGTTTAATTCTGACAACAAAGATATAAATAAAATTAAAAGGTGCAAGTTTTTTACAAAAAAATTAATAATGTTCTATAAATATGTTGCTTTATGTCTAAAAACATAAAATCGGGGTTTATAAGATAGGGACAGACCCTAGATTTCAGTACAAAGAGGTTTCTTTATGACTGATTCTAGAGTCTGCCTACCGGAGAAAAAACAAAAGTGGGAATAATAATGGTGAATTTGTAAAGCTCACCTAATCTCAGAACTGTATGGAATTGTTTCAAATAGTATCATACTTGCTTATTTTATTAGTTTTACCAATTGGTCATTAATTCGCAGGATGTATACGCCAGTGGTAAGCTGTTCTGTATGAAGGAGCACTTCTTCGTTGGCAGAACCGCTGATTCGTACAATTCCTAGTTCGTCATACAGTTGGTAACTAAAGGAATTGTTGCCCCATAGGATATGAATTGATTCATGGAAATGAATAGGATAGACCATCAGCTGGTTATTGATAGGATTGTTTTCATCCCTGTTTTCTACAAAAATGGCTTTTTTAAATGCGGCGTTTCTTACCGCACTGGATGGTATGTTGATAGCATCCGTGCTAATGGATGATTGGCAACCATTCGCATCTGTAACGTGTAGAGTGACGTTATATCTGCCTCCATTATAGAAATAGCAATAAGGATTTTCCATGAAGGAGAAGAGTCCGTATGGAGAGACATTAGTGGGTGTGTTCATGGGTTCTATTAGTTCCCAATAGGTGCTGACGATATCTCCCTCAGTCAGATTCTTAAACTCGATCAATTCACCTTGTTCAATGTTTACTTGCTCCTCTTGTAATGTATGTGTTTTATTGTTAATGATGTATTCAAAGTTGGCATGTAGAATGACAACCGGGATGTGTATGGTGGTAGTATATGACGCTCCTGTTTGTTTCGAAACACGCGTGATTGTCATGTCAAAAGGTGTCTCTACATTCGGACAGTAGATATAGCCATTGACGGGCGTGTTAGGATAGTAGATGTCTGTACATGGGCCATTCAGTCCTGCAGTATACATCTGGATTCCTGCATTGTTTTCATATTGGTAATAGTAATCACCACTAATCAATTTCCCGTCTTCATCCAGATAAAAACAACCTAGTTTGAGGGTGTCGCCTTGACAGACCAATCCGCTGATGACAATCTCATCCTCTATGATTTCAGGGACGTCGGAAGTGGTGACAAGCACCTTGTTGCTGATGGTTGTCCCACATTCACTTTCTGCTCGAAGTCGGTAGTATCGAGATGGTTGCTCGCCGTTGATTGTTAGGGAGACATTCTCTGCGGATTCCGTTTCAGAATGTAGTTCGTGCCATGTCTCGTTATCGTCGCTGTATTCCCAATAGATGTTTTGTGCGTGTGAAACGGAACAAGCGAGTTGGATAGACATAGATTTTGTCAGTTCGACTACACCGTCCGTGTGCGTAAGATTTTTATTGGCGAAAGTGGCACTGTCGATTATTGGCAGAAGAGGGGATAGAGAAGGCTGCTCTGCTATGAAGAGGGATACTTCATTACTATATGAGATGTATTCTCCAGAGGTGGTCATTCGACGAAACCATGTTTGGGATGTGACGGGGTCGGGAGTATAATCAATATCTGTAGCAGAAGGTATGTTAACATATTCTCTTACGTATTCATTTTTATATTGCCATTGGTACTTATAATCACCTGAACCTCCTTCACTCACTGTTACACGAAGAGTGGGAACGGGAGCTCCTTTGCATACGACAATGTTTCCCTCGCTATAGATTCGTCCACCTCTGATGGGTGAGATGCGATACCCGTTGTAACAGCCAGTGGTGTTTTGCAGATAGAGGGCTTTGTTGGCATATTCATCAGCAGTGTAAGGGAGTGTCGTGACGCCGTATTGTTTAACAGGCAATTGAGAGTCACCCTGCAGGATATAGTTCGTGTTGATGCTTTGGTCTCGAATGGTCAGTTCGACGCTATCACTCTCCTCCTGAACGTATGTTGTGATGGTTAATCCTAGGGCAGATACATAGTCAAATGTCTCACCCGCTTTGCCTTTTAGGGCAATGATATTACTAAAGTTGGAATAACATAGATTGGATACTTCCCGCTTTATGTAAATCGAATCCTGTATGGAGATGTGTAGGTTTTGATTTTTCTGTTGCGGTATTTTTGCCCACTCTTTTTGGTTGTCGGATTGAAACCATGCATAAGTGAAGGTGTCAGACTCAGATGATGGGACGTATGCCACAGTGCCTTCAATCTCGATTATCTCACCATTACATGGATGCAGATTGCTACAGGTGATGCGATTCAGTGAGGAATCAAGAGAAGGGGTGCTGTTGATGAGAAAATGGATTGCTTCACTAGAACATTTTACATCGGTGCTATCGATTGTGCAAAGTTGGATTGTAAAGGTTTGATACGGATCATCAAAGCCTTGATAAGTGATTTCTGATGACGTGATGGTTCTGAAAGAAAGAGTGTCACTAACGAGTTGATCGCTTTCGGTGTGTTGTAGTGTCCAGAGACATTCTTTTACTTTCCATTGCTCATTCAGATCTTTGAGAGAATCAATTTTCAATGGATTCAGTTTTAGTGTGTAGTATTGCCCCATGCACACTTGTTTAGGGTATGAGATGTCTGTAAGGGATGGCTCTATCTTCTCTCGAACGGGGATAAAGATAGTGTTACTGGTATCAGAAGAACAGAGGTCGTTTATAATCCTTCTGACGAATAGGGATTGTTTCAGATTTGTCAACAATAAATCTTCAGAGGTTTCCAACGGATTATAAGAATCTCCGTCGTAAGAATATTCCCAAAGGAAGGTTTTAGAACTGTTACCTCCACTCACTTTTCCTCCCTTTATGGTAATTGTGCTATTGTAGCATAGTGATGAAGAGGGAGTTTCTAAAGGGTCTTGATGCAGGCGAGGAAGTGAGTCTATGTTGAAGTAGGTGAAATCGGACTTGCAACCGCTTTCTTTGTGTGTACCTGACACTCCATATTCGGTCACTTTTATTTCGGAGACTCGTTGTAGTTTCAATGAGTCTTGTGTATACGACCAAGTGATTTGTTTCTCATCGTCCAGCACTACCCATGTGTAGAAGTAGTGTTGTGTGTCATACGCTTTTATTGTTACAGCGTCCGATTCACAGCTGTCTTTTTCTTGATAGATGGAGGGTTGATGGGTCATAGCCCATAGTGTGAAGGAAAGAGGTTCACTGTATTGGGTGTCACATACATCTGCGTATAATGCACGGATTTGAATGTGATTGTCTTGAGAGAAGTCGATGCCTAGTTTGTCCTCAAAACGGAGACAATAGTCTAGGTCAAGTCTTCTGCCAGTTGTTCTGCTAAGTGGAGAAACAGGTACATACTCCTGATTATTGATGGAGATTTCCCATCCGTATGAGTATCCATCAAATCCTACATAGCCATAATAACCTCCAGTTGGCGAAGAAGAGAGGATGAATGGTAATGAATCAGAGTAGCAGAAGCTGTTTTTCCCCTCATTTTCGAGAGAGATGGCACCCGCTTGGAGATCATCGTAGAAGGTTAGTTGTATGGTGTCAGAATAGACAATGCGGTTGTCTATTGTTGAGGCTTGCCTTCGTATGTAATAGGTGGAATTGTTGGATGAAGTTAGGTTCATGATGATGTCAGCACTCAAGGAGTCGGGTTGAATGGCACCAGTGATGTTTGTCCAAACATCAAGATTGTCGCTTAGACAAACCTGCCACTGATAATGAAATTCTCTAGGGGTACCACTTGTTGGAGCATAGGAGAATCCTTCTGCCAAGCGTCCGCTGGTGATTGTGGAGAATTGTTCGTTTCTACAGACAAATTGATCTTTGTAGATATATCCGCCAGTACTTTTTGTATAGAATGTTAGAGGAATAGCCAAAGCAGATGAGAAACAACCATTTTCAGTGTTGTCTTTTCGTTTAAGATAGACGATGGTTGGCGTTTTCTCTGTAATCTGATTGAACGTTAGTAGCTGATTGTTAGCACATAGGGTGTCTGTACATTCTTCGTCGGCAAACCAATAGCATTCATATCCCAGTTCCGTGTAGTTGATACTCAAGGCATCACCCATTTCGATTCCTTCGGTGATTACTTTTCCCTCTGGGGTAGTTGCTTTGATAATCACCTTTGAAGGATTCGGAGCTTTGTTGGATAGGTTTTGCTTGACTGAATTGGAATAGACAGTAGAGCAACCATCATTGAAGGCTCTTCGTACGGTGTATGAAGTATCGATGACATCCAGGTTGAAGAATTGTGCATAGTCGGCTATGCCATGATGGATCTCAGATTTTCCCCATACGTTATTCTTTCCGTATTCAAACCACGTTGAGAACTCTTCTTGTTCTGGGTTGTAAAGATAGGGTCCGAACGTCCCATTTGACCAAACTTCGAAAAGAGGTGATGCTTGGTCGATGGTTCCGTCAATTAAAGATCCTGTTTCGCCATTGCAATAAAGCTCTTTTTCGGCAGAAATAGTGCCTGCCAATGACTCACTTCCATCTAATAGGAGTGTGGATGCAAGGCTTAGTGTAGGAACGATATATAAGGATATGGTGTCAGAGTTTTCTGTCTGCTCCATATTATCGATGGTGAAATAGGATACTCTGTAGAATGAGACTTTTTTCTCTAGTTGTGTTCCTGTTGTATGTGTAAACACTGATTTTAAATTGCATGTATCTAATAGCACACTACTGGTTGTGACGGGTTCAGCCGTGTTGGAAGCTGAATAGAGGGCATAAGCTCTGGAGTTTTCTGTTCCGTTGATTAGATAAAACCAGCGGTAGTTTAAATTACCACCTCCATCCGCACTAATTCGTCCTGCATTTGCCCCGCTGCAAATCCAATATTTCTTATCAGATGCTGGTGACTCATCGAATGATAGGTGTCCTCCATCAATGTCATACGTAGATATGTGAATTGTATCATAGTTGGATGACAGACATCCGTCATACATTGTCTTTGCATAATAGGTGCGAGATGTCTCGTCAATATTATCCGTAGATAATACTTCCTGTACAGTTGTGGTGTCCAAAACTTGCAGGTTTCGATTAAACCAAACATAGTCATAATTGTTGTCGATACCCCACATCTTGGCTTTGTCTCCTCTTGCTATTAGAGGAGTGTACAGAATATTGTCTGCTGTTGTGAGAACTTCGTTTTTTATCTGCACAGTTTTTATCGATGATGTGTCTTTGCTACCACATCCGTCGCTTGTCACGCGACAGAAATAGGTGGTTTGTTTTAACTTATACATCTCTTGCAGAGCTTGTCCGACGTATGAGATTTCTGTCTGTTCGTTGATAGGCTCCCAATTCTGTTTGTCGGTCGACTTCAACCATTGGTATTCGTAATGGTGGTTGCCCCCCTGAGCATCGGTTCCTTCAATATGTGCAAGGGCGTCGTTGTAACACATAAGAAGAGTATGATTGTCAATTGTCCCAGCTTTTAGTGGTTGGTATACTCCTTTGGTATAGGAGTTGGTCGAGTGTGTTCGTCCAGTATAATCTCCTATGCATGAGATGAGTGCGTAGAACTCGCAGTTTTCGGAAAGATTACCGATGTTGAGGAATGAGTATGCGCCTAAGGCATTGGAACCTTCAATTGTTCCTAGGTATTCAAATGGCATACTGGCATTCTCATTGACAACAGAAAAACTTGTCATTCCTTTACTTTTATACATCCAATCAATCTGGTAGTTTCCATCACCTCCTTTTATCTCGTTGACAGAAAGGGTCATCATTCCACTGTTGAGACAAAGGGTATCATCGTTTACACTGCATCCGATGGCACTGCTTTTGATCTTTTCAAATACGTTGAAATGGTAAGCGATTGTGTCGGAAAGACAATTCCCCATTCCTCTTGAAGCCATGTAAACATAAACGGTGTTGTCTCCGCTAGTGAACCCTTTCCCATTGTTGTCGAGGGTGATGGGGTTGCCCGACTTCCAACTGGTAGGAGAGAAAGATGGGTCGCAACTCCAGAAATAGGTGCTTCTGTAGTCTCTTGGAACGCAGAGTGATACAGATGGAAGATTGTTTTCGTCGTAGATGTTGTTGCTTGTCAGTATGATGTCATCCGTAGAAAGTGTAGCACCAACGTTGAATAGCAGTTGAATCTGGTTGGATGATTCACTTGTGGTGCCACATTGATTTGTGCAGACCAACTTAAAGGATGTGTTTTTGGTGTAGTTCGCCAGATCAATGGTGCATAGCGGAGCATCCGATCCTGTTGTTCCTCGATTGGATGGCACTTTCTTCCATTCTCCGTCTCCCTCTTTCTGATACCATTGAAATTGAGATGCCCGTAGTGAAGTATCTGCAGTTAGGGAGACAAGTCCAGTTTCGCCTTTGCACACATAGTATGTGTTTGATAATGATTCTCCATCGATAAAGTAGATGTTGTTCACTTTGATGGATCCGATGCCAACTATGGAGTGGATGTTGGAGAAGACAGATTGCCTAGTTCCTCCTGCTGGAGTATAAGATAGTTTACATCTGTACTCTTGTGTTGCGTCATGGATGGCGATAACGTTAATCTGTGCGTTGGTACCACAGGTGCTCCAACTTTCTCCGTTCCTTTTGTACCATTGATATGAGACTTTTGAGGGTTCGATGACCTTGTTGTCATATTTAGGAAGTTGAAGTGTGTCGATGGAGAGTTGCAGACTATCACCACCGCATATTGTAGAGGTAGAGGTGAGTGATTTGGAGGATAAGATGACGGGTGTCCCATCAAAGCCTTCGTTAAGAAGAATATCTATCTGTTTTAACTGTTTACATCCCTTTAGGTTGCTACCATATCGCTCTATTGTGAAGGATGCAAGGTTATCAGCGAAGTCGTCGGCTTTTAAAGAGTAGTTGATACCTGTCAGATAGCTTTCGTTATGTTTATATTCCCTTCCATTTAACCAACAACTGATTTTGTCTGATGCAGAGATTTCGTCGGAGGTGATGAGGGTGGCAATACTATTTCCCTCTTGTAGGGATTGTGCATTGATAGTGGAGGGTGCTGCCGAAAGGTCGAAGGATAAATCTTTTTCGACAAAGACTAATGCACTTGGAGATGTCTGTTGGTAGATCTCGTTTGTACAGTAAGCGTCAGAGACGGTTACGCTATAGGCTGTAGTTTCCTTTAGTCCGCTTGCATGATAGATGGTTGACAGCCCAGGCTCTCCGGATAGAACTGTATCTTTTCGGATTTCGTTCCATGAGAAAAGGTAGTTGCCAGATCCTCCTTTAATGACGGATTTATCGAGTGTGATCGACACATCATCGCCATAGCAAATGGAATCTTTGCTATTCTCAACGACTAGGTTGGAAATGGTAGGGTAGGTGTGAACCCTAATGGTGTCTGTCACATGTTGACAACTGACGTTCCCAGCCATGAGGTGAGAGGTGCGAGTGACAAAATATTCTTTGTCGGGTAGGTCAAATACGGAGGTGGAAAGTATATTGGATGTGTATGCAGTATTCAACAGAGAATTGTTTACTTTCCATTCATAAACGATGTCGTCGCTAGTCTTCTCATTGGGCACAAAGATGTTTACCACGTTACCATAACATGCATGATGTCTATTATCTTGCGTAACTCCTCCCGAAGAGGTGGCTTGCAACTGAGTATGTTCGACTGGTTCTTTGGTTTGTGACTGATTGAAGACCAGAGGGGTAAATTTGGTACACTCTTTTTTTGTTTTGAAGGCGATGTAGTTCAGATTACCCATTAGGGGAAGTCGGGTCTTTGCGTTAGCGTTGTAGATCGTATCGTTGTTGAAGACGAACCCGTATGTGTAGCCCGGTTTCGTATCGATGGAGAGTTCGATGGAGTCGCCACGAATCAGACATGGACCTACGATTATATCCTCTTCTTGTAAGGTCAGATCTTCGCCAACGGATATTTTTATTCCTTGTTCGGAGAAGATGGTGTCGCCACAGAACTCAGTTGCGGCATACAAGGAGGTATCGGTGGTGACAACAATGGAATTTCGATGATCTGCGTAAGGACGGATGATTCCTTGTTTATCTTCATACCCATAAAATTTTTTGAACACATACCCCTCGTTGTCTAAAACGGATGAATTGAGATAGGTTTGAGACAGAAGTAATTTTGAATCGTAGCAGGCAAAGAAATCCTCTTTGTTTTGGTTGACGGCAAGTTGTAGCTTGGGTGCTGTGTAAGGAGCTATTTTCACCACGTTACTGAAGGACTTGATGGCACTGCTTTCCGATGCATTTTCTCCAATGGATGTAACCATTCTTCTAAAATAGTATTTCTTATCGATGACTTTATTCCAACTGTTTTCTAACAGATGAGATGACGAGATAACCTTCCCTTCTGAATCAAGCATGTTTGTCCATGATATGCTATCATTGGAGTATTGCCATACATAGCTATAGGTGTCATCCCCATATCCACCCGATACGTTTCCTCCTAAAATAAGAGGGTTCTTATTGTTTTTGCAGGTGTATTCAATCGTACTATTACTACTATTTTTGAATTCAATGTTGTTACCAATGACACTTCCGATGTAGTTGATGCATAAGTAGAGTGGTTCACTTACACAGCCAGTTGTCATTCTCTCTTTCTCAATCTTTATGTAGTTGCAGTCTGCATTGTACCATTCTTCTCGATTGATGGTATGAGATATGGTGTGACCAAAGATTGTATTGATGATAGATCGTTCGTTCCAGAGATATTCTCCATGTTCATCTTTTTGGTTGGTTTGATAACTGATGAAATAACGGCAGGAGGATTTTTCAGGGTCTGAGTCATTGATTCGTACGGTTATGTTTTTTTCCTCTGGCACTTGTATGCTTAAGTTCCTATTCCCACTCTCTGTGTAGTTGGCATACCCTCCGTCCACATCAACGTACGTCTTTAGTAGTTGAGGCTGATTGGATACATTAAGGTTGATGGGGAAGGAGACACTATTTGCGCAACCGTCTTCTATTTTTACGGTTGCAGTGACATTGGATTTTCCTTGAAGGATGAATGGAATGAATAGCTTGTCACCATACGTCTCGGCATTGAATGCTTCGAAATCAGATGCGATGGAGTATTTTAGATTATAGGTATCGTCATGAAGTGGATTGTCATAGGCATTTTTATATTCTTTCCCGTTCTCAGGGATGAAGGTTATGAGCAGGGTGTCTTTTAGAAGTGTTCCTTCACATATTTCAGACAAGGAATCTAAAAGGAAATTATTTTTTGTAATGGGGTGGTAATGTTGTATGGTCACATAGTTGTGTTCTCCATTGGCATATACTTTCCTGTTTCCAAAATTCTTCACGAGGACGAATTGTCTGAAATAGTATGTCTTCCCTAATTTCAGGAATTTTTTACTTAGACATAGATCAGGGTTGATGGAATCAGTGTTCAGATTATCCGTTATGGGTTGCCAGCCTATGTTGGAGGATGTCTTGTACTCCCATCCATAGTAGGCTCCGTAGATGGATTTTGGGTAGGAGACGTTAGACCAGTTGATGGCTTTTCCTTTGATGGTGAACGCATTGTTGGAGTTGCATGACAAATCATCTTCGTCATCACCGATAGGTGGACAGATAAACTGTGTTAGTTCATCCTCTTCAAATCCATCTAAGGAAAGAGTATCGATGACTTCTATTTTCAGAGTGTTACTATGACATGAGAAATCTTTGTTGACATAGGTCCGATAGATGTAACGGAGACTCCCATTGAGCAGACGATTCTCGTTGTCTAAAAAATCAGCGTATTTTAGATATTGATCATAATCGGACATGTTGGGAGAACAGGAGCACTCTTTCTTTGTGATTTGTTTGGAACCATCGGTGATGTTCCATGAGATCCATTCTTGCGTGTTAAGTCCATATACAGAGGGGCTTTGCGTGCTAATAATGGGATATTGCATATTGTTGTCGGAGTTGTAAAGTCCGTAAATAGGACTTGCATTGGAAGAGGAGATGTTGGGTAGTATGGCCTCATCCGTGGATAACGTACCTGCGTAGCATGTATACACATTGATATCTTTCTTCTCTTGGAAATTTATCTCTTGCGTACTTCCTTTGTTAAATTCAGCGTGAACATTGTAAGTGAGGTACACGGTGAAGTAGAACTGTTTGGGGAATGTGTCGTTGTTTGTTCCAAGCAGTTTCTCAATCGATGAGGTTGAGGAATAGGTGCCACTGATAGCTGGAAGTTCGACGTCATGTCCGGTTCCCCTTCTTGTCTCGTTATAAGTTGCAATGCGAATCACATTGCCGTTGTATTTGATGTCTAGTGTGATTTTAGTGGTGGATTTCTCCACTTTGTCTTCTTGCCACAATCCCCAACCTCCCGTCTCAATCTTTACAGTTGGTGTAATGTAATTGAATTCCAGCAGATCCTCTTTTTGATAGTAGTCTTTCGTGGGAATGATATTCCCAGATTTTGTTTTTGTGATATGGTTATTTATTTCAGCTTTGATCTGAGCAAAGGGAAAAAGAAGGATGAAAAATAGGAAGTAATATAATTTTTTCATTGTGATTGATGATAATTAGGAGAGTTCTATAGATTCATGATTCATTTATTCAATGTAAATAGTTTTGGTGCTCCAAGTGCTCCAGTTGCCCCATTGGTCTTGACAACGAACACTAATGGTATGGTCGCCTGCTTCTTGAAACGCATGTTTGACAGAGGATAATTGCGTGCCGGTGATATAGGTGCCGTTATAAGCACCTTCCCCTTTTTCGTAAACATTATCCTTTCCCCAATCATAGCCAGAGGTATGGTCAAACAGTTTTCCATCAATGCAGTATTCATAGAGGATGATTTTGTCATTGTCTGGGTCGGTGCAATGAGCCTCAATTTTGCGGTGTAGAGGATAGCCTGTCACAGGAGCTAATGTGAAATTGGCAATAGGAGGACGGTTTACATACAACTTTAGTAGAATGTTGGCAGAGCCAGTCAGACCTAATATGTTTGCAGTTGAAAGTGTAACGATAGCATCTATGGTAAGACTATCTTTACTCAACTTTCCTAGGTTTGACCGACCATTATTAAAGTAGTACTCCTTGGCAGATGTTGTTGATTCGATGATGAGGATTTTGTTTCTTGTTGTGTCAATCTTCACACATAGGTGGTTGTCGAACTGCGTATAGTCATACGGACTATCCCCAGGATAATACCAAGAGTCGGTGGTTCCATCCTCCTGATAATCTACGATGGCTAAGTCTTTCCAATAGTAATAATCGTCTCTTTTCTTTATTAGAGGTTTTACAACGGCAGTAAAATTACCGATATAGCCACATATATCATTGAAATGATAATCAATTTCGATGGTGTCACCCCATGTTACATCAATACAGATATATTTCTTCCCGTCGATGGTAGAGTCTTTTTCCGCCACAAGAGAGATGGTAGGAGGGTCTGTATGATCATAGAAATAATCGTCACGCGTGTCGCACGCATAGCATAGTCCGATCATTACGACAAAGCAGATTGTTTTGTAGAATTTCATTGGATTCATTGTATGTAGTTGTGGTATTATTTGTGAAAATTATAACAAACAGCTAGAGAGAAAAGTGGTTTTATATATTGTTCGTCATTGCCAAACAAAATATATTCTTGAACTTTCAATTCAATAGAAAGGAAGGAACAGGGGAATATTTCCCATGAGACACCTGCATTGGCTCCATAGACGATGCCACTGATCTCTTTGTGAATCACCTCACACTCCCATTTGTCCCAACCTACACTGGCAGCAAGGTTCAGTGTAATGTAGGACCATCCCCACGGATTCACAGGAGAATAATTAAATCCAGGAGATAGTAACACGATACCAGTAAAATCGGTGTGTCCAAAGGTAGCTACCTCATGGTCTATCTCTGCAGATAGTGCACTTTGGGAATTGAAGTGATAGTGATATATGATTCCATAATCATATTTGTTTTTCGTACCAATACCTCCACGCACTCCAATCGTGTGTATCCCTTTTACGTGAGTCAACCCTTCTGCTTGAAGATCTGGCAGGAAGATCAATTCAACAAGCATTAGCAGGAAAATGAACAGTCTCTTTTTTTTCATATCAAAAATATAATGAATGGTGCACGATTAAAGAATACGACAATTGCCGTTTCTCTCAATCTTAGCAATCATTCTTGGTGTTTATTGATGCTATTTGGTAGAAAATTTCGTCAAAACTAGAAGAAATTTCATATGGCAAATATAGTAGATTTAATTCTAATAAAAAAAGATTGTTTTGCTTTTTTTGTAAATAAAATGAATTTTTATGAAGATAGTCTATCCTATAATCACTCTATTTACCTTTTCATCCCAAGGTTCTTGAGGAATGGAAGGTAGAAGTTGGCATGGAAAGCAGACACCTATTTTATGACAAGATAGGCGAGCAAGTAGTTTGTCATAGTATCCTTTCCCTCTTCCCAGTCTGTTGCCAGATGGGTCGAATGCCATACCAGGGATGATGGCAAGGTCGATTGTGGAGTAGTCTGTGATGGCTTCTCCTACGGGTTCGTCAATGTTGAAGGCTCCTGTTTTCATGTTGGTTGTTCCTTGGAATGGTCGGATCTCAGAATCCTCGTCGATGACCACCGGAAGTAGTATGGTTTTGCTTTCGCTCCAACGCTCGATGAATGCGTGTGTGTTTATCTCATCGGGGAGGGACCAAAACAACAAGACTGTTTTTGCTTTTTGGAAGAGAGGGTCTGATTCAATCAACTGGAGGGCTCTTTTCCCATAATAGTCTTTTTCCCACCCATACATTGCCTTTATTTTTAGGCGTATCTCTTTTCGTATGTTTTTTTTCTCTTCCATGACTACAACTTGATAACTTTTCTATAAGCCGTTCTTTGTGGATAAATTACTTTAATAATATATGTTCCGGCAGGGAAGTTGCCCATAGCAATCGTTTCTGATTCTGCAGGATTTTCCTTTGAAAAATAGTTGATTCCGTTCATGTTGTAGATGGCGAACGAGAGAGGTGATTCTTCAAAGAGAATGTGGACATCGTTTGTGGTTGGGTTAGGATATAAAGTTATCTGTGTATTATCGGAGTTGACTAAAGGAACGTCTGTTGTCATTTGAGTGGCGATCCTTGGCTCTATCAGTAGGGAGGCTGCCCGATTGTATTGAGGATGAGAAGTGAATGGCTTCCATTCTCCTTTTTCTTTGAAATAGGCAGTGTTATGACCAGATTTCTTCTCTTCAGTGATGTATATGGAGAGAGGATAGGTGTAGTTTTGTGGAGCTTCAATGGCGATGAAGAAGGAGGAATCTACTGCAACGACAGAATCAAGTCGAAGGTAGTTGTCGCGAGACATTAAATTGCTCTGCACATTCTCCTGGAAAGTGTTTTTACGTTGATTATAATAGCAGTCGGATATTTTTACACGTTGTTTGTGGATAAGTGAATTCGGCTCATTGTCTCCTTTGTAAATTTTGAGCCATATTGTATCTGATTCGTAGAATGTGCCTTTCTCTAAAAGGAAATGAACGCCGTAGATATATCCGCTTTCCTCGTATTTCTCTGCATATTCATAAATGCCGTTTGAATTGGTTCCTGCTGGGTATTCTTCTGTTTCAGAGAGGTGTAGTTGGTCTCCCTCTTCTAAGTTTGACAGACGATGACATGGATATTGATGCGGTTCCAATCCTCCAATTTGTGTTTCTTCGCTCTTGATAGGATCGAGTGCAGTGGATAATGAAACGTTTCTTGTTTTCCAAACTTTGTTGATTCTGTAAAAGAAATCATTACTTGTAATTCCACATCCGGAAGGTTCATATCCTCCTGATAGTGCTCCGATGATTTGATGATTGCTATTGAATAGGGGTGCGCCAGACGAACCCCCTTCTGTGATTCCGTATTCCCATCCGGCAACATCCCAATGCGCATTGGTTGAGAATTCAATATTGTCCGAGCAACATCCAAATGTGTTATTAATAGGAGCTGATAGAGATTTGCTTATTTTCTTTACATCACCTTCTGGATGATGAATGGTGTAAACAAGGCCATCTATTGTGGAGGAGATGTTCCAACCTGCGTAATAGGTGTTATAGTCGGCAGGAGGATTTTCATCCAACAGGAGTAATAAGAGGTCAGTCTTTTCATGAATCTGTACAATAGAGGCACCAGATAGACTCATCTCCAAGGTTCCTTGGATATTGTCAAGGCAGTGGGGTGTCTCGTAGTTGAAGTAGAATACGCTACTGGCAGCCATTTCGCTAGCTGTCTTTTTGTTGTCGAATGCGATGCAGTGGGCGGCAGACAACAGATAAGGAGTTCCGTCGTTGGCGGTGTTGTTGATTAGAGAACCGCTGCAAAGGGTTTCTCCGTTGAAAACGATTAAGGCAACGCTTCTTTTGGATCGTTCTTCAGCATCCTTGGTGCAGTTGACATCCACTTCACAGGTCTCGGAGATGCCGAAAGCGGGTAGTTTGCGTATGTCTTTAAATCCGTGGTTCACTTTTCCGATGGATATTTCTCCCGTGCTTCCTTTGGGCTCGATGTATTCGACGATGATACTGTCACCATCGAGGATGGAGGTTGCTAAAATGCCACTGTTATGATTGTTTTCACTAGTGAATGCGCCCAGTATCTGATGTTTGTCGGGTGTGTATATGAATAGTTGTGCACCATCAGCAAGATGATACTTGTCGAAGATCAGATTTAGACTAAGAGCGTTTTCGGAGTGGATTTTCACTCTCCAAACTTTTGTGCCGTCGGGCAGATAGGTGGTTGACCCACTATTGTCAGGTGTTAGATTGACATTAAATCCATAGGCGAAACGCAATCCTCCTTTGTAAGAGGGGTTTTCCTTTTCCAAAAGGTCCATGCTAAATGCAGGCATCTCTTCCCACTCGTTGCTTATTCCATGTCGCAGACTACTGCCTTGAAGATGTTCGGGCAGAGGGAATCCGCCGTGACTGATTTGTGCATTGCTATTGAAGAATGCACAACTTAAGAGTAGGAGAATAGATAATATATGTTTTTGAATTTTTCTCATCTGAACAGAACTATATTTTGTTAAGAGACACCCGACAAAGCACCTCTAGTTTATAGAGGTCAAAGATAAACATTTGTGGGTGATTGGAGGTTAGGTTTCGTCTGAAAAATTTTGAAAAAAGAGATAAAAGGATTGAAGCAGGACGCAATAATCTTGTTTTTCGAAGAAACTCTTGATATTTCAATATTTTGATATCTTTTCGAAAATCATCTTTTTCCTCGATTTTTTGATAGATAACCCAAAGGTTTTTTAGAGAGGAGTCGGTCTTTTGTAAGAAGATGTTGCTCTCTTCGTAGTTGATCTGAGTGGCGGGGTTGTCAATGTGAGACAAGTGGAAATGAGCCTTTTTCAGTTCCCATCCGAAGAGGGTGTCTTCATGTCCGTATTCTGTTAGCGATTCGTCGAAGGTTACATTTTCAAAGACCTTTTTTTTAATTAGAAAGTTGAATGTAGAAAAAGAGCGAAAGGGATGAAGATTTCTTACTGAGGCACTTTTCACCTCGCGGTGGATTCCATACAACCAACGAAGCAGATGAATGGAGTCGGGTTTCTCATCTGAATAGTGATATCCTCCCATGATTACATCAGCATTGGAGTTCTGAGCAGACGTCAGATAATTATGGATGAAGTGAGGGGAAGAAGGTAGGGTATCACAGTCCATAAACAGAAGGAATTCGTATTGGGCAGTGTTGGCCAATTTGTTACGAATAGCGGAACGACCTATATTATAAGGTAATTCGATATACTGAACATGGGGAAGTTCTGCGAGTAGGGCGTTATCAGACAAGAAGGATTGAGATCCATCATCCATTAGAATGATTTCATAGGGACAAGAGAGCTGAGAAGCCTGAGCAGACAATTCGTGAATCAGTCTTGTTACATTATAATTATAAATAGGTATGCAGATGGAAAGTGTCATATTATTTATTTTGATGCAAAAATACTTTTTTTTTACCAATTGAGCGTCACTCTTTTCGGATTTACGGGATGTGATGCAATCATCATACCTTGTCTAATAGTATAGATATATTGATATTAAGCAATAAATGCAAATTGTCGTTTTTTTATTTGAGTATTTTGTTAAATGTTGTAAAAAAAATATTAATTTTGCGCCGAATTTTCGATATTTTTGCTTTCAATGGTATGTTGAACAGCAGGGGTAAATCGGGTGATCCGTAAGTTGTTGATTATAACTTTGGTATGGTGAGAGAAAAAAGTAAAACAAACCACGTAATGAAATTAAACATTAAATATTAACAAAAAAAATGAGAAGTAAAATTAGAAAGGTGACCTGGCTGGTCTGGGTGCTTTTGATGCTGCCGATAGGCCAAGCTTTAGCGGCGGTGTATTCTAACAAAAATGGAGGTACCAGGTGGACCTTGGATACCGACACTGGTGTCTTAACTCTCTCAAAGGAGGGAGATGGTAAAACATCGAATTATCACCACACTTGGTATTATCCGAGTGATGGAAGTAGTCGAAGAAATGGAGACTATACCGAGAGTAGTCCATTGCGTGGTAGAAACTACGTTGATTACATCAAAACTGTAGTTGTAGAAGAGGGTGTAGTTGAAATTGGTGCAGCATTCTTTGCTGGACTGCCAAATTTGACATCTGTTTCTTTGCCAAATTCTTTGGAAGTAATTAGTTACGAAGCATTTCGTGCGTGTCCAAAGTTGGATTCCATTCATTTAGGTCCTAATGTTTGTACATTGGGAGATCGTTGGTTGACAGGTACATATAGTAGTAACTATTACAATGATCGTTATGCTACTAATGGTTCCAGATCAACGTTGGATTCAATAAGAGTAATTACGGTTGATCCTGACAATCAATGTTTCGTAGTTGACAAATATGGTGTGCTTTACACAAAGGATATGAAGACTTTGGTAAAGATTCCACAGCACTTACTGATTGATGAAATTGTAATTCCTGAGGGAGTGACCAAAATCGCTACCGATGCTTTGTATCAACAGCAATATTTGAAATCTATTGTGTTGCCTACCACTTTGACAGATGTACAATATGCTGCCTTTGATGGTATTCCTACATTGGAGAAAATTTGGTTTAATTCTACTTATGCTCCAGAATTTGAGATTGGTATTGGACAATCAACCAATCATGATGGAACTATGTTGATTTATGTTCCTTGTGATCCTGATGAGAATTTGGAAACCCGTATTACAGAATATGGAGAACAAACAGGAATCAATGTAAAAAACATTCAAGCCTTTGTAAATGAATATACTATTGAGGCAGTTGTTGCTACAAACTCTGTCGGTAAGGGAACTGCTCAGGTGACAGTTCGTGGTGTTACTTGTGGTGATAATACGGCTACTATTGTGGCAACTCCATACGGTGGTTATCACTTCTTATATTGGAAGGATTCTAAAGGAAATGAGATAGGTGAATCAACATATACATTTACATGTACAGCTGATGAAACCTATACTGCTTATTTCTCAAATAATGAATATTACTTAAATGTAAAGGCAGAGGATCCAGCTATTGCTACTACTACAGGTAGTGGACGATATGATTTTGAAGCTGAGGTGCAGATTTCTGCCACAGCTAAGAAAGATTGTTATCATTTCTTGAGATGGGATGATGATATTACAGATAATCCACGTACAGTTGTGGTTGACACGGCTAAGTTGACTTATACAGCCATCTTCACGAAAGATCAGTTTATCATCAATGGACTAACAGATCCTGCTAATGGTTCTTTGGGTACAGTTTCAATTGTTGATGCTACTGGCAAAACACTTTCAAATGGCGACAAGGCTTCTTGTGGTGATGTTCTTACTTTCACTGCAACTCCTGCTGAAAATTGTCACTTTGTAAATTGGAATAATAATTCAGCTCTTACTAATAAGACAATTGATACAGTCGTAGGGGGTAATATCTCTCTTAAAGCATTCTTTGCAAAGGATTCTTTCTTAGTCTCTTTCTATAATACTGACAATACATTGCTTTGCCAAGAAACGTATGCATTTGGTGATACACCAGCATGTGATAAGGCGGAGGATATTGAAACACCAGAATATACTTATGAATTCAAGGGATGGAATCCTCAAGTTGCTCCTGTAAGTGGTGAAGCTACTTACTATGCAGTATATGATACAATTGCTAATCCATTTGATTTCATTACTGTTGTAGAGGGTAATCAAACAAAGACGAAATATAAGTTTGGTGAGAGCGTTGCTACTCCAGCAAATCCTAATGTAAAAGAGGGATATGTATTCAATGGTTGGTTTGATGCATTAAGAAATGGAGAGGAGATATCTTTCCCATTCAATATGCCAGCTAAGGATACTATTGCATACGCAGTGTTTACTCCTGATACATTTATTTTGACTTACAAGACATTCGATTCTACGACTGTCATTACTACTCAAAAATATGCTTTCGGTGAGGCTGTAAACATGTTGCCTGGAAGAGAGGCTCCTGCTCGTGAAGGTTATACTTTCAAGAATTGGTCTTCAACATTCCAAACAATGCCTGCTCGTGATACATTCGTAGCAGCTGTTTATACAGTTAATACATATCATATTACATTTAAAGACATTGACGGTACAACTCTTACTGAATATGATGTTCAATATGGTGAGAGTGTAGAAGATTATTCTATCGACAAAGAGGGTTATACTTGTGATGGTTGGTTAAACAACGGACAACAAGTTAGCTTCCCATTCAATATGCCAGCTGAAAATGTTACGTTAGTAGCTAATTGTAGCATCAATACGTATAGTTTGAGTTTCTGGGCTGATCCTGATACTGAAGAGCCTATTGATGTAATTACAGATGATTTTGGTGCTCCTATCGATGCAACAGGAATCGTTAAACCTGAAAAAACGGGATATACATTCGATGGTTGGGATAAAGAGATTCCGACTACAATGCCAGCAGAAAACATTGATTTCATTGCACTGTGGTCTATTAACATTCATGAAGTAACATTCAAGAAGAATGAAAATGAAATCATTTCTTCAGAATTTTATGAATATGGTTCTGAATTCAATATCCCTGACGATCCTGATAGTGTAGGACATACTTTCACAGGATGGGATCCAGAAATTACTAGTTATATTGTTCCTGATCAAGATCTAGAGTTTGTTGCTCAATGGAGTGTTAATTCATATGATTATATTGTTATTAAGGATAATGGAGAGAAAAATGATACAATATCCTATCCTTATGGTACAACAATTACACTTCCATCAACACCAAAAAAAGAAGGTTATACATTCTTAGAATGGTCTGATTCAACTTCTGTAATGCCAGATCACGATGTGACTACTGAAGCACAATGGCAGGTTAACACATATAACTATACTGTTATTAAGAATAATGGAGAAGATGATGAAACAACGCCTTATAACTATGGGGCTGAAATCACACTTCCATCAACACCAGAACAAGAAGGTTATACATTCTTAGGCTGGTCTGATTCAACTGCTGTAATGCCAGCTCGCGATGTTGTTACAGAAGCACAATGGAAGATCAATCAGTACACAGTGACATTCATGAAGAATGAAAACGAGGTTATCTCTTCTATGGAATATGATTATGGTTCAATTTTTGAAATTCCAGCAGACCCAGATAGTGTAGGACATACCTTCATGGGATGGGATCCAGAGATTACTGATGCGGAAGTTCGTGATGAAAATTTAGTCTTTATTGCACAATGGGAGGTTAACAAATATAACTATACTGTTATCAGAAATAACGGAGAAGAAAATGAAACAGTAGAGTATGAATACAATGAAGATATCGAACTTCCTTCAGCACCAGAAAAAGAAGGTTACACATTCATAGGCTGGTCTGATTCAACTTCTGTAATGCCAGATCACGATGTGACTACTGAGGCACAATGGAAAGTTAATTCTTATACGTTGACATTTAAAGATGAGTTGCCAGTAGATACTATCATCAAGCAAACTATGGTTGAATATGGTAATCCAGTTGTTGCTCCTCAAGATCCTAAGAAGACAGGTTATTCTTTCGTTGCTTGGGTAGATGAAGATGGTTCTAGACTCACTTCTGCTGTTACTATGCCTGCTTCTGATATGACTTATAATGCAATTTATAAGATCAATTCATATATCATTAAGTTTGTTGATGGTGATGGTGAAGTAATCGTATCTGACGGACACAAGTACTCTGATACGTTAGAGTTCGGTAGCAAGATTAATGTTCCTTCAACAGTTGAGCCTTGGAACGATGAGGAATTCTTGAATTTGTGGAGTCCAGCATTTAATGCAGACACAACGGTTCCTGCTAGTAATGTAACGTATGTAGCTCAATATAATGGAGAAAAAGTAAAAGTTAGATTCATAGATGGACGTACTTATGATGTTTTGGATTCTATGTACTATAATACTAGTGCAAGGGTTCTTGAATATACAAAAGATGTCCCAGAACATGAAGGATATACGTTCTCAGGTGAATGGGAGTTGGCTAATAATAATCCTGTTACTTTCCCATACCAGTTACACTCTCAAGGTGTTGATTTCTATTCAATATATAATAAAAATTACTATAAGTTGACATTCCTTCGTGATGTAAATGATACTATTGATGTTCTTTCAGTAGCATATGACGATAGATTCTGTGGAAGAGAGACTTGCCTTTACCCTGATACTGCATACAAAAAGGGATATATATTCACAGGATGGTCTGATTCATTAGATGCAATGCCTGCTCATGATGTAACAATTATGGCTCAGTTCTCTATAATCTCTTACAATGTAACGTTTGAAAATCTTGCTACAGGAGAGATAACGGTTGCTTCTTATGAGTATGGTTCAGAAGTTTCTGCTGCTGAATTTTCAGAAGATGAATGTTATGAATATTTGAATTGGAGTGATCAAGCGGAGAATGGACAAGATGTGAGATTCCCATTCAATATAGATCAGGATACTACTGTATATCTTCTCAATCAACTAAAGCAATATACTATTTCTTTCATAGATTATGACGGTGCAGAATTGTATGCAGGTAAACAGTATGGCACACAATACTTGGTAACTGATGGTGATGAGTTGATTCATAATTACAAGAGCGATAATGACGATAAGAGTCTTAGTGTTGACTTGATTCCTAGTCGTGAGGGTTATACGTTTATTGGATGGACATCTGAATATAATGATGCAACAACTCCTGCAATGGCTGATTCGTTGTTGCTTGGGGTGTTAATGCCATGCTACGATATCGAATACAAGGCTAACTATGTAATCGATACATTCAATGTTTACTTGGCAAAAGACTTTGATGCTGGTAAGCCTATATTCTACGACACAATCTCGTATGTATTCAACGCAGACGTAACTGAGCCTGAGCGTGACTCTATTACAGGTTATCATTTTAATGGATGGTACACATTCCCTTCATACGAGAATGTTGTCTTCCCATTCGTAATGCCAGCTCATGATACTATAATCTGTTTGTATCAATATTCTCCTAATCAACATGAGTTGACTTTCAAGGATTATAATGATACTATTTTAAGAAGTACTACAGTAGATTATGGTACTCTAGTTGCAACTGCAGATTCAATCTCTTATGCAGCTCTTGTTCCAGTTCCTTCTCGTGAAGGTTATACATTCACTGGTTGGGATGATGAAATTCCTGCAACAATGCCTGATTCAGATGTTGTTTTGACTGCTCAATACGAGATCAATTCATATCCTATCACATTCTTCTTCGACAAGGATAGCATCTTATATACAGATATGATTGAATATCAATCAGCTATCTCAGTTCCTAATGTAGAGCGTGAAGGTTATAAATTTAATGGATGGGATGCAACAGTACCTGGTAAGATGCCAGCTGATACACTTGAGTTCTATGCTCAATTCGAGGCAATCCCTTATACATTAACTTATGTTGATTACGATAGAAGTGAGATTGTTAAGTTTGAATATATCTTCGGAGATGAGGTATCTTATCCTAAAGAGGATCCTTCTCGTGTAGGTTATACATTCGTTGGATGGTCAGACTCTTTGGTAACAATGCCAGCTAAGAATGTAACAAGTCAGGCTAAATATTCTATCAATCAATACACTGTGTCATTCATGGATATCAATAATGAAGAGATCTCTTCTATTACTGATGATTACGGTAAGGTAGTAACTGCTCCAACTGCTCCAGCTGTTGAAGGTCACAAGTTTATTGGTTGGGATAAGGAAGTTCCTGCAACTATCCCTGATTCTAATGTAGTCTTGAATGCTGTATATTCAATCAATGACTACTATGTATACTTCGTGGATTACGATGGTGATACATTGTTGGTTGATACAGTTCCATTTGGTTCTGACAACATTGCATACCCAGCAGATCCAAAACGTGAAGGATATGACTTCGTTGGTTATATCGAGAAGGTGCCAACAACAATGCCTGCTCATGACATTATTGCTAAGGCACAATATGTACTTTTACAATACAGCGTTAAGTTCTATGATTCATTCAACAACAAGTTGTTGAGTGACTTCCATGAGAATTATGGAACACCAGTGGTAGTTCCTTCAGTTCCAAAACATGAAGGTTATACTTTCACAGGATGGTCTGATACTGTTCCTGCAACTGTTCCTGCTAAGAATGTAAAACTTACAGCACAGTATGCAATCAACGAATATGTATTGACATTCAAGTTCAAAGATTCAACAATCCAAAAAGAGAATGTTGAATATGGTGCTGATGTTGTAAGACCTACTTTCGTTCCTGAGGTTGGTTACCATTTCGTTGAATGGTCTGATAAAGACACTATTCAAAAGATGCCTGCTAAGAACGTAACAATCACTGCTAAGGTGGATGCAGATTTGCATACTATCACATTCAGAGATTATGACAGTACGTTGATCAGACAGGTAACTTCTAAGTATGGTTCTGTTCTTTCTACGGAAGACATTATTCCATCTCTTAAGGGTTATACATTTGATAAATGGTCTATCGATATCCCAGCAACAATGCCGGCTTATGATACTGTTGCGTATGCAGAGTATGTTCCAAACCAATATACAATTACGTATAAGGATTATGACCAATCAATTGTTCGTGTAGATACATTCTTCTACAAGGATACAATTAAGGCTATCGAAGGCCCAGAGCGTGAAGGTTATACATTCAAAGGTTGGAAAACAATCCCTACTACAATGCCTATCGGTGGCGTTGAGGTAACTGCTCAATACAAGGTTAACTCATATATCATCTCATTTAGAGCTATGGATAGCACTAAGATTGAGACTAAGAGTCGTGAGTTCGGTTCTGAGTTAGTTGCTCCTGAACTTCCAGAACTTGAAGGATACACTACTTTGGGATGGGATAAAGAGGTTCCTGCAACCGTTCCAGCAAAGAATGATACATTCTATGCTCAATATCAAATCAACACATACAGCATTTCATTCGAAGATAAAGAGGATGGAATTGTATATAAGCAAGATTCTTTGGATTACAATTCTGTAATTGAACTTCCTGAAGAGCCTACGAAAGAAGGTTACTCCTTCGTTGGTTGGGATATGAATGTTCCTACTAACATGCCTGCAGTAAACATTGTAACGTATGCTGTATGGAAAGCTAATCCTTATGTTCTTTCATTCGTTGATTACAATGATTCAATTCTTGATATCGACACATTGGACTTCGGTGCTAAGGTTGTTTACCCTGCAGACCCAGTCCGTGAAGGTTACAACTTTGTAGGTTGGGCTGATTCACTTCTCACAATGCCAGCTTACAATGATTCAATCATCGCTCAATATCAAGTTAAGAAGTATGAGGTTATCTTCAAAGATGGTGACAGCATCATCTTCAAGGATTCTTTAGCATACGGTGATACAATCATCGCTCCTGCAGATCCAGAGAAGAAAGGTTACCAATTTGATGGATGGAATCCAGAGGTTCCTGTTACGGTTCCTGCTTATGATATAATCCTTACTCCTACATGGACGAAGGCTGAGTTCGTAATCACATTCTTGGATTACGATAGCACAGTGGTTGCTCAAGACACATTGATGTTCAACGCTAACATTGTTAAGCCTAAGGTTACTCGTGAGGGTTACACATTCACTGGATGGAATCCAGAGGTTCCTAATAAGATGCCAGGTGCTGATTTGACAACAATTGCTGAATATACGATCAACAAACATGAGGTTATCTTTGTTGACGGCGATGACAATATCATCTACAAAGATTCTTTGTACTTCGGTGATACAATCGTAGTGCCAGCTGATCCTACTAAAGAGGGATATGACTTCGCTGGTTGGGATCCAGAGGTTCCTGTTACGGTTCCTGACGAAGACCTTTTGATTACTCCAGTATTCACTAAGGCTGAGTTCGTTATCACATTCTTGGATTTCGATAGCACTGAGATATTCAAAGATACTTTGTCATACGATTCTAAGATCGCAGTTATTAAAGATCCTACACGTGAAGGTTACACATTCTCTGGATGGAATCCTGTGGTTCCTAACAAGATGCCAGGTGAAAACTTCACTACAATCGCTGAGTATACTATCAACTCTCATATTGTTACTCTTCTTGATGATGATGACAATATCTTGTTCAGAGATACATTCGTATACGGTGATTCAATCAAAGTTGACACAGTTCCTTCTAAGGATGGATTCACATTTGATGGATGGAATCCTGTAATCCCTGAGTTGGCTCCAGATAGCGATCTTACTGCTCACCCAACTTGGGTTGAGGATGCATTGGTTTTGGATTCTGTTGATGCATTCGCAGACAACTTCTGTGCTGGTGATGTAGCTCGCGTTTACTACAGCGTTTCAAGCGGTAAACCAACAAGCTTCACAATCACATTTGATGCTGCTACTACAGATGCTGGATTCGAGACTCAAACAGGTACAATTGGTGAAGACGGCGAAATCTTCATGACAATCCCTGAAGGTGTTGAAGAAGGTGATTACACTGCTACTTTGCAATTGACAGGCGTGGATAGCACTAGCAATGCTGTTGACTTCAAGTTCGCTACAAATCTTTCATCTAGATACATTAGTAGAATGTGGGATGACGTTGTCGTATGCGACAACTCAGATGAAGAATTCGAATCTTACCAATGGTATAAGAATGGTGAGAAGATCAAGGGCGCAACTAAACAATTCTACTGCGAATTGGGTGGCTTAGACGGATTCTACTCTGTCATTGTTAAGACGAAAGATGGTAAGAAGAAACATATTTGCGGTATCCAATGCGATTATGTTCTCCCTCCATTCTCTCTTATCGCTTACCCTAACCCAGCTAAGGCTAATGAACAATTCACTCTAGAAGTGAAGGGCTTGACTGAGGAACAGTTGAAAGATGCTAAGATCTCTGTATTCAGCGTTTCTGGTAGAGTCGCTCTTACAGAATCTGATGTTGAATATAAGAATTTAGTTTCTTTGCCTCACGGCGAATACATCGCTTTGGTAACATTTGAAGGCAAGAGTGCATTCTGTAAGATTTTAGTTCAATAATTCATTCAAAGTAGTTAATTAAGTAATAAAATGAATAATTTCAAATCAATTGTGGCTGCTGCTATTGGACTCCTTGTTGGAGTCCAAGCCAGCGCACACGATAACTTCAATTATTTGAATATCACAGCTGGTGGTGGTCTTCATACGATGCGCCATAATCCCTCATTAGGCGAATTTGATGAAGGCTCCAAATTTAAACCATGTTTTGGTGGCGCATTCAACGTCAACTATATTCACTTCTTCGGTAAACATTTCGGTCTCGGTACTGGTTTGGGAGCATCTTACAACCAATCTCGTTCTATCCTTAATGGTATGGATGTTAGCTTGGAAAATGATGCTTACAATGGTAATCAACCATATAATCTTCAAGTAATCTATGACGATTATAATGAGGTTCAACGTGCAATTGTTGCTGAATTACCTTTGGGATTCTATGGCAGACAAGACCTTAATGAGAAACTTTCTCTTATGATTGGTTTGGGTGGTAAGTTAACTTTTCCATTCATATACAGATATGAGGTGACTGGTGATGATAGCTATCTTGAGACTAGGGGAGAGTACCTAAAAACTAAGTGTGTAATTGATAATTTACCTCAACATGGTTTCGGACCTGATAACACACCATATTCAGGATCAACAGATGCAAAACTTGGTTTCGCTGTTTACGCTGATTTAGGTTTTAACCGTTGGATGAATGAGAAAACAGCTTTGTATTGGGGGGCATACTTCAATTATGGTGTTACAGACCTTACGAAGTCTCACCAAACTGCTTTGTATGATGTGAATTCAAACTATTCTGGAGTTCACGCTTCTAAGGTGATTGACAAAGCATCTCTTCTTTCAGCAGGTGTGAAAATTGGTGTGACACTTGCCTTTGGTAAGAAGCCAGAACCTGTTGTTAATGATACAGTCTTTGTTAAGGATACTGTTAGCATGGACGATCAGTTGATTCTTCAAACTCCTGACACATTGGCTGCTGATTCTTCTTGGATTGATGTGGCTGATATGATTGCGAAGTTGCCTGATTGGGACCACTTCAACTATAAGAATAAGGCTGCATTGGAAGAGGCTACAAAAGCATTCTCTGCTTTGTCTGATAGTGCTAAGGCTGAGATTCCAGAGAACTTGCGTGATAAGTTGTTAGGATTGAATACGAACGTAGCTAAGTCTACTATCCCTAACTTGGAAAGTTCGTTGAAGATCAAACACTCTTACGGATTCGCATTCTCTTCTTCTGATGGTCACTTTACGAAGGAACAAACAGATTACATGCATTTCGTTGCAGACTGTTTGAAGATGAACCCTCAGGCTAAGATTAGCGTTATCGGTTATACATGTAATATTGGTTCTGAAAATCAAAACGAGGTGTTCGGTTACGACCGTGCAATCCACGTACACAACTACTTGATCCGTTACGGTGCCTTCGAAGACCAAGTCATAATGGATACGAAGACATTCCACGATCCAGTAGCTCCTAACGATTGCGAGAAGAACCGTGCTAAGAACCGTCGTACTGAAATCAAACTTATTAAGAAGTAATTTCAATAGTACTATATGATAGACGAGGGATGCGTAATTTGCGCATCCCTCGTTTTTTACTCTCTTCATATTTCTTTGTTGTAACAAAAAACGAATTTTGCGTCGATTTTTGCTGTTTTGTTGATTTTGATTAAGAAATGATTTTTTTAGGAATAAATAAAATTGAATCTAAACTGTTGTGAGAAAAAATTTTAATTTTGTAGCGTTTTTTGAAACGTTGATTACGTAATGACTGATGATGGATCATCACGGGTGAAAATCCGAAGATGTATGTGGATGAGAATAATTCGAAAATAAACCATATGTTTATAGCTAATCTTAAAATACAAAAACATGAAAAGTACAATTAAAAGAGCAGCCTGGCTTGTCTGGGTGTTTTTGATGCTGTCAGGCGCTAGTACATGGGCGGCAGAATCATCTGAGAAAGTGATTAGTATGATTGAACAATTACCAGATTGGACAAATTTCAATTACACAAACAAAGATGCTTTGAAAGAGGCAACGAAGGCATTTTCTGCATTGCCAGACAGTGTAAAAAATAAAGTTCCTGCCAATTTGCGTGAAAAATTGAATAACTTGAATGACAATGTGGCTAAAGCTACAATTCCTAATTTGGAGAAGTCATTAAAGGTGAAACATTCTTATTCATTTGCTTATTCTTCTTCTGATGGTCACTTCACAAAAGAGCAAACAGATTACATGCGTTTTGTGGCAGACTGCTTGAAGATGAATCCTAAAGCAAAAGTTAGTGTGATCGGTTATACTTGCAACATCGGTTCTGAAAACCAAAACGAGGTGTTTGGTTATGACCGTGCTATTCACGTACATAACTACTTGATTCGTTACGGTGCTTTCGAAGATCAAATAGTAATGGACACTAAGACTTTCCACAATCCAATTGCTCCTAATGATTGTGAGAAAAACCGTGCAAAGAATCGTCGTACAGAGATTAAACTGATTAAAAAATAATCTTGTTGGGTTCTGGTTCAAAAGAGCAAGACCCGACATAATTCAAGACAAGACGAGGGATGCCATTATCGGTCGTCCCTCGTCTTTTTATTGCTTAGTAGATGATGTCCGATGCTACAACAGAGACATTTGTTCAAATCACAATACTGTCTTTTTAACTCGATTAACGCTTGTGACTGATAGGCATTACAAATCTCTTGCCCTAACTCCCTCCACTTAGTTATAAGATTGTTTTTCTCGGCTGGAATCTCCTCTAATAGTCGCATGCTTTTCTCTTGCATCTGTTCATTCTCGTGCTTTTCTCCGTAGATATAAAGTAGTGGAACAACGGCATTGATGATGAGAGTGTTGATTGTCCCGTCGTCCAGATGCTTGGTTCTGTGAACAGATTCTTTGTTAAATTTATAATGACTTTCCCAATAGGTGGAGGTCTTACATTGAAATAGTTTTTGTATCTGCTCCTTACTATTGCACTCCATGATTCGTGAAAACAGATGGTCAGACATATGAATCAGTGCTGCAAATTGTGCTAATTTTATGTGAGGGAAGTTGGATGGTCTCATTTTAGAGTATTTCCATAGGGTTCCGTCAATAGGGGTCAATTCAAATTTTTTACGCAAGTAGTCATAATGTTTTCGTAAGCCTGTTTCGTATTCATCTTGTGGATCGTCATGTAATAACCCAGCTTGCCCAAGTAACAGAGCTTCCACCTCCATAAGATTTTTCTTATGTTTTGCCAGCACGCGCAGTGGAAGTGATTTTGCCAATAGTTCAAATGGAAGGGCATTGGTGTGCATGCCGAAGCTCTTTAGAAGTATCAGATAGAATGTGGAGGACCAGTCGTTTTTGTTGGATTCTAGGAGAGTGACAAGTTCTCTGGATTTGCGATGTATTCGTTCGCAAATCATTCTTGTAAGTTGGAAACTCAAATAGTCTCTGTCAATGTTTTTCCAAAGCAGACTACAGCGGATCCATCCGTTGGTTTGTGATAGCAGTTCGTAGTTTCTTTTTACAGAGTCGACCAGTTCGATTTCCATCTGAGGTATGACCTCCCCGTTTTTCCGATAGATTCGCATATCTGATTTTTCAACCACATGGAGTATGATGGAGTCATATCGCAGGTCGTTTTCATGATGATGTCTGTACCAATCAGAGGCTGACAGGTGTATCTCAATGTTACCTGCCCACATGGTGGTACCGATTTTCACTTTCGCATTGAAAAAGTCAGGTCCAGCATCTTTATTTAGCTGTCCGACGTCAATAACCTCCAATGGAATTCCATCCACAGTTTGGATTTGCGTCATTTTAAAATGCTTGCATTGCCAGGCATATTGCAGTAGGCTTTCATTCATAGAAATAATATTAAAATAAGTTAATAGATGGAGATCTATCAATTCAAAAGTTCCTTGAAAATAAATAATGGTAGGTTCTATAAAAAAGGTTCATAACCCACAATTCATATATTTATTTTGAAACGGTGAATATACAGAACTCACTATGTAGAATTCGTCAGATAAAATTTTCATTTCAAAGTTCGTAAATTTTTCTAAATTTGTATTCCTTTTATTAGTAAAAATATGAGTGCGAAGAAAAAAATTGCTTTTATCATTAATCCTATTTCTGGAACAAGTAAGAAAAAGGACCTTCCCGATTTGATTAAATCCATAATTAACTTGGAGATGTGGGAACAGCCAGACATTCTTTTTACCGAGCATCAGGGACATGCAGTAGAGTTGGCAAAGGAATTTGCTGAGAAGTCGTATGATGTAGTGGTGGCCTGTGGTGGTGATGGAACAGTGAATGAGGTGGCCTCTGGTTTGATTGGTTCCAATACTTCTTTGAGTATTGTTCCGTATGGATCGGGTAACGGGTTAGCTCGTCATTGGGGTTTTTCTTTGAAACCTAAAGAAGCGCTTAGACAGATTTGTTTTGGAACCAAACATCCTATGGATTATGGATTGGTAAATGGCTTGAAATTCTTCTGTACGTGTGGTACCGGTTTTGATGCTCATATCAGTCATGTATACGCTCATGCAGGTAGCCGTGGATTTATCACCTATTTGAAATGCATCCTTTCTGAATATCGCAAATATAAACCTAACGAGTATTTGTTGGAAGTGGATGGTGAGACCATTAAACAAAAGGCTTTTGTCATCACATTTGCGAATGCATCTCAGTATGGTAATGAAGGTTACATTGCACCACATGCTAGTACGCAGGATGGTGTTATGGATATATGTGTTATGGATCCTTTCCCTAATACGTCAGTTCCTATATTAGCATGGCAATTAATCAAGAAGAAGCTGGATGGTAGTCCATACACGCATTATTATCGTTCGAGTGAAGTTACACTCAAACGTACGTTCGAAGGTGAGTTCCACGTAGATGGCGAGGCCGTTGAAATGGGCAAGGAGATAAACGTCAAAATCATCTCTAACCAACTGCATATTTGGATATGATTAGAGATTGATGATAGAAAGAAATGGAAGGCATTATTTTGAAAATAATGCCTTTTCTATTTTTTCAGAGATTCCTAAACGTCCATTGATAACAGAGACGACTTCGAATCTTCCTTTTGTACATAACTGATTGTCGGCAAGGTTGTAGATATCTTCGTAAAAGACATATCGTATACCCTCTTTTTGCACGTTGAGTCGGCAAACAAATTTATCATTGCTTTTTAAAGAGCGTTTGTATTGTAGTTCGGCTTTCGCCACGACTAAAATAATACCTTCGTTTGTCAATTCCATAAAGTCCAGATTGAGTGTTTGGATGTATCTGTGACGGGTATGTTCCATGTAATGCTGATAGTTGGCGTTGTTGACAATACCTTGCACGTCACATTCATAATCTCTCACCTCAAATTCATATTCAAAAATGTATTCCATCCTTAATTATCGATTTGTTTTTTAATAGTGTGCAAAGGTAAGGAAATCTTATTGAAAAAAAGGATGTATCCAAAATTGAATTATGACATGCTCACAGACAACAAATTTTGTTTTATTAGTTTATCCGTTGAATGTTTTGACGAATGAATTGTATATATACATATAATAAAAGAAAAGTAGGGTATAAGATTTTGATGTTGTATGGTAGAGATGCAAAGCGAACATAACCGCCAATGTTTATTATTAAATAAAAATTTGCAAAAAGAGAGGGTGCATCAAATTCAATTTTGATGCACCCTCTTGCCCTCTAAATAGAATGTCTTTATTTCACTTCCACCTTGAAAGATTTGGTTTGGTTTGATATGATATAAACACCAATTGGAAGATTCTTCTTGCTGATGGTCTCATTGATGGATTCTTCCTTCTTAAAGGTGATATTGTCGATTTTCTTTCCTGTTGGGTCATAGATGGCATATTCACCCAAAGGCTTGCCGTCTGTTTCTGCATATACACTCTTCACACCTACCGATTTCGCATTGAAATTGATCCAATCGATATTTGTATAACTGCCATCGATGACAATACGCATCGTGTGTTTGCCTTCTTTTAATTTGGCAGTTCCATTGACGGTGGTGTAAGTGTCCCAGGTGCCATCTATATTTGGCACACTGATCTTTCCAGTGACGTCCTCGCCATCCATCTCTATATGGAAGGAAGAATTGTCATTACCGGAGGCAACTCGAGCACTCCAATCGTAGGTGTCTGAAACGGTTACATTGACTGTGTATTCCATCCACTCTCCAGCTGTGGTCCATCCAATCATATAACCTCCTTCGTGAGTGGTGATGTCCACACCTTCCTCTCGGTATTCTTTACCTTTGTTCTCTTCTTCATCATCTGAATATGCGACGCCACTTCCGCCTAAGTCAAAATCTTCTGCTTCGATCTTGCCTGGAATGATGCTTGGTGTTCCATGATAAGGAGCTCTTGGCACACGAACGAGAATGGAGATGGATGATTGTCCTTCCTTTCCCTCGTTGTCTTTTGCAACGGCTTTGAGTGTGTAGGTTCCTGCTTTCAGGTTTCCTATGTTTTGTGTGTAAGGCGCAGATGTGCTTTCACCTACTATTTCGTCGTTGAGATAGAACACAACGGATTTGATACTTCCGTCTTCGTCACTTGCCTCTGCTGTGACTGTGATGTTTGAAGTCTCATCCAGTTTGTCACTCTCTGTTGGAGAGGTGATATTGACCTTTGGCGTACCTTTCTTGCCTTGACCGATGAAGGTGCTGACACTTTGTGCACCCAAAGTGACTTTAAAAGTGCTTCCTGAACCGGCGATGTTAGATTCCTTTGAGACGTTCTTTTGCCCGTTTGTCATGTAATGTTCCCACTCACTTATTTCCGTACCTGGTATCGAGAAGGTGATGGTTTGTGAAGAGGTGTTCTTATTAACTGCTACAATCACAATGTCATTATCCTTTTTAAAGGCGGATACATTTACGTTGTTGGCTGGCTTCTGTGTGGCATCGATTCTGACGAAGCCTGGGCGAACGAATTTAGAATAATGAGCAAAACAGTAACCACGTTTAGTGACATTGCCATTATCCTTGATCAAACTGTATGAACGACGAATATACCACCACACGTAGGTTTGGAAATTACCGACTACCATTGCGTTGGTCATGTGGTCAGACACTTCCAATGCTTCTGGCCATGTATCGGCATCACTCGAACTATTTGGATAATATACCTCTGTCATCCATAGCTCTTTTCCTGCACCTTTGGATTCCCAAAGCGGATAGGTGAAATTGCTAACCTGTGTTCCATATAGGTGCGTAGCAAGTATATCCAAGTTGGCCAATGCCTTATCATCTTTTAGGATAGGGTCGGAAGTGCTTTTGGTGTATTGGAAAGACTCTGGAGCCATCACTCGACAATTGATGTCTTTGGCATAATCCCTCATGAAGGTTGCCATATCATTGGATGGCCACCAAGTCCAGTCCGATCCATAATCTGGCTCGTTTTGAATGGACATGGCATATAGGTCGATTCCATTCTGCTTCATATAGTCGATGAATTTGTTCAAATGCTTCACATAATCGCCATAAGAACTTGTCTTTAATCTTTGTGAAGAACTATATGACTCTGTCATATTGCTTGGCGGACTCCAAGGGGATGCGAAGACGTAGGCTCCTTGCTTAATAGCATATTTGGCCGTTTCAATCTCTTTCGACCAGTTGCTTTCAACAGGGTCTACGTGAATACGTAGGACAGATAAACCTAGTTGGTTATCTCCATTATCAAAGGCTGTTTTCCTTTGTGATTCAGATAAGTCATTAATCCATGTTGGAAAGTTGATTCCTCCAAATCCACGGATGACCTGGTGCTCTTTGTTGATGTCTACATTGACAGTTTGTGCAGAAAGCACTGCCGGAAGAAGAGTTAGCGAGGCCAACACCCATTTCCTTAAATGTTGCATAATGTGGTTTTTCATTTCAATACTACAGTTTTAATTTAATATAATAGTGTCTTAATTTAATATCGATTAAATGGTTCCTGTTGTTGAGAATAAGTCTTTTATTCTTATTCTCACCTTGCAAAGATAAAAATACATTCTTTAATTTTGACGTTGTAAGAAAAAAAATTATATTTCCGAATGATATTTGCCCTAAAAATCGAAGTGTAAATATTCTCTTAGAATCGGAAATTGTGAGCTTTTGTATCTCTCTGTAAACATGTGAGATAAATGGATCAAAATAGAATTTGATGACAAAACAGATTGATAAATCAATATTTTTATTTAGCCTCTTTGTCGTGATTTTAATGGCTTGTAGCCGTCATCAGCCTACGCCGATAGAGTCGAACGAGATAATGGAGGATACTTGTTCTGTCATTCCGAAGAAGGATACGGTGTACTCTTTAAAGATTAGTGCGGTGGGAGATTTGATGGTGCATGATTATCAGATACTCAGAGCACACCGCAATGACACGGATTCATTTGACTTTTCTCCTGTTTTTAAGCAAGTTCAACCCTACTTAGATGAGGCTGATATTCTTGTGGGTAATTTGGAAACCGTTTTTGCAGGAAAAGATAAGGGAAGAAGCAATAAGGTCCTTGGCTATTCATCCTTTCCCTATTTCAATTCACCCAATGCTTTTGCAGAAGCCTTGGCTCAGGCTGGTTTTGATCTTTTGACCACTGCCAATAATCACACGTTGGATGCCTATCCCGAAGGTGTTGTTTCCACATTGAATTTATTAGATTCATTGGGTATCAGACATGTGGGAACGGCTCGTGATTCTGCAGAAAAGCAACAACTCTGTCTTATTGAAAAGAATGGAATCCTTGTTGGATTTTCAGGTTATACGTATAGTTTAAATGGTATTCATAGACCTAAGGATAAGCCCTATTTAGTCAATGAGTTTATTAATTACGATACGACGAAGATAGGGGAGATGTGCAATGAGATTCGTCGGTTGAAAACGGCTGGGGCGGATTTTGTTGTTGCGTATGTTCATGCAGGCACGGAGTATCAGAAAAAACCGAATAGTTATCAGCGAAGAGTGGCTGATTCGCTCTTCCATGCTGGCGCTCAGATGATAGTGATGAGTCATCCTCATATCTTGCAAAAGATGGATGTGCTGACTTCGAAGGATTCGCTGAGGAAAAGTGTTGTGGCCTATTCATTAGGTAATTTTATCTCATCGCAGGTGGCAAATGAAAAATCATATAAAGATATTGGAGCCATTTTGGAGGTGGAGGTGAAAAAATGGAAGGATAGTACTTTCATCAGTGCAGTTTCCGTCATCCCTACTTATTCCTATTGGAGAAAAGATCATATAGGTGTTTTGCCAGTCATCAAGGCGCATGATTCGCCCAATGAGGTAATCAAGTTAAGAAAGAAGGATACGATGAAGGTGAACAAGGCTTATTATCATACATTGGAAGTGCTTCGTGGAGACATGGATAGTACGCTGTGGAAGATTGAAAATGAGCGGTATCGCTTGGAATGGAGATGATATAAATTTATCGTTTATCTGATTATTTTCACATTTTAGTTTATCTTTGCAAGCAAAGGAAAGACGAATTATATGAAACGACTTGTATTTTTATTGAGTATTTTTTTTAGTATTGGTTATGCATCAGCACAATTAGTACCTCTCAATTTTGGCAATTTTGAAACATGGACCACTCGCGATGTGAAGGAGTCGGCTGTGATCGGAGGTGCGACTAAGAGCATATATGTATTGGGACCTAGTGAACATATACCAACCAGTAAATTGGCTCCATATCCGTATGGAAAGAAGACGTTCTGGTCATCTTCCAATACGTACGCACGTGTGGCAGGTGTTGTGAAATCAAGTTGTTCTGTAGAACCAGAGTTTCGTGATAGTGCAAATAAATGTGCTCGATTGGATACAAAGGTTGAGAAGGTGAAGGTGTTGGGACTTCTCAATGTCTCTGTCCTCGTTTCTGGCAGTCTCTTTACGGGTGAGACGATAGAGCCAATCAAATCGGCCGACGACCCTTATTGTAACATCAGTTTTGGTGTTCCATTCAACAAAAAACCGAAAGCTCTCGTATTGGATTATAAATGTAAGATCTCCAAGAATAACTATGTGATGAAAATTTCTGGCATGAGTTCGAAGCGCATTGATGGTGTGCAAGATCGTGCTGAGATTATTGTTTATCTACAAAAAAGATGGGAGGATGCAGAGGGAAATATTCACGCAGTTCGTGTGGGAACCATGCGTACTCAATTGACAGAGGATGTGCCTGATTGGAAGAATGCCCAACGAATGGAGATTCATTATGGAAATATCACCCAGACAGATTATTATAAGGATTATATGCAGTTAGGCAGTCGTTATCGCGCCAAGAATAGTAAAGGTATGGTGGTGCCGATACAAGAAGAGGGATGGGGAAGCGAACATGACACACCCACTCATGTGCTAGTTATGGTAACTGCAGGAAACCACGGTGCATTTATTGGAACCGTAGGTAATACATTATGGGTGGATAATATTTGTTTTGAATATTAAAAGGGAAAAAATCATGCTCTTCGAATCTGCGGATGGAATAGCATGATTTCCTCTTATTTCTCCTCCAAAATAGAGTTGACCTCTTCTGTTGTTTTGTATAGCTTGTCCTTACAATATTTGATGAGCTCTGTGGCACGTTTGGCCTTTGTAGTGAGCTCATCAATTTCTAAATCGTTAGCTTCAAGTTGTGATAGGATCTCTTCCAGTTCAGTGATAGCACTTTTATAATCTTTAATCTTTCCCATACATTAGTACATTTTGTAGGTTGTTTTAAGGACTCTGAACTCAGTACGACGATTGATGGAGTCTGCAATCTCCTTCTGCTCGTTGCTGATGAGTGAGTTGATGTACTCTTCATCAAGAACATCACCTACCTTTAAGAAGCTGTATTTCTTTTGGAGGTTTTTATCAACCGTGACTGGTTGTGTCTTTCCATATCCTTTTGCGGTGAGTCGTTCTGCTTCGATACCCTTCTTGATAAGGTAATCCACAACAGATTGAGCTCTCTTTCCAGAGAGTTGCAAGTTACCTTCAGCAGATCCGACGCGGTCTGTGTGAGCACCAATCTCGATGGTGATGTTAGGATTGTCGTTGAGAATCTTCACAAGTTTATCCAATGCTGTAGATGATTCGGGGGTCAGCGTGGCTTTTCCGAATTCGAAGAAGATATTATCCAATCCGACAGGCTTGCTGAGTGATGCCAAATTAAAATGAATAGGGAAGGTTTTGGAGTCTTCCAAATCCATGGTGACAGCCTCTTCCTTTTGATTCAGGTATCCTCTACAGTTACCCAACATTACATAGTGGACATTCTTGTTGAGTGATATTTTGAAAGAACCATCCTTCTTGGTGTGTAACTTCATGTTTGTACCATCATCACCGACAATTCGGATGGTGGCATCGCCTAATGGCTCTCCGCTTAGGTCGGTTACTTTACCATCAATCAGATATTCGATAGGAGGGAGCTCAAATTCATATAGTTTGTCATATCCTTTCTTCTCGCCTCTGTTGGATGAGAACATACCTTTCTCCATTCCAGTAATGAAACTGATACCAAAATCATCTCCATTAGAGTTGATAGGATACATCATATTGGTCACTTCCCATTCACCATTTTCCAACTCTGTAGCGTAGAATAGGTCTAGTCCTCCGAACCCAGGATGTCCGTTGGAAGAGAAGTAGAGTGTTCCATCCTCTCTCATGTATGGGAACATCTCGTCGCCAGGAGTGTTAATGGATGGACCTAAGTTGACAGGAGCTCCATATTGAGAACCGTTTTTCTCGCTTCTCCATAAGTCTTTGCCTCCAAATCCACCAGGAAGGTCAGATACGAAGTAAAGATATTTATCATCAGGTGAAACTGTTGGATGAGCAAAGGTGATGGAGCTGTCTTCTGATAGTTTTATCTCAGTTACCTTACCCCATTTACCGCCGGAGCGTGTCACGGTGCAAATCTGTGCACCACGGTTTTCTCCTTTTTCCACATAACAACGTGTGAAATACATGGTTTTTCCATCAGCGGAGAAGGATACAGAACCTTCGTCAAGGTCTGTATTGATATCCCCTTCCACAGGTTCTATGTTATCCCACTCACCGAGAGCGTTGCGTCTTGCTGAGTAGATGTCGTTGTTTCTCACACCTGTGATTTTGCTGGCATTACCGCCGATTTCTTTGTTTTCGCGGGTAGAGTTGAAATAAACGATGTCTGGATCTCCTCCAGGAAATGCTGGAGAGAACTCAGTTCTTTTGGATGCAAACTTAGTTAGCTTAGAAACATTATAGCGAGTAGGATGTTCCTTCCATTCAGCAGCATCCAAAGATGATTGTTTACCATTGATAGCTCGAATATCATTTGGACGACTTTGCAAGTAGATGTCATATTGAGTGATGGCATCTTTCTCCTTCTTGTTTTTTCTTAGGGCTTCAGCATAGTATAGGTATACAATGGAGTCCTTGTAGTTATATCGAACTGCATTTGAAAGAGCCCTTTCAGCCTTTTCGTTTTCGTTGATAAGAGAGTAACACTCACCTAGTCGGAAAGCAGAATAAGCTTTCATTTGACGGTCTTTCACCTTTACCTTCGGATAAATCTTATTGTAGATGGATGCGGCGTTGTAGTATTCTCCGACCTCATATTTCTTGTCTGCCTTTTTCAATTTTTGCTTGAGTGAGCAACCAGAGAAAAGCAGTGTAGGAAGCAATATTAAGATTAAATATTTGAAACGCATATTGTATGATATTGTTATCAGTAATAAAAACGGATTGTTACCTCTTTTATTTTAATTCAAGGAGTTCCAACCTTGAGCTTTTAGGTCTATCTCGTCACCTTGTCGGGTGATGAGACGGCAACCAAGTGCCTTGTCGGTGGTGTGTCCGATGACTTTGACTCCCGGAATCTTTTGTACAATCTCGTTTGCAGACAACGGAACGGTGAAGAGCAGTTCGTAGTCTTCTCCTCCGTTGAGGGCGGCAGTGGTCAGATTCATGTTGAACTCTTCTGCCATCACAGCCGTTTGGTAGTCGATTGGAATACGATCCTCATACACGCGGCAGCCTAATCCGCTTTGATTGCAGATGTGCAACAACTCGGATGATAGTCCGTCGGAGATATCCATCATTGCAGTTGGTAGGATATTGTTCTTTGCCAACTCCTCGATGATGTCCTTTCTGGCTTCTGGCTTTAATTGACGTTCGATGATGTATTCTTTTCCTGCGAAATCAGGTTGAACGGTTTCGTCACCTTTGAAAATGTTCTTTTCACGTTCCAATAGGAGAAGACCCATGTAGGCTGCGCCAAGGTCGCCCGATACACAGAAAAGGTCGGTGTTTTTAGCACTGTTTCTTTGTACGACTTTTCCTTTTTCACCCTCTCCAATGCAGGTGATGCTGATGGTCAATCCTGTTAGTGAGGCAGAGGTGTCGCCACCCACCATATCCACTCCGTATTTTTCGCAGGCAAGACGAATGCCGGCATATATCTCGTCCAAGTCTTCTATGCAGAAACGTTTGGAGATACCTAAAGATACCGTGATTTGTTTGGGTTGCCCATTCATTGCATATATGTCTGAGAAATTGACAATGGCAGATTTGTAACCCAAATGCATGAGTGGACAGTAGGTTAAATCGAAATGCACTCCCTCTAAAAGCAAGTCTGTTGTCACCAACACCTGCTTGTCTTTGTAGTCGAGGATGGCAGCGTCATCGCCAACACCCTTTAGCGTGGATTCGTTTTTTAACGTGAATGATTCGGTTAAATGTTTTATTAGTCCGAATTCACCTAATGTAGATATCTCGGTTCTCTCTTTATTTCCCATTTTGATCTTTTTTGTTTTCAAGATTCTTTGTGGTAATCTCTCCTCTGATGAAATCACCATTTTTTTGAATGAAAGGAAGTGCGTTTCCTTTCCAATATTTTTTATATTTTCTTTGTCTCAATTGATCCAAAAACTCAGGGGTGTTGTTGATTACCCAGATGGTGTCGCTTTTCGTGAACTCGTAGTGAATGAAGTCAATTTCGAATTTCTTCACGAAGTCATCGACGGTAAGACTATCATGCTTTAATGAATCGACGTCAGCAAAGTCTGCCAACGTGATTTGAGGCATTTGTTTAGGTTGTTGAAGCGAATTGGGTTTCACCATCTTCATGACGCCATCACATTGCGCGCTGCACATCCACCAGCTTAGTCCGAATATGGTTTGCTTCTCAATGGTCCATCGCTTTAACGAAAAGTATCCTTGGTCTGAAGTTTTTATTTTCAGGTAATCATTTTCTTTGTATTCCAATATGCAGGCGGTACTACCATTTTTCATTTTCAATGTAGTCTCCTTTTTGTCTCTATACCCATTGATGAGTGCGCTCCTTGTCTCTTGGTTCAATTGCAATTGGCTTTTCAATCCTGTGACAAAATAGTTCTCCAAAGTCTGAGCCTGACAATGAAGTGATGTTGCAAGAACCAACCCGATGAAACTTATAAGGGAAAGTATGTGTTTCATATAAAAATCCATTTTCGCAAAGTTATAAAAAAGAATCGTATGATGACACAATCCATTCGAATTTTCGTCTTCTGATTTGTGCTGTCTATTGATGATGGATGGAGATGCTTCAACCTCGCATGGCTCCAATAGTTAGCAGAACCACGCCAACAAGGATTCCACAGAGCAACAGACCTTTTACTTTCAGGTTTTTCTCTTTTAGGAACAAGGCTCCGAATAGGAATGGCACGACTGCACCAGACCTTCGAATGGTGGAGACAATGGAGATGAGCGCGCCATCGGATGAGAGTGCCCAGTAGTAGACATAGTCGGCCACCATTAAAAAGAGGGATATGCCTACGATGCTCCAACGCCATTGAAATGGGGTTGTGTTCTTTCTGTTGGGATACCATAAGGTGAAAAGAACGATGAGCATGATGATGGCTTGATAAAGGGTGCTGTACACCTGTACGGCTACGCGGTCAAATTCATGCATTAGGTGCTTGTCGTATAGTCCGCTGGCAGACCCCAGTAGTGTGGCGAGGACAATCAACCAAATCCATTTGTTGCGTTTCCATGAGATTCCCTCTTTCAGTCCGGCAAGGGAGAAAAGATAGAAGAATGTGATGGTGATGATAACACCAATGGCTTGTAGAGGAGTCAGTCTTTCAGAAAAGATGAAAAAAGCACCAACCACTGTCCATACGGGTTGTGTGGCACGTATGGGAGAATAGATGGTGATGGGTATATTTTTCATGCCGAAATAGGCGGATATCCATGAACCAAGTACGATGACGGATTTCAGCAAGATGAACAGGTGTGCTTTCAGTCCCACTTCGGGTACGTAGAAGTGCAGAGATTTCATGCTTTCTGGTGCAATGGAAGATGCAGCCAGAGGAAATAGGAATAGAATGGCGGATATGATGATGGACAATGTTAAAACGGGAATGACAGCATTCTCTTTCAGCGACATCTTTTTGAACACATCATATATGCCAAGCAATATGGCAGAGCTAAGCGCTAATAGTACCCACACGGCGAAACTATGAATTAAGAGTTAAGAATTAAGAGTTAAAAAAGTTGGGAATTGAGAATTAGTGGGGCTGTTATAATTACCAGATGAGTTCACCTTTCCCTTGACGGATGATTACAGGCTCGTCGCCTGTGCAATCAACAATGGTAGAGGGGTCTAACGAACCATATCCGCCATTGATAACGACATCTGCAATGTTCTCATATCGCTCATGAATTAACTCTGGATCGGTAAAATATTCTTGAATTTCATCCTCATCATCACGCACAGAGGTGGAAAGAATAGGGTTGCCCAATCCTTTGACAAGCTCGCGGATAATGTTATTATCTGGAATTCTGATTCCGACTGTCTTTTTGTTACGAAAGAGTTTGGGTAGGTTGTTGTTGCCGTTCAAAATGAAGGTGAATGGACCCGGTAGGTTCTTCTTCATCAATTTGAATGTGTCGTTGTCCACTTTGGCATATTCGCTAATGTGACTCAGGTCGTAGCAAATAAATGAGAGATTAGCTTTCCTGACATCGATGTTTTTGTGTCGGCAGATTTTCTCTACCGCTTTTGTGTTGAAAATGTCGCAACCCAATCCGTAAATGGTGTCAGTGGGATAAACGATAAGACCTCCGTCGCGAAGGAATTGTACCACTTTGTCAATCTCCCTTTGATTGGGGTTTTCTGGATATATTCTAATCAGCATATACTATATGTTACAAGAGTTTTGCCATCATATTGGGACAGAACCCTTTAAAATTCGGTGCAAATTTACAGAAAATGCGACGAGTCACGAAATATTTATAAATTTTATTTGAGTGGAAATGTTGTGTTTTCAAAAAAATGTGTTAAATTTGCGCCCGATTTAATTAAAAATTTTTGAGTTATGTATTTAGATTCTGCAAAAAAGCAAGAGATCTTCGGACAATACGGAAAGTCCAATACCGATACTGGGTCACCAGAGTCTCAGATAGCGCTATTCTCATACCGTATTACCCATTTGACTGAACACATGAAGTCAAATAAGAAGGATTATAGTACACAAAGATCTTTGAAGATGTTGGTAGGAAAGCGTCGTCGTATGCTTGATTACTTAAAGGAACAAGATATTGAAAGATATCGTTCTATCGTCAAAGAATTAGGTCTTCGTAAGTAATTCTTCTTGGAGAGAGAAAAAAATGAAGGGTGTGTCAAATGGCACACCCTTTTTGTTTGGTTAAATCTATATGTTTTTGCTTGAAAAGAGACAATGTTATTGAGACACATTCGTTGTCTCTGTGAATTCCTCTTCGACAATCTTAACGTTTATGTTCAAGTTTCCTGAATTTAATAGTGCGGCTATTTCTTTTGCTTCCTCACGCGAGAATTCCCCTGAAATCTCGCATTTTCCACATGAGATGGCACAATTTACTCGTGGCACACAATAAACACGACCGTTCAAAACAACGGCGATCTGTCTGCCGACATTATCTCCTGTGATTTTTTCCCATGCAACACCGGCTTCAGGAGTCATCTCTAGAGATACGTAGTTATAATTATTGTCGCTTCTCGTTTTTGCACTTGTGATGATATTGCCACTAAGAACAGCTTTTTTCTCTTCTCCGTTCGATTTTAGTGCGATTAATTCGAAAGTCTCTTCATCCTCTTCTTCTTCTTCGTAAGAGTAATAAGGCGTATAAAGTTTCCATGAAAGGAAGATGTTTGATGGAAATATTTTTTTCTCTTTAGCTAAATTGAAGTACTCGGATATCTTTGCTGTGTCTTTTGCTTTAGCATGACCGATAGTAGAACCGGGTATGGGAGTTCCGTCCATATTGACACTTATAAGAAGTATCGTGAATAGAGGATTCTTTTTCTGAAATTCTACTTCTTCCTCGTAGGATGTTTCGTTTTTATATATGCTGTCTAATTCCCTTGTCCATTCGTCTTCCTCTTTCGGTTCCTCCACCTTTGCTTTTTCTTGTACGGAAGGTTGTGCCTCTTCCAGTTCTCTTGCCATATCATTGACGGCACTTACGTTTGAGATGATTTCGCTTAATTCAGCGGTCTCCCAAAATTCAAGGTTGGCATGACCTAGAATCTGCTTTCGAACGCTTTCTGGGCTTTCTACACCCTTTAAATAGATGCTTATCAGACCTTTTGAGTCATCGATGGCGCGGATATCTATTTGCGAGATTTCGATGTCCTTGAGTCGGGAGCGGAACACTTCAATCGTGTTGTTCGTAGCACTTTTTACCTCATCTTTGAGAATTATAACTACGTCGTTGTCGCTGGTGGAATTGTTGATTTCCCCCTTCTGATCGGGAGAGGAGAACACCCTGTTTAATGGGTAGCCGTTGGCTTTGAATTCCTCATAAAGGAGGTCTATGATATCGGCTGAATGATCGTTTTCCTGTTTTGCTTTTGCTGCACCGAGAGCTGAAGTGAAGATACCATCGTTGGCATGTGTGCCAGCAAGTGATTTGAGTATGTCGGGTGTGGAGATTTCCACTACCAGGTGCATACTATTTTTGTTGTTGTCAGCAATGAAATTGCATGAAGAAAGGAGCAGTAGAGCACCTATCGTCAACAATGTAAAAACCGAATTGGAGATGTTAGCCTTTTGCATTTTGTCTGAATTAATAATTGTTCTTTTTTGATAGACAAATATAGACATTGAAAAACAATAATACCTTAACATTCTCCTTTTTTTATCGATTTATGATATGATTTAGAAGGAGGGAAATGGACATTTTATAGAATTATAACATCTGATATTGAAAAAAAAGCTAATTAATCGGGATTTTTGTGTAAGTTACCATAACTTTGCCCATGATAATCAAAAAGTTTTCCGAATGAGTGAAAAAAATGAAAAACAGAGGAAGTTGGATGCTCGATACATGCGCATGGCGCGCATATGGGCGGAGAACTCATATTGTGTGCGCAGGCAGGTGGGAGCCCTACTTGTAAAAGACAAGATGATTATTTCAGATGGGTATAATGGAACACCATCAGGTTTTGAAAATGTTTGTGAAGATGATAATAATGTGACGAAGCCATACGTTCTTCATGCAGAGGCGAATGCGATAACGAAGGTGGCACGTTCGTCTAATAGTAGTGAAGGAGCTACGTTATACGTGACGGCATCTCCGTGTATTGAATGTGCGAAGTTGATTATACAGTCGGGCATTAGAAGAGTTGTTTATGGTGAAAAGTACAGAATAATGGATGGAGTGGAGTTGTTGAAGAAAGCGGGAATAGAAGTCGAATTTATAGAGGAGTTGGAAAAATGAAAAAGATATTAATGCCGTTGGCTTTTGCCACTGCTGTAATTGTAGGTTTGTGGATGGGTAATCAATTGACTCTCAGGAGTCAGAATGGTTGTTTACAGACTGATGAAGATAGTCCCATCGTTCGAGGAAATGGAGGCGGCGAAATAGAGACGTTGCTTAATTTTATAGAGACGGTGTATGTTGACACTGTTGATAAAAAGAAGCTCTCAGAGGAGGCAATTGTTAAGATTATGTCGGGATTGGATCCTCACTCATCATACATACCTGCAGATGAACTTCAGATGGTGAACGATGACCTTAAGGGTAGTTTCTCAGGTATAGGTGTGCAGTTCAATTTGCAGAATGATACGATCATGGTGGTCAGTGTCATAAGTGGAGGTCCTTCTGAAAAAGTGGGCGTTCAACCAGGTGATCGCATTGTCGAGGTGGATGATTCCGTATTTGTCGGAAAGGGCATTACAACGGAAAAGGTGGTGAAAAAACTTCGTGGAAAGAAGGGAACGAAGGTGAAGATCGGTGTTATGCGATTTGGAGTGGATGAGGTGGTTCATTTTACCATTAAGCGAGACGATATACCTACGAATAGTGTTGAGGCTTTTTATATGATTGAAGATGGCGTTGGTTATGTGAAGGTTGATAAGTTTGGCGATAATACAGATGAGGAGTTCTTTAATGCTTTGAGTTCCTTGAAAAAAATGGGTGCCAATTGCTTCATCGTGGATTTAAGAGGAAATTCAGGAGGATTCTTAAATACGGTGACTAGCATGGTGAATGAGTTTTTGGAGAAGGACGCGTTGATTGTATATACGGAAGGAAAGGCATTCCCTCGTGAGGAAAGTAGAGCAATGGGAACGGGAAGGTTCCAAAATGACTCTATAGTGGTCTTGATTGATGAGTTCTCAGCTTCAGCTAGTGAAATCTTCGCAGGAGCCGTGCAGGACAATGATAGAGGAATGGTAATTGGTCGTCGCTCTTTTGGTAAGGGATTGGTGCAGAATCAGTTCCAGCTTTCCAACGGGTCGGCAATCCGTTTGACGATTGCACGCTATTATACACCATCAGGACGTTGTATTCAGAAACCATATCGTGATAAGGAGAAATATCAGGAGGAGATCTATGACAGATATAAAGATGGAGAGATGGATTCCGATACAATTGGAATAAAAGGAGATAGTGTTAAATATTATACAACCAAAGGACGTGTTGTATATGGTGGTGGAGGTATTACACCTGATTACATTGTCACAAGAGACACTGTGGGTCTCACCACTTATTATACAAAGTTGATCAGTTCGGGTTCAATCTATGATTGTGCTTTCCGCTTTTTGGATGAACGAAGAAAAACCATCTCATCAATGAGTTTTGATGAGTTGTGTTCCTATCTTGACAAACAACCTTTGTGTGATATCGCCATTGATTTCGCAGAAAAGAAGGGAGTGAAAAAGGATAAGGAGATTCGAACAGAGACACGAGATCATATATCGAAAAGAATGAAGGAGTGCATAGTTCGAAATGCCATGGGCACGGAAGCTTATTATAAGGTTGTAAATCAGTCAGATAAAATGATTGATTTTACATTGAAAAAATTGAAAAGGTGATTTGTGAAGGAAAAAGCAAAACTTATTCCGAGATAAAAACATTTGTGAATTCTTTATTTGGAATAATCAAATTTAAAAGTTATCTTTGTATCGTCATAAGTTTGTTTTTTTAAGTTAAGCATCATAATAGAGTTCTGGTTGGAGACTGGAATTCTATTTATTTTATGATTTTTTGAAAATCAAATTTGTTTATAGGGGATTAGGAGACTGATTCCGGCAGAGAGTTTAATCTAAATAGTATAAATCTAAAATTTTATATTATGGCTACTGTATCTTATGTAACGGAAGAAGGTTACAACAAAATGTTGGAAGAGTTGAAGCATTTGGAAACGGTTGAGCGACCAAATATTTCCAAACAAATTGCTGAGGCTCGTGATAAGGGTGACTTGTCGGAGAATGCTGAGTATGACGCAGCAAAAGAGGCACAAGGATTATTAGAGGGTAAAATTTCTTTGTTGAAGGAAAAAATTCTGTATGCAAAGATTATCGACTCTTCACGTCTAAACACGGAGGTTGTACAGATTCTGAATAAGGTAAAAATTAAAAATACTAAGAATGGTGCAGAAATGTCTTATACGTTGGTATCAGAACATGAAGCAAATTTAAAAGAGGGAAAACTCTCCATTAACACACCTATCGCCAAGGCTCTATTGGGCAAGAAAAAGGGAGAAGTGGTGGAGGTGACTGTACCTGCAGGAAAGATTCCTTTCGAGATTGTTGAAATTTCATTCTAATATATTATGGCAACAATATTCACAAAGATTATTCAAGGAGAGATTCCTTGTTACAAGATAGCTGAAAACGACTCCTTTTTTGCATTTTTGGATATTAATCCTGTTCAAGGAGGTCATACGTTAGTAGTGCCAAAAATTGAGGAAGATTATATTTTCCGTTTGGATGATAAGACAATAGGTGATATGATGGTGTTTGCCAAGAAGGTGGCACTGGGTATTGAAAAGGCCATTCCATGCAAGCGTGTCGCAGTTGCCGTGCTTGGTTTGGAGGTGCCTCATGTGCATATTCACCTGATTCCAATTCAAAATGAGGGTGACGTGAATTTTGCCAAGAAAAAGAGCTTCACTCCAGAGGAGATGAAAGCATTCGCTGAAAAAATCAGTTCAAACATAAAATAAGAAAACTAGGAGAGGGGAATAGAGTACATTCCTCTCTTTTTGTTTCAACGGTGAATTTAAAGAGTTCACCATATATCAGAAGGAGAGTTTTTTTAATGTATGGCAAACGAATTTCTGCAAATTGATACATTGCATGGGAAGGTAGGTGGAGACACTTTGGGAACGGACTTGAGTCAAAGTTCGACGGGAACTTGTTTCTATCTCAATCAGGCTCCATACAACCAATTGCCTTCCTACGAATTCTCGGGTTTGCAAAAATACATTTCGGAAATTTCCTTCCCAGAACGACAGAGTGTACAAGAAAAGTCGTTCATCTCCACGATACCTTCTAAGGAGGGAGAACCACGTAAGCAGTTGGTGCAGCAACAAGTCTGGTTTATGCCTTTGATGCTGTTGCTTTTTGTCCTTTACGGATGGGTGACATCAGCCTACTCAAAGGTTCTGTCTCAAGAGTTTAAGGAATTCTTCTATCCCAAGAGTCGCAATGATATGTTTACAGCCTCTATGGTGGAAGTTTCTAAGATGAAAGCCCTGATGCATACCTTGTCTATCTTTTCCATCACAATCTTTTGTTACTTTGTATTGACAAATCTGCTGCATCATAAACCATCCTCATTTGGAATTTCATGTCTGATGTTATTGTTGGTTTTTGTTGCCTATGCGGTGTTTAAGTTCTTAGTGACAAGATTGTTGTGTTACGTCTTTTTCGATGGTAAGGTATGGATAGCACTCAAGCAATCATTTTCCACGTTGACATCTATGTTGGCCATTGCACTTTTTGTGGTGGATGTCATTGCTGCGTATGCACCTGATATGATGGCAATTGTGGCGCTTTATGTGGGATTGGGATTCTGCGTGATTGCGTTGTTGTTGTATGTGTTTAGGATTTTATCTATTTTTTTTACAGGGATTTCCTCTTTATTCTATTTGATTTTGTATCTTTGCACGCTAGAAATTTTGCCGTCAATAGTTCTCGTAGCAGGATTGATGAGCGTAGTCTAATTAATTAAAATAGAAAGATTTAAGAATGGTGAAGATTAAACGAATTTTGGTGTCACAACCGAAACCTAAAGCAGAGAAGTCTCCATATTTTGACTTAGAGTCAAAGTATGGCGTAAAGATAGACTTTAAACCGTTTATTCATGTAGAGCCTGTTTTAGCAAAGGAGTTTCGTCAGCAGAAAGTGTCTATATTGGATCATACTGCGGTTGTTTTTACAGCGCGGACTGCCATTGACCATTTTTTTAGATTGTGTGAAGAGATGCGACTGAAAATTCCAGAGACGATGAAATATTTCTGCGTTTCACAGTCGGTAGCCAATTATCTTCAGACGTACATTCAATACAGAAAGAGAAAGGTGTTCTTTAGTGCAACGGGCAAGATTGAGGATTTGATGGTCAGTGTCAATAAGCACTTGGACGAGAAGTTCTTGGTGGCGGTTTCTGATGTTCATGACATCAATTCGGGAGCGGCAGAATCAGACAAGGAGGATATCATTTCGTTGATGGAAAAGGCAAATGCAACATTTACGAAGGCTGTTATGTATAAAACAGTTAGTACAGACTTTACGCAGGAGGCCGATTTCAATTACGACATGTTTGTCTTCTTCAGTCCTTCCGGTATTGTCTCTCTGTATAAGAATTTCCCAGATTTCCAACAAGGAGAAATCTGCATAGGTTGTTTGGGATCAACAACTGCTAAGGTGGCTAAGGAGGCTGGTTTGACAGTTAACGTTGAGGCTCCTACACCAGAAGCACCTTCAATGCCAGCAGCCTTGGATTTGTTCTTAAAGGAAATGAATAAGAAAAAATAAAATTTAAGCTGTGTCAAAAAGTGAGTCCGCTCGCTTTTTGGCATTGTTTTTTTATATATGCAGAATCGAAACACTTTTTCAAAAAAAGAACATCTTTTTGGTGAAACAACAGTTGATTTACTTTACGAAAAAGGACTTTCGCTTTTTTTGTATCCCTATCGCCTAATGTTTCGCCTAGTGGATGATGAAGAAGTGCCGGTGCGATGCTTGGTCAGCGCGTCGAAAAAAAGATTCAAGCATGCGGTGGACAGAAACCATCTGAAGAGACAGATGAGAGAAGCCTATCGTTTAAATAAACATTCTTTGTTCTCTTTTTTGGAAAATAATGGTCAGCATCTTCATTTGGCCATTCATTTTGTGGGAGATAAAATCGAATCATCCTCCTTTATGCAAAAGAAGATGGTTCAGCTTCTTTCCAAACTGGAAAAGCAATTGCAACAAAAGGAGGAGAACCGATGAGTGATGAGATGAATCAACGGAATCTAATTTCCAGAGTGTTAATTTCATTATTTCTTCTTCCGATAAAATTTTATCGGGCATGTATCTCTCCAATGTTTCCTCCATCTTGTCGGTATACACCCACATGTTCGGAATATGCTATGATTGCATTGAAGAAGCATGGGGTTATCAAAGGAAGTTGGTTGGCCATAAAGCGATTGCTAAGATGTCACCCTTGGGGAGGAAGTGGTTACGATCCTGTTCCATAAAGATGAAAAGATGTTTTATGAAATGTAAATATTTTTATACAGTTTTTCCTTGTATATTGAAAAAATATACATAATTTTGCAAGAAAAATGAATAAATATTCTGTGATTTAGTTCATCAGGTGAAATTAAAAGGAGAAAATTGTGAAAAATAAGTCGAAAAGGTTCGCAGCAATACAGGAAATCATCTCCAATTCCGTAGTAGGAAGTCAGGAGGAGCTATTGCATCGGTTGGCAGAGCGAGATTTTGTACTCACACAGGCGACGTTGTCGAGGGATCTGAAGCAGATGAAGGTACTCAAGACAATCAACTCGTATGGTGAATATGTATATCAGATGCCGACGCAGGTGGTGGCAAGTGAAGAAAAGGTTTCGATGGAGAAGTATATGTCTGCGAATATATGCACTTCGGTGGATTTTTCGTCGAACATTGTGGTGATTCACACCAAACCCGGATATGCAAGTAGTTTGGCATCCGAAATAGACGAGCAAGCTAATGATGCAATTCTAGGAACGGTGGCAGGTGATGATACAATTTTTGCAGTAAAAAAAGAAAATTTAACTCAGCAGGAGGTGATAGAGGCGTTGTCTCGGGTCATTCCTACTATAAAAAGATAATTTCAGCTGTATTTCATAAAGAAGAACTATGGAACAGGAAATTGAAATATGTGTCGCTGATGAGCGTCATATTCGTTATGTGGATACCATCTTGGAGACAATAGCAGCAGCTGCCAAGGTGCGTGGTACGGGAATTGCTAAGCGTGATCCTGAGTATGTAAAACAAAAAATGCGTGAGGGAAAGGCTGTCATTGCCTTGTGCGGTGATGAATTCGCTGGGTTTAGTTATATTGAGACGTGGGAGAACAAGAAGTATGTGACTACTTCTGGTTTAATCGTTCCTGAAAAATTCAGAGGTCGTGGTCTTGCTCGTCGCATTAAACATATGACTTTCACATTGGCTCGCTCTCGTTGGCCTGAGGCTAAAATATTTAGTTTGACATCTGGTGCTGCTGTGATGAAGTTGAATACTCGTTTGGGTTATTTGCCTGTCACATTCGCCGATTTGACAGAGGATGAATCCTTCTGGAAAGGATGTCAAGGATGCATCAATTATGATGTGTTGGAGCGTACGGGTCGTCGCTATTGTATTTGTACGGGAATGTTGTTCGACCCTAACGAACCTCTTTGCGTACAAAGAGCAGAGGAAGAATTATCAAAAAAATAAAAAACATAAATAAACAAAGATATGGCAAATAAGAAGGTTGTCGTTGCATTCAGTGGTGGTCTTGATACCTCTTTCACTGTTATGTATTTGGCTAAAGAAAAGGGATATGATGTCTATGCTGCATGTGCCAATACGGGTGGCTTTAGTGAAGAACAATTGAAACAAAATGAAGATAATGCTTATCGTTTGGGCGCTGTAAAATACGTTACACTTGATGTCACTAAAGAGTACTATCAAAAGAGTCTCCGTTACATGGTTTACGGAAATGTGCTTCGTAATGGTACTTATCCTATTTCTGTTTCTTCTGAGCGTATTTTCCAAGGTATGGCAATTGCTCGCTATGCTAATGAGATTGGCGCTGATGCCATCGCTCATGGTTCAACAGGTGCAGGTAACGACCAGGTTCGTTTCGATATGACCTTCTTGGTAATGGCACCAGGCGTTGAGATTATCACACTTACTCGTGATATGGCGCTTACTCGTCAATATGAGATCGAATATTTGAATAGAAATGGTTTCTCTGCCGATTGGACAAAATTGAAGTACTCTTACAACGTAGGTATTTGGGGTACATCAATCTGCGGTGGTGAGATTTTGGACTCTAAACAAGGATTGCCTGAAAGTGCTTATCTGAAACAGGTGACAAAGACAGGTAGCGAAATCTTGAAAATCGGTTTCAAAAAAGGAGAGGTTTGCTCTGTTAATGGTAAAGAGTTCGCAGATAAGATTGAATGCATTCAAGAAATTGAAAAGATAGGTGCTGCTTACGGTATCGGTCGTGATATGCATGTGGGTGACACAATCATTGGTATCAAAGGTCGTGTCGGATTCGAGGCTGCTGCTCCTATGTTGATCATCGGTGCTCACCGCTTCTTGGAGAAATATACATTGTCTAAATGGCAACAATATTGGAAAGACCAAGTAGCTAACTGGTATGGTATGTTCTTGCATGAATCTCAATATTTGGAGCCTGTTATGCGTGACATCGAGGCTATGCTCGAAAATTCACAACGTAATGTGAATGGTGAGGTTACTTTGGAACTTCGTCCACTCTCTTTCTCAACAGTGGGTGTTGATTCTAAAGATGACTTGGTGAAGACTAAGTTTGGTGAATATGGCGAGATGAATAAGGGATGGACTTCTGAAGATGCGAAAGGTTTCATCAAGGTTACATCTACTCCTCTTCGTGTTTACTACGCTAATCATAAAGACGAAAGTAATAATATCTAATATTTATTTAATTGAGGGAGGCGCATCTCATCGGGTGCGCCTTCTTTTTTATCAAACATATATATGAATATATCCATAATAGTTGCCGTTTCTGAAAATGGCGTGATTGGTAAGGATAATCGTTTGTTATGGCATTTGTCAGGCGATTTAAAACGATTCAAGGCATTGACGACCGGACACACCATCGTGATGGGTCGTAATACGTTTCTTTCCATAGGGAAAGCCTTGCCCAATCGCCGTAATGTGGTCTTATCTCATTCGATGAAAACGGGTGATGTGGAGAATGTTGAGGTGTTTGATTCTGTTGAGACTTTCGTTCAATCTATTCAACAGGATGATGAAGTGTTTGTCATTGGCGGTGGTCAGATTTATCGTCAATTCCTGCCATTGGCATCCAAAGTGTACTTGACTCGTGTTCACGTTACTATGGATGGTGACACCACTTTCCCTGAGTTGTCTTCGTCTGAATGGCAAGAGATTGCTATGGAAAAGATGTCGTCTGATGAGAAAAATGACTATGACTATGATTTTATCGATTATTATCGAAAAAAGAACTAAAGGTGAGTCTTAAAAATTCACTATTTAGACAATCTGTTTCAATGTTTTGACGTACCTTTGCACGTTCTTGAGATTGAAATTATTTTACAGTATGAAATCGAATTCTATCACCCAAACGAAGCATCATGCACGAATTGCTTTGTTGGTGCAATATTTTTTGTGTGGTTTTATTTTTTCTGCCTTACTCTCTCGTTACCCTGCATTGAAAGAGTATTACGGTATGACGATGACTCAGCTAAGTGGCGTGCCGTTGTCTATGTCGATAGGTTCATTGTGCACAATGCCTTGTGTGTTCATCTGATGGCTCGATATGGAAGTAAGAAGATGACGATGGCTGGATTCATCTATATCTCACTACTGCCATTGCTGTCGTTGGTACCTAATATTATTACTGTCTATATAGTGGCTTTCTTCTATGGTTGTTTCATCTCTATGTTTGACGTGGCGATGAATGGTAATTCGATTATTGTGGAGAATGCCTATAAGAAACCAATCATATCTATGTTTCATGCCTTCTTTTATGTGGGCGTCTGTCTGAGTTCCATCCTGAGTGTGATACTTATATCCAACCATGTGTCCATTCAGCAACATCATATCTTGATGGCCTTTTTTTCATTGGTTGTTTTAGCTTTTATACGCAGATATTATTTGAAGGAGACCATCACAGAGCCTAAGATTCCAGCAAAGAAAAAGATATTGTTCCCGACTGGCTTGCTTCTATTATTGGCCTTTGTCGCTTTGTGCGGTAGAGTTGTTGAGGGTGGTGTCAATAATTGGAGTACGGTCTATATGAAAATGGTGGTTGATTTCCCTGAAAATCTAGCTCCATTGGGATTGGCCATCTATTCAGCATTTATGTCTATTGGTAGATTCTTCTGCGACTATGTGCGCTCTAAGTTCCGTGAGTCTCACATCTTATTGGCTTGCTGTGGCATCTCCTCATTGGGTATATCCCTTATGATTTGTAACACATCCTCTGTTTTTGCCTTTGTCGGACTGCTGATAGCCGGTTTGGGAATCTCATGTTTGGTACCGATTATATACAGTCTGGCTGGTAGACAAAAGAATGTCACACCCGCCATGGGTATAGCTATGGTCAATACGATTAGTGGCACTGGATTCCTTTTCGGACCTTTCGTGATAGGTATACTTGCTGATCATTTCGGGTTGCGTACCTCTTTTTTCTATATCTGGTGTCTGACGATTGTCATGATCTTCCTGATGAACCGTTATAGAAGGAAGGAAAAAGAACAATGAAAAAACACATTTGCACGATAGGTAGGTTCTGCATTTGTCAAATTTTAATGAAAAAATACCGCCAGATTACCCTTTTTTAGGGAGAAATCGCATTAACAAATGTCAGAACGAGATTGATATACGACATTAATTCTATATAATTATACAGAATTTACAAGTAAAATATTATTTTTTGTTAATGGGAAATCTACCATTTCCCGTTTAGACGATTATTAATTGGAAAGATAAACTAAGTATCAATATAGTTGTTATTATACAAATAAATATCAATCAAAAAAAGTAGATTTTTTTTTGGGTAATAAGAAAAATTTCTATCTTAGTAGCGAGTTTAAGGGGGAAAAATCCAAATTCATCAGCTGGAATCGCAGAAGAGAAGATCTTTTGCGGTTTGGACTTTTCTCTTTTTTTTAAAATGGTGATGAAGATGTCAGTTGTTTGTTTAAAGTGTAGTTTGTTTTAAGGAGAATTAAAAGAAGAATTAAATGGTAAGCGAGAAATTAAATGGTGTTGTTTTTAAAATGATTTGCGTATGGAAAAATTTCAGTTCAATCAGACAAAGGTCGCAATGGTACTTGCGATGTTGTCGCTCGGATTATCGGCAAATGCAGATGTTAAGGTGAATGAGGTGATGCCATGCAACATTTCAACATTAATGGAGAATTACAATTATCCAGGATGGGTTGAAATATATAATAATGACGCTAAGAGTAGTGTTAATCTAAAAGGCTATAAGTTTGTTCATTACAAATCACAGGATGACGGTACATACAAGTATGATTGGACGTGGAGTGTTTCTGGTGATAAAACCGTTTCAGGTAATGGTTACAAGTTATTTTTCTTCGATGGGTCTGACATGGATAGCAGACGCGATGTGAAACTAGATTCTGATGGAGGAGTCTTGGTGATTCGCAATGCAGCTGGTATTCAAATGGATTCGTTCGTCTATAAATCTACCCAAACACACGTATCATATGGAATCGGAGATGATGGCACCTTAGGATATATGATACCAACACCAAATGATGCAAATGGAAAAGCCTACAGTTCTTTAACATCAGGAAGATGTGCTAAACCGTTATTTTCTAGTGATTGTCAACCTGGATTGAAAAGTGGATCATGCAAAGTGACATTAACTACGACAACTAGCGATGCAAAAATCTACTATACAACGGATGGATCTGAACCTAACGAAAATAAATGTGAATATAATGGCCCTATTTCACTTAGTAGCACCAAGGTGATTCGTGCAAGAGCCTACAAGAAAGGAATGATACCAAGTGCTATTCAGACCGGTACCTTCTTATTTAAAGATGAAAAACATTCTAATGGATATACCATTCCAGTTGTTTCGATTTCTACAAACAAGAAATTCTTTACTGATGATGAGATCGGTATTGCTGTAAAGGGAACGAATGGAAAGGAACCTGAGGTTTCTTGCTTGATGGATGATGGTCGTGCTAATTATCTGCAAGATTGGACACGTCCTGTTAATTTCGAATACATTGTTGATGGCAAAGTGGTTGTTACTCACGAGGCAGAGGTTTCTGTTATGGGAGGATGCTCTCGAAAAGCAAAAAACACTGTTAAATCATTGAAAATTAAAGCTGGTAACCGTATGGGTTCCGGCAACTCTAAGCTTAAATACGACTTCTTTGCCGATAAAATAGGAAACAAGTATAAATCACTTCAATTGAGAAACGGTGGAAATGCTTACGACCCTCGTTATGTTCGTTGTCGTGATGGCTTTATGCAGTCGGTGGCAAAGACGATGGATATTGATTACCAAGCCTACCAACCTGTCGCTTATTACCTAAATGGAGAATATATGGGCTTGATGGGCTTGCGTGAACGTACCAATAAGGCTTATGTTGAATCAAATTATGGATTGGGTTCAACTGACATCGACGTGTTGGAAATCACTAACAAAGATGGTGTATCCTGTACTTGTGGTGATAAAACGGCTTATAATAACATGGTCTCTTTCTTGCAGAACGGAGACAAGAAGAGCAACGATTTCTATGCTCAGGCTGCTAAGATGATTGATATGGATGAGTATCTAGACTATGAGATATTTGAACAGTTCATTGTTAATACGGATTGGCCAGGAAACAACTCAAAATTGTGGCGTGAACATGATAACGGACGTTTCCGTTGGATTTTGTTCGACACTGATTTCGGATTTGGATTGTATGGTGGTGATGATCCTAATTATTGTACACCTTCATTAAACATGATTAAATGGTGTCTCGGCGAGGGTAGTAAAAGTAACTGGTCGAACGACGAAGAGTGGAAGGTGACTATCTTTAAGAATATGATGCAAAACCCTACATTCAAGGAGAGATTTGTAAACAGATTCCTCGTTCACCTTGGTACCACCTTCCGCGAGGAAAGAGTGACACAAGTGTGGGATAGCATCTCCTCATTGGTGAATGAAGAACATAAGTCTGCATTTAACGAAGATATTAGTTCCCATGGAATGATGACATTCGCACAGGAGAGACCAGGATATGTGTACAAACATTTGATGGATTATTATGGATATGATTCTCTTGTTTCCCTTAAGGTTTCATCTTCTGCACCTGATGCACATATTATGATGAATGGAGAGTTGATGCCAGCCAACTACTTTAGTGGTAAATATTTCTATGGAAAAGAGTTGAAATTGGAGGCTATTGCTCCTTCTGGATATGAATTCTTGGGTTGGCAGTTGGATGGTGCTGCAAACGTTTCAACTGAGAATATGACATGGAAGTACTACACATCTGAGAATGGACCTTCCAGCGATTGGAAAAAGTCTAGTTTTGATGATTCTAGTTGGAAGACTGGTTCTGGTGTGATGGGTTATGGAAATGACGCTTCTTTCTATGAAACGTTTATCAAGTCTGGTGAAGAAGGAAACCATTATGCGGCAGTATTCTTTAGATCGACTATCGACATACAGGATTGCTCGAACCTGAAAGATGTGAATGTATCCATCCTATATGATGATTCATACGTGTTCTATTTGAATGGAGTGGAGTTGTCTCGTGCTAACATTTCAGGTAGTCCTGTTTCTCCAACTGCCTATTGTGGTCAATATGCTAACAATGAGACAGCTACCTTTACGATTCCTGCCTCTGCATGGAAGACTGGCTTAAATGTTTTGGCAGTGGAGGTTCACCAACATGAGGCTCAAAGTAGTGATTTGACATTCTCGTGTGAGATGAGTTCGTTGACGGGTGAGAGTCAGTCTAATTATATCAGTACCAATGCCGTATATACTATGACTCCTAAGAAAGGTACAAAGATTAAAGCTTACTTTGCTAAGAGAGGCGATTGTATGCAACCTAACTTAGTGATCAACGAGATCTGCTCATCTAACAAATCAGCGGGTGGTACTCCAGATGAATACGGAAACTATCCAGATTGGTTTGAGGTGTACAATGCAGGTAATGATACGGTCAACTTGGCTGGTATGTATTTGACTGAGAAATCTTCCGATCAGTTGGAGTATATGATTCCTTACGGATATGAGGAGACGAAGTTGGCTCCTAAGAGTCGTTTGGTATTCTGGGCTGATGATAAGCCTTTCCGTGGACCATTGCATGTGGGATTCAAATTAGGAAACAAATCGAATGCTATGCTTGCCATCAATATGGTGTGTGAGAACAACATTGAGGAGGTCAATGTTGTAGAATACAAAGCATTGCCACCTAATAATTCGTATGGACTAACTCACGATGGTGGTTCCGATTGGAGTATCTTCGGTGAGTGTGAGAACGGTATCGTTTATTCTCCTACACCTGGAGAGCAGAATAGCTCTGTTTACGCACCTTCTACCGAATGTGGTACATCAGATGAGGAGGATATCTATTACGACGAAGAGGATAACAGTGTAACTATCTATCCAAATCCGGTTAAGGACGATGTGACCATCTCTGTAAAAGAGGCCCGTAGCATGGATGTCAATGTATATGATAACATGGGTCGCTTGGTAATGAGAAGTTCTTCTCCTGAGTCTGACATCACGATGAACATGGCATCATTGCAAACGGGAATCTATCACTTGGAAATCATAACAGATGGTTTGACTTATAGTCGCACTATCTTGAAAGAATAAGGGTGAATCTTTAATAGAAAGGGAGTTTTGAGGGGGTGTCTCGTTGGATGACACACCCTCTTCTCATTTTGTAGTATGAATTGTGTTTTTTATGGCAAACTTCTTTCTGCTTTTCCTTCTTCGTATGATTGAATTTCGTAATTTTGCATAAAAATTCATCTATACATTTTCTTATGGACTTTATTGTTGCTCTTTTTAATGGTACAAATATTGCTTCAGTTTTGGTTTACATCTGTCTTACTGCATTTGTTGGACTTCTACTTGGTAAATTAAATTTCAAAGGTGTCAAGTTGGGAATTGCAGGTGTCCTTTTCATGGGTATCTTTTTAGCTCACGAAAAGAACTATTTTGGTTCTGCACCACTCAATCCTGAAATCCTCCATTTTGTAAAAGAGTTTGGATTGATTCTATTTGTGTATGGAATCGGTATCAATGTGGGTCCTCGATTCGCTAGTTCATTTAAAAACGACGGACTAAAACTGAACGGACTGGCGGCTCTTCATGTCTTGTTGGGTGTGATTGTCACCATCTGTTTGTTCTACATAACAGGTTTAGACAAATCGGTTATCGTTGGTATCTTATCGGGAGCAGTCACCAACACCCCAAGTTTGGGTGCAGCGCAACAAGCATTGGGTGATAATATGACTGGTATTGAACAATCGGGAATGGCTTATGCTATGGCATATCCTTTTGGTGTGATTGGTATTATCACCACCATCTTATTGATTCGTGCCATCTTTAGAATCAAGGTTAAGGAAGAAGAGAAGATCTACACAGATCAGATTTCTAACAATAAACGAGGGAAATTAGAGAGTGTGCAGGTAAAAGTGACCAATACTAATTTGATAGGTCGAACCATAAAGGAGTTCAAAGAACTCTTTGGACATAAATTAGTTCTTTCCCGAATTTTGAGAAACAATCAGTTCGATATCATCCATGATGAGGAGATCCTACAAGAGGGTGATGTCATATTCGGTGTTTCTACGAAAGACTATGTGCCAACATTGGAAATGTCTGTCGGACCAGTAGAGCTTGGAATGAAACGAGAAGTGGATGGCTCGTTGGCCATGTTTGAAGTGTTGGTTACCAATCGTAAAATTGCTGGAAGAACGATTGAACAGATTGGTATCTATCGTCGATATGAAGCAAATATCACCAGAATATTCCGTGCAGGAGTGGAGATCCTTCCTACGTTGAATACGACTATTGAGATGGGTGATACGGTACGTGTGGTTGGTAAAAAGACATTGTTGCCTGAGATTCAAAAAGAGATAGGTAACTCACTTCAGCAACTTGCCGTACCAAATGCAGTGGCTATTTTCTTGGGAATCTTCATGGGTATCTTGTTGGGTAGTATTCCAATTGCCATACCAGGACTTCCTGCATCTGCTAAATTAGGATTAGCAGGAGGGCCGTTGATTGTCGCATTGCTTTTGGGACATAAAGGACGTCTCTTTAACATCGATTTTTATATGGCACCAGGAGCCAACGCCATTTTCAAGGAGTTGGGAATCATCCTCTTTTTGGGAAGTGTCGGACTCTCGTCTGGAACCAACTTCGTGGAGACATTCTCCAATGGAGGATATACATGGATGTTGTATGGTATGGCAATCACATTCATACCTGCTATCATCGTAGCAGTAACAGCTCGTCTGATGAAGTTTAACTACCTTAAGATATGTGGATTCCTTTCGGGTGTCACCACTAATCCGCCAGCTTTGGAATATGCCAATTCCATAGCACCCGTACAAGCACAATCTACAGCTTATGCGACGGTTTACCCACTTTCCATGTTCCTTCGTATCTTAACGGCACAGATTCTGATATTGATACTTTAGACTTGAAACGCTTGAACAGATATAGCAAGGGACAACACCCTAGGTGATGTTTATATCAATTGGGTGTATAAAGGGGAAAAATGATATTGTCGATTTAAGATAATTGAGAAAAAAAACGACAACTTTTGTAGGGAAATACAAAACATATCAAAAAGAAAAAATCCCATTTCATCGAAAAAATATCTGTTTGTCGAATTAATTTCACCCCACAAATTTAATTAAACAAAACTCACAAGAACTTGTTGATATAATTTTACATTCGTAATTGTTCATAATTAATCGTGTAAATTACAGCGATGACTCCGAATGGGGAGATTAGTGGAACATATAAGATTCCATGATTATCTTCCAGAACAACAGGACACAAGTAATAGACGATTAGGAAATCATTTCAGATTGCAATTTCTACTTAGATGAAGATATGACATCGACATCGAGTTTTAGAGGTCATTATCTTCGAGTGCCGTTGGAGACAAGAACGTTCAGTATACGGGTCATTTCACATTACTTCGTGAAAGATAGAGCCTATTTCGACTCTTTTTGTACACTTTTCTTGTATTCTGAAGGAGAGACACCCGTTGTCTCTTTAAATTTCCTGCTGAAGTTTGCTTGGTCGGTATAACCCACGAGCAATGCAATTTCAAAGAATGAATATTCTGGGTGTTCGATAACCATTTGTTGTGCGTCTTCTATTCGAAGTCTGTTGATGAACGTGTTGAAATTACATTTCTCTTTTGTGTTGATGAAGTAGGAGAGCTGCTTCCTCTCCATTGATAGCTCCTGACTTATTTGATAAATTGTAATTCCCTCTTTACGATAAATATGGGAAGAGATAATATCCTTCTTCCATTTTCCCCATTCGTTGGTTTCTGCATTGTTTACGGTTTTCTCGTTGTGATTTAAATCCACATCGCCTGATTCATAGATACTATAGAAGATTTTTGGGTATTGCATATAGAGAATACCGACCACTATATACAACGTCAACATCAAGAAATTGAGAATCGTACAGAAACATATATCTAGACAAAATGTAATTAGAACTGCTGTGGTGGCAATTCCTATCACAAACCAGAAGGAGAGATGAATGAAAAACAATCCTTTAAATAAGTTCTCGTCTGCAGAGTATTCACTTAATCGGTTTCTACACTCACGTTCCTCTCGGAAGTATTGAACAATATATTGATAAGATATGACGACGAAATAGATCAATCCAGCTATTCTCAGTAGGACTTCCCAATGGAAATGACCATTTTCTGATAGAGAGAAGAACAAATTGTCATAATAGACAGGTATGTGAGATTCAAAACAACGAATAATAATGTACAATCCGATAAAGGCAAATACAGGGGTGAATTTTCGTATTATATAGGATCGATTTATAATCTTTGGGTTCACCATGTTGATGTGTGACATTCCCAACAGATGTGCCTGAACAATGGAGGCAATCAAGAAAGGAAAGCTAATCAACTGAATTGGGTAGTTGGACTTGATGATGCAGTAAGCCCCCAAAAATAGATAGGAAAACGATAAAACTCTCAGTGATATGCGAAAATTACGTATTCCTTCATGCTTTGGAAGGGGAACAAATAAAAATACTATCGCTAGCAAAAATAATGACACTGCAAGTGCATAATACGACAACTTAAATATTTCACTCATTTTTTAATGTAAAACTTGGAATCAGCCTTTGTTAAATAATGCATTAAACTCACCATTATGTTGCATTATATGTATTTCAAATATAAAGAATAGTTACGTTACTTAATGGAGAACGCCAATCTTTTTTACCCCATCGTCATTATTTATTGACGTATATCAAAATTCATACGATAGGGATGGTTATTGCTTTACCATTTCGATTGTAATATTCTTTTCTTTTTCCCCCTTATACCACTTGTGTCCGCCGACGTAATCCACATCTAGGAAAGAGACAACGGTCGTATCTTCTTCATATCCTTGCATGACTGTGTTTACTGTCACGGAATCGTAGGATTCGTCTCTCGCATCCCAATTATCAACGAAGACGCCATTCTCGTCAGTCTGCACATTATCTGTGAATTCATGGTATTTTGTTTGACTGATGACGGTGACAGAGGCTCCTTTAATCGGTTCTTTTGTGGTTTCGTCTATGACGGTTCCTCGTAGCGAATAGTTGGCATGTGGGCATCCGTATTCTGCGCGAGCCTCAAGCGAAAGGTCGCACGAACCATTCACTAAGGAGGTCAGAAACAATAAAATTTTATTGAAAAAATTTCTCATGCGTCTCTGCTGACAAAGAAGATTATTGTTTTTTCTTTAGTTCTATTGTGATGTCTTTCTCTTTTCTTCCTTCGTGCCATGTACCAGAACCTCTTTTTTCAATATAATCCACGTCACGTAATGAGATGACAGTGTCATTAGGCACATAACCTGTTTGGGTTGTGTTCACCGTGATTTCTTCGCATGTACCGCAGTTGGTGGACCATATTTCGGTAAACACGCCATCTTTATTGGTGTATAGAGTGTCATAATCATGATTTAAATACATTGGATCTCGGTCTATGATGACGCGAGCTCCCTCGATAGGCTTTTGTGTGCCTTCTTCCATAACATTTCCGCGTATGATATAGTCTGCGTGAGGACATCCATATTCATCTGGTTCGTTGATGATTGTCGTGCAAGCTCCTCCGCCTATTAGAGAAGTCAGTATCAATAGTAACTTATTGAAAAAATTTTTCATAAACATTTGATTTATCAAGTTTGTGTTGGACAAATATACATAGAAGGTAGAGAATAAACAAGCAGATAAAAAAAAAGTTCCATAAATTATGGAACTTTCTATTCGATATAACTAAACTGATTAAAGTTTGTTAATCATCTTAGCCAACTTAGACTTCAAGTTAGAAGCTTTGTTTTTATGAATAACGTGAGTCTTAACCAATTTATCCAACATAGAAGATACTTTTGGATATGCCTCTTCAGCTGCGTTCTTATCGCTTGTAGCGCGCAAATCGCGAACTGCATTACGAGCAGTCTTAGCATAATATCTATTTTGCAATCTTCTCTTCTCAGTTTGTCTGATTCTCTTGATTGATGATTTGTGATTTGCCATCTTTTTACTTTATTTCTTTATTTATTTTTTATTAGTAGCCTCTAGGGGAATCGAACCCCTCTTTAGAGAATGAAAATCTCTTGTCCTAGCCGATAGACGAAGAGGCCAGCCTGTTTTTGCATTGATCAATCGAAATTTCTCAAATGCGGTGCAAAGGTAGTGCAAAAAATCACATATCCAAAATTTTTCTATACTTTTTTGCTCTGCTCTCGTGATTTTTCTCCCAAGTACCCTCCATGATGGCGTTTTGCGTACTCTTCATTGGTAAAGTTGATTTTCTTCATTGTACTAACAACGAGAATGTCACCTATCACGGTCATAATCGTCGTGGAGGTGGTTGGTGTCAAGCCCAACGTACACACCTCTTTAGGGTTGCCTGTGTATAGCAAGGCATCGGCTTCTACAGCCAGTAGACTGTCTGCGTTTCCTGTGATGACAATGAATTTAATGGAAGGGTATAATCCTCTTGCTAAGGAAACCAACTCAACAATCTCTCTTGTTTTGCCTGAATTGGATATCAATAGCATGATGTCATTGGGTTGGATTAATCCAAGGTCGCCATGTTGCGCCTCACTTGGATGTAAAAATACGGATGGTGTTCCGGTGGAACTAAATGTTGTGGCAATGTTTAATGCAATCTGACCTGCCTTGCCCATGCCACTGGTCACCAACTTGCCTTTCTTCTTATGCACTTGCTCGACAATCATATCGATTGCCTTCTCAAACTGATCCGTTACCGGGATGTTCAACACCGCCTCCGCTTCGTGCTTCAGTATCTCTTGTATCTCTTGATTCATGCCCATCTTATATTTAACCGTGCAAATATACTAAATCTGTATGACTAACGATAACATTTCGCAACATTTTGCCTTTGCACGCTTGTCAGACAGACTCCAATTTAGTAACTTTGCGGTGAGGGAAAAGCCTTTTTTATCCCATGATTATTAATGGTGTGCTCTTCTTGAACCCACCTATATGTATTACAAAAGGTGATTTTTTGTTTTCGATGAAATCCCTTTAGTTGATTTAAAATATTTATGTCAGAATTCAAGTGCGAGGAGGTACTTCCTTACGACTCCCAAGAGAGTAAAAAAGAACAGATTTCCAAAATGTTTGACCGCATTGCTGGTGCTTACGACCCGATGAATCACTTGATGTCATTGGGACAGGACCGTCGATGGAGACGTAAGGCAATAGAACGATTGGCCTCCTTCTCTCCCAAACGAATCTTGGACGTGGCTACGGGTACGGGGGATTTTGCTATCGTGGCAGGACTCTCATTAAATCCTGATTACTTGTTGGGCGTTGATATCTCTGAAGGAATGATGAATGTGGGTCGTGAAAAGGTACAACGATTGGGCCTATCCGATAAAATCTCCTTTCAATATGAGGATGCGACGGAACTCTCCTTGCCATCCGACTCTTTCGATGCTGTCACTGTGGCTTTCGGTGTTCGTAACTTCTCCAGTCTCAGCAAAGGACTGAGTGAAATCTGCCGTGTGCTTCGTCAAGGAGGTGTGGTGGCTATTCTCGAAATGACTGAACCTGAAAATTGGTTCTTTAAAATTGGGTATAAACTCTATACGAAACTTTGTATTCCGATTCTTGCTAAGATAAAATCCAAGGACCAGTTGGCATACGATTATTTACCTAATTCGATTGCTGCTTTCCCTCAAGGGGAGAGAATGCGTCAGCTGCTGCTCAGTTGCGGATTTTCTTCGGTGGAAATTAAAAAGTTCACCATGCAGACGTGTACCTTCTATTTGGCTATCAAATAGATCGTCATCTATTTTTTTCTTTCAGGAAGGATAAATTTTATACTTTTACAAACATAATCAATAACAATTATATACATGAAAATACTTATCACGGGTGCCAATGGCTTTATTGGTAGTTTTGTTGTGGAAGAGGCCCTCAACAGAGGTTTCGAAGTATGGGCTGCCATGCGTTCATCCAGTAGCAAAGATAATCTAAAAGGATTGAATCCTAATTTTATAGACCTTCCTTATGCTGATAAGGAGAAACTGAAAGCGTTTTTCCTTCAACAAAAGGAATCCGTTGGTAAGTGGGATTATGTCGTTCATACGATGGGGTTGACCAAGTGCAAGCAGAAGACAGATTTCGATGTTGTCAATTTTCAATACACACAAAATCTTGTGAATGCCCTCATAGAGACTGAGATGGTGCCCGATCATTTTGTTTATATGAGTAGTCTCTCCGCCTTTGGTGATGGTGATAAGGTAACATTGAAAGAGATTAAGCTGGATGATACACCAACGCCCAACACCTATTATGGAAAGAGCAAATTGAAGTCGGAGAACTTCCTACGCTCTCTTGACGTGGAGAAGTTCCCTTATACGATTCTTCGTCCGACAGGCGTTTATGGTCCGAAGGAGAAGGATTATTTTGTTATGCTCCAAACCCTTTCCAACCATCTAAATCCTGGTATTGGTTATGACCCACAATACATCACCTTCATCTATGTGAAGGACTTGGTGAAGACCATCTTCCTTGCCATTGAGAAAAAAGCCTTTGGCAAAGCCTATTTTGTGGCAGATGGGGATGTGTGGACTTCCGACGATTATGCGGCACTTTGTAAACGATTGTTGGGTGTAAAGGCACTCACGCTGAAGATACCTGAATTCCTTGCCAAGGGCGTGTGCTATGCCTTTGATAAGGTAGGAGGTTGGATGGGAGTAACCCCAACACTCAACATTGATAAATACAATATTTTAGTGGCTAAGAACTGGAAATGCGATATAGAACCGTTGAAAAATGACCTTGGTTTCAAGGCTGATTATCCTTTGGAAAGAGGTATGAAAGAATGCATTGATTGGTATCGCAAAGAGGGATGGCTGAAATGATGCAGCTTGTCTGTTGTTCGGTGGAGACAATGAATGGTTGTCACTAAAGGATTAGTAAGTCTCCATCTCAATCAAATACCAATTCTTGTTGATGTAGATGAAGTTGTAGAAGGCTTGAAGCACTCCACGTTGGTAGATGTATATTTTACGATTGTTCCCTTCTCGTCCTGATTGAATGGCATAAAGCATATTGCATAATTGGGAATAGTTCAGCATCTCCCAGTCGCGCGGCATGACAAGTTTCTTCTTTGATGCACCATCCGATTCTTTAACCGTTATGGGAAGAGGGAAAATGATGTGATTGAATTGGAATTCCTTGTTGGAAGAAAACAGATTGATGAAATCCACAAACACTTGGTCTTGTTCGTTCATCTTAGGACCAAGATCTTTCGATGTGGTTCGCCACCCACCTTTTTTTTGGAAAAGTAGTTTTCGTTCGACACTTTTCTGTGATGTTTTGTAAAACGTCACCTCGCAACTGGTCTCTTTGTTGTTCAGCGCAAAAGAGTCGATGCAAACGACACCAACAGTGGCTTTTTTCCCATGATCTACATAGTCGATAAAATACGAAGAGAACTCCTCTTCTCCATACGCATGGATAAAGAAGAACAAAGGGAACAGAAGTACCCATCTTTTCATATTTTTACTAAATTGAAAGCTCATCCGATCTTGCTTGCCACTAAATTATATAAACATAGTCTGACAAAGGTATAATTTTTGGCGAAATAAATACTATTTTTGGCGAAATAATTAAAGTGAGCCCTATAAATTCACTGTTTAAATAATCATTCTACGAAATGATTTTGTAGAACCCACCTAAATAGAGATTGGAAATGAGAAGGTTTGTTATACTATATGTCTTTACGTTTGTCAGTTATATGTTTTTGTCGATTCTGATAAACAATAAGTTTGGTGGTATACTCCACATCCCGTATTGGCAACCACTCCCGTATGGTATTAACATTGGGTTCCCTGTTTGTTATTATAGTTTTGTTATAGATGGAGAGGTGCAACATGGGGTCACACATTTTGTTTCATTAAACCTTGTCATCATCTTTCTTCTTACCTTATTTGTTCATAAGACATTTGGGGGCTCTGTGAAGGATGTGCTTCCGATTGAAGAAATAAAATGTTTGCGAAAGGAGAGACGATTGTCATGCACAGGGAAGGGATTTTTGAATATCTGTAGAACCGTTGTAAGGTTCATTGTTTTGTTGTTTCTGATCCTCTTCATTTTGGGTAGTTTTGCTAATCTGTAAAAGTCACTCAAATAGTTAACTATAATCCACCAAAAAATTGTATCTTTGCCAAAAAGTGTATATATGGCAGATTTGGATTTCGCAATAGAGAATTCCCAGATTGGGAACTACGATGACGATAGTATCAAACATTTGGAGGGGTTGGAGCATGTTCGACTTCGACCAGGTATGTACATTGGAAAGTTAGGAGACGGATCTCACTTTGACGATGGTATATATGTGCTTTTAAAAGAGGTGCTTGATAATAGTATCGATGAGTTCCGTATGAATGCCGGCAAGCAAATCGACATCAAGTTGGAGAATGGCGCAATCACCGTGCGCGACTATGGTCGTGGTATTCCACAAGGAAAGATGATTGATGCTGTTTCTATGATGAACACGGGTGGTAAATACGATAGCAAGGTGTTTAAGAAATCTGTTGGTTTGAATGGTGTCGGTACGAAAGCGGTCAATGCTCTTTCTTCTGAATTTCGTGTTCAGAGTTTTCGTGAAGGAAAGGTGAGAACGGCTATCTTCTCAAGAGGTGTATTGGTGAGTGACTCTGGTTTGGTGGATACTGACGAACCGAATGGTACGCTTGTCTACTTCCGTCCGGATGATGATCCCAAATATAAGCTTTTCGTCGGTTATAAATATAACGAGGAGTTTATCGAAACCATGCTTCGTAACTATGCATATCTAAATACTGGACTGACACTTTATTTCAATGGAAAGAAGATTCATTCTAAGAATGGTCTTCGTGACCTTTTGTCTGAAAGAATGATCGAAGATGCTTTGTATCCAATTATTCACCTGAAAGGGGAGGATATCGAGATTGCTTTCACCCATTGTCAGCAGTACGGAGAAGATTATTACTCCTTTGTCAACGGACAATACACCACACAGGGAGGTACGCATCAGTCTGCTTTTCGTGAAGCATTGGGCAAGACCATTAAGGAGTTTTACAATAAAAATATGGAACTGGCCGACATCCGACAGGGAATCGTCGCAGCCATCACAATCAACGTTCAGGAACCAGTCTTCGAGAGTCAGACTAAAACTAAGTTGGGCTCTAAAGATATGGATTTGGAGGGAACCATCTCCGTCAATAAGTTTATTAACGACTTCGTTAAAAAGGAGTTGGATAACTATTTGCACAAGAACCAAGAAACAGTTGATATCCTACTTCAAAAGATACAAGAGGCAGAGAAAGAGCGTAAGGCCATCGCTGGTGTGACAAAAGCGGCTCGCGAGCGCGCTAAAAAGGTTAGCCTTTGCAATAAGAAACTAAGAGATTGTCGAATTCATTATAACGATGTGAAGGGAGAGGGACAAGCACAGTCGTCTATCTTCATCACGGAGGGACTTTCAGCATCAGGATCCATCACCAAGTGTCGTGATGTTGCTTATCAAGCAGTATTCAGTCTGCGAGGAAAGACACCGAACAGTTGGGGATCCACACGCGAGATCGTATACAAAAATGAGGAGTACAACCTACTTCAGGCAGCCTTGAACATTGAAGAGGGCATGGAGGGACTTCGCTATAATAAAGTGATTATTGCTACTGATGCGGATGATGATGGTATGCACATCCGTTTGTTGCTACTCACCTTCTTCCTGCAATTCTTCCCTGATTTGGTGAGACAAGGACATGTTTATATCCTTCAGACACCGTTGTTCCGTGTGAGAGACAAGAAACAGACGTTCTATTGTTATACGGATGAAGAACGTGTGAATGCCATTAAAACAATTGGACCGAAGGCTGAGATTACTCGATTCAAAGGTTTGGGAGAGATAGATCCAGAGGAGTTCAAGTTTTTTATTGGAGATGATATCCGTCTCGACCAGGTGATTCTGCGTAAGGAAGATGCTTTTACAGAGTTGCTGGAGTTCTATCGTGGTAAAAACACTCCTCAAAGAAGAGACTTTATCATCGACAACCTAGTCATCGAGGAGGATGTGCCAACAGAATAAGGTGTGTCAACTCATTGGTTTTAAAATTAGTATGTTAATAATAAAATAGAATATGAAACCACTAAACGAATTAGTAGTAGGCATTTGCAATGACCATGCGGGTGTGGAAGTGAAAAATTACATTATCGAAAAGTTAGGTAGTAAAGTGCAAGCTTTCCGTAATTTTGGAACCAATACGACGGATAGCTGTGACTATCCAGATTATGCGCATCCTATGGCACTCTCCATAGAGGCGGGAGAATGTGATTTCGGTATCGCTATTTGTGGAACAGGTAACGGTATTAGTATGACTTGCAACAAGCATCAGGGCATCCGTGCAGCTCTTTCCTGGGAAGTTGAGATCGCTAAGTTGGGAAGACAACATAACAATGCAAACGTAGTGGGAATCCCTGCACGCTTCATCTCCAAGGAGAAAGCGTTGGAAATCGTGGAAGCTTTCCTAACAACTGATTTTGAGGGAGGTAGACACGAAAGACGTATTGCAAAGATTCCTGTGGAGAAGTAAAAATTAGGTAAAATCTCTTTGACATATCCATTTTTTCCCTATATTAGCATTTCCATAATATAGGGTGGGTTTTATATTCGTTTCGTGTAAAGAACTCACCATAAATAAATTAGTAGACAGGATTTTTAATTGTTAAGTATTTAATTTTAAAACATATAATAGGCGTAAACATGAACATGAACAAAGTTATTAAGTACATATTAGGAGCAACGATGGTTTTCTCCTCCACATTGGGGGCAGTTGCTCAGAACTCACTCTCTTTTGACAAGGAACAGTATCAAAAGGCATTGTGGATGACAACTCGTTTTTACGGTGCACAACGTTCCGGAGTGGGACCTAACTGGTTGTTGGCAGAACATGAGCCAACAGGTGTTCCCAATGCGCTGCAATCATATCTTGGCAATTTCAAAAAGGGACAATCCTTTGTGAAAGATGCAGATGGCGATTATGATTTGACGGGTGGATGGTTTGATTGTGGTGACCATGTGAAATTCGGACAGACGGAGTTTTACTCTGCCTATATGTTGCTATTGGGATATTCTGAGTTCCCAGAAGGATATGATGATTATTACTCATTCGATTATAAAGGATACATTTCATCGGGTGATTACACATGGGAGGGCAAGAAAGGTGCTCCTAATGGTATCCCTGACATCTTGGATGAGGTGAAGTATGCTACCGATTATCTGATGAAATGTGTAAGAAGCAGTTCTGTCTTCTATTATCAGGTGGGTGATGGTGATTTGGATCACAAACATTGGGTGACAGCTTCGGTAATGGCTACGTTACCTAACAACGAAGGTGGTGAGGCTGGTGGTTCCAGACCTGTTTCTAAAGCCTCTGGAAATGTGACTTCTATGGCGGCTCTATGTGGTTCTGCCCTTGCTGCTATGGCACGTCTCTACAAACCGTTTGATCCTGATTACGCACAGCAGTGTCTTGCAAAAGCATTGGTGGCATATGAATTTGTGAATGGTACAGCACAAGGAAACTCATCGGCTGGTGGTTTTTATGGTTCAAAACCTAAATTCATAACGGATATTGTGATTTTCAATGCTGAGTTGTATCGTACGACTGGTGATAAAAAATATTTGACAGAAGCAGAGAAAAACAGTACATGGATGAATGAAGAGAAAGACTATAACTACAACTATTCTCTTTGTTACAACAATACGGATGATTTGGCTGCCTACCTAATGGCTTCCTTCGGCTCCGCTTCATCGTATGGTGAAAAAGCCATGAAGGTGATGGACTTTTACGTTAATCAAATGTATAAGCCTACATCAGGTTATATGCTGAACAAGCAAAAAGGTGCATGGGGTATCCTTCGTTTCCCTGCCAACCAAGCATTTGTGTATGGTTTGTATAATAAGTTGAAGGGCGAAATGTCTTCAATCAACCAATATTCTTTGTACACCATAGAATATATTATGGGTAAGAACTCAGGTAACCTCTCTTACATCACTGGTTTCGGAAGCAAATCACCTAAGTATGTTCACCACAGAAACTTCTATGGAGAAGATACAGATAAGGAGACGGGTGTTTCCATCAAATCTCAATATAGTCAGTTGGGGTATCTTGTTGGTGGTAATTTGGATGGTAGCTATAACGATGTTCCTGGTGCTGATTACACCTATTCAGAAGGTGGTATCGATTACAACGCCGGATTGGTTGGCGCATTGGGTTACATCAATTCCATCATCAACCCTGTCAATGTCAACAAGTTCGGACACCCTACACCTGATTTGAGCGGAACGAGATCTCTTTGTGGAATGCGTTCCATCGGATTGGATTCTAAGGTGCCTGCTGATGGCAAAAAGATCTTTACATGGTATTTGGATGATAAAAAGATAGAATCATCTGCTGCTGCATCAACACTTAATGTATCTACTCCAGGAGAGTATAAATGCGAAATAGATTCAGCTGGTGTATGGACTACTAGCGCAACAGTTACTGTTATCGCTGCTCTTCCTACGTATGACTATGAACATGATATAGAACTTTGTAATCCATCTATAGCTTCAATAGATTTTGATTACGGTGATATTCCTGTTACATATCAATGGTACAAAGATGGAGAAGAATTGAAGAATGCTACTTCATCATCTTACACATTCACTAAAGGTGGTGAATATTTATGTGAGGTTTCAGCTGCCAATTGTGATGCTATAGAGCTTCCTGTTCACGTTACATCTTTGTTGCCTAACATTCCTGATGTTGTTTCAGATGCAACGGGTAAAGTGACAATGAAAGTTGATGAGGAAGGTGATTATGAATGGTACGATGTGATGGAAGGTGGAACTCCTTTAGCAACTGGAAGTACCTATACTACCACCATCACAGCTGATAAGAATTTTTATGTACAAGATGCTGGAGAGATGAACATTGTTGTTGGTCCAACAGAGAAAACATTCTCTGGAACGGGAGTCAACTGGGGTGATATCGCGGCAAAATTCACGGCCAACAAGCCATGCACCATCACTTCTGTCTCTCTTTATATCTTAGGTTCTCCATATAACACAGGAAGCCAGACTGTAACGGCTGAGTTGGAGACGGGTGGAAAGAAAAAGAGTTTCACCTCTGATGCTTTCCAAGTATCTTCTGGAAATAAGTTCGTCACTGTAACTTTCAGTAATCCAATAGAGATTGACAAAGAAGGTTCCTACTCTCTTACTTGTAAGTGCTCGGCATTCGCTATTGCATATTATGAGAATATCTCTGACTATTCATCATTTGCTCATCAAGGAGATCCTCTTACTTTCACTGGTTCTGGCAATCAAACCAAAGGATTCCCTGCAATTGCTAATTGGCAGGTTACAACAGGTTCGGGATGTGCTCGTACGGTGGTTAAAGCCATATTGGGTAATGGAGTTTCTTCTCCAGACATTCAATCAGAGATCTGCGCATCATATCCTAACCCTTGTAAAGATGTTCTTTATATCGAACTCTCAAATAGCGACTTCGCTGATAATGTAACAGTAGAGTTTGTGAATTTGCTGGGAACAGTTGTCAAAACAGGTAACTTTACTTGTCAGCAACTAAAGAGCGGTATTAATGTATCCGACTTAGCTAAGGGTATCTATGTGGTACGAATCCAAAACAACAAAAACAGTGTGACACGAAGAATCATAAAAGAATAAGACTTCTTTTTGAATGATAATTAAAGGCGATCTTAGTGAAGGTCGCCTTTTTTTTGAATAGATAGTTCAAATGAGACTTTTCTACCCGAAATTAATCGAAAAATCCATGAAATAAGTTACGGTACACATCTAAATCTTTCTATTTTTGTAGTAATAATTATTAAAAACATACTGTATGAAATTTTTGCATTATTTTTTATGTTTAGGACTTGTGGCAACTGTGTTGTCTTGTTCTAAGGAAGACGAGGAGGATGACAAATTGCCTGCACCTCCAAAGGATGAACAGAATGATTCCATACCTCAGAACCCAGATGATAATTTCACGAATGATGATTTTAAATATTTTGGAGCAGAACTTTACACAAAGGAGACGTTTAAGTATGGTCGTTTTGAAGCAAGGATGAAGATGGCTTATGCTCCGGGATGTATTAGTTCGATGTTCCTTTATTACAATGACTCATATATGGGAAATGGTAAGATTTGGAATGAGATTGACATAGAGGTAATCGGAAAGTATCCTTCCGCTTTTCAGTCGAATATCATTACAGGAGAATTGACAGCTAAGGTGACTTCAGAGAAGATGCATACTCTCTCATCCCCTGTAAATAGCGATTATCATGTCTATACGATAGAGTGGAAACCAGATGGAGTGACTTGGTATCTAGATGGTGTGGTGCAGAGAGCGACGTTGCTCATGAGTGACATGACCTATAAGCAGGTGGAAAACTTGGTTGAGGCTCAAAGTCTTCGATTTAATTTGTGGGCAAGTTCCAGTGTGGGATGGGTAGGTCAATTTGATCAAAAGAACATTCCGATAGCACAATACATAGACTATGTTAAGGTATATGATTATGATGCAGATACAGATTCGTTTACGGAGCGCTGGACGGATGATTTTGACACCTTCGACTCTTCACGATGGAGCAGGGGAAATTGGAAAATGGAACTTGTGACAGAAAGAACAACGAATGTTGTGGTAGAGGATGGTAATATCGTTTTGAAATTGACGAAAGAAGAGAAATGATGATTTGATGATTGAAATAAGAAATGACATAAAAAAAGGGTGGTTTGGAATCTATAGATTTTAAACCACCCTTTTCCTGTATCATGACGGGTTTTGTGATTCATTCTTTATTCCTCTGTGTCTAGCTCTTTTGGATCAGGACCGTATTTGTTTTCTCCCACAGTTCCCGTCTTACACATCATGATAATTAGTATGATTGAACCTAATCCTGATATAATCGACATGACTAAGGAACCAGGCCAGTGCATGATTTCAAGTAACTCTTTTAAGTAAATCGGTACGGTGATTATAACCCAAAAGCCATCTTTGTTGATGTCGTGTAAGCGACGTACTGTTACGGACAAAAATGGTAGAATGAAAGCCAAAGGTATAATCGTAAGAATGAATGAAAGAGTAGGATCCGTTATCGTTTTGCTTAATATGAATATAATAATAAAAAAGGGTATATTGAAAAGTTGATACATCCAAAACTCCTTGCGACGAGCACGGCCAGAAAACCTGGCGTAATTAGTGGTGAGACATGAAATAATGTAATTCATAAAAAAAGGTTTTTGTTGTTATAAAAAAAAGGAATACGCAAAACCTGCCTATTCCTTTCTCTTTTTATCGTTTGTGAACGTTAATTATTCTTCATTATCCAAAGCTTTTGGGTCTGGACCATATTGGTTCTCTCCTTTGTCTCCTGCCTTAGCATAAAAGTACAATAATATAAATGAACCAACATAAGGAACAAGATTGATTAGCATCCACCAACCAGATTTGTTGATGTCATGTAGACGGCGTACGCCTACAGCCAAACTTGGTATAACTAAAGCTAAAGCGATAATCAAAATTATTATTGCAGCTAACATAAAAGAACCGCCTGGCTCTCCAGTACGTTGAAGTATATTGACTATGATGCCTAATGGTAAACAAATAATAAAATTGATAAGAGCGAAATGCCAGAATTCTTTGCGGCGTGCACGACCAGAGAAATTAGCGTAGTTGGTCGTAATACATGACTTGAAATACTTCATAATGAATTTTTTAAGTTATTTGTTAATAATAATATTTACCCTCTGTTTCTTTTGACAAGTCTATGTCAAATGCATAATAGCCAAATTGTCCTTCTATGATTTCAATGCGATATTTTTGCTTTTGTACACCCTTTATTTTTGTGTATACGTCAAAAAAATTGTTGCATGTTCCACCATTTTCTGGAAATACATTTTCTATTGTTATTTTATTTTTTTCAACGGTAACTTTTGATACTGGTTTTGCGGTACAGTTGCAAAGACTCAATCCTTTTCGAATCATCATACCTTCCCCTTTGTCCATATCGAAATCGTATGTCATCACAAGCTCTTCGTTGTCTTCGTTGAGTTCCAAATTGTTTATATACTTGTCATAGTCATATCGGATGGTCTTCACAAATGTGCCTGAGACCTCCATCTTTTCTTCCTTCTTACAGGCTGTTAACCCTACAATAAATAAGAAAGAGACTAGTACCTTAACAACCTCTATTATATATTTGTTCATAACAATATGTCTGTGTTTTTATAACTTACAAGGGGCAAAATTACAAATTATATCCACAAAAGCAAGCAAAAATCATAGTTTTTTTCATAGAAGGGCTTGATTTTCCATTGGAAAGGTCGTAACTTTGCAAAAAACATCAGCAGACATGACATTTTTAATCGACTATTTTCGTTCTTATATCCCCTTTTATCGAAGAAATTTGAAAATTGCCTTTCCTGTCATGTTAGCTCAATTGGGTCAAGGAACAGTTCAGTTGGCCGACACCATTATGGTTGGTCATTTGGGAACCACAGAGTTGGCAGCAGCCTCTTTTGGAGGAGCTGCTTTTTTTATTGGGTTTGCTTGCTCTTTAGGCCTTTCTTTTGGTTCCACGCCTCTGATCGGTCGTGAGTTCGCCGCAGGACATCATCGCAAGGCAGCGGAGCTGTTTCAGAACTCTATTTTGTTCAATCTTATAGTGACCATCCTTGTAGGCTGTGCAATGCTTGCCGTCTCTTTCTTCTTGGATCGACTAGGTCAGCCGGATGATGTGTGGCCACTTGCCACTACTTATTATAGAATTCTTCTTGCCTCCTTGCCGTTTGTACTTTTGTTTCAAGCTTTCAAACAGTTTATGGAGGGCTGTGGCAACACACATTATGCCATGGTTATCACAATTGTGGGCAATGCGTTGAATATTCTTCTCAACTATGTGATGATATTTGGAGTGTGGGGATGTCCTAGATTCGGAGTGGCAGGAGCTGCGTATGCAACGCTTATTTCGAGGATTCTTATGTCCATTGCCTTTGTAATTATTGTCTACAAGAGGGCACCCTATTCAAAATATTTTTTGTTTTTCAAACGGAATCACTTTTCAAAAAAGATATTGAATCAGCTATTGAAGATTAGTGCTCCGATAGGACTTCAGATGTTGTTGGAGACCACTGGAATGAATATAGCGGTTATGTTCGTCGGTTGGTGTGGAGAGGTCGCTTTGGCAAGTCATCATATAGCGATTAACATATCGGCGGTGACGTGGATGATTAGTTGTGGAATCGCTGCCGCCACCACCATACGGGTTAGTCATCAGATAGGCATGAAGGATTTTGCTTCCATGCGTAAAGCGGGTATTGCTTCCATGCATTTGAGTCTGGCGTTTATGGGTGCATGTTCCATTCTGATGTTGATTTTCAAAACGCAGATAGCTTCGTTCTTTACAAATGATCCGGAGGTGATTGAACTGGCATCGACATTGATTATGATGGTGGGTATCTATCAGATCGGCGACGGACTGCAAACTGTTACGATTGGTGCCTTGAGAGGATTGGCGGATGTTATCACACCGATGGTGACAGCCTTCGTATGTTATGTGGTGGTGTGCTTGTGTGTAGCCTATTATTTTGGCATATACAAGGGGATGGGAGCAGTAGGCGTGTGGATAGGTTATGTCGTTGAGTTATATCTTGCATCGGCCATACTTATCTTTATGTTTTTTAAGAGGACAAAGAAGTATATGTCATAAATTTTTTTATATCTTTGTAACCTCAAAAGAGAATTTTTAATTTATTAAATAATTAAGTAGAATGGTTAATTACAAAGATCTAGGCTTGGTAAACACAAGAGATATGTTTGCTAAAGCAGTCAAGGGAGGATATGCAATCCCTGCATTCAACTTCAACACTATGGAGCAAATGCAAGCTATCGTTCAAGCAGCAGTAGAAACTAAGTCACCTGTTATCATGCAGGTTTCTAAAGGTGCAAGAAACTATGCTAACGGTACTATCTTGCGTTACATGGCACAAGGTGCTGTTGAGTACGCTAAGGAATTAGGTATGGCTAATCCACAAATCGTTCTTCACTTGGATCACGGTGATAGCTTCGAACTTTGCAAGGATTGTATCGACAACGGTTTCTCTTCAGTTATGATCGATGGTTCTTCATTGCCTTATGAGGACAATATCGCTTTGACTAAGAAAGTTGTTGAATACGCTCACAAATATGATGTAACTGTTGAGGCTGAGTTGGGTGTATTGGCAGGTGTTGAGGATGAGGTTCAAGCTGAGGAATCTCACTACACTAAACCAGAAGAGGTAATCGACTTCGCTACTCGTACAGGTTGCGATTCATTGGCTATCTCAATCGGTACTTCTCACGGTGCTTACAAGTTCAAACCAGAACAATGTACTCGTGACCCTAAGACTGGTAAATTGGTTCCTCCTCCATTGGCATTCGACGTTCTTCATGCAATTGAACAAAAATTGCCTGGTTTCCCTATCGTTCTTCACGGTTCTTCTTCAGTTCCTCAAGAGGAAGTTGATACTATCAACGCTCATGGTGGTAAATTGCCAGATGCTGTTGGTATTCCTGAAGAGCAATTGCGTGAGGCTTCTAAGAGCGCTGTATGTAAGATCAACATCGACTCTGACTCTCGTTTGGCTATGACTGCTGCTATCCGTAAATATTTCGATGAGAACCCTAGCCACTTCGATCCTCGTCAATATTTGAAGCCAGCTCGCGAGAACATGAAGAAGATGTATATACACAAGATCATCAACGTTCTTGGTAGCGACGGAAAAGCTTAATATTTAAAACTTCCATAAACCAAATAGAGTCGTTGGGTTTCCCGACGGCTCTATTTTTTTGGTATGATAATTACATCCTTTCATTCTCTATCGTATTCCTCCGTGCCGGTTGTTATATCCACATTCATACCAGAGCGTTGCCCTGGACTGTGTAAAGCGTTGCCCTGATAGGGCGAAATGGCATCATCTGCCCTGCAATGGTATTATTCCATTACTTAGCCAAGAACATCGATTTGGGGTTACTTATACCAGCTTTTGCACGCAAACAAGACAAAATGTCATGCAAAATTTGCATAAACATGTCAAATTGTCTTAATTTTATTTAAAAAATAGGGTTAGCACACATTTTGATATACTCTAAGTGTTACCGCAAGGCAACAACTTAAAATTACAACAACTTAAAAATTATAATTATTGGAGGATACGATTATGTTAGATCTTAGAAATTCAGAAATGTTCACTCGTCCATTCTGGGACAATGTGTTTGGAGTTAACTTTGGTATGCCAATGTTTTTGTACACTCATCCATTCGATATGAAGAGCGGCTACCCAGTTCATTCGAATAAACAGATTGGTAACGCTGGTCAATGTGGCGATTCCAAATCAAAAAATGAGTGTGATTATTATTACAATCATCAGATGCAGTTGAACATTGCAGAGGATGATAATATGTATAAGATTATGATGAGTGTCCCTGGTATGGACAAAGAGAACGTGAATGTCTTCTTAGACAATGGCATTTTGCATGTGAAGGCCAACAAAAAGGAGGAGACGGAAGATAAGACCAACTACATTACTCATCAAATAAAAACGGATGCCTTTGAGGAGACGTTTGAGATTCCTGAGAATGTGGACAAAGAGTCTATCACTGCAAAAGTTGAAAAGGGAATTCTTACCATTTCCATGTCGAAAAAGACAAAGCAAGAAAAAAATATAAAACAGATAGAGGTGTTATAATCAACCTTCCTATCTTTTTAGCAGGTGATGAAAGTCACCTGCTTTTTTTTGTCCCTATATAATGATATACTCTAATATCAGCACTGTGATGCAGCTGATGCATGCCACAGAAAATAACTTGGCACCTAACAGTGAGGCGACGATACTGACTACAAAGGCAACAAATCCTGCAACGGGTGACTGGGTCACACTGATGATGGCGGGGAACGTCATCACAGATAGTGTAACGTAGGGTACGTAATACAGGAATGAACGAATGAATTCATTCTTTATCGGTTTGCGTATCAGTGTGAGGGGAAGTACACGAACCAAGAATGAGACTAAAAAAGCTACGAATATATATATGTAAACATTGTGTTGCATCACGCTTCCGAATTAATGGTTTCTTCTTTGACGGGTTTTAAAATGGCAATGGCGGATGAGATCAAAACCGTCAATATAATCATGCGAGTGCCATCGGTCAACTCCTTAACAAATGGTATTTGTGTGCACAGATAACTCAATGCGAAACTCACCACAATGGCAAGGGCGATGATCTTGTCCTTTTTTGCTGGTGGAATGATGATGGCGACAAACATACCATATAAGGCGACGGATAGTGCGCTTACCACATTCGCAGGGAAGAGGTTGCCTGCCCATATTCCTAATGCGTTGCCCAATCCCCATAGAGGAATGGACATAATCATTGCTCCATAATAATAGGATGGGGAGAGGTAGCCGGGACGTGCTATGGCAATGCCAAAGATCTCGTCGGTGATTCCGAAGCCCATCAATATGCGATGAAAGAATGATTGGTTGGGATTGAAGCGTTGACTGAGGGAACAACTCATCAACGAATAGCGTGCGTTCACCACCAATGTGATAATCGCCACTTCTATATAGGCCTCCATCGCTTGAATGGAGGAGTATAAGGCATATTCTCCTGCTGATGCGTGATTCAAAATACTGGATAAGAATCCTTCGAATGAATTGAGTCCGGCATTACGTGCCGTGATACCTAATGAAAATGCTACGGCAAAGTACCCCAATCCGATCGGAAGCCCATCCCGTAAACCCTCCATGAAATCACATTTCTTTTTCTCCATCATCTTTTTTCATTATGGGAGTGCAAAGGTATAAATTTTATAACAAAAAACATACCTATAAAGCAGACAAGGAATCTTATTTGCATTGCTTCATTCATTCACTTTTAGAATTATTACAAGTTATAATGAGATGTACAAAACAGAATACCCATATTTGGTTATTACTCAGATTTAAAACAGGTTATATCTTTGCAATGTTCAAAGTTAAAGTTAACGATTTTGTTCAGATATACATAAAAACGGTATGCTCAGACATAAAATACAAGCCATAATAAAATATAAATAATAAAACATATCGTTTTACTAAGAACAGTACCACATAAGGCAAGAGCGCTGTCTGTGAAGATTCCATTGCGGAGAAGGTTTCAAGAACATTCTTCGCAACTCTTGTTTTTAGCGACTGCTCTGTGTACCCCAATAGCCATATATGATAATCACATTCCCCCCTTTTACCTAATTATTATGATTGCCATGCTTGCAGATTCGAAAGAACTTTGCACCGTTAAATTGGTGTTGTTAGGCACCTAAAAAATTTGGTTATGAAACGAATTACAAAATTACTGATTGTCGGACTAAGTTTCTTAGTGATAAGTAATGTGGCAATGGCAGAGGAGGGAGAAACTCAATCGGTCGACACGACAAAAGTTTCTGAGGTCAAGCGATCTAAACATCATCACAAATACAATCGAGACGACTATGGCGATTGGCGTTTCCGATTAGGTGGATATGGTGAGATGTTATTTCAACATTTTGATTATGGGGCAAATCGGTTTTATGAGAATGGTGCGTTGAAAGACAATCGTTCGGAGATATCCATTCCAAGATTTGTATTGGCATTGGATTTTAAACTTTCCCCTACATGGATTTTAGGTTCTGAAATAGAATTTGAGTATGGAGGTACGGGCAGTGGCATAGAATACGAATATGAGGAGGCTGGAGAGTATGAAATGGAGGTTGAAAAAGGTGGAGAGGTGGCTCTTGAACAGTTTCATATAACAAAGGTGTTTGCACCATGGTTGAATCTACAGTTCGGACATATCATTGTTCCTGTCGGGCTGACCAATACTCATCATGAACCGTTGTTTTTCTTTGCAACCACACGTTCGGAAGGTGAATCAGCTTTGATTCCTTGCACATGGCATGAGAATGGTATAGCCCTCTTTGGTTCTGTGCGTAAGTTTGACTACAATGTTATGTGTGTGAACGGGTTGGATCCGAATTTTTTCTCTCGTCCGAATTTCATCCGAAAGGGACGTCAGTCTATGTTTGAAACTACTACCATGACGAATCCTGCCATGGCGGCTCGCATGGATTTTCGATTCATAAAAAACACTCGATTGGGTGTTTCCACTTATTATGCACCTAAAACGACAGGCAACTCTTCGAAGAAGGAGAAGATGAAAGATATTGATGTTCCCGTCTTCGTGGTTAGTGCTGATATGCAAGTGCAAAACAAGCGATTCACGGGACGTGCCAATTTCTTATATGGAAGGGTGGGTGATAGTGAAGCATTATCAAGACTTAATCTGACAATGCCAAAGTCGGGTAAGATTTCCATATTCCCTCGCGACCAAGTGGCAGAAAGCGCATTGGATTGGTATGCTGAGATGGGGTATGATTTAGGTAATCTGATATGTGAGCGATTGAGCCTCACACCATTTGTTCGCTATGAGTATTACAATTCCATGCACACGACAGAGGGGGCGGTTGTCTACGACCCACGTTTCAAGAGAGATATTCTAACCGTGGGACTTAATTATAAGCCTCTTCCTAATTTGGTGATAAAGACGGATTATAGTCACCGATGGATCGACCATGGCAATTTTAACGGAGAGAACACCTTCTCTTTGGGTGTTGGCTACATGGCATGGTATACTAGACGATAATTAATAAACAGGTAACAAAACAAATTAAATAAAAACAATATGAATAAGAAAAATTTAATCTTCGGAGGTTTATTAGCGTCCTTGATGTTATTTTCATCATGTGATGATGAGAAAAAGGATGAAGTCTTAAATGATGATTCTTCATCTGTAGCTTACACTGAGGTGATTAATGATTATGTGGACAAGGTGGTTATTCCTACGTATGGAGATATGAAAGACAAAACGTCCGCTCTTTTAGAAGCCGTTGAGGCATTCACAGAGAGTGGAACAGATGCCGACTTGCAAGCGGCATGTGATGCGTGGCGTGCTGCGCGTGAGCCATGGGAAGAGAGTGAGGCCTTCTTGTTTGGCCCAGCTGCTACATACGGTTTGGATCCATCATTGGATTCGTGGCCACTTGATAAGGTGCAAATCAATAGTTTCTTAAATAGTTCGATTGAGTTTGATCCAGAAGCATTGGGTAGCACTGTTCGTGGTTTCCACACATTAGAGTATCTCTTGTTTGAGAATGGTAAGGCTCGCAAGGCTTCCGATATCACAGAGAGACAAAAGAACTATATGGTTGCTGTTGCCACAGGTATCAGTGATGATGCCTTCTTGTTGTGGTATTATTGGCATGGAGATAGAAACTTAAGTAGTGCTGATAAGGAAAGGGTGGAGGAGTTAGAGCCCGATGCTGCCAATGATGGCTTTGGAGCTCGATTCAAGAATGCGAATATGTTTGACCAAGCATACAAAACTCAAGCTGATGTTATCGGACAGATCATTGATGGTTGCACAGACATCAGTGGAGAGGTCGGCGAACAAAAAATCGGTGGTCCGTTCAGCACGAAACAAGTGGAGGAGGTTGAGTCATGGTATTCATGGAACTCTTTGGATGATTACAAACACAATATTCTTAGTATTCAGCACTCCTATTTAGGAACTCTTTCTGACAAAATTGGTGATTTGGACAAGGCGGGTAGCGCATCCAGTATCTCTGGTGTCGTTGCAGGAAAGAATAAAAAGCTGGATGAGCAAATCCGTAAGGCTATCAAAGATGCTTACAATGCGGTGGATGCTATTCCTGCCCCATTCAGAAACAACTTGAATGCTTCATCAGAAATTAAAAATGCCATGGAGAAACTGGCGGAATTGACAGATGTATTGGAGAAAGTTAAGGAAGTAATCGAGTAAGAAGATATTAAGGTTAAACAAATTGAGTTCGGAGGGGCATTTTTTGCTCTTCCGAACTTCTGTGTAAAAAATTATTGGTATGAAGATTTATGCTCCATTTATCGGAGTCCTCTGTTTCCTATGTCTCTCATGTGAAGATGATACGGTTGGATACAATGAGATTGTAAAGCCTAATGGTAAGATTGCTCAGTTCAATGAGTTATCTGCAGGCACCTCCACATCGTTTCTCTCTTCCAGTAAGGCGTATGATGCACCTGCGCCATGGGTGACGGGGGCTCTTTTGGAACGCTTTAACAATGGAGACTTGCTTTACGACAATCCATACAATGAAGAATCTGGTTTAGGTCCCGTTTATGCTGGATATTCATGTGGTAGTTGTCATAAAAATGCAGGACGAACCCCCTCTTCACTCTTTTCTCAGGGTGGTAGTGGTAATTATGGATTTTCATCCATGTTGGTCTATATCATTCGTAAGAATGGCGCTTTTTTCAGACAATATGGTAGGGTGTTGCACGACCAGACTATCTATGGTTCTCAAGCTGAAGGGAAACTGAAAGTCACTTATACGGAGGAGTCTTATTCGTTTCCTGACGGAGAGAAGTATTCATTGCAAAAACCACACTATGAGATTACGGAATGGTATGCTGATAGCATCCGTCCTGAAGATCTCTATATCTCGGTTCGTATTCCTCTTCGACACGTTGGTATGGGACAAATCATGAGTCTTGACCGACAAGAATTGCTTAAAGTGGAAGCTCAAAGCAACTACCCCGAATATGGAATCAGTGGGCGTCTCAATTATATCACTGAAAAGGGTGTCTATCAAATTGGATTGTCAGGAAATAAGGCGCAGCATGCCGATTTGACGGTTGAGTTGGGTTACTCCAGTGATATGGGTATGACCAATTCTCGTTACCCAGAGGAGGTGTGTGCCGGACAATCGCAGAGTCCCGCACTCTATCATGGATTGGAGGTCTCCACCCGCGATATGGAGGATGTGGATTTGTATATGCAATGTTTGGGCGTACCTGCCAGAAGATACGTCAACAATGCAATCGTGAAGAAGGGCGAGAAAGCCTTCTATGCGGCTAAGTGCCATTTGTGTCACTTGCCAACCCTTCATACACAAGCAACGGGTTCCACCTTGTTGAATGGTACCTCTTTGCCTTGGTTGGGCGGACAAACCATTCATCCGTACTCAGACTTCCTTATACATGACATGGGACCCGAGCTGGACGACCATCTTAAATCGGGACTCGCTTTCGGAAACGAATGGCGTACTACTCCATTGTGGGGTATCGGACTTCAGGAGACTGTCAATGGACATACCCAATTTCTCCATGATGGAAGAGCAAGGAATCTGAAAGAGGCCATCTTATGGCACGGTGGTGAAGGTGCCGTGTCAAAAGAACTTTTCAAAAAATTAAGTAAAGAAGACCGTGATGCACTGATTGTCTTCTTGGAAACATTATAGCATACACCAGAATTTATTAGTAATATGAAAAAAATAGTTTCGTTCGTTGTTTATAGTCTCCTTTTGTTGAACGGCTCAGTCCAAGGAGCTGATGTTGAATACAAAGAGATTGATGATAAATATTTAGAGAGTAACATTGTCAGTCTGGATGAGAAAAAAGGATTATCCATTCAAACCAAAGCAGGAGATTTCCTTTTTAAACCTTACATCTTGGTGCAGACTGCAGGTAATTTCAACTACTATGACGATGAAGGTTTGAACCTTGCCGATCAAGACAATATTGCCAATAGTGGATTCTCCATTCCGAATGCCCTTTTGGGTTTCTCGGGAAGAGCTTTCAAAATTATCACGTTTAATTTCGCTTTGAATGCCGCTAAGAGTGGCTCCAACCTTTTACAGCAAGCTTGGTTTGATATCAATCCACATGATGCTTTTCGTATTCGTGCAGGTAAATTCAAGGTGCCTTACTTGCAAGCTTATCAGGTAACATTGGGAGAAACCATGTTTCCTAACCTTCCATTATCTCTGACCTCCACCGCTAATGTGGATATGAGTCTGAATGCCACCAATCCTACAGTTGGAACGGGTATTGATCTTGGATTACAATTCCATGGTGTTGTAAAAGATAAGTTTCAATATCAAGCAGCCGTGTTTAATGGAAACGGAGGTTCTCTCTCGGCTAATAAAACCATGAGTGATGACCATAAGTGGTTGCCATCGTTGCTCTATGCTGCACGTCTGGCTTACATGCCTTTGGGTATGATGCCGTCACATCAGGGGTCTCCTTCCGATTTGGAAAATAACAAATTATTGTTTGCCGTTTCTGCCAATTACAATGTGGAGGCGGAAGATGAGAGTTCCAACGATTTTCGTTGTGGATTCGAAGCTTCTTGGTTGTATCACCGCTTCTTCTTGTCAGGTGAGTTTTACTATATGCGAATGAATTGGACGGAAAGAATGCAGTTGGCCAATGATTTTCATCTGATTGGCGGATATGCACAGGCTGGATACTTCTTTACTCCTAAATTGCAAGGTGCTTTTCGTTATGATTTCTTCAATCGAAATGGATTGGATAAAGAGGGTTATTTGAACTCTCCTGCCGCTTGTCTCAACTATCACTTTGTCAAATGCAATTTGAAGTTACAGGTGATGTATCAATATTTAGGCAAATATGGTCATGAGACACAATTGGATAGAGATAATGACGACACCAATCTTGCTATCCATACTGCTATCGCCTTACTACAATACACTTTCTAATCGGATTCTGTTATGAGATATTTACAACTTCTAATTCTTTCTTTCTCACTCTTATTGAGTGCATGCGATAGCGGAGATATCTATCCTGTGGAAAAGAATAACGCAGGAGGATTGACCTGCCAGATTGCGTTGGTCTTTAAACACACCTCAACATGGCCGTCGGATTATCATGTAGTATTGGCTGCATACCAGAATGACAGTGAATATTCTGAAATCTCCAAAGGCATTAGCAGACAGATAGAGGGAGATACTGTTCTACTGACCATGACAGACATACCAGAGTCGTGTCAAATGGTCACAATCGCCATTGTCAACAAGAGTAAAAGAAATGTGGTAAACCTGATGACTCACACCATTCAAGCATCAGAGAAGAATGAACGATTCATAGAATTGGGTACACAGGATGTTGATTTGCTTGCCTACGAGCGTGTGCAAGCGCAGGTCTTCTCTAATTGCACAAACTGTCATGGAGGAAGTGCACGTGCTGCTGCCGGTCTCTTCTTGACGGAGGGTAAAAGTTACGATGCCCTCGTAAATGTTTCATCCACCAAGAATCCCGATAAGGTTCTAGTGTCGCCTGGCATACCATCTAATAGTTTCATTTTGGATGTGTTGGAGGGGAATGCAGAGAACGTGAGGTATGATCATACAAATGTTAGTTTCAACAGTGAGACCGAAGATTTGAACTTATTAAAAGAATGGATTAAAAACTTAGACAAATGAAAATAGATTTCAACATTGAAAAAGATGAGAGTACCAGAGCTCAAATCGCATGTTTTGCTCCTCTGCATGGATGCAAAGAGATGCATGTGCTTTTTCAATCAGAACTCTTTGGTACTTTCGAACAACAAGCCAATCTGATTAAGAATGGAATAGAGAAATTTTGTGAGAGACATTCAGAATATACGCTTATGTTTTGTCGCGTATTGTTGAGTGATGCTAGTAATCAACAAGCATATACTGCCGAACTGATGAAAGATGTAATGCATGGCGCAACGCTCTCGATTGTTCAGCAGCCACCTTTGGATGGTAGAAAAATATCGGTTTTAGCTTACTTCGCCACAGAGATGTCGCAGGATGAAAAGCGGTCATTCATTTTCCATCATAATGGATATAATCATTTATGGTTATCTGATGCAGGTGGAAAATACAACTCATATCTACAGAGTGTGGAACTACTTACATCACAAGAGAACCTGCTGAAAGAGTTGGGAATGACAACTCTTGATAATTGTATTCGTACTTGGTTTTATGTCCAGAATATCGATGTCAATTATTCCGATATGGTGAATGGACGAAAGAGTGCCTTCAATCTTTTGGGATTAAAGCAGGATACGCATTATATTGCTAGTACAGGTATTGAAGGAAGAACAGCAGCATCCTCTTCCATCATTCTTTTGGATTCATACAATGTAAAGGGATTGCAAAAGGAACAGGTACAGTACTTACATGCCTTGACGCATTTGAACCCTACGTATGAGTATGGTGTCACCTTTGAACGAGGCACCGCCGTTAGCTATGGCGATCGAAAGCACCTCTTTTTATCTGGCACCGCAAGTATCAATAACAAAGGAGAGATCATGCATGTGGGTGATGTGGTGAAGCAGACATTGCGAATGTGGGAGAATAGTGAAGCCCTATTAAGCGAAGCAGGTGGCACGATGGATGATTTTGCACACATTGTGGTCTATCTGCGTGACTATGCTGATTATGAAACGATAAAGAAGATGTTTGAGGATCGATTCCCTCATACACCATTCATCATTGTTCATGCGCCAGTGTGTCGTCCCGGTTGGCTGATTGAAATGGAGGGAGTGGCCATTGTAGAAAACAACCAGTCGCAATTTGCTAATTTTTAGTTGAAAGCATCAATCTTCTTTTGAATGTGAATAGCTGGATGTTGTTATGGAAAAGAGAGTTAGTAGCTATAAATAGTTAGCATAAACTATTAATTGCAGAACCATTCAAAGCACAATTAATAGCTATTGTTTACAAGGATGAAATAGTCGATTTTTGTATCATAAAAATTAAGTTGAGTTCTATAATTCACCAGTTAAACAAAAAAGAAGGTTATGAAAAAAATCGGAATATTTTATGGTTCTTCTACAGGCGTGTGTGAATCCATTGCAGAGAAGATAGCAGAGAAGTTGCAAATAGCATCATCAGATGTTAACACGCCAGATAAGATTTCATCTATGGCAGCCGATTATGATGTGTTGTTATTAGGATCTTCCACATGGGGAAGTGGGGAGTTGCAAGATGATTGGTATGATGGGTTGGAAGCTTTGAAGAGTGTTGATTTGTCAGGCAAGACAGTTGCTTTTTTCGGATGTGGTGATTCCAGTTCGTTTTGCGACACCTTTTGTGATGCGATGGGATTGATTTATGAAGGAATCAAGGATAAAGGATGTAATTTCGTGGGACGAGTATCCACTGCAGATTATAATTTCTCTTCATCCGTTGCTGTTGTTGATAATGAGTTTATCGGACTAGCATTGGATGAAGTAAACGAAGATTACAAAACAGACGATAGAATTAACGCATGGATTGAGGCTATACGTCCATCTATCTGATTAGGAAGGAGGTAGACAATGGAACTATCAAAAGAGAACATATTAGAGTTGAAGGTTTTCTTCAATCACATCTATGAGTACAAAAAGGGGGTGCGACAAATGGTTCTGTACACGATGAGTCAGAAATATGAGTCGTACGCCATAAATCGATTGAAAGAGCAGGGGATTGCTCATTATATTTTACCGGCTGGTAAAAATACGATCAATCTCTTCTTTGGAAAATGCGAGTGCATACAGGTGATTAAGTTGCTCATTGATGGTTCCTTGTCACAACTCTCTCCTGAGAAGGATTTTATATTAGGTTCACTTCTTGGATATGATGTCTGTGCGCAGTGCACAAGATATTGTGAACAATTAAAGAGGAAATCTGCTTAATGTGTCGACATACTCAATAAGAGTAGGAGGAATGGTTTAATCGCTTTCTCGTTCCTCTGCTTTTTAAATCTGTTTTAGTGAGTTAATAAAATAAGATTGACAACATAAATTTAGTCATAAAAATAATGGTGTAAGTGAGAAAAATGACCTGTTAAGGCTGAGGGTTTTGTACTTTAATTCTGGTTATACAAGTACACGCTTTCAGCCTTTTGTCGTTTGTAGAATTTACCAAATGCTTGCAGTCGAGTAGACCTCCGATCTAGCCTATAAAAACTAACTGAATTACGAAAAATTATATACTTTTGCATAAAAACAACTGAGAGACAATTGACAAATTGAACGGATAAGATATTTAGTTCAGCAAAAACGAAAACTTAGAAAGATGGCAGTTATAATAAACCCCAAAGAGACGGATGCAGTATGTTTCGCCCTTGTAGCCAAGGAGCTGATAACGAAGAAGGATGGAGGTATGTTGACCTTTCAGGACATGGTGTATCTAAAGGGGTTATATCCGGAGGCAGATTTTTTCGAAGAGGAAGCGTATAATTATTGCACATTGGAGTATAAGGGAGAGTTGCCTGAAGGATATCAAACGAAGGCCATTCGTAGTTTTTTTGCGGAGAATGAACCCGACCTCAATCTGAAGTTGTCCAGAGCCCGTTCGTTGTTAGCATGGCGTCGGGATAACAAATACTGTAGTTTTTGTGGTTCGCCGATAGTAGATCATGCAGTACAGACGGCGAGGGAGTGTCCGCAGTGTAAGAAGGTCTATTTCCCAAGGATAGAGCCTTGCATTATAGTGTTGGTGAGCAAGGGAGATAAGATTCTGTTAGTGAAGCATATTCAGCGCAATCAAGACGTGTATGCATGCATAGCAGGCTTTATTGAGGTAGGGGAGTCGGCCGAGCATGCCGTAAGACGAGAGATAGAAGAGGAGGTAGGCATACAAGTGAAGAACATACAATACAGAGGAACGCAGAGTTGGCCCTTCCCCGACCAGTTGATGATAGCCTTCACTGCCGAGTATGCCAGTGGAGAGTTTAAGTTACAACCAGACGAGATAGCCGATGCCCAATGGTTTGATCGAGACAATTGTCCCGCCACACCCCCTGCAGGATCTATTGCTTATAAGTTGATTTGGGGGGAGATTTGAATTTGTATACCAGTCATGAAAACCCTAATCCCAATCGTATCTATTGGGTGGCTCCAATCACTGTTCAGCAGTATGAGCGTGTGAAGACCCAATGTAATTTCGAATACAAATGGATAGAAGACCATAGTGGAGACAAAGTCTTTGATAGAAGTTACAAGAACTTCAGTCGCTTGTTGCGCATGATCAACAAAAGAATGGGTGACCTGAAGTTTGAAATACCTTCAAAGAAGGTTTTTGAAGGTACGGGGACGGTGTATTTGAATTTGATGGTTTAATTTAAAAAAGGGGTGGACAGATAAATCGGAATTTACCGACACTTGGCCGTTCATCAGTAACGGCAGGAGTTCGTCACGCTGCTTAGCCAAAGATTGATTTTGCTTTATCGCAGAAAATGAATTTTCTAATAGTGGTAACAATAACTTGCTAAATAATTCTGCAATATGCTCGTTATATGGGAATTGATACATTTTCATTATGTCCGGTTTGACTCGTCTTTGACTATGAGATGTTCCTGTAGAAGATGTTGTACAATAGTCAATGAAAGAATCTTGGTTTAACAGCTCATATAAATAAGCTTTTATACATCGATTAGTTGGCTGTATAACGACAAACTCCGTAGAACAAATTAAATCTTCATCACTTGTACCCCAAGCAATGCGCTTAATCCATGGATTTAATTTGGCAGCAAGCACATAATTATCTTTAACAATTATTTTACTACTTCTAATGGCTTCTCCCTTTTCCTCATAGTAACTACCTATAGTATCGTAGCTTGGGAAACTAAGATGTTTGTAAATTTTATTAGGTTGAAGCTGTGGATTTGCCAGTTTGATATTGTCGTTATTCGTAATATCTTTCAACTTCACAACATCCCATTTTAGTGGAATTTTCTTTTTTAATCTCTCGTTCCATATCATAGCGCCACCACTGCTTTTGTATGGCTTGCCATCCTCGTTCGGGAAGTCAAACTGCACAAACCAATAGTCGTAGAGTTGTTTGGCGAGGACTTCTAAATTCCGATTTATCTAATTCTCATATATTATATATAGATTTAGATTTAAAAATTTATGAAAGAAAACATTGTTCAGGCAGTTATTACTGCGATGCAGCGTGACTTGGACTGTCGCCAGATGGTACGATTGAAAACCGTTCTCCGTAAAGAATTACAAGATGTAGAGATTACTGAAATCACTAATTGTAAAGAGCAAAGTGAGAAACAAAACGCAGAATTACTTGACGGGTTCCTGTCTGCCAAGAAAATAGAAGGTTGTTCAGAGAAAACACTGACATATTATCAGCACACCATAGAAAGAATGCTCCTAACGGTGGCTGTTGCCGTATGCCATATTTCAACAGCCGACATACGACAATACTTGTCTGCCTATCAGGCAGAAAAAGGAAGTAGCAAAGTGACCATCGACAATATGCGCCGTATCTTCTCCAGCTTCTTTGCATGGTTAGAAGATGAGGACTACATCGCCAAAAGTCCTGTTAGACGTATTCACAAGGTGAAAACAGATACCATAGTGAAGGAGGTGCTGACCGATGAACAGTTGGAACAACTGCGTGATAACTGTACAAATAGGCGTGATCTTGCCATAATTGACTTTTTGGCTTCCACAGGCATACGTGTGGGCGAGCTGGTGAAACTCAACCGTACAGATATCGACTATCACGAAAGACAATGTGTTGTGTTTGGTAAAGGGAACAAAGAACGTTTGGTTTATTTCAATGCCAGGACAAAACTTCACCTCAAGCAATATCTTCAATCTCGCACGGATGACAACCCGGCTCTTTTTGTTTCCCTATCTTCTCCATATAATCGCTTAACTATAAGCGGTGTGGAAGTAAGAATAAGGGATATTGGCAAACGATTAGATATGCCGAAAGTTCATCCTCACAAATTTCGTAGAACACTTGCGACAATGGCGATTGACAAAGGTATGCCTATCGAGCAAGTTCAACGATTATTAGGTCATGTGCGCATCGATACGACGCTTCAATATGCAATTGTAAATCAAAACAACGTTAAATTGGCTCACAAAAAATACTTGGGGTAATAAGAGTCTATGTCTAAAAAACAATTTAACTTTGCAACAAAACAAGAAAAATGGCGATTACAGAAACAACAACATACAAGCTTAAAGATCTTTTAAATATCAAGAATGGCAAAGACCACAAATCACTGGGGAATGGTTCTATTCCTGTTTATGGCAGTGGTGGAATAATGCGTTATGCAGACTCGTACTTATATGAAAAGGCCAGTATCCTTTTACCTCGAAAGGGATCTCTTGATAACATTCAATACTGCGATGTTCCTTTTTGGACTGTTGACACAATCTATTACACAGAAGTTAACGAAAATCTTTGCGACGCATATTACTTATATCATTACTTGAAGTTGTTAGACTTATCACAGTTAGATTCAGGAACAGGCGTACCAAGTATGACCTTTGACAGCTACTATCAAATAGAAGTGAAACTCCCACCACTTGAAGCACAGAAACAAACGGCATTTATGCTAAAAGCGATGGATTCAAAAATACATCTTAATGAGCAGATAAATCGGAATTTAGTGACACCTGACCGTTCATCAGAAGAGGTAGGAGTTCGTTGCGTTGCTTGATAAGATTATTGTTTTCGGCAATATTCGAGTCTATCTTTGCATACATTTTTTTTACTGCATCAAAAAACTTTGTGACAATAGGCTTAGGTGGTTTTATCCATTTGTTTGCTAAAAATGCTTCTGTCATAAAATTCTTTATACCACTTGTTTTACCCTCGAAATTAAACATTATGTTATTGTCATAAAACATTCGCCAGACATAATAGAAATATGCAGAATCTTCAAAATTCTTGAAAGAAAAAGCATGGCAGAAGTTAGAACATGTAATACTTCCACCATTTCTTTCTATTACACCAGGAGTAATATATGCACTTCGCCCGGTAGCCTGTGTCGGGCTTCCACCAGAAACTTCTATAACAACGTCCCAATTAGATAGAAGTTTAGCAGTATTGCCAGATTTAATGTATCGTTTGGGGAGGTCATTCAATTTTATAATATCAGCACCACGAATACAGCCCACTTTGATTGTGTTTGTTGAAGACTCATCAGCTCCCCAGTCGCCAGTATTGTTTTTGCCGATAAATTCGTAGAGCCTACAAACATTCCAATTCCGAGGTGTGTTGATTTGCAAGTCTTCGTTCCACACCATAGCACCTCCACTTGTTTTGTATGGCTTGCCATCCTCGTTCGGAAAATCAAACTGCACAAACCAATAGTCGTAGAGTTGTTTGGCGAGGACTTCTAAATTCCGATTTATCGCACGATTAAGGGTTATTTTTTTGTCTAATGCAGAGAATATCTCACCAATTCGTTTTTGCTCCTCTAACGAAGGAAGCAAAAGGGGCATACTTTCAAGAGTTTCAATTGAGAGTGTATATCTTTGTCCGCTACCGCTGGCACTATTCTCGAAATACTTTTGAATGTATGCTGAGTGCATAAAGGCATTCAGATATTTGCCACATAGTTTTGTTTCATCAGGAGTAATTAGAGCACAATGATAACTTAAAAGCACATTATCAAAATTGTCTGCAATATAAGTTGGTATACCTATATCATCTCTGGTTTCGCTATCTTTGGTAAATGCCACTTGTCCTTTCTTGAGAGTAAACTTCTCTATCTCACTTGTGTTTGCAGAAGCTTCCATGAAAGAATCTGCCATATCCGCTGTTATTGCCCAGTTGTGATATACGTCAGTAAAGTTACACAATCTTACTGGCGTTTCTCCTTCTTTGCTTTTCTTATCAACGCTACTAATCTCAACTTTAGCAATCTCTCTCAACTTATATTTCTTCATTTTATTTTTTTTGCTTTATTCAAATATGATAGTATAAAATTCAACTGCTCCTCTAGATTACATCGATGCTCTTTCAACTCCGTAATATGCTGTATTTGCTTTTCCTTTTGCATCAAATATTCAATATCATCAATTTTTGCACCACCCTTGCAGAAAAAAGGGTTTGCCATTTCAAGGCTTTCTTGCGCATCTTTAATTTGCGCATCTAATTGTTTCAATTGCTGTTCATATTGTTGTTTGGCTACCATCATGTTGGGGGTTTGTGATGCTACAAACACATCCAACAAATTATAAACCGCTTTTACTTGTTTTTCTGCGTCACGTGAGGTGCTTTTTGATGCAAATAAAGCTATAATTATAGCAATTACTCCGACTATTGGGCTAAGTACTGTTGCCCAGAAAGAAATATAATCAGCCATTATTCTATGAATTAAAACTTAACATACCCAGTTGCTTCATAATCTCACTCTCCAGTTTATGGCTTTCCTCAAACTGTTTAATCAGGGTTTCTTGATAATTGGCTATACGATTGTTGAACTCTTCCTCGGTAATGTCCACATAATCAATCTTGATATCAAAGTATTGCCCTGCTGAAAGACTGTAGCCTTTTTCTTTGATATCCTTGTAACTAACACATACAGAGAAATCCTCTATTGCCTTCTTTTTTCTGAACGATACAACAATCTTGTCTATCTCTTCAGGGACGAGTTTAACTTTCTTCAATCCGTTCGCATCCTTGTATTCTACACCGAGTTTGGATGCGTCCATAAGGATAACAGTGTCATCGTCTGTTTTCCCTTCTGTTTTGTCAAAGAACAATACGGATACGTTGGTACCCGTGTTGGCGAATACGTTGCTTGGCATACTTACAACACCCCATACGATGTGTTCATCCACCAGCCTATGAATGATTTTATTTTCAACACCGGATTTTGCAGTGATGAAACCCGTCGGTACGACAATGGCCCCTTTACCATCTTTGGCTATCGAATTAACCACATGCTGTATGAAACAGGTGTATATGGCCATACTCTCTTTCTTCTTGGAAGGTATTGTTGGCACACCTGCCCAGAACCTCGACTTACCCCATTTGCTTTCTATCTGATCTCTTGTATCAGAGAAGTCCATTTTAAATGGAGGATTACTAACCACAAAGTCGAACTGCCTCAATGTCTGGTTGTCATCACTTTTATGATAGGGAGCCAGTAGCGTATCCCCTTGAATGGCATGATCCAATGATGACACTAGCCCGTTCAGTAGAAGGTTCAGTTTCAGCATCTTGTTACTCCGCTGGGAGATATCCTGTGCGAAGATAGTACATTTTTCCTCGCCAATTTGATGCGCAAGTGCCATCAGAAGTGTTCCTGTACCTGCACTCGGGTCGTAACATTCCTTGTTCCGTAAATCAGTATCATCTCCGACAAGCAGTCTGGCCATGATTTTAGCGATTGCTTTAGGTGTATAATATTCGGCATATTTGCCACCTCCCGCAGTATTATAATCCTTGATCAGATATTCAAATATATCGGAGAAAAAGTCGTATTTTTCTTCCATGGCATCCTCGAACGAGAATTTTTCGAGCTCATCCTCAAATGTGAATTTTGCCAATTTATCTACCAAGGCTCTGGCGAAATTGTCTCTCTCCGCTTCATCGGTGACGAAGGTCGTTAATTTCTCAAAGATGGGTATTTTTGTGTTTTGGGCGGTCTTGGTATAATAGATACTGATATTATCATTAGCGATATCTATCATTGTTTGATCAAATATAGCGGCGAAATCACCCTTAGACTGCTGATTCCATAAGTTTGAAATCAACTGATGGGATTTGAATCTTGGAACTTCTGGAGGTAGAAAAGCGTTTATCATTTCCCTATCTCCTTCGGATAATTTACCATATGCTTCCTCCCACTTATTGCCGGCCTCTTTTATCGATTTTGTACAAGGAAGATCCACTTTCTTCAATTCATAACCGAACTTGTCCGCCATGAATTTATATAAGAAAACCTGAGTGATGATTTTATATTCGTTGCCATCATTTCCCATTCCCGCTTTTTGACAAGTAGCCTTTAAGCTGTCGATGAGTTCAATCGTTTTGCTTTTTATATCTTGTTCGCTCATATATGATTTATTATGCACTATAATACTGGTTATATTGGTCTATGTATTGTTTCGCCACTCTCACTTTGATGAAATTATAATCATCCGATGTTGGGAGGATTCCTTTGATTTTTTGGAGGCTCAACGCTATTTGTTGCAGAACTGTCTGTGAAAAATAGGCGTCTTGTTTCAGAATGTCATTCCTGTCATAGACCTTGTCATCCACTGCATTTTTTATGTAACAGAGTGCTTCCACTATATCGTCGTCATATTTTGATATGATTAAGGGACGATTCTTCTCGCTTCGAGCTGCATTTTCTTCTCTGATTCGCTTATGTACGTATGCGTATTTAACATCTCCGTTGTAGCGCTTTAAGATAGACTCGTTTCTTTCTTTTAATTTTTTGAGTCTATCGAGTATTTCGGACATGGCCGCATTTTCGGCATTATATTGCGCCATGTCTGATGGACGGAAACCATGCTCCTTGAAAATTTCTTGAAAGGCTTCCACAATAGATATATATTCTGGATCATCCTTGTCAAAGGATTCTGTCATTTCTTGTATGGCCTTATTGTATTTCTCCCTGAGTTCGGATCCACCATCAATGATTCTAAGCTCATCTTCTCCGATATTGTTAAAATCGAATTCTATATTCATCATTACCTTGTTAATGGCGAATTTGGTTTCGTCACTGATTGCAAAGGCTTCCTTTTCGTTAATGAGGTTAATCCTTCTTTGAACTTCTGTTAACATTTCGGGAACTTTGCCGATTTGTATCTTTGATATCTGTTCCTTAAGTTCATCATCACCGAAGTTTCTGACGATGTTAATGGTATCTCTCGCCACTTCTAATGCATGTTTTAATTCTATCAAGACACATTTGTCTTCCTTGGAAGAAATCTTATTTGTGAACTCTTCCAAATTGTCTGTTGGGTAATCAAATAATATTTGCCTAACCTCCTTCATCTTTTCTATGAGAGAATCCTTGTCCTCCATCACTTGTTGATACATGCTCGGAAGATTCGAACTTGTCTCGACATTTTCAGTACCAGGAGCCTGGTCAAAGTTATACCTATTAAGTTCTCTCAAATAGGCGGCGTTTGTTTCATCAAAATTTTGTTTTATGTTGGCGAAATCGATGAGATAACCAAATTTCATATCCTTGTACGGACGATTAACCCTAGTGATGGCCTGAAGCAAATTATGGTCTTTCACCTTACGACCGAAATATAGACGCTTTAATCTGGGAGCATCAAAACCCGTCAGAAGCATATTGAAAACGATAAGAATATCTACCGTCATGTTCTTTTTGAAGTTATTTATAATGGTCTTCCTTGTTTCCTTATCCTCACTATCATGCAGGATAAGTCCAGCCACCATCTTCTTCCTCATAATTCTCTCTTCCATCAATTCAGTTTGAACCTCATCCATTTGCTCCATCATAGCTTTCGCTTGCCCTGATGTCTCGCATATAATCATGCCTCCTAACGTATCATCACCATAGTTCGCTCTGAAGGTCCTTAAATCGGTTAGTATATACCGCAACAATGCGTTTATATATACAGGATGCTCTATTATATGTTCTTTTTTTATCTCTCCTTTTTGAACAAGGTCATCCAGCGACGCCAACTTTTTACTGATATTGTCTTTATAGGAAGTTTCTATTTCCTCCCTAATGATTTTTAGGGTGTATCCATCCTGCACGGAACGGTCATAGTAGTATGTATGAAGGTAGTTCCCGAATACAGCACAGCTGGAGCGTTCTTCTCCGATTAGCGGAGTACCAGTTAAAGCGATTTTAATGGCATCCGGATCGGCACCGAAAAGATTCGCCAAGAAGCACCCTGTTGGCTTGTAGCCTCTATGGGCTTCATCCATGATAAATATGCGCTGCAGGTTGGTCGCATAATTCGGCAAGTTGACGGAACCCTTATCCTCCTCGAATTTTTGTATGTTTATCACCGTAATTTCCGCCTTACCATACGTTCCTTCCTGTGATTGGTTTTTCCTGAATTGTTCCATCAATTCCTGTTTGCTGTTCGCAGTTGTGACACTTAATCCTCTGGCAGCGAACTCCTGTGATGCTTGCTCCAGCAGATCCAATCTGTCAACTATAAAGTAGAATTTCGCAACTTTGTTCTGTTTGGCGAACAAATCAGAGAGAACTCTATGCAGATAGAACGTCAACGCGGTTTTGCCACTTCCTTGAGTGTGCCATACTATACCACTCTTTACGCCGTTCTTAATCTTATCCCTTATTATCTGCGACGAGAAGAACTGTTGATAACGCATTATGTGCTTTTCGCACCTGCTCTCCAAGGTTCCGTCTTCTCTTTCTCTTTCTATATGTAAATATGCAAGTCCATATTTAATCATATACAACAGACGTTCAGGACTGCACATTGAGGTGAGAACTCTATTCGTAGGCGTATACGTACCCTTATTTGTATTATACTCAGGATTGTCTTTGAGCATAGGTACATTGAAGTCCTTCAAAATTTGTCTTTCGATATCCGAATCAACTTCCTTATAGGCATAATCTTTATTATATGGTGCCACTGGTAGTCTTGCAGGGTTTTCTTCCCTGAAACAGTTGAAAGGAGCGTGTTTCTTACCTGCGGTGCAATAAAAAACTCCTTCGACGGGTACAATGCCGCCCTTGCTGTCGTACTCCATGTTGTTGGAAAAGATCATCAATTGTGTGATATTGATGAAACGTCTGAATTTTTTGTTCGGAAAACGTTGATTATTCATCCGGTTACTTTCATCCAACATTCCCCCCGGATTATTAGGTTTTTTTACCTCAATAAAACAAAGAGGAAGTCCATTGACAAACAAAGTTATGTCGGGCCTAAACTCATCATCCCCATTCTTACATGTAAACTCTGAAGTGACATGGTAAACATTATTCATCGGGTTATCAAAATCAACAAGTCTTTCCGGAGAAACAGCTAACAATCGATTATAAAACTGTTGTCCAAGATCATCGTCGTCCAGCTCTCTTTTTATATCAGTCAAGACATCACTCCATGATTTATTTGTGTTCGGATTAAGCCTTTCAAACTGACTTTTGAAAACCTCAACTAATATATTTGTATCCTGATCGTATACTGAATTATCTCCAACATGAATCTTTCCAAAGTATGTGTATCCAAGCCTTAACAGATGTACTATCGCTGGCATCTGAACCCTTGTCGCTTCCGAAAACAGCTTTGCCATATGTACTATAATTTTGAGGATTCGTTAAACATTGTACAACTATCGTCACATTCGTTTTTATAGATTTCAAATATATAATTTTTCGGGATTCTGGCGAAATTCCTTTCCATCTTTGAACGAGAAAAGTGTCACGTGAGTTCGTTACATAAAGATTTTTTTGGGGGAGAGGAAAGTGTGACTTCTTTCTAATCACCGGAGCGCTCTAAGCCGTTCATTTTCCTTTCGGTATTGCTCGATATACTTGTCACGTTTCTCAATTTCAAAGGCGAGATCCTTGACTATATCGAAGACAAGCCGCAGCATGGACGCATCCGCGGATCCGAAGGTGAGGTCAAAAGATTCTTTGTCACGGAAATAGGGCAGTGTAAGTACATGTGGATGATTCGCTAACATTAAATAAAGGCGTTCTCTTTCTTCCTCAGCCTCCTTGTCACCTTTCTCGATCATTTCCTGATGCTTTCTCTTCCATACATCTTCGAAGACTGGTTTGAAAGTTGTACGTAACTGGGAGATAGCTTCCACACCATTGAAAACCTCGTTATCCAAGGTGTCGGGGATTCCACTGCAGTGAGTCATATACATGTTTGCGAAGGTCTCGATGTAAGCATCGAAGGCCTCTCGCCAATCATCGTATCTATCGATTTCAATCCTTTGGTCGAAATCGTTGATGTCATATTCGGGGAACGTACTACGGTCCCACCCACCGTTGCGGAAGTAATGTTCGAAATAAAACTCACCATGGTTCCCTTTCTTTTCAAAATAGTATATCTGTGATGCGGGAACATCGAATTCCCCATAAAACAGCTTCTCAAGGTTCTCTCTGGATAATATATTCTTCAAATCGTTTTCCTCTTTTGTCATCATGGCAGTGTATGTACATTATGTTTATGAATGTGTAAATTTATAACTTTCCATGCAAATAATGAAACAAATGTACGCATGGTAACAATAATTCAAGTACATTCACAATAACTATCAGTTTAACATTGATAAGTTAATCAAAATTTTTCAGTGTGTTGCCTGTGAAGATAGTGCATTATCTTCTTGGTCCCGTTTTTCGTTTCGGATAGATATATTGTGTCGTTCCTTCGGAACTCTATATCGTCCTGTTCATCGTTCAAACAGGGGTTAACACCCCTGCCTATAATGTTTCGCCCCTCCGGGGCTGGCGACATCACGTTGCGGTAGTGTGTTGCGTTTTTGCAGGGTGTTGCCCTGGGCTATATCTGTTTAAGCCCTTCAGACCAATTCGCCACCGCACCCTCGCAGAAACACCTGCCCATTTAATTCTTAACTCTTACCTCTTAATTCTTAATTTTCCCCTATCTTTGTCTCATGAAAAATTCTTCCCCGAAGAGATTTTCTACCATTGTTTAATATTTTAATAACCATTTTATGGCAAAGTACATCGATCTGAAGAGCGACTTCGGGTTTAAGTTCTGCATGCAGGACGAAACGATTATGAAATCTTTCCTGAACGCCATTCTCGACGGCGACTGCGAGAAGATTACCAGTGTGAAATTTGAGAATGTGGAGTCACCCCGCTACACACAGAGTGGACGTGGTGTGATCTTCGATCTCCTCTGCACGACGGAGACGGGCGACCATATCCTCATCGAGATGCAAAACAGTACGCAACGGTTTTTCAAAACCCGTTCCAGTTTTTATGTGTATAACCTCATGCGGAGGAAGTTCAAGAAGGGGTTCCAGTGGTCGGAGATGCAGGAGGACATCTCACGTATCATGGGGATTTTCATTGTGGGACGTCCCAACATGGGACTGTCTAAAGTGCTGACCCGAACGGGTGAGTGCGACTTGGATACAGGCAAAGAATTTTGGGACAGAATGCGAAAATATTTTGTATCTTTGCCCCACTTCGAGTTTGATAAGAAAGATATCACGACCCGAAATATATGGATTTATTTTTTCAAAAACCTAGGCAATATGGAATTTATAGACCCATCAGTATATGAGCGCGCCGACGAGGGATTACGTCAGCTGATCAAACGTGCCGAGGTGGGAGCCCTCAGCGAGAAAGAATATGACCAGTACGAAGCCAGCATGAAACTTCTTGCCGACGAGATTGACATGGAAAAACAGGGGTTTGAACGTGGTGTTGAACAAGGCATCAAACAAGGAGTGGAACAAGGCATCAAACAAGGTGTTGAACAAGTTGCTAAAGAATTGAAACAGAATAATATCCCTATTGATATTATCATGAAAACAACCCACTTGACTCAAGGCCAAATCGAAAAATTATAATCATCAGATTATTGTTTTTTTCAAAAACCTAGGCAATATGGAATTTATAGACCCATCAGTATATGAGCGCGCCGACGAAGGATTACGTCAGCTGATCAAACGTGCCGAGGTGGGAGCCCTCAGCGAGAAAGAATATGACCAGTACGAGGCCAGCATGAAACTTCTTGCCGACGAGATTGACATGGGAAAACAAGGGTTTGAACGAGGGGTTGAACAAGGCATCAAACAAGGAGTTGAACAAGTTGCCAAAGAATTGAAACAGAATAATATCCCTATCGATATTATCATGAAAACAACCCACCTAACCCAAGACCAAATTGAAAAATTATAATCATTCGAGTATGAAATTCTTTTCTTTTTTGAAATCGATGTTGCTGCTTCTTGCTTTCGCGTGTGCGACATCAGCAAGTGCTCAGGATAGTCTAAACGTACAAAATACTCATAGAAAGAAAGTGGGGGTCGTCCTTTCTGGTGGTGGCGCTAAAGGTGCTGCTCATGTCTCGGCCCTTCGTATTATTGAGGAGGCAGGAATCCCTATCGACGTCATTACGGGTACAAGTATCGGCTCTATTGTCGGCGGACTCTATGCTAATGGTTACTCCTGCGATCAGATGGATAGCCTCTTCCGAACTCAGGATTGGCAACTCCTACTCACTAACTCATCTGCTCGCCTCGATAAACCATTCAGTCAGCGCGAATGGGAAGATAAATATATCTTAAATGCAAGAGTCTCTGATAGAAAAAATATCATTCCTGGAGGTATCTTGTCGGGCGACGCTGTTATGAACCTCCTCAATCGACTTACCTCCGACCTCCCTGATTCAATCGATTTTACTACTCAACTCAAAATCCCTTATGGTTGCGTGGCAATGGATGTGGTTAGCGGTCAGGAGATCGATTTCGTTTCGGGTAACCTTGCTAAGGCAATCCGCGCTAGTATGTCTATACCAGGTGTCTTCGAACCTGTCAGAACTGACCAATATGTGCTGGTGGATGGCGGTGCCGTAAACAATTATCCAGTGGACCTTGCTAAATCATTGGGCGCTGATATTATCATCGGCGTGACCTTCAAAAAGAATCCTCGTACGGTGGAGAATGTGAAAAATGTGGCTGATGTCCTTACGGCTCTTGCAGCAGACTTGTCTAACAAGAAATTCGGAGGCAATGTCGCACAAACCGACCTTCAAATTGATGTGGATGTTCATGGCTTGGGTGCCGCCAGTTTCACAGAAGAGGCTATCGATTCCTTAATCGTCTATGGCGACGTGGCTGCGAGAGCAAAACTACCGGAGCTTATAGAACTGCGTAAAAGTCTTGGATTGCCAGACACCACCCTTAGACAGGCTGGCAGAGGTTTGCCTCCTTCCAAACAGAATGACTCTCGTAAACCCGTCAGAGGGGGTACGTTGAGTGTCGGTGCACGCATCGATTCTGAAGAGTTGGCTTCCGTTATGTTGGGCGCTTGCTATCAGTCGGGTCGCACACTCTACCCTAAAGTGGAATTGGATTTTAGACTTGGAAAACGTAGTTATGGTAGAGCCGCCCTCTCATTGTCACCTGCAACTAATTGGCTAATAGGTGGTTCTTATCGATATAGTTACTACGAGATGAGACTCTATCATAATGGAGAACATACCACAGATCTTAATTATCTCGAACACCTGTTTCACCTGGGCGTGTCTAGGTATTGGCATGATATGAAAGCAGAGATTGGTGCTAAATTCCAGTCTCGTAGGTACGATGATCTCTATAGTAGTTTTGAATGGCAAATGCCTATCACGAATAAGATAGAAAACCTTTTGATCTATTTCGCTGATTTTAAATATGACAATCAAGATTCTGAGGTCTATCCAGAAAGAGGAATGAAGAGCGGTGTTCGATTGGAGTATCTGACCGACGATGGAGCTCATTATGGTGAAAACCACGGACTTATGCAGTTTGGTGTTCATTACGAACATGCGATTCCGTTAGGAAAAGGATTCACCCTTATGCCTTCGGTATACGGACGTTCTATTCCTTCAGCCAACACTTCTTTGGGAAATCAGAATATGATTGGCGGTATTGGTACGATGGGTCACTATATTTCGCAACAGCTTCCTTTTGCTGGTATATACAGAATGCAAGTGGTGGGCAACCATTTGGGTATTGTAGGATTGACAGGAAGGAAGAGAATTGGAAAGAACCATAACATATTTGCAGTGGCAAATTATGCAAAGGATGCCGATGAGATAAGACACTTTTTGAGTGAGAACAATCGTTTGGGCGCAGCACTCGGTTATGGGTACAAAACGCCATTCGGACCTGTAGAGGGACATTTTAGTTGGAGTAATACAACGTCAAAATTCGCCTTCTTCTTGAATCTTGGCTTTATGTTCTAGTCACGGAACAAACTAAGAGTGAAATTGGTTTCGTCGTAGAGACAAATAGATTCTGACAAGGCTTTAGGTGGATTCTGTGAATTCATTTCGAGGGATTTTTATTTGTTCGTCAATTAATTTGTTACAATAAACGTTTTTAAGTAAATTTGCCTGACATATGTGATATACACACTAAATGGTGAGTTCTGTTAATTCACCGTGTAAACAAATATTAGTATGAATAGTGGGTTGATAAGTTATTATGGGACCCACCTTATATCTATTAACGCGAGACATAAAGAATAGAAAAATGACAGAAAAGTATTGGGAAGAAGAGATTGAGACGATGAGTCGTCCTGACCTCGAGAAACTCCAGTTGGAGCGTTTGAAAAACACAGTAAAACAAGCGATGAATTCGCCATTTTACAAAAAGTTATTTGCAGAAAAAGGACTATCGCCCGATTCTATAAACTCGTTAGATGACATAAAGAAATTCCCTTTTACAACGAAAGAGGATCTTCGTAGCAATTATCCATTCGGATTTGCTGCCGTCCCTATGGAAAAGGTGGTTCGCCTTCACTCTTCTAGCGGAACCACAGGAAATCCTACTGTTGTGCTTCATTCACAGAAAGACCTTGATACATGGGCTAATCAAGTGGCTCGTTGTATGTACATGGTGGGTGTTCGTAATACGGATGTGTTCCAAAACACCTCTGGTTATGGTATGTTCACAGGAGGATTAGGTTATCAATACGGAGCAGAGCGTTTGGGCTGCTTGACGGTACCAGCTGCTGCGGGTAACAGCAAGCGTCAGATTAAGTTTATACGCGACTTCGGTACGACAGTGCTTCACACTATTCCAAGTTATGCTACTCGTTTGGCTGAAGTCATTCAGGAAGAGGGCTTGGATCCTCGTAAAGATACCAAATTGAAAATCATGTGTGTTGGTGCTGAGCCACACTCAGAAGAGCAACGTAAACGTATCGAGGAGTTACTTGGATTAAAGGCATACAACTGCTTTGGAATGTCAGAGATGAACGGACCAGGTGTTGCATTCGAATGCCAAGAGCAAAATGGTCTTCATATATGGGAGGATTTGGTGTTGGTGGAGATTATCAATCCAGAGACTCTTGAACCAGTGAAAGAGGGTGAAGTAGGAGAGATGGTGTTGACCACTCTTTGTCGTGAAGCCATGCCATTGATTCGTTATCGTACACGCGATTTAACCAGTATCCTTCCAGGACAGTGTCCTTGCGGTAGAACCCACAGAAGAATCTCTCGTATCAAGGGACGTTCAGATGATATGATGATTGTGAAGGGAGTTAACATCTTCCCAATTCAAATCGAACGTATTTTGATGAACTTCAAAGAGTTGGGTATGAATTACCTAATCACGATTGATACGATTGGCAATAACGATGAGATGTTGGTGGAGGTAGAGTTGGGTGATCTTCATACAGATGATTACACGAAGTTGCAAGCTCTCACCAAAGAGATTACTCGTCAGTTGAAAGATGAGATTCTTTTGACACCAAAAGTTAAGTTGGTTGAAAAAGGTACCCTTCCAGTATCAGAAGGAAAGGCAGTGAGAGTTAAAGACTTAAGAAAGAATCATTAATTGTGAGTCTTATCAATTCACTGAATAAACAAAATTAGTATGAATTATGGGTTGAAATGAATTCATGAAACCCATCTAAAAAATATCAGTATGACTATTAATCAGATTTCGATATTCTTAGAGAATAAGTTCGGACGTTTGAACGAGATTCTCTCTATTCTCAGCAAGGAGAATATACGAGTTCTAACAGCCACGGTTGCTGACACATCGGATTATGGCATTCTCCGCTTGATTACATCCAATCAGCATAAGGTGATTCAATTGTTGAAAGAACATGGAGTAAGTGCCAATCTAAACTCAGTTTTAGCTGTTTCTGTGGAGTCCTCAATGGAGAAGTTTGCAGAGACGATAGAACTATTCACCAAGGCTGGTATCAGCATCGAATATATGTATAGTTTTTCTTTTTCAGGTAAGACAATCTTGATTTTAAGAACTAACAATATTGATGCTGCAAATGATGTTATTCGTAGATACAACTTGAATAACCTATCAGAAACAGAATTGAATAACTTATAAAAATAAAAATTATGTTTGGTATTTCAGACCCTGGTATTTGGATCGTGTATTTGTTGTCTATACTATGCGTGATCGGCTCCGTTGTTTTTGGAGTAAAATATTGGAACAAAGAAGACGAAAACGATAAAAAAGAGTAAGCGTTATGGACAATTTTTCAATGTACCTAATTGTAATGGTATATTTCTTAGCCGTTGCATTTTTAGGATATCTAGGATATAAGAAAACAAAAGATTCAAAAGATTTTCTTATCGGTGGAGGTGAGATGAACCCTATTGTTATGGCACTCTCTTATGGTGCGACGTTCATATCGGCTTCTGCTATAGTTGGATTCGGTGGTGTGGCTGCTACTTTCGGTATGGGAATTCAGTGGCTGATGTTTCTTAATATGTTTGTTGGTGTTGTTATCGCCTTCATCATCTTTGGACGTCCGACCCGACGTATTGGTGCGAAGTTGAAAGTCTCCACATTTGCTCAGTTCTTAGGAGCATTCTACGATTCAAAGAAGATTCGTATATTTGTTGCAGCTGTCATCTTCATTTGTATGCCGCTTTATGCTGCTGCGGTACTTCGTGGTGGTGTATTCTGTATGCAGGAGGTGTTTGGTATCGATTTTAACTTAGCTTTGTTGATCTTTACCATCATTGTTGCTTCATATGTAATCGCTGGTGGTATGAAAGGTGTGATGTATACAGATGCTTTGCAGGCTGTCATCATGTTCTTATGTATGGCCTTCTTGGTGATTGGTGTATACAAGGCTTTAGGAATGGGATTTTCTGAGGCTAATGCAGCCCTAGGGGCTATCTCAGATCAAGTGCCTGAGAAACTTGCGGCTGTTGGTCACAGAGGATGGACCTCCATGCCAGCGTTTGCATCTCAACAGTGGTATACATTGGTTACTTCACTTATCATGGGTGTTGGTATCGGTTGTTTGGCACAACCGCAATTGGTGGTTCGTTTCATGACGGTTAATAGCACGAAGAAACTGAACCAAGGTGTTGCTATTGGTTGCGTCTTCCTACTGATCACTGTGGGTGTTGTTTATCACGTAGGTGCACTTTCTAACCTCTATTTTTGGCAAAACGATAGTAATATCTCCATCAACATGGTGGATGCCTCTGATAAGATTATTCCATACTTTATTGGACGTGTCATGCCAACATGGTTTGTAACCATCTTCATGCTATGTATCCTTTCTGCCAGTATGTCTACGCTAAGTGCACAGTTCCATACAATGGCTGCCGCTGCAGGTTCTGATATCTATGGCTCTTGCGTGAGCGAGTCGGCTAAGAAGAAGATGACTGTTGTTATCCGTCTTGCCGTGTTGGTGTCAATCCTCATCAGCTTCATTATTTGTTTCGTGTTGGGTGAAGGTAATGATTCTCCAATCATTGCAATCTCTACTTCATTGTTCATGGGTATATGTGCATCGGCATTCTTGCCATCCTATTTCTGCGCATTGTATTGGAAGAAGGTGACTACCAAAGGTGCTTATGCAAGTATGTGGGTTGGAGTCGTTGCGACAATCTTGGCACTCCTATTCCTTCATGCAAAAGAGGCTACTGCGTTAGGCATCTGCAAAGCTATTTTTGGAACCGACGTATTGGTTACGAATGGTATGATTAAGTTTATCGACCCTATCATGTTCGCATTCCCTCTCTCTTGCATCACAATCGTTGTTGTGAGCTTGTTGACAAAGAAGAAATAAGATCGTTTTATATAACAGAAAAGGTGCGTGAAAGCGCACCTTTTTTTGTGTCGTTATGTGACGAAAATATCATTCTGGAAGTCCTTCGCCTTTCTCATTGAGGTAGTAATAACGTCCTTTGATTTTAACCAAAATCAAACCGTCACAGAATAAAGAGTTTATCTTATACTTAAATCGTCGTAAAGTCTTTGAAGATAAGCTTTCCCCTGTTCGATTGTTTGTTCGTAAGTGGTTCGAACAGTCCGATTTGCTCCACAGTCATATATTGATGTGTCCTTTTGTGTGATGAGTCCGAAGCCATCGATAAAGGAGTAAAAAGCATATTCGGGATGTGATGGACTCATGATATCATGGCTAAATGTAAAACGTTCAGAAGGAAGATTTAGTTGGTTCAATAGGGTGGCGGCAATGTCTACTTGTCCGCACGTCTTGGTGATGGTCCTAACAGAGTCGATAGCACCCCCCAACCAAATCATTGGTATTCTATACCTCCATGGTGTAGCATTGTCGAGTGTTGCTGGGTATCGGAATGCATGGTCGGGCAGAATGATGATAAGAGAATTCTTCCAAATCTCCTGTTTTTTGTAATCTTCAATGAGGTCGCCTATGCAACTGTCTGTGTAGTGGACAGAGTTGGGATAAGGTTCATCTAACACATGAGAGGGTACATCGAATGGTTCGTGACTGTTGAGTGTCAGTACGGTCTTGAAGAAGGGTTGCTCTGCCTCGTGCAAATCCTTTTTTACACGATTGAGCACAACATGGTCGTAGGCGCCCCATTTGCTGGACATTTCCTTTCCTGAGAAATCGTGTTGGTTGACGATTGTTTGGTATCCTGCAGTGACCAGATAGGAGTGAAGGTTGGTAAAATTATCATCACCACCATAATAGAAGGCTGTATGATAACCATTGGTGCGCAGGTCTTGCGTTATGATAGGAACGTTTTGTGTTTTATTTGGGAATTTCATTAATGAGTTGGTAGGCTGAGCAGGATAACCACTCAGAATAGCTACCAATCCTCTGTCTGTTCTGAAACTACTGGCAAAGAAATTGGAGAAACAGATGCCCTCTTGGGTATATCGACATAGGTTGGGAGCCACACCAGGTTTGCCACCAAGTGTCTCTATCATGTTGGAACCGATTCCTTCCATAATGATCAATAGGATATTGGGACGATTGGTGTTTAGCAACTTGCCTGTTAGGGAGTCTGCTGTTGCAGTGTTTGGTGCATTTAGTTCATCGACGAGACGAACCGCTTCGCCCTCTTCCATGAAACGATATTGTTTATTAAAATCGTTTGATTTGGTGCATGAGTTGATGAAATTCCATGTTGGATTGATAGCAGCATGATTGAGGAAGGTTGACTCGCTGAAATAGACATAACCGGCATTCATGGTTGATACACCCACGCCACCTCGTATGAGTATGAACAATAGTCCAAAGAGCAGGGTCAAAGGCAAGAGGGTTATATATGAATGAGTGGTGGATTCTTGCGTTTTTGTGCGCATGAATCGATAAAGTTTGACGAGTGCAAAGATGAAGATGGCTAAGGTGATGAGTGCGGCGATGTATTCATACCATGATCCGCTTGCCAACGCATCTTTAGGTGTTTTCAGATAAAATAGGGGAGTATTGTCTATTCTAAATCCCCAATAGCGATAGAGAAAGAGGTCGGCGACAAATAAGATTGAGACGAAACCAATCAGAATGTAGGTGTAGATGTCGATAGTCTTTCGAGCCCACTGGTTGTTGGAGAAGAAGCAAGAAGCCATCGTCACTACGAGTGGCAGTAGAGTGCAGTAGCCAGCCATAGATAGATCCATGCAGAAGCCATGTGTGATGGTGCCTATCCAGTCGGCAAAACTGTCATGTGAGAGTTGAAATAAAAGGAATATCGGTTTTTGTAGAACAAAAATGATTAACCAAAAGGCAAAATAAAATGCTATGGATTTTAATCGTTCCTTCATTTGTTAAATCTTCTTTCCTGTATGATAAACAAAGCCTCGTCTTTGAGATTTTGAGGGATCTCAATTTCTCTTATCTGCATGCTTTTCAGCCATCCACTTACATCTCCTTCTTTTAGTGTGTAAAAGACATCGTTAAATAGCTTTATTTCATCTTCTGTGTACGATTCAGGGTTGCGACCCTTAAACTGGTCAAGCTCCTCGTCATCGTAATATTCCGCTTGTATGCGCGTGTTGATAAGAGAATCGCGTTCACACACCTCGTGCTGACCGCAGCATTCCCCATTTTCAATAGCTCTCTTGCGTTCCTCGCTCATCTCCGTAGGAATCTTTTTCTCTTCAGTTGCTGAATCCTTCGCTTGTTTCCTTTTGTTGATGTATACGAGGTACCAGATAAGAATGGAAAAGAATATAATCAGGAGTATAATCGTATTGTTATTCATCATATTATAGTAAGCCGACGCATTCAATAAGTTTCATACTGTTTGATCCTTTTACGAGAACCAATTTTCCGTTGATTGGGTTTTTGCTAAGATAGTCGTTCAGAGCAGTTACATCATTAAACTTTTTAGCTCTTGGACAGTTCGTTTTAGCAAAATTGGGACCGATGAGCAAGATTTCGGAGATGGTGGATTGACTCAGTTTGTCTGCCACCTTTTGGTGTTCTGAATCACTTACAGTGCCAAGCTCCTTCATGTCGCCTAAGATTACCGCTTTCTCTTTTCCATTGATCAATATGAAATTGTCCAAAGAGGCATTCATGCTGGTTGGATTGGCGTTGTAGGCGTCGATAATCAACTCGTTACGCTCTGTTTGTTTGAATTGAGAACGATTATTGGTTGGGGTGTAGTTCTCGATAGCGTTGACGATTTGTTCGTCAGAGAGTTGGAAGTTTTTGCCGATAGCGATAGCAGCCACGATGTTTTCGAGGTTGTATCGACCGATTAGTTGACTCTTTATTTGATGACCATTCCATTGGATGGATAGAAAAGGGTCGGATGATAGAATTTCAGCATCTATGTTTGCCCCCTTTCCGTAAGGAATGGTTGCGATACCTTTTTGTCGAGCCTTGTTGAAAAGGATTTCGTTCCCTTGGTTGACGAAGGCTTTTCCATTGTTCTCTTTTAGGAAATCGTACAACTCGCATTTCGTATTGATAACGCCTTCAAATGAACCAAAACCCTCTATGTGAGCTTTTCCTACATTGGTGATGATACCATAGTTAGGACGAGCAATGTTGACAAGTGTTTTGATTTCACCTGGGTGGTTGGCACCCATTTCGATGATGGCGATCTCATGTTCCTTTTTTAGTTGAAGCAATGTCATTGGTACACCGATATGGTTATTGAGGTTACCTTGGGTGTATAGAATATTGTATTTCTGTTTTAGGACGCTTGCAATCAACTCTTTTGTGGTTGTTTTACCGTTTGTTCCAGTGACACCGATGATAGGGGTGTTCAAAGTCATACGATGTTTCTCAGCCAGTTGTTGAAGAGTGGTGAGGCAATCGGGAACATAGAATATTTGTTTGTCGTCAGCATACTCTTTTTCGTCTACGAAGGCGAAAGCGCATCCTTTTTGAATAGTCTCTTTTGCGAATTGATTACCATTAAAGTTCGCACCTTTAAGGGCAAAGAAAATGGCTCCTTCGGGGCAGTTGCGGCTGTCTGTTGTGATGACAGGGTGAAGGAGGAAAAGGTTGTAAATTTGATTGATATCCATAATCTTATAGTAGGGTCAACATCCTATTTCAAATAAGGTGGGTTTTTGAGAAAGGTTCTTAGCCCACAATATGTACTAATTTATTGTTTAAATGGTGAATTTTATAGGATTCACCTATAATCCGCCCACTTCATACAATGTTATCAAAGGTGAGGTGTAGGGCGCACTTTTTTTATGGAGACTGACAAATAAAAAGCCCCTTTTTGAGGGGCTTTTTATCTATTAGTAGTGTTAACATTATCTTACATCACCATCTTCTGCACCAACTTTACTCATAGCGCAGCGGAATCCGATATCACTTCTACATTCTGTTTGTTCCAAGTATCTTCTTTGACCAGGATTCAACCAGTATGCACGGTCTTTCCATCCACCACCTTTGTAAACACGAGTAGTGTTAGAAATTTTAGAAGTTAACATACCTTCTTTGTCTGTATCAGGATCGTACAATTTCTTAGTAGTAATGTCAGGATCGCCAACAACCAACCAGTCGTTTCTGTTTAGAGCACTTCCTGCATCACCATCACGGAAGTTACGAACATCAAGTTTAACGTATTGGTTCATACTATCCTTAGAGTAAGGATAATCGAATTTAACACGACCTAAACTATCGATTGTAGGAACTTTCACGTTTTGTCCATCAACAGTAGAATCAACTTTGATAGGAACTTTGTATTCGTTACCACGGAATGGGTTGTACTCTTGAACATCGTCGCTTGACAATACACGATATACATCCAATACCCACTCGTTAACGTTACCAGCCATACAATACAAACCGAACTCATTTGGCCAGAATGCATCAACTGGAGCAGTGATGGTAGCGTGGTCATTCAATTTTCCACCCATACCCATCATATCACCACGACCACGAACGTAGTTTGCGTACATTTCACCTTTTACTTTTCTAGATGGGTTACGCATTTGGTGACCATACCAAGGATAAATCTTCTTCTCTTGATAGTTCTCTTCGCCATCGATTGCTTTTGTACCGTAAGCAGCGTATTCCCACTCAGCTTCAGTTGGGAGACGATACTTAGGAAGAAGGACACCGTCAGACATGTTTGTCTTTCTTACGTTTCCGTAAACATCTGTCATAGGTTTCTTACCTTCTGTTGGCTTGTAGTCAGATTTCATGATATACTTAGATGTATTGAACACCTGATTTTGAGCAATATCATTTGCGTCTGTATTTCCTTTCAAAGCTTGGAAATCAGTATAAGTAATGATTCCCCTCTCTGCCATTCTCATCTCGTTAACACGGTCTGTACGCCATGTAGCGTAGTCAACACATTGTAACCATGTAACACCTACTACTGGATACCAGTTGTATGCAACGTGAGAGAAATAGAAATCCAAATATGGTTCGTTGTATGCCAACTCCTCACGCCATACTAGTGTATCTGGGTATACTTTTTCAACGTATTCTGGATTGTTGTGGAACACATTTGACATCCAGTGAATGTACTCTCTCCAGTTTACGTTGCTAATTTCGCACTGATCCATATAGAATGATGCAACTGTAACACGTCTTGGAATATTATTCCAATCTCCCAAAACATCTTCGATTACACGTCCTTGTGTAAACGTACCACCCTCGATGAACGTCATTCCCGGAGGGGTGTCCTGTTTGTAACCACTAACAACTTGGAAACCTCCGTTCTCCTTGTCGTTATACTTCCATCCCGTGACATTAGATACTTTTGAGTCTTTCAGCTTCTTCTCTTTGCAAGATGGCAACACCATCCCCGCGATCATTAGCACCAATGCCATTTTAAATAAACTTACGTGTCTCATAGCACTATAAATAATAAGATAATGTTTTACTTTCTAATAATTCAATAACTCTGTTTCTAAAAAAATATTGCTTAGAAAACAAAGAATTTTATCTCACATATTTTTTCTTCGCTTTCAAAGTAGTGGACAAAGATATATATTTTCTATTTTTGCAGAAAATATTTTAGCTATAAATTTTTACTATTTTTAATATTTAAGTTTTTGTCATCATGTCTGATTTGTTCAAAAATAATAGTATATCAATGCTTTATGACTCATCTTCTCCTCTTGTGATGGGTATAATAAATGTTACAACTGATTCCTTTTTCGAATCTTCTCGTTGTTTATCGACTTCTCAATTATTAGAAAAAGTTGATTTTTTCGTACAGAACGGTGCTTCGATTATTGACATCGGTGCGTGTTCCACTCGTCCGAATGCTACATTTGTCTCTGAAGAGGAGGAGAAAAAACGGCTGTTCCCTGCTTTGGAACTCCTTCGTGCCAACTATCCTTCCTTAGTTATATCTGTTGATACTTTCCGTGGTGCGATTGCTAAAGAGGCTGTGGAGTCTTACAACGTCTCTATTATTAATGATGTATTCGGTTTCGATAAGGATGATTCTATGTTGGATGCGGTCGCTTCTTGTGCTGTTCCGTATGTTCTTACTCATTCTTTAGAGATTAAAATGGAAAATGATGATTTTATAAAAGAAATTTTTCGTTTCTTTGCAGATAAAATAGCAGTATTACAAAGTAGAGGTGTGAAAGATATCATTCTGGACCCTGGTTATGGTTTCGGAAAGACTATGGAACAGAACTTCGAACTGCTGGCTCGTCAGTCTGAACTGCTTCAGTTCGGATTACCAATTCTGGCGGGATTGTCTCGCAAAAGGATGGTTTGGCAATCGTTGAACATCACTCCTAATGAGGCATTGAATGGTACGACGGTGTTGAATACAATCGCACTACAACAAGGTGCTAAGATCCTTCGCGTACATGATGTCAAAGAGGCTAGTGAGGCTGTTCGTTTATTCTCCCTTTGTAATAAGGTGAGTCCTAATAGTACCCACCATAATAAATAATATAATTAAGGTGTTGCTTTTATGCGTTTCCAAATTAGGTTTATAGACATAGTTGATATTGTCCTCGTTGCCATCTTATTATACAAGACATATAAGATGCTGAAGGGTACGTCTGCCATCAGGGTCTTCTTCGGTATCTTGATCTTTGTGTTGGGATGGTTGGTGGTCAATTTCGTCTTTGGAATGCAACTGATGGGCGGTTTGATGAACCAGATTGTGAATGTGGGCGCCATCGCTCTAATCGTGTTGTTCCAGGAGGAGATTCGTCAGTTCCTCTCCATGATTGGTTCGGACAATAGACTGGTCTTGCGTTTGTTTGGTAAATTCTTCTCTTCAAAGAAAACTTCGTTGGTCGAATCGGATGCCATGCAGATTGTGATCGCTTGTAAAAATCTTTCTAAACAAAAGATTGGTGCACTGATTGTCCTTCGTCAGGGTGATGATCTGCGAAGCGTGGAGATTACAGGTGAGACGCTGAATGCAAATATTAGTACTCGATTGATTCAAAATATATTTTTCAAAAACTCCCCTTTGCATGATGGTGCTATGATTATCGCGGATAGTAAGATTGTGAGTGCTGGTTGTATCTTGCCTGTGTCTCATAGTTTGGACGTTCCGAAGGAGTGCGGCTTGCGTCATCGCGCGGCATTGGGTATGTCTGAAAAATATGATGCTTTGTGTGTAATCGTATCGGAAGAGACAGGTAACATCTCTGTTGCAATGAAGGGTGAGTTGAAACTGAATATTACAACAGAAGATCTGGAATCGGTTTTGTCCAATGGTGAAATAATGAAGAAGGGAACTCCTCAAAAATAAGTGATATTTGTATGGGTAATGTGATGATAAAGGCAGAGAACATATCCAAAAGTTTTGGTTCATTGCAAGTATTGAAGAATATTTCCTTGGAGATTCAACAAGGGGAGTTTGTCTCTATCGTTGGTCAGAGTGGTGCGGGTAAAACCACCTTGCTGCAGATTCTTGGTACGCTCGACAAGCCTGACACGGGCTCAGTAAACATCAATGGATCATCTGTTTTTGATTTGAATGAGAAGGAACTCTCCTCATTCCGAAATCTGCATATAGGTTTTGTTTTTCAGTTTCATCAACTGTTGCCTGAATTTACAGCCTTGGAAAATGTGATGATTCCTGCTCTGATTGCCAAGAAACCGAAAGTGGAGGCTCAAACAAAAGCCTTAGAATTATTGGAGTTCTTGGGAATGAGTGAGAGAGCAACGCATAAACCGAATGAGTTGTCTGGTGGAGAACGTCAGCGTATAGCAGTTGCTCGTGCATTGGTGAATCACCCGGATGTCTTGTTGGCTGATGAACCGTCGGGTAGCTTGGATTCGAAGAATAAAGCAGAACTGAACAAACTGCTGTTGAAACTGAAAAGTGAATTGAATCAGACATTGGTGGTTGTCACTCATGATAGCGAGATGGCTTCCATTTCTGATAGAATCTTGAAAATGCAGGATGGAATCATCGTTTCATAGATAAAAAAAGGTTTTCCATCCTTTTTGTTTGATTTTTCAGATAATAAAATTATTTTTGCGTTTACTAAACAGAGCGAACTGTTGTATGATAAATTTACCCGCTTGGAAAATGAGGTTGTCCGCCTACTTTCAAGGATTTGGCAGACAGATAAGAGAGAGAAGGAATGACCTTCTTGATTTGTTTTATCCTCGTTTTTGTATCGGGTGTGGTGCTACTCTGATTAGAGACGAATCTGATTTGTGCCTTTCTTGTTTGGTGGGTCTTCCCATGATAACAGAAAGCTATAGACCAGAAAACTTCATAGAAACGAGATTCTATGGTCGTGCAAAAATTGAATCGGCGGCTTCCTTCCTCTATTATGAGAAGGAGACTATGTCACAGAAGATTTTGCATGAGATAAAATATCATGGGAATAAAGAGTTGGGTCGCAGATTGGGCAGAATGTTCGGTTCTCGACTGAAAGGGGTGATGTTTAAGGATGTGGATGCGTTAATTCCCGTTCCGCTTCATGCTAATAAATTAAAGACGAGAGGCTATAACCAAAGTGAATGGATAGCGAAAGGAATGGCGGATTCGCTCGAACGTCCTGTTTGGACTGACGTAATTGAACGTGTTGTGGAGAATTCCACCCAGACGAAAAAGAGCGCGTATGAACGTTGGGAGAATGTGAAAGGTATATTTCAACTGACTCATCAACGAGAGGTGGAGGGTACCCATTTACTGATTGTAGACGATGTGTTGACGACAGGTTCTACATTAGAAGCGTGTGTTTTACCATTTAAAGAATTAAAAAATATTAGAATTAGCGTTGCCACGTTGGCAGCTGTAAATTAATTAGAGTGTTTAATTAAAATTGTATAGAAAATGAAAAACTTGAAATTTTGGTCATTGTTAATGGCTTTGGTTTTTGGATTATCTTTCGGTGTTACTTCTTGCGGTGATGATGATGAAAATAATGAGAAACAAGAGAATACTGAGAAACAGTATGTTGAGAAGGATGTGATAGCTAGCGGACAAAGCTTTTATCAGAACTGCGCTAAAGCTATTAGCTCTGAGTCAACTGCAGCAGAAATAACAGCTTCTACAGCTTCTGTTGTTCTTTTAGGTCAAGAATACTATAAGAATAGAAAAAATGCTGAGTGGTCTACTAACTTCTTGGCAGGTATTGCAATGGAGAAGTATGGTATCACAGACACTGCTCTTGCAAAATCAGATGAGTATCAACAAAAAGTTTCTACAGTAAAGAAAGTGTTGGACGAAGGTATTACAACAGAGAATGTTGCAAATGCTTTGGCTACTATAGCAACTTTTATTGCATCTAAATAATTTTATGAAGATAAAGGGAAGCACGGATTAGGTTAATCCGTGCTTTTTCTTGTATTGAGTAATTATGATTGATCCCGTTACCGTAGATAAAATTTTTGAGGCGGCAGATATCGTCAGTGTGGTCTCTGACTATGTCTCGCTGAAGAGGAAAGGTGCGAACTATTGGGGAAACTGTCCGTTTCATGAGGAGAAGACCCCTTCGTTCAGTGTCTCTCCTGCTAAGAATATCTATAAATGCTTCGGTTGTGGAAAGGGTGGCAACTCGGTGAATTTCATCATGGGGGTGGAAAACCTTTCTTATTATGAGGCATTACTTTTCTTAGCTAAGAAATATCATATCGAGGTAAAGGAAAAAGAGTTGTCGGACGAGGAGGTACAGCAACAGAACGAGAAGGAGAGTCTGATGTCGCTGACCGAGTGGGCACAGAAACATTTTACGGAAAATCTACAATCACCCGAAGGTCAATCTGTGGGTATGTCATATCTGGCACACCGCGGGTTCCGAGAGGATATCATCAAGAAGTTCCAATTGGGATATGCTTTGGATAAGCGTGATGAATATACAATAGCAGCACAAAAGGCGGGTTACAAGTTGGACTATCTGGAAAAGACGGGTCTGACCATTGTCAAAGAGAATAATTATATGATCGATCGTTTCCATGGTCGTGTCATATTCCCTATACATTCCATCTCAGGTCGTGTGGTGGCCTTTGGTGGTCGCGCCATCAAAAAGGATGAGGTGGCGAAATATCAGAATTCACCCGAATCGGATATCTATCATAAAAGTTATGTGCTCTATGGCTTATATTTCGCCAAGAGTGCAATCACAAAGAAGAAGAAATGTTACATCGTTGAGGGATATGCGGATGTCATCTCAATGGTGCAGGCTGGTATCGAAAACATAGTGGCTCCGTGTGGTACGGCTCTCACCACCCAACAGATACAACAGTTGCGTCGCATCCTTCCATCGGCGGATGCGGAACGTTCGGATGATAAAAACGTCACATTGCTGTACGACGGAGATGGAGCGGGTATGCATGCTGCCCTGAAAAATGGTAAGATGCTATTGGAGGAGGGACTGAATGTGAAGGTGGTTGTTCTGCCTGAACCTGAAGATCCTGATTCTTTTGCTCAGAACCATGATTCGTCGGAAGTGGCCAGATACTTGGAGGAGAACGAACAAGACTATGTGGTGTTTAAGATCAACCACTATCTGAAAGAGGCTCAGAAAGATCCGATGAAGATGTCTCAATTGATTGAAGATGTAGCTTCTACAATTGAGGTGATTCCCGATGAAGTGAAACGTTCTGTCTATATCAGCATGGCGGCTAAGATGTTGAATACGGAGGAGCGTATACTCTGTTCGAGAGTCAACCAAATCAACAAAAAGAAGGTGGATGAAGCGGCTGGACCATCACGTGCTGATGTTATATCCCAAATGCAGTCTGTCGACGTTCCCCCTACGGAAGAACCTGCTCCCGTTCATGTGGATTCGATGGTGGAGAAATTGGAGAGGGAGTTGTTGTGCTATATCGTTCGTTTTGGTGAATACCCAGTGGCGGTGGAGAATCCAGAGACAGGGGAAAAGGATACAATCCCTGTGGTCGAATATATTAAAGATGACCTTGAAGTGGATGGTCTCTCTTTCCAAAACCCATTGTATCAGGGTATGATGATGGACTATTTTGAGCGTTACCAACAAGATCAGATCTCATCGTCCCAATTCTTTATTCGCAACACGAATCCTGACTATGTGAGTGTGGCTGCGGATGCAATGAGTGATCCTTATCCACTGAGTAAAATATTCAACGAGAATGAAACCAATTGCCGTATTAAAGTGAAGAAGGTCTCTGTGGATGCTTCTGTGACATTGGTTCACGACTTGAATTACTCATTATTGAATTACAAAAGTCACTGGTTGAGTAATCTGATAGTGGAGAAAACGGAAAAACTAAGAAACAACCAAGAGGAGGAGGGTACCCTCATCGCTCAGATACAGGAGTTGATGTTGTTTAAAAAGGAGATTGACAAACGCTTGGGTGAGCGTCATATTCATCCATAACTCATTCTTTTCTTTCTTGGATGTATCGGGTTGGAATCCATGCGATTAAAAGTCCAACCAACAGTACAGAAAACATAATGAGCAGAATGTCTGTTACCTGAACACAAACAGGGTATGCATTCACAATGAATGTTCCATCATCATATCCATTACCTAATTTGATAACTCCGAAATACTCTTGTATCAAGCAGAGTATGATACCGAGTATCAGTCCGATAATAGCTCCGATGGCACTGGTAAGCCATCCTTCCAACATGAAAACTTGTTGAATGAAGGAGTGTGTAGCTCCTAAGTTTTTCAGGGTGGCGATGTCTTGTTTCTTTTCTAGTATCAACATGGATAGGGAACCGATGATGTTGATGACAGCCACAATCAATATAAAGAAGAGAATGAGGAAGGTGATCCACTTCTCAATTTTCATCATGTGGTAAAAGTCCTCATGTTGTTCTTCCTTGTTTTTCACTTCATATTTGTTGCCTATGAGTGATTTGATTTCTTGTTGTGCCTTTTCGATGGAGACCTCTTTGTTGATGTTGAGTTCGATGGCTGATACTACGTTCCCATAGTTAAACAGCTCTTGTGCATATTGCAGTGGCAAAAAGGCATATTTGCTATCAATCTCGAATTGTCGTGTGGCGTATATGCCTCCGACAAATATTTGTTGTTGGTTGAACGAGTTTTCTGGATTGGCGACATTCACCTTCGTAGCATATTTAGGCGCATAGAAAGAGACTGGGGTTAGAAAACCCATGTTGGCTTCTATCTGATTGGCTAATGCTGCGCCGATGACAGTGTAGGCACCATCTTCATCTTCTATAAGGAATCGTCCGACATCAATGATGGAGTCGGTTCGAATCAGTTGCGTGTAGTTGCGTGAAACCCCTTTGATGGTGGTGAAGGTCTGTTTCTCTTTGTTTCTTATGAGGGCAATCTCTTCAAGCACTTCCGATGAAACTTGAATGTAGGGAATCTGACCCAGTGATTGGTTGACCTCTGTCGGATCGAATGTCTTACCTTCTTTTAGGGTGATTCTCAGATCGGGGTCGAACGAGGTGATGACACCCGAGATCAGTTGCTGAAATCCGTTGTAGACAGAGAGGGTGCAGACCAGTGCAATGGTTGCCACACAAATTCCTCCAGCACATATCATCGAAATGATATTGATGATGTTATAGCTCTTCTTGGAGAAGAGGTAACGTAGTGCTATGAAGAATTGTAGTCTCATGAAAAAACGAATCGAGCATTATTTCTCCTCAGGTCTTTGGTTGATACCGAGAAGTCTGTCAATGTTTTCTAGATAATTCAGTGAATCGTCGATGAAGAAGGTGAGCTCTGGCGTTTGTCTTAATTGATGACGCGTTCTTTGTGAGAGGTCATAACGGATAGCCTTTGCACTCTTTTGGATCATCTCCATCATCTCTGCTTGCTTCTCATCAGGGAAGATGCTGAGGTGTACTCTCGCTATGCTCAAGTCGGGAGAGACCGTTACTGAGGTGACAGAAATTAGTATGCCCCCTTGCGATTTAGTGAATTTCTGAAAGATGTCGCTCAATTCCTTTTGAACTAAGCGGTCTATTTTATTTTTTCTTGTTGATTCCATCTTGTTCTTTTTTGCAATAAATTATTATCTTTGCAAAGGTAATATTTAAAAGTAGAATCTACAATCACCTGAATGAATTGCTTTTTCGTATTACGTGAAATTTAACTGTTTTTATTATTCTATTTGTTTCGGGAACTTCTATCTATTCCCATAAATGATGTTGTTTTTTATATGGATACGGATTTAAAATATCCCATTGCCCTTACGATGGTGAAGGGGGTCGGACCTGCGATTGCAAGAAAGTTAATCACCTCATTAGGAGATGCAAAGACTGTTTTTGAAGCCTCCAGAAAAGAGTTGGAGAGTATTCCAAACATTGGTAGAATCATTGCCTCACAGATTAAGAAGAGTGATTTGTTGGGACGTGCGGAGCGTGAACTTCAGTTTATAAACAAGGTTGGCGGACGTGTTTTGTATTTTGAAGAGGATGATTACCCGACTCGTCTGAAGGAGTGTGAAGATCATCCGATTGTTTTATATCAGAAGGGGAATATGCGACTGAATGTACCTCGTGTGATTGGAGTGGTGGGTACGCGACGTATGACACCTTATGGAAAGGATAAGGTGGATTCGATTTTAGAGGAGTTGCGCACTCGATTTCCTGATTTGTTGGTGGTGAGTGGATTGGCTCATGGCGTGGATGGTTGTGCTCATCGGCGGTCGGTTGATTTGGGCTTGCAGACGGTTGGCGTGGTCGGTCATGGATTAGATATGATCTACCCTGCGGAGCATCGATCCCTCTCGGAGAAGATGATGGCAAATGGCGGACTGCTAACGGAGTTTCATTCCCATTGTGTGATCGACCGTAAAAACTTTGTCTCTCGCAATCGAATCATTGCAGGGATGAGTGATATTGTGTTGGTGGTGGAGTCGGGTATTAAAGGTGGTGCATTGCTCACTGCGGAGTTTGCCAATTCTTACAATCGGGATGTGGGGGCGATACCAGGACGTGTAAACGATCTGTATTCCATGGGATGCAATAATCTGATAAAGACTAATCGTGCTACTCTGATAGAGTCGGCCAATGATATCCTTGAATTGATGAATTGGGAAGAGGGAAAGGAGGATAACCCGGCGGCGCGTAAGGTGTCGTATGCGAATTTGTCTGAGAAAGAGAGATTGATAGTCGGCCGACTGGAAACAAATGGGGATATGCAGTTGAATGCCTTGGCTCGTGAATTGCAACTGCCCATGTCAGACTTGTCATCATTATTGTTTGATATGGAGATGAAGGATATTGTGACACCTTCGCCAGGAGGAATGTACGGACTTAAATAAAAAAATGCGGAGTGATGAAACCCCGCATTAAAGATTAAAGAATTCTCATTTTAATATTTGAATGTTCCGCCTCCTAAGAATTCTCGTAATAGAGAGTTGAGAGGAATCTCCACTTCTGGTACGATAGAGAAGTATCTTAGGAAGTTGAGTAGTCTGTGTACCTCATGGTATTCAGGTGAAGACTCAGGTACGACAGAAAGGATTGGCTCTGCAAATTTCTTCAATACGCAGATCTCAAATATGAGGGCTGAGTTGAACACCATATCGGCATTTTCTTGGTAAGGGAAGATCCATTTTTCCTCACCTTCCATCACTTTATCCCATCTTGAGATAGTCTCTTCAGCAGAGTAGCCTCTGTAATTGTAGTCGCGAATGATTCTTCGAAGAAGTCGGTTGTCGCGTGTTGGTATCCAGTTATGATTATCAAAAGAGATGGTTGTCAATGCTGAGATATAGACACGGAATATGGTTTCTTCAGGAACCTTCGACGTGAGCATTGGGTTCAGTGCGTGAATACCTTCGATGATAAGGATACTTCTATCAGTGAGTTTCAGTTTCTTGCCTAAGAATTCACGTTCTCCTTTTTCGAAATTATAGTGAGGCAAGTCGATCTCACCACCTTCGAGTAGTGTATTCATATCTTTATTGAAGAAATCGAGGTCTACCGAGTAGATGGATTCGAAGTCGAAATCTCCGTTTTCATCGCGTGGTGTCAGTGTACGAGGATGGAAGTAATCATCCATAGAGAGGGCCACAGGAATATAACCGTTAACAGCCAGTTCGACGCTTAGGCGTTTACTGAATGTTGTCTTACCAGAGGAAGAAGGACCTGCAATGAGCACCATTTTAATCTTTCCTCTGTTGGTTATTTCGTCGGCAATCTTCACAATCTTTTTAGCTTGAAGTGACTCTGCGATTTTGATCATTGCAGAGGCATACTCTTTGTTGGTGACTACGTTATTCATCTCTCCCACGTTGCCTGAGAATCCCATTATGCCGTTCCATTCGGAGTGCTCGCTGAAGGTGCTGAATAGTTTGTCTTGAGGGATAAATGTCTCCAATTCGGTTGGATTCTTTCTGTTTGGTATCTGTAAATAGATGCCATCATGATAAATCTTCAAATCGAATAGGGTGATATAACCGGTGGAAGGAGCCAAAGGAGCAAGGAACCAGTCGTAACGTCCATCTAATTCATAGATTCTTGTATATAAGAACCCTTTGGATTTTAGTAGGGTTACAGTCTCTGGAGATCCTTGTTTCGTGAAGATGTCGATGGCCTCTTCTGTAGCCACGTTAGCCATGTTGAATTGAATGTCCGCATCAACGATTCTCTGCATCTCCTTCTTGATGTTATCCACCATCTTTTGGTCGATTGGTTGGTTGTTGTTTAGAAGCTTGCAATAATAACCTTTAGCGATGGGATGTTCGATTCTTACTTTAACATTAGGATATAACTTATTGACAGCATTGCAGAAAATAAATGACAAGGAACGAACATAAGCTCTCATTCCTGCAGGTTGGTCTGCGCTGATGAACTCAATTTTCTTTGGCTTGAATAATTTGAATTTTAGGTCTTTGGTTACGTTGTTTACTTTAGCAACGATGACTTTGTATTTCAAATCGGGTTTTATGTCATTGTAAATATCTAATAGGTTAGTGCCTAATGGATAGTATTTCTTTTGCTTGTTGTTAGCACAGAAAATTTCAATCAAATTTGGATCCGTATTCATAATAATAAATTTAAAGTATTCAACAATTACATAGCCTAACCTCTCTCTTCTTTTTCAGTGGGAAAGAGGAATGCTATATTCATCAATTCTCTCTCTTTAGAAGTTTGTATTTACCGTGATATCAAAATCTTTAAGGAACTGGGTGAAGTTATTGATCAGGTCTGATCTGACCTTCTTGGTTTTATCGTCCACACTCTCTAATAGAGAAGTCACCTTACTTGCCTCCATTGGTCCGTTGGCGGTGACGGACTCAACAGCTTTAGCGAGTTCCGTTTCGTATACCTCTTTGTATTTTTGTGCGAAGGAAAGTCCTGCTTTCTGTAAATAGTCTTTATTGTCGCAGCTTCCTACGTTTTGCATATATTCAATTGTTTTATCTATCTCAGCTACGTTTTCTGCATATTTCTCTTGAATGTTAGAAAGGTCATTCGAAGATAATTGGTCGATAAACTTATTGATGTTTTTTTCGATTTGTGTGCATCTAGTCATAATACCATCGAGGTAATCGGCTGGTGTTGTGCATGAAGAAACGAGCAATGCAGTTGCCACAATTGAAAAAATAGCTATTAGTGATAATCTTATTCCTTTCATATTATTTATCGGTTGAAGTTTATTTTTTGATAAAGATAATAAAAAAACTGAAATGAAAGGACACTTCTATAATAAAACTGCATTTGCATGGTCATTTCATTTGTGTGGGTTCTATAGATTGATATGTAAAGAGACGTCACGTCGTGGCGTCTCTGTTCTGTTCGGATTTAATCCTCGTACTGAGATTTGAAGGCTAAAGCGTACATTCTCATTTGTTTCACCATTGCCAACATTCCGTTGGAGCGAGTGGGTGAAAGGTGTTCTTTCAATCCAATTCGATCGATGAAATAGAGGTCTGCATCCAAGATCTCTGTAGGTGTATGGGCCGTTAGAATATCCACTAACATGCTGACGATTCCACCTGCAATATCTGTGTTGCTTTCTCCTTGGTAGAAAACGAACCCGTTTTTGTATTCAGCATGTACCCATACCTTGCTCTGACAGCCTTCGATTAGGTACTCTTCTGTTTTATACTCTTCATCAATGCCTTTGTTTGACATTCCTTTGTCGATGATCAGTTGATATTTGTCCAACCAATCCTCTAAAAACTCAAATTCGGAAATAATCTGATCCTGTTTCTCTTCTATTGTCATCTCTTTCTTAATTATCTTCTGAACATCTTGGCAGCGCGTTCGATGCCTGCTACCAATATATCAATTTCTTCTTTTGTGTTATACATTGCAAATGAGGCCCTCACTGTTCCTTCTATGTGGAATGCTTGCATGACGGGCTCTGCGCAGTGGTGTCCTGTGCGAACGGCTATTCCCAACTTGTCGAGAATCGTACCCAAGTCATACGGATGAATGTTGCCAACCAAGAAGGAGATCAGACCGCTTTTTGAATCTGACTCGCCAATGAATCGCATACCATCGATTTGACTTAGCTTTTCTGTGGCATAGTGAAGCAATTCATGCTCATGTTGGGCAATGTTCTCTATGCCTATGGCCGACACGTAGTCGAGTGCTGCAGCCAATGCGGTGGAACCAATATAGTCGGGTGTTCCAGCTTCAAATTTGAATGGTAGTTCGTTGAATGTTGTATTCTCAAATGTCACCTTGTGAATCATCTCACCGCCACCTTGGTAGGGAGGAATCTTCTCCAACCATTTCTCTTTTCCATAAAGTACGCCGATACCTGTAGGACCATAGATCTTATGTCCTGAGAAAGCAAAGAAATCAACGTCTAAATCTTGTACGTCGATGGATATGTGTGGAGTCGATTGCGCACCATCCACTAAAACAGGGATGTCGTGTGCATGCGCGATCTTCACAATCTCTTTGATTGGGTTGATGGAACCTAACGCATTTGATACGTGTGATACGGCAATCAGTTTCGTTTTTTCATTGATGAGACTCTCCAGTTGATTCACTTGCAACACACCTTTTTCGTCGAACGGAATTATGCGAAGACGAATGTTGCGAATGGATTGCAGTAGTTGCCAAGGAACAATATTGGAGTGGTGCTCCATCTGTGTGATGATGATTTCATCACCATCTGAGCACTGACTGATACCAAAAGAGTGGGCCACCAAGTTGATGGCTTCTGTCGTACCTCTTGTGAAGACAATTTCATGGGCATGTTGCGCATGGATGAATTGTTGAACGGTTTTGCGGGCCGCTTCATGCGCTTCGGTTGCTTGTTGGCTTAGAAAGTGAACACCTCTGTGAATGTTGGCGTTGCAGTCGTAATATCCTTTGACAATCGTATCGACCACGCAAGTTGGTTTCTGTGTGGTAGCTGCATTGTCAAAATATACGAGAGGCTTTCCGTATACTTCTTTTTTCAGAATAGGGAAATCCTCTCTTATTTTTTCTATATTGATAGTCATTTTATGCTTGTCTTTTTACGCGTGCAAAGTTAAAAAAAACAATTGAAGGAATGGCATTTTATTCAAATTTGTAGCTGACTGTGATACCAATTTGTCTTGGTTTTCCTTTCTGACAATAGTGGTTGCCGAAATTAGTGAACGAATATGTGTTGTACTCTTTGTCAGCCAAGTTCTTAGACCATCCTTTCACGTTTAGTTTATTCCACTCCCATGTGATGGAGGCGTTGAACAATGAGTAGAATTGTTGGCTGTATAGATTGTCTTCGTTCCAATATACTTTTCCGTAACCTTTCCATTCTGTAGCGAGAATCAAGTGAGTGATCCATGGTTCGTGGAACTTGATTTTGTACTGAATGTCCAATCCGATTGTGTTGGCTGGTGCGAAAGGAATTCTTTTGCCACTGTAATCAACGTCGTCGTGTTTGAACTCTATGAACTTCGCATTGGAGTAACCGTATGATCCTTCAAGGTTGAACGTGTTGTGTGTCTCTTTGCTGGTGTGCTGATAGTTGATAGAGAACTCACCACCTACGCTTCGGCTTTTGTCAGCATTGATAATCATACTTCCTGAGTTTTTACCTGAAGGGAAGGTCAGAATTTGTTGGTCTCTACAGATGATGTAGAAGAGTGAGAAATCTATGTTAAACACCTTTTCAGGGGAGAGGAAGTGACCACCAAACTCAAAGTCCCAGCTGTGCTCCGACTCGTATGCAATGTTTTGTGTATAGTCGAAGATAGGCAATCCGGTCTCTTTCACATTCACATCCACCTCATTGAAGATGTTGGTCATGATTTTGTTTTGTATGATATCCGAGAACAATAGGGTGTTGAATCCACCTGCCTTGTGACCTCTTGCTGCGTATGCATATAGGTTGCAATACTGGTTGAAGTTATATTGAGCAGAGATCTTTGGCAAGACTTGGAAGTCTGATAATGTTTGTGAACCATAGAAGTGAGTTTTGATATCTTTCTCCTTGTCCATGCAGAGGGAGACGATGTAACTCATATCGTTCTGACTCAGATAATCAAGTCTGGAGTGCTCATAATCCAAACGGAGACCTGCCACCAAGTCCCATTTCTTCAATGTGAACTCTGATTGATGGTAAACAGCGGTTCCGATGGTTGGTATTTCAAAGTCGTTGGTGACCGTTAACTCATTGCCACTAATGGTCAGTCTGCTGTTCGGGTGTGCTGATTGTATACCTTTGTCCACCGTGCTACCGAACAGATAGTCGAGTCCGTCTTGATGGTAGGTGATGGGCGATTCAGTTTTGTTATGTTTGTAGAAGACCCACAATCCGTTTTTCCAGTTCCATTTACGTTCTTGGTTGATGGTGGAACGGAAGTTGAATTCGTGAGAGAAGGCATGTTCTTTTTGCTTCTCATCTCTTGTGATAATGGATTTTGTCATGTAGTCAGGGTCCAAAAACATCTTATCAGAAAGGAATTGGTAACCAGTGATACTGTTGAAGATGAATTTCTCATATCGATATTGAATCACCAAACCATCTGATATTGTTGCTCTCTTGTATCTGTTGTCGCCATCGTAAGCGATGGGTTGTGTCTGGTCGTAACGGTCGGTGAAGGCGTAAGGGAAACCTCCCTCTGCCAAGTAACCTCCAGAAATGACATTATCGACGGTGAATTTTTCTTTTGGCGACCATATAATACGACCTCTGGCACTGAAACTATTGTGAGGGTCGCAAGGGACACCTTTATATTCATTGATAAAGAATCCGTCTGTGTGTTTGTAGTTGCCAGCCACAGAGAAACCGAAATTGTCCTTTGGCTTTTGGTAGGTGGATGCCTTTAGTTTGACGGTGTTGGCTGTGGAGTAATCAGCTGAAACACGTGTTCCTTGATAGTTGAGTGGTGATAGTGTATAGACGTTCAATACACCCATCATGGAATTACGACCAGTGGATGTTCCTTGTGGTCCACGTAGCATTTCAATACGTTCTACATCAAACAGGTCTGCATCGAAAGCATTCTTGTTGAGCGTAGGCACGTTATCCACATTCATACCTACAACGGGAACACCAACGATAGAACCGAATCCTCTCACGAATATGGCGGATGTCATACTGGAACCGAAATCAGGCATGAAGAAGTTTGGCGTGTTACCACTGACGTCTTTGATGGATTTTATCTCTCTCATCTCCAATTGATCGGCACCAAAGGAGGTGAAGGCAACAGACTGCTCCTGCAATGACTTGCTATCACGTGTGTTGGCAATGACGACAAACTCACGAAGGAAGTGCATGATAGGATCGTCAGGTATCGTATCGTCACTATTTAACCATGCTGCTAGTGTATCCATCGTCACCTCTCTTAGGGTGACCTCTTTTCCATCATGAATCTCCGTCCATGTTTTTAGTTCAGGTTTCTCTTTCTCCTGTTCTTTTGATTCTTGCGTCTTTTGGGCGGTTGCAATGTTCACACAACATATCCATGAAAGTGCTGTCAGTACATATATTAGTTTGAAATGTCTCATCTTTTATGCTAGTTCGTTTCAATAATAACTACAAATATATGTTAAGATGAGGACAAATCAAAAAAAAGCAAACAAAATTGCTCATTCTTGTCCTCGGATTTTTCATTTGTTGGTAATTGGTTCAATTATCTTCTCCGCCATCCGTCGTCCTGCGTTGTAGGCTTGTTGCAAGTCGTCTTCCCAATGCTCGTCGCGATACTTCCGCTTCTCATCTTCCGAGAATCCTGCTAACTCATAATTAGCGTAGTTCTTAACTTGATAGGTGTTGTAGGCAATCAGTTTTTCGGGTTCTCCGAGTGCCTGGGTGATACAATATTCCATCGAACCGTAGCCGTTACAGTTGTTGTACTCTTTGGTGCCGTTCTGTGTTTCAATCAGCTATAGCCCGAATCCTCGGCAAAGCGGGCATCGTCGATATAACCAGCCTTGCGTCCCGTAAGAATTTTGTGGGTGTAACTTTGGTGCGAAACGTCGAAAACGAACTTGTCTGTCGGCGAGTTGAACACATAGTGCATAGCGATGGTTGCCTCAACAAATCTGAAGTTAGGGCCGAAGTGTCCGCCAATTTTAGTCAGACGATTGAACAATGCTTCGCGTATTTCGTTTGTAAGAGATTCCATATCATGGATCGACAGTTTTTTTACGTCGGCAGGAGAGTTGATTTTGTCTAATATCATATTGTATAAGAATTAACCACAATAGTGGATTAGCTTAAATATCATTTACTTACATGCAAAAGTACATTTAATTCCCATTCGTGCAGGAAACATAATTCGGGAAAAATTACCAATATTTCGGATGGGGATTCTATATAAGACAGTCACCTTCCTGGTTTCCCCAAAATGTTTAGGGCGAAATATATTGGTTACTCCAAAATGTTGGGGCGTTATTGTATTATAAATCGCCAAATTCAATGATAATTTGCGAGTTTGGCGGATTATAATGTGGTAATTCACCAAACTAAATAAAGATTTGCTAGTTTGGCGGATTATACATATGTTTGCAACATAAAACTAAAGCAAAAAGATATGGAAAAAATTATCGGCAGAGATACAGAGCGCAAGGCACTCAGCTGTTTTATGAAATCGGGTAAAGCCGAGTTTGTGGCTCTTTATGGACGGCGACGTGTAGGCAAAACATTCCTTGTAAAACAATATTTCAACTCCAAGTTTGATTTTTACATGTCGGGAACAATAGGGGCGCCTATGTCAGTGCAACTCAGTAATTTCCGCGAAGGACTTATCAATGCTAGTCTTTCTAATGCAAAAATTCCGGCTAATTGGCAAGAAGCGTTTATGACATTGCAACATTTACTCGAATCCAAAATGGATAAGAATCGCCGTTGCATTATTTTTATTGATGAAATTCCGTGTCTTGATACTCCGAAATCAGGTTTTACAGGGGCATTAGACCATTTTTGGAATACGTGGTGCTCCAGCCATAGTAATGTCATGCTAATCATTTGTGGTTCCGCAACTTCATGGATTATAAAAAACATAATTGACAACCATGGTGGTCTGCACAATCGAATAACACAAGAGATGTATCTGCGTCCTTTCACACTTGGCGAAACGGAGCTGTATCTAAATGAAAATGGGTTCGACTACGGTCGTTTTGATATTTGTCAGTTATATATGGCAACGGGCGGTGTGCCCTACTACCTCAGTCTATTGAACAACAGCAAAAGTGTCGCACAAAATATTGATGCATTGTTCTTTGGTCGAGACGCACATCTTAATAATGAATTTGAAAGACTGTTCAAATCGCTTTTCAAAAAAGCAGAGCCGTATATACAAGTGATTGAGACTTTGGCTTCATCTGTATACGGCATGTCGCGCGATGAAATTGTCGAAAAAACAAGAATTACTTCTGGCTCACAATTGACATTGATACTCAGAGATTTGGAAAATTGTGATTTTATTCGCCATTTTCGCACTCGTGGGAAAAAAATCCGTGAAAATCAGCACATCTATCAGATAATAGATATGTTTACGATGTTTCATTTCAGATTTTGCCGCAAAGAAACTACCGACGAAAATTTTTGGCAAAACTCTATCAATACTCCTGCTGTAAACGCTTGGGCAGGTCTTGCATTTGAGAGAATATGCTTTTTGCACATCCCTCAGATTAAAAAGGCGTTGGGCATTGACCGAATTCGTACTGAATATTACTCGTGGCGTAGTACTATCTCGGAACCGAAATCGCAAATAGACCTTGCCATCGAACGAGCCGACCGTATGATAAACATCTGTGAGATAAAATTTTACGATGCGCCATATTCAATTTCAAAAGACGAAGACATGAAACTCCGCATACGCCTTTCAAACTTCAAAACCGAAACTGGCACACGCTTCGGGCTTTTGCTGACAATGATTACCCCTTTTGGTATCACACAAGGCAAATACAGTGGACAAGTCAAAGATGTTGTGACAATGGAAGAACTATTTGGCTGAAATATCAATCGTTCAGTTATGTACATGCAAAAGTATCATTTAATTCCCATTCGCGCGGAAAATGTAATTCGGAAAAAAACTGAAAAAAGACATAAATTGGAAATTATAGTTTTTACAAATTAACTTTAAAACAAAATGCGAATCCTTCTCATCATCCACGGTTATCCGCCGTATTATATGGCGGGAAGTGAAGTTTACACTTACAACCTCGCCCGCGAACTCGCAACGAACAACGAGGTGTTTGTTTTTTGCAGATTTGAGGACAAGACTGTGCCATTGTATCATTATTATGATACTACCGATGACGGCGTAAATGTCAGATACATCAACAATTACGAACCGCAAAATGCGACTTTCTATGATAAATATCTCAATCCGAAAATCGACGATATGTTTCGTGATTATGTGCGTGAGATTAAGCCCGATGTGGTGCATATCGGACACCTGTCGCACCTTTCAACGCAGATTCCTATAATTGCTAAACGTGAGTTTGGACTACCGGTATTGTTCACAATTCACGATTTTTGGATGTTTTGTCATCGAGGACAATTGATTAATCCAAAAAATTGGGAAATTTGTCCGCTGCCGAATGTGAAACAATGCACCGACTGCGCAAGATTTCATTACAACAATCCCACGTTTGAAGAGCGTCTGATTGAGGAACGAGACGCACATATCAGGAACGTAATGGATTGTATTGATGTGTTTTTCGCGCCGTCGCACACTCTCGAAAAGTTTTTTATCGATATGGGTGTCAAGAAGGAAAAAGTGTTTTATTCAAAATACGGATTCAACGTTTCAAAAATCCAGAAACACCCGAAACAACTCCACGAAACCATCACTTTTGGTTTTACGGGAAGGATAATCCACACCAAGGGCGTGCATCTTTTGTGCGAGGCTTTCAGCATGGTTAATGGCAATGCGCGACTTGTGATTTGGGGCGATGCCAACAGTGAATATGGCAGGGATTTGATGACAAAATACTCGGGAAAAAACATCGAATTTAAAGGTCGTTATCACAATGATAATTTGCAGCAAGTGCTTGATTCATTTGATGTTTTGGTTTGTCCGTCAATTTGGCTTGAAAATGCTCCGCTTGTAATTCAGGAGGCTCAATGCGCCGAACTTCCGGTCTTGGTGAGCGACCGTGGCGGAATGGCGGAACTTGTTCACAATGGCGAAGATGGATTTACTTTTGCACTTGGTATCGCAGACAATTTGCGTGCAAAAATGCAGGATATTGTTGACAATCCGCAGAAACTCTTGGCTCTGAAACCGCCAATTGAAAAAGTCCGTTCAATGCCAGATGACGCCGCTTTTTGTATGCAAAAATACAACGAATTATCTAAAAATCAAATAGTTTATCCACATCGTCCGTCGCCGTGGCGTGTAACTTTCATCACCAATCCCGACAAATGCAACCTGCATTGCAAAATGTGCGACACATTTTCGGCTGACAACAGACACAGACTCAAAGAGTTGCGCCGTCCCGAACTGGATTTTTCGGTAATTGAAAAAACGGTGAATCTTCTTTCGCCGCACGGTCTCAGGGAGATTATTCCTTCTACAATGGGCGAACCGTTGTTGTACACTCATTTTGAGCAACTTGTGGAATTGTGCCGTAAAAACAACGTCAAAATGAACCTCACCACAAACGGCACATTTCCCAAAGGCGGAGTTGATTTTTGGGCGGACAAATTGTTGGAAGTAATGTCGGATGTAAAATTCAGCATCAATGGCATCAATCCCGCTATAAATGAGCAAATTATGTGCGGTGTTGATACAGAAAAACAATTGCAAAACATTGAGTATTATTTGAAACAACGCAAAAATCTCGGCAGCCAAAGCACTGTAACGCTCCAATGTACTTTTATGAAATCGAATCTCTACGAACTCGAAAACATAATCCGTTGGGCAATCGACCACGGTGTTGAACGCGTAAAAGGTCATCACCTTTGGAAAACATCTGATTCATTGGATGTTGAGATGCTCAGAACCGCAGAAAATGCTCCGCTTTGGAACGAGGTTTGCGCCAAATGCCACGCCATTGCTGACGGCAAAATCAAGTTGGAAAATTTCACTCCAATCGACCTTGCCGCTCCCGCCATCGATTCCGACGACACATTCTGTCAATTTCTCGGACAAGAACTTTGGATAGAATACGATGGTTCGTATCAAATATGTTGCTGTCCGTCAGAGGTTCGCAGAGAATTTGGCGATTTTGGCAACGTCAACGATCTTTCTCCGTTAGAAATGTGGAACGGCGAAAAATACCGATCATTCATCGCCAATTGGGGCAACAGTGAAAATTGCAAACAATGTAATATGAGGAGGAAAAGATAATGAAAACTGCATTTGTAATCAGACATTCCAACCGTGATTCGGTGAAAAATCCCAAAAACCACGCTGAGGTGCTATTAAACGCCGAAGGTGAAAAACATGCCCGCGAATTTGGCAAAAAATTGGCGCAAGATTTTAAGAAAATCAGGATTTATTCAAGTCCGATTAAGAGGTGCATTCAGACGGGGAAATGTATTCAGGAGGCGTTTGAAGATAATTCAGATGTGCAATTGAGCACTGTGCTTGGCGAACCGGGACCATACGTTTTTGGCGATGCAGCCGATTTGTTTGTAAAATTTGGCACAGTGGGCATTGTGGAAATGATCGAAAACGGAACGCCGCCGCCTTTTAACCGCAAAGAGGAAGAAGGTGCAAAAATTCTGTTGGATTTTCTGCGTACCGAAACCGACAAATCTGACGAAATCACTGCCAATGTTTTCATTACGCACGATGCGTGCATTGCACCTGTAATCCATTGTTTTACAGGTGAATATTTCAACAAAAGCCATTGGATTGAGTTTCTCGGTGGTTTGCAAATTCAGTTTGGCGAAGGAATGTTAAACATCAAAAGAATCTAATAATGACAAAACCTACACTTGCAATATACGGCATCAAAGACCGTAATATTTTCAAATATCCGGCATACGTCCACGACCACAATCTGTGCGTTATGCAGGACGGAGAAATTGTGCAATATCTTCAATTAGAGCGCGTTACACGACGCAAATACGACAACCGTCTCGATTTGTATGTCGAGGATTTAATCGACAAAAAAATCATTAATTGCCCCGATGATTTTGATTTGGTGTGCGTCAATGATTTTGTTGGCAATGCATTCACTTCTCAAAACGGACGGTTAAGGTTTGAGGCTGATTACCAAAACCATCTGAAATTCAATGCGATACCTGCGCACGGGTATTGGCAATATTCAGGATGGGAAGGCAAGCCAATAAATTCATTTTTAGTGCAACACGAAATCGCCCACATCTGTTCCACATTGCCGTTTTATGGTGATTTTCAGGACAATTCGTTGTTGGTGTCGCTCGACGGTGGGTCGTCTTTGGGCAATTATTCCGTTTTCCTTTACCGCGACGGCAAATTTACGCTCATCGAAAACAATTGGACGGATTTGGGATTTGCATCAAAGTTTTTCAATGACAATTCGTTTACATTCAGAATGTTGGGAGCAAAACCCGGTGAACATTGCTCTGTGCCAGGTAAATTGATGGGCTTTGCAAGTTGGGGAAATTACGATTCAGAAATCGAACTTTGGCTCAAAGAAAACCAATTTTTCAAGGATTATTGGCACAAAGAAAATGCGATTTTGGAATCTGCAAAACAGCGTTTTGGAATTGTTGCGGAGTTTGATACTCACGACTTTTTTTTGCAAAATTGCGCCGCAACTTTCCAACGAATTTTTGAAAATGCAGTATTGCAAAAACTTGAAAATCTGCAATATAAATATCATTGCGAAAACCTCTATTATGGCGGTGGTTGCGCATTAAATATCGTAACAAACACCAAAATCGTTGAAAGCGGAATGTTTCGCAATGTGTATATTGCACCGTGCTGCAACGACAGCGGGTTGAGCATTGGCGCGGCGGCATTGTTGGAGCGTCAAAAGGGCAACAAAATCAAAATTCATTCGCCATATTTGAACAATGTTGGAATTGCAATTGACAATGGAAAATTGACAATTGACAATGAAACAATCAAACAGACTGCCGACATCATTCTAAATGGCGGAATAATAGGCGTTTGCAATGGTAACGGCGAGGCAGGACCTCGAGCATTGGGAAATCGTAGTTTGATTGCGTTGCCAAACAACAAGCAAATTTCGCAAAAACTGAGTATGACGGTGAAAAAACGTGAATGGTATCGCCCTGTTGCGCCAATTATACTCAAAAATATCGCGGAAAAAATAACAGTCCAAAATCTGAATCCGCTCGCAAAATTTATGCTTTCGGATTTTGAAATCAAGCACGAATTTGACAAAGATTTGTGCGGCGTAATTCACGCAAATCAGACGGCACGGATTCAGACTTTGGAATCAGAAAACGACAATCCGTTTATGTTTGCATTATTGGCGTATTTATATGAAAATCATGGTATTATGGCGTTGATAAATACATCCTTCAACGCACAAGGCGAACCGATTGTGCATACAAAAAAAGATGCGTTACAAAGTGCAAAACGGATGAATTTGGATGCGATTTTTTATAACGAAAAATTAATAATTAATAATTAAAAATGCATACAGCCGAATGGCAATTATGAATTATGAATTAAAAAAATGAAAACATTTAAACACAAACTCAAATTCCACGCACCAGGTCTTGCTCCCGTGGAGGACGAAACAGGTTGGTATCATATTGATACCAAGGAAAATCCGATTTATTCGCAGCGTTACAGTCGTGCATTTGGCTATTACGACGGATTGGCGGCGGTTACGGATTTTGATGGCAATTGTTATCATATTGATATTCAGGGTAAACGTGTTTATTTAGATAATTACGCATTTTGCGGAAATTATCAGGAAATGAAATGCGTAGTGCGTGATTTTGATGGCAATTATTTTCATATCGATATCAAAGGAAAACGTTTGTATTCAGATAATTACCGTTATGTTGGAGATTTCAAGGACGGTTATGCCTGCGTAAAACTGTCCGAATCTGGAATGTTTATCCACATCGATGGCAAGGGCAACGCATTGAACGGCAAACGGTTCATTGACCTTGGTGTTTTTCACAAAGGATTTGCCACGGCAAAAGATACAAACGGTTGGTATCATATTGATATTCAGGGTGATGAAGTTTACAAACAGCGTTACCAAATTGCAGAGCCATTTTACAACGGATTTGCATTGGTAACGGATTTTGACGGCAATAAATTGATAATCAACGAAAAGGGAGAAAAAGTATTATGTGTATGAAAGGCAAAAAATTACTGATAACAGGCGGACTTGGTTTCATTGGTCGTACGTTGTTGGAGGCATTAACAATACAAAACTTCGGTGTAAAATTGTATGCAATCGACATCAAAGATATGCCCAAAGACGCGGATTTGCTGAGGCACAATGTTGATTTTCAACGACTTGACATCCGTGATGAAATTGCAGTAAAAAATTATATAAAAAACAAAAATTTTGACGGCATTGTTCATCTTGCAGCCGTGAGCCGGGTCGTTGACGCCGAAAAAGAAAAGCAAAATTGCATCGAAACCAACTACAAAGGCACAAAATATATTGCCGAAGCCGCCGCCGAAAATCCAGATTGTTGGATGATTTTTGGCAGTAGTCGGGAGGTTTATGGAGAACAAAATGTTTTGCCCGTCGCCGAAAATGCCGAACTCCTACCGATGAACATTTATGGTTTTTACAAACTTGAAGGCGAGCGGATTGTAAAATCGACGGTGAAAAGAAATTGCATTTTAAGATTTTCAAATGTTTATGGCAACGATTACGATATACCCACGCGGGTGATTCCGGCGTTTGTGCGCACCGCAATGAGCGGCGGCGAAATCACGCTCGAAGGCGGCTCGCAGGTCATCGACTTCACACATATCAACGACACTGTACAGGCAATTATCAAATGTATTCAAATGCTTGATTCTAAACGTTTTGAATCGGAAACAATACACGTACTGCCCGGCGTCGCCAACAAAATTACAGACATAATCGACATCCTTCGCGAAATGGGATTAAGATTTTCGGTAAAGGTGAATCCGCCACGCAATTATGATGTGCAACGTTTTGTGGGCGACCCATCACATCTGCGGGAAACGCTCGGCAATGTGGCAGTTACCGATTTGCGAATAGGAATTAAGAAACTATTGGAAATATATCAACGCTCGTCCCACAATTGAGGCTTTGGCCGGCCCCTCAATATTATATTCCTTCTGCTGCTCGGGGCTTTCTATCATTTTAATCACTTTCGCAGGACAGCCGCCCACAACGGCATAGTCGGGCACGTCTTTTGTGACAACAGCACCAGCCGCTACGATGGCATATTGTCCGATGGTTACGCATGGGCAGATGGTTGCGCCCATTCCGATCCACGCATTCTTTTTGATGGTTACTTTGCCGTAGGTGTATTTTGTGTGACGCTCGTTGAAATCGTGGTTGATAGTGGCGATGCGCACGGCAGGTGCAAGCATTAATCTCAATTCATTTTTGCTTAAATCGGGAGGTTTTTGAACATTTTTCTCCCTATAATTGCAAAACCATCATCGTGCGTAATATTTATAACCTTATCGTACTTCAGCCGTTATTGCAAGAAGCAGTTGGGGATGTCGCCGCAGGAATACAGAAAGAGTTTGCAGCCAAAGTAAGAATTCTCAAAATTTGATGAAATTCTTCGAGATATAAACGACCAAACACAAACTCATATCTGATGGAGGAGTCCTGTTTTGGGTAGAAATTAATTAGTAGTGAGATTATTTCTCAAAAAAAGTCCTTCAGACGTTGCTATACGCTGAAGTAACTGCAAAAAACGTTCATTGGGATTATACACCGTCATATATAAATCGCCACCATTCAAAGTGATGAGAACATTGTCGTTAGGAAAAAGGAAATTCATATACCCCTTCGTCGTACATTCTTTCACATGATCAAAGATATCCTCTGGAGATGGATTGCCATCGATGTCAAAATAGCAACTGAATTTTATGATCAGATATGCGAATTTCTGATACAATAGATTAATATACTGACTATTACAGAAATACTCATCCACTGCAAAATATTGTTTGGGACGTTCTGCTGAAACTTGTTCCGGCAGGAAGTCGATCACCCAAAAAGGCTTTTCCAAAAGAGATTCGATTTGATCTTCTGTAGTTCGTGATGTCATGTTTTATTAGTTTTACCAATTATCGTTTCGCATTTTCTCACAATTCCATCAATTGTCGTGTCTAGAAATAAAGATTCTATCGATTAACCTCTGAATTCAATTCTTGTTTCAAAGTCATTGATTGTGAAGTCGGACGAGATGCCGCCTATTCTGAAATGGTCTGAGGTGGTTTCGCAATAGACATATTTGCGGCCGTCAATCTCGGTGGTGACATCCTCTTTGTCGTTTTGAAGCAGTGCTTGCCAACGTTGATCATACTCTATGCAGATGGCTGCATGACCCAACTTGTATGAGATGATAAACAGCACATTATACCCCATTAAATGAAATAGTATGGTGGCTAAGAATGATTTGCAATCACAGTCGCCATTTCGATCGTAAAGTGTCTCATCTGGGAATCGTATGTACTCTTTAGAGTGTTGAATCTCTGCACAATCGTGGTCGTAATTGTATCGTATGTTAGGCTCTTGAACAAAGTCTAAAACAAACTGAAGTTTGTCTAACTCCCCCACATTGTTGCGACTACATTCCCGATTGATGTATTTAACCACCTCTATTGCATGTAGGAGTGTGCGAGGATGGTTTAGCATGTAATAATACATGTCGCGCAAATTGCTTTCTGTATCGTGATGGGGCGTTATGGCAAATGGATTGTTTAATCGTTGCTCGGACAACTCTTTGAGATTGAAATGCAGCACCAAATGACCTTTTAGTTTCGTCTTCCTCGCTGAGTCTAGTTTCCAACTGTATGTGATGCGTTCCTCTTTGCCATCATAAACATCCATTAAGGAAGTCTCCGCCTTCTTTTTTTTGTTTTTAGACACAAGAATTGCGATTAACAGAATGATTATTATTGATTGAATAATGAGAATGTATTCCATGAATTTTGTTTTTGTTTTGACAAAAATACTAAAAATAATCATTATACGATGAATTTCTGTTTTTGAAATACTTCTTATCTCCATAAAAATGGTTTGAATCTCATTTTGCGACTGAGTTGCAAATTCTCCTTTCTATTTTTGCCATGTAAAACAGAAATAGTAATCATAAATTGAAATAGTATATGGCACATCATCACGAACATTGCTGTTGTTCTGAGGAACATGAACACAGCCACAGTCATTGTCACTGCCATGACCACGAACATTCGCATGGTCATTCGCACGACCACTCTCATGGAGGGTGTTGTCATTGTCATGAACATTCGCATGAGCATGGAGGTTTGAAACATCAGATTGCATTGATCGTTGCGACTGCTATCTTATTAGTTGTTGCGATTGTCATTGAGAAGAATTTTGACCTGCCTACATGGCAACTCTTGTTGATTTATCTTGTCCCTTATTTGCTGATCGGACATGAGACATTGCATGAGGCATGGGAGGGGATCATGGACAAAGATCCTTTCAACGAACACTTCCTTATGGCGGTGGCAACCATCGGTGCTTTGTGCATTGGCTTTTTGCCGGGTGTCGAGTCTGAATTCCCCGAAGCGGTTTTCGTTATGCTCTTTTTTCAGATTGGAGAGTTGTTTGAGGGCTATGCCGAGGGCAAAAGCAGGGAGTCTATCTCTCATTTGATGGATATACGTCCAGATAGTGCCAATGTGGAGCGTGATGGACAGATTGAGGTGGTCTCACCCGAGGATGTGGCAGTGGGCGAGACGATTGTAGTTAAACCAGGCGAGAAGGTGCCGTTGGATGGTATTGTGATAGAGGGTTCTTCCAGTTTGAATACGGTTGCATTGACGGGCGAGAGTGTCCCTCGTGATGTGAAAGAGGGCGATGAGGTCTTTTCTGGTTGTGTCAATTTAAGTGGATTGCTTCATTTGCAGACGACCAAGGATTTTGATGAATCGACGGTGAGCAAGATCATCGAATTGGTGGAGAATGCGGGAGAGAATAAGTCGAAGAGCGAAACGTTTATCACTCGATTTGCACGTGTTTACACTCCGATTGTTGTCTTTGCTGCATTGGCATTGGCGATTCTTCCTCCGTTGTTCTCAGGGGTCTTTTCTCAGTCGTTTCCTGTATGGCTCAGTAGGGCGTTGATCTTCTTAGTGGTCAGTTGTCCATGTGCCTTGGTGATCAGTGTGCCATTGACCTTCTTTGGCGGTATTGGTGGAGCTTCTCGCAACGGAATATTAGTCAAGGGAGCTAACTATATGGATGTCTTAGCAAAAGTGAATACGGTTGTGATGGATAAGACGGGTACGCTCACGCAGGGGGTGTTTAACGTGGTGGCTGTGCACGATCATGGGTGTGACGAATCACATGCAGCGTTACTAAATTCCAGATTGTTACACTTGGCGGCACATGTCGAACATTTCTCCACGCACCCCATTGCGGAGGCCCTTCGTATGGCTTACCCAGAGGCTGGAGGCGATGATTGTGAGGTGAGTCAGGTAGAGGAGATTGCAGGATGTGGTATTCGTGCGGTGGTGAATGGTGATGTTGTCTGTGTGGGTAACCCGAAGATGATGGAACGTGAGGGCGTTCAGCATCATATATGCAACGCTTCTGGTACGATTGTGCATGTCTCTGTCAATGGAGAATATGAGGGTCATATCGTCATCAATGATTGTATCAAGGAGGATGCAGGGCAGGCAATTGCTGATATGAAATCCATGGGCGTCTCTCGCATGGTGATGCTGACAGGTGATTTGGCCTCCGAGGCGGCTTCTGTGGCAAAGCAATTAGGTATTGATGAGGTGCATGCAGAGCTCTTGCCTACGGATAAGGTGGCACATGTGGAGCGCTTGATGCAGACGAAGGGAGAGGATGAGGCTTTGGCGTTTGTTGGGGATGGAATCAACGACGCACCTGTCTTGGCGCGTGCAGATGTTGGAATCGCCATGGGCGGTTTGGGAAGTGATGCCGCGATTGAAGCTGCGGATGTTGTTTTGATGGATGATCATCCGTCAAAATTGGCACTGGCGATTAAGATCGCACGACGTACGATTCGCATTGCCCGTCAGAATGTTGTCTTCGCCATTGGAGTGAAACTGATTGTACTGCTTTTGGCTGCATTTGGATTGGCTACGATGTGGATGGCTGTTTTTGCTGATGTGGGTGTGACCGTGTTGGCTGTCCTGAATGCTATGAGGGCGTTGAAAAAGATAGATTAATTTTCTTCATGAGACTTGTTTATAAAGGAAGATGGACGGAACCGTTGAGGCTCCGCCCATCTCTTTTTATCTCTTGTTGTGGCATTTCGGACAAATGCCTTTTACCACATATTCTGCATCTTCCATCTCGAAGCCTTCAGGCATCTCGACCAGTGGAATCTTGTATTGAACAAGGCAATAGGTGTGACCACACTGAAGACAAGTGAAGTGAATGTGGTTTAGGTGACTCTCATTCTCACATCGACAAACGCAATATTTCTGTAGTCCCGAACCATCATCAATCTCATGTAGTAGGTGGTGCTCTGTGAAAAGTCGCAATGCACGGAATATGCTTGATCGATCCAGTTGAGGCATCCACTCTTGAATATCAACAAGCGTGAATGTCTCGGTATGATTGATGATCTCTTTCCATACGAGTATTCGTACGGCAGTGGGTTTTACCCCATGTTCTGAAAGATGCTCTTCAATGGATTCCATAGCACTGCGCTTACCCGTTTCATTATTTGATCAACTTGAAGGTGGCAACCTTTTGGTTGGCATCCATCACCTTGATTAGTTGAATAGGGAGAGAGAGGGTGATCACTTCTTGGTCTTTGCCCTTTCCCTCTTTGATGATTTGTCCGTTCAAATTAATCAATTGATAGGTGAATTCACCTTCGCATGTGATGGTCACGTCTGGATTCGCATAGGATATTTTGATATCCTGTGAGTTCTCATAATTCTCAACGTCGACTGGAAGTTCCATGCCCTCAATGATCTTGTAGTAAGCGGATTTTGGTTGGTAGTTGGAGAACAAGAGAGGTTTTCCCTCCTTACGCCAACTGATCTCATCGTTTATTCCCCAAACAGTGACAGAACTGATTTCATCCTTATGTTGACGATAGAGATCGAACAAGTCTTTGTAGATGCTGGCTTGCTTATCAAAGTTGTCGCCATCCGACACGGTGATGTCTAACTCCGTGATTTGTATGTCGCATCCGATTGTAGCGTATTTCTCGAGTGCTGTTTTGTACAGAGATACTGAAGGGAATTGAGTGCTTAAGTGAGACTGCATACCGATACCGTCGCACAATCCCTTTGCGTATAGGTCTCTAACCATATTGTAGATGGCATCTCTTTTGTTATCTATGTATTCATTAAAGTCGTTGTAATAGATTTTACAATTTCTTGGAACGTGTTTTCTTGCATATTCAAATGCTCTGTATATGAATGAGTTATCGTTGAATATCTCCATCCAACGAGAAAGTCCTTCTTTTTGGTAGTTGCTTCCTTTTTCACGTAGGGAACCATTGTCTAGGTAAGCCTCGTTGACGATATCCCATGCATAGATTTCAAGGGATGGATATTCAGAGGTGATGAGTTCGACAACGTTTTTGATATAGTTCTCCATTCGTTCTAGCATGACATTCTCCGACACAGTGGATCCATTTGTCTCAAACCCTTCGTTGAAGAACCAGTCTGGCGTTTGTGAATGCCATACAAAGACGTGTCCGCGAATAGGTATATGGTTTTGAACGCAGAACTTCAACACGGTTCTTGCCTCAGCTGACAGTTTCACCTGTGGATTGACGTTGTCACCATTGCTAATGCTGGCTGCTTGATCGAGCAGGTTTTCAGGCTTCAACTCATTTCCTGGTGTCAAACTGTTGAAGTGGTGTACCACCATGTTTTTCGCATTCTTAGGTGTGATTTCACTGGCAACAGCTGCTGTTCCAAATTTAAAGTAGTTGGAGAAGAGCGTTTTAAGAGGAAGTTGTTCGGAGAAGTCCACCAAGTCCTCTGTTTTTTCCTCGCAAATGAAATCGTCGATGTAGTAATCTAACTCTGGATCATTAGGTGCCTGAATGTAGGGTTGAATTCCAGTGGCATCCTCGGGGATGATAACCTCGCCAGACAATTGTTTCCATGAGTAGGCATATACATCCGACTCAGCCACGCATGGGTACGAATTATCTTCACCGATGGTGTACTGAACACTCAGGTTCAGTTTGGTGTTGGTTTTTGAAAAGACATAAACTGAAATTTTATAAGTCTTTCCAGGTTCGATGTAATCGTTTTGCATAGAAGCACCATGCCATGATGCAGAACGTTTGCTAACATAGAGTGATTTATCTCCGTCGTGATGTTGGTCGGAGGATAGTTCTACAATGACGCCATCGCCTCTACTTGCCCAATCGTCGTAACTAGACTCAAAATCATAAGATAGTCCGGCAGCAAAAGCTTGTGCGCCACAAAACGTTAGTCCTAAAAGAAATAATTGTTTGATATTCATAATGGGTATTTAAAAATTAAATGGTTTTGGTGCAAAGATAGAAAAAAAGTATGATAAGGTGGGACCTATAACTTCATTTTAATACCTTGTATTCTAATAATTTTTAGTAATTTTGCAGAACAAATTTTTGAATGAAAGGGAGTTAAAATCCCGAATTACCATAGGTGAGTTTTAGAAATTCACCATTTATAAAGTTAAGATATGAAACTCTTTGATGTTTATCCGCTATTCGATGTCAATATCGTAAAGGGAAAAGGTTGTAAGGTATGGGACGAGAAAGGTCAGGAATACCTTGATTTGTATGGTGGTCATGCAGTTATTAGTATTGGACATTGTCATCCTCATTATGTTGAGATGATGACGCAACAATTGAACACTCTTGGATTCTATTCCAACTCAGTCATTAACAAGCTTCAGGTGAAGTTGGCTGAGCGTTTGGGTAAGATTTCCGGATATGACGATTATCAGCTTTTCTTGATCAACTCGGGAGCGGAGGCTAATGAGAATGCGTTGAAGTTGGCTTCTTTCTATAATGGTCGTAAGCGTGTCTTGTCGGCTGAGAAGGCTTTTCACGGACGTACCTCTTTGGCAGTTGAGGTGACGAATAATCCAAAGATCATCGCACCTATCAACGATAATGGTCATGTCACCTATCTTCCTATCAATGACATTGAGGCTTGGAAGAAAGAACTTGAAAAGGGTGATGTCTGTGCTGTTATTGTAGAGTGCATCCAAGGTGTGGGTGGCATTCGCATGGTGACGAAAGAGTTTATGCAGGAGCTTCGCAGATTGTGTGATGAGTACAACACAGTTTTGATCTGTGATGAGATTCAATGTGGATATGGTCGTTCAGGTAAGTTCTTTGCACATCAGTATTTGGATGTGAAGCCTGATGTTATCACAGTGGCTAAGGGTATTGGTAATGGATTCCCTGCTGCGGGTGTTTTGATCGCACCTAAGTTTGCTCCTGTGTATGGTCAGTTGGGTACTACTTTCGGAGGAAATCACATGGCATGTACTGCTGCATTGGCAGTGATTGATGTGATGGAGAAAGAAAATTTGGTGGAGAATGCTGCTGAAGTAGGAAACTATATCATGGAACAGATCAAATCGGCTAACTTGCCTCACGTAGTGGATGTACGTGGTCGTGGTTTGATGATTGGTGTGGAGTTGGATTGCCCTTACAAGGAGATTAGAAACAAACTGGTCTTCGAACAACATGTCTTCACAGGTTGTAGCGGTACGAATGTGCTTCGTCTATTGCCACCTTTGTGCTTGACTAAGGCGGATGTGGATGAGTTCATGGTTCGCTTCAAAAAAGCGTTGGCTTAATAGTTAAAGCAGGCGTGGAGTGCTTCCGCGCGAGTGGTAATTACTCTTTTGAAAAAACAGAATAAAAATGTCAGAACAAATTATTAAGATAGGCGGAAAGAAATTGAACGTGAAGATGGTATGCGAAACAAATGTTTTGCAAGCTGTTGTTCAAGATGTACGCACCAAACAAATTCTTCGTGTCGGATTCGTCAATGATGAAGCCATTGCCAAGATGGAGGAGACGAAGACGGTTTATATGTTGAATGATGACCAATCCGGATTGGAAGAGATTACGGGTGGCGAATATTTCAAACCAATTGCAGTCGATTCATTCGTATATAATACGGACAAGAGTGCAGTGATTATCAAGGCACTCCCTGAAGGTTCAACAACAGGTGCAGACACGTTCCGTGGTGATAAAAACATCGAGGATTTGGCTTTCCTTTCCTACTTGCAAGATTTCATTGAGAAACGTAAACGTGAGATGCCTGAGGGCTCCTACACCACTAAATTGTTTACGAAAGGTGTCAATAAAATCTCTCAGAAAGTGGGCGAAGAGGCTGTCGAAACCATTATCGAAGCTACCAATGGAACAGGGGAACAGTTTCTTTATGAATCATCCGACCTAATCTATCACCTTATTGTCTTATTGACAGAGAAGGGGTATCGTATCGAAGATTTGGCTCGCGAACTGAAAGCGCGTCATAAAGAATAACCTTTTAAGCAAATAATGGTGAAATGGAGATAATTGAAGAATACTCGTGGCTTTTATTTATACCTTTCGGGGCAATTGTATTCTTCAAGATATTCATTAGAGTATTCTCCATTTTAGCCATTCCGTCAATATTAAAAACAGAGAGAAAAATAAAATCCTTCAAGAAGGATGGAGAGGGTGATATTTTCCCAAAGGGAATTTATGACCTTACCGAGCATAGTTTATACAAAGATGGTATTACCGCCGTCGTGGCTGTTTTTGACAAACTGATCAGATGCAAAGAGACGACGACGGAGGCGGAACGTGAGACGGCGACTGCCTATTTTCGGAAAAGATTCCAACATTCGCGTTTCATATTTCCGATTTATAAGGATGCCGATAGAATGGAGTATTTGTTGCGAAACAAATCAGGAAAATATAATTTAAACTATCGGCTCTATGCTATTTCTATTCTAAAAACAAGGATGTCGTATGAGGCCAGACTGGAGTTGCTGGAGTATCTGTTTAAAACCGCCTATCTGAATGGTGGTGTGAATGACCAGCAACGTTCCCTATTGGAGGCATTTGCCAAACATACGTTGATTGACGAGTGGGACATCACACAATTAGAATATCAGTATGAATGTAAAAAGGAGGAGAGTGTTAACAATCAGAAATGTATTGAAAGCAGTCTGTCGGCACAAGCCTATGCTATTCTCAATCTGAAACCGGAGGCTACTGATCAGGAAGTCAAGGACTCGTATCGTGCTTTGGCGAAAAAATATCATCCGGATCGCTTGCCGCCTGATTCATCTCCAAAAGAGATAGAAGAATCAATTGTGAATTTCAGACAGGTGACGGAAGCCTATCAGCTGATATGTAAAGTTAAAAATTTGTAGAACTCACATATAAAAGTGAATCGGGATATGGAATATAAAATCGAGAAAAAAAAGCTGATTATACCTGAAGGAGTGACGGAGATAGAGAAAAAAGCGTTTAATTATAACAATGATTTTGTGAAAGTGGAATTTCCGAAATCTCTCCGTAAGATTGAAGAAAGTGCTTTTGAAGGATGCCGAGAATTGAAAGAAATCACTCTCCCTGAAGGATTAACCTCCATAGAAGAAGAGGCATTCCGTGACTGCTCAAATTTGAAGACGGTGATACTCCCCAATAGCTTAGAAGAGATTCCATCAAAATGTTTCGATGGTTGTTCAAAGTTAACCAATGTCACCCTTGGAAATCAATTGAAGAAGATTCAAGATAGAGCTTTTCAAGGATGCAAGGCATTGACGTCGATAACACTGCCTATTAGCCTAATTACAATTGGTGATTCTGCTTTTGAAGAGTGTTCCTCTTTGAAAAGTTTCTTTATGACCAATATAGTGGAATACATCGGAGAAAGGTCTTTCGCAGACTGTACCTCGTTGGAGAGTGTTGAAATAGACGAGCTGACTTATTCTCCTCTGTATGAAGATGCGCTGGAAAACACAGCCTTGGTCAACAGAAACAGAAAGGAGCATAAACTGACCATTATTGGCGATTGTGTGGTGGATGGTAGAGGTTGCACTGGCGAGTTGGTTATTCCTCAAGGAATTAGGGAGATTGGTCCTGCAGCGTTTAAGAATTGTACGAGATTGACAAAGATTGTTTTCCCTGACACGATTGAAAGCATCTCTTACAGAGCATTTTATGGTTGCATCTCTCTTGATCATGTGGAGTTGCCTAACAGTCTTGATTCTGTGCTTGGTGATTACATGTTTGAAGATTGCACCTCTTTGAAGAGTGTGGTCTTTCCGAAGGATAAAACATTGCCAATAGGGAAAGAAATATTCAAGAATACACCATGGCTGAGGGAACAGCAGGAGAAGGGGCTTGTCGTGATTAATGATTTTCTTCAGGATGGTAAGGCTTGCAAAGGTACGGTTCATGTTAATGGAGTGAAGGAAATCTCAGGATATGCCTTTCATGGAAACATAGATATCACAGAAGTGATTATCGAAGAGGGTGTGGAAACAATAGGGTATGGTGCTTTTTCGTATTGTTCGTTTTTAAAACGGGTGATACTCCCCAAGAGCCTTAAGAATATATATGCACATGCTTTTGAGTATTGTGCTTCGTTGGAAGAGATTATCATTCCAGAAGGAGTTGATGCCCTTTATTTTGCAACATTTAGAGGATGTTGCTCGCTTTGCCATGTGGAATTGCCTTCGTCGTTGGAGCATATTTATGCTTCTGTTTTCGATGATTGTGGCAATCTGACAGATGTGCAGATTCCAGAGGGAACTGAAGTCTATGACAACGCTCTGCCGGGGGAAGATGCTGCGAAAGAGAAACCGATTATCTTACAAGTGCCGCAATCATATAGTATTGAGTATGGAGCGTATCAAGATCGAGAAGATATCATCGTGGCCATCATTCCAGAGGGAGTGAAAAAGATTGGACAACGGGCATTCTCCTCTTGTCGGTTCCTACGGAAGGTGGTGTTGCCAGATAGCGTGGAGGAGATTGAAGATGGTGCTTTTTTCCCTTGTAGAAATCTTCATGAAATCAACATTCCTAAGAATCTTAAATCTATCGGAAGAGAGGCATTCTATGACGTGAAAGTACGGAAGATGGATCTTCCAGAGGGATTAATTGATATTGGGGAGGAAGCATTTTCAACCTCATATTTGGAAGAGGTGGTGATTCCATCCACTGTTAAATGGATAGGGAGAAACTGTTTTGCCTCTTGTGAAAAACTAGAGAAGGTAACTTTCTTGGCGAATCCGAAAGAGATGCCGGAAGAGTTGTTTTCTCGGTGCGGACGTCTTACCTATTTCAGTGGACAAGGAGCTTTGTTCCAAAAGAGTATGTTCGAAGGCACACCGCTTATTCGGGAGATCAAAGAGGCGAATAAGGACTCTATGTTTGAAATCTTTGCGGGTACACTCTTACGTGCGAAACGGAAATATGATGAGTCTGTTGTGATCCCTGAGGGAATATATAGCATTGGGGAAGATGCATTCAAAGGACATAAAGAGATCAAAAGTGTTCATTTGCCATCGACGCTTACTCGAATTGGTGATAGGGCGTTTATGGGTTGTACAAATCTTTCGGAGATTCATATGCCTGACACTCTGCAATATATAGGCTCGGAAGCCTTTAGTGATTGTGCCTTTCAGACGTTTAAATGGCCTGCATTTGTTTCTTGTATCGAGAGTGGTACATTTGCGGGTTGTACTGCTCTTTCCCACATTGATCTGCCAGATAATTTGAAATATATTGGAGAGTCAGCCTTTTCTGGCTGCGACATCCATAATTGGGTGATTCCAGCCAATGTGCATCACCTCTCTGGCTCTACGATAATAACCGATTCTTGTTGGAAGGAGGATTGTCGTGATCGCTCGGGAGAGACGTTGACCTTGCTTGGAGAATACCTGATATATGAAATGAACGATAACTTGTACCGTAGTATATGGAATGAATGGGATGATTGCCAGCAAACGGTTTTGTGGAATGGAGACTTGTCGCAGATAAAGCGACCAGCCATGTTCCATAAAATGGTGAATGACTTCTGCAAGGGCATGGAGATGGGGTATGCGTACAGGGAAGAGACGGTAGAACGCAATCGAAAACTACTGAGACGCTTGATGCGTCGCACACCGTTCTTTGTGACGTTCTTTTATTACCTATATATTTTATTGCTAAGAATAGTTAATGGCTTTTTATACGTTGTATGCTTCCCATGGGTATTTTTGAAATCATTGGCACATATGTGGTCGACCTCAGGTTCTAAACAGCACATGTTCTTAGACCGTTATCTGGAGGATATGTCAAGGGAACACAAGAAATACAATGATTATGAAAATAATGCAAGCAAAAGTGCTGTGCGTTACATGATGAGGGAAGGCCTTTTGAAGCGTCGCCATGTCTCTCGTTACAAAAAAATGTATTCCGATGACGAGGCTTTGTGCAAAGAGATGGACCAATATTTGAAAAGCAGATGATTTTCGTTAAGTAAAATTGTTCAAGGTGGGTTCTATATGAGTTGATGTGTAATTATGTTGAATTCATATTGAACAATTTTTCCTATAAAATATTGGATCAGATAGGGTGTTTGAAACAAAAATCGCACTGAAAGCACAAAAAATCATAAATTTTAGCTATTTCTCCATTCTAATTTTGTGACAGGAAATCATAAAATTAAAACTGTCATGAAGAATATTATTAGAATTTTTATCATCTGCATCTTGTTTGCTTCAATTACTATAGAGAATGTTTTTTCTGTAGAAACATTGAAGGTGGACCTGTCGGATAGTATACGTCCGGCTACCCATTGTGCTTCAGGTGCGCTATATGGAATAACAGCCGATTTGCCTAGAGATATAACAGGTTTGGTGGCTTCTTTAAAAGGTAATGTGTATGTGCAACCTGCCATCAGTGGTAATGGACATCAACAGCCCATAGGAGATGCTTTTGACGTTGCAAAAAGATTGCAAGGCACTACGGGAAAGGTGCAAATACGTCTTGCCGACATCCTGCCAGGATGGCCTTACAAATGGCCCGGTTGGAACTCTTGGGAGAGTAGTGTCACTCAAATCATTCAAAAGAAACTAAATTCAGGGTATGCGAATTTTGATGGGTATGAGATTTGGAATGAACCTTATGGTACATGGCAAGACTCTAACGGAGACTTTCACTCTTCTTTGTGGAAACCTACGTACAATCTGATTAGAAAATTAGATCCGAATGCGAAAATCATTGGTCCCTCTTTTGCCTATTACAATTCCACACGAATGGATAAGTTTCTGGAATATTGTAAGAATAATAATTGTGAACCAGATGTTATTTGTTGGCATCAGTGGGGAAGTGGAGGCTTCATCGGGGCTCTTGAAAACCTTCGTTCGTTGGAGAAGAAATATGGAATGAAAGAGCATCCAGTGTCTATCAATGAATATTCGTCGGAGACGCACACCTACGAGGGATGTCCGGGTGTCTCTGTCCCATTTATTGCCAAGTTTGAACGTAACAAAGTGGAGAGCGCCATGATTTCGTGGTGGTTCACCAATTTGCCAGGTCGCTTGGGTAGTTTGCTCACTGCCAACAATGAGAAAGGTGGCGGATGGTGGCTATACAAATGGTATGGTGACATGACGGGTTACATGGCAAGGGTGACCCCTCCGAATGATAGAAGTGAACGTGTGGATGGCTTTGCAGCAGTGGATGAAATGGATAATTATGCCTCCATCATCATAGGTGGTAATTCTGTGGGAGATGTGGATGTTGTCTTCTCCAAACTGCCAGCTTTCTTGGGAGGAAAGGTACATGTTAAGATTGAAAGGGTGACATGGAAGGATAAAGATACCCCCGTTGCATTTACCGATTTAGTTTCGGAGACGGATGTGGTGTTGAACGGAACCACCCTAACCATCCCAGTGAAAATTGAAAGTCAGTTTTATGCCTATCGAATTTATATGACCCCGTTGGATGTCCCTCAGACTCCATACAAGGGGGAGCCTATCCTTATTCCAGGTATTGTTGAGGCTGAGGATTATGACGTGGCCGGTCAGGGCTTCTCTTATATGGATAATGAGACGGAGAACAAAGGCGGTGAATATCGTACCGATGGTGTGGATATCGTGCAAGGAGGAAGTGGCTATGCCATCGGTTATACGGAAAAGGGTGAGTGGATGGAATATACCATTCAGGTTGCCGCTACGGATGTATACGCAATCACAGCCAATGTCTCAAACTCTGCAGAGTTGGATGGATTCCGCCTCTACCTTGATGGTAGGGAATTGACGAATGACTATCAGATCCCTCAGGTGAGTGAAGATTGGAGTGTCTATGAAGAGATTCCTATTGTGACGACCCGATTGGAAGAGGGTATCCATGAACTGAAAATAGAGATTGTGGGTAGTTATGTAAATATCGATTGGTTGCGATTTGAAAAAGCAAGCTCCACAGATTTGAATTTTATTCATACAGATGATGAGGAAATGAACGAATATTCCTATTATGATTTGAATGGAATTCAGTTGAAATCGAATGAAATATATGGCGAGAAACCTTGTATTGTCGTCAAACAAAACAAAATAGGTGTTAAATCCTACGAGAAGAAGTTGAAGTTTAGTTATCTGAAGTAATAATAATTGTTTCTTATGGTGAGATGGCGGGGAGTCATCGGTGTTAGAGTGACTCTTCGCCACATTTGAGAAAATGAAACAAAAGTTATGGAAAACGGATGATAAATTATAGTTTGATACCCCTTATGGGTTCTAATTTTGGCAGTGTGTATTTAAGAACTATATGAAATATTAAATGTGAAACCATGAAATCTTTAAGTTGTAAGGTTAAAAAGTATTTTTCGGTGCTGTTAGCCATTGCCTCTGTGCAAGGAGCTTATTCAGCAGCAACGTTGAAGGTCGATTTGATGGATAGTATTCGTCCAGTGACTCATTGTGCCTCTGGATCCCTTTATGGGTTGACAGAAACGCTGCCGAGTGACATTTCTAGCTTGGTAGCACCTTTGAAATGTAATTTGTTTTGCTTGCCACCAGAGGGTGGATCAGGCAATCAACACCCCTTTGGCGATGGCTTTATCGCTGCAGAACGATTGAAGGGAACAACTGCCAAGGTGCAGATCACATTCCCCGATTTGTTGCCTAATTGGCCTTATAAATGGCCGGGACAACAATCATGGTTGAATTCAGTGAGTAAGTATTTGGATAAGAAAGTGAATGGAAATTATGATAATATTGACAGCTATGTAATATGGAATGAACCAGATGGTACGTGGAACAATTCGAATGGTAATTTGAACACGACAGTTTGGAAACCAACCTACGACTTGATACGTCAGAAAGACCCTAAGACTAAGATAGTAGGTCCATGCATCTCTTATTATCGTAGTGATAGGATGAAGGAGTTCCTCACGTTCTGTAAGCAGAATAATTGTATGCCCGATCTGATTTGTTGGCATCAATGGGGTAGTGAAGGCTTTATCAGTGCGGTGGAAGATGTGCATAAGATAGAGCGCGAGTTGGGATTGCCAACCGACTATCCATTGTGTATCAATGAGTATTGTGCAGGTGCTTCTGATGATAAGAAGAAATATGAAGGATGTCCGGGCTATTCGGTACCGTTCATTGCCAAGTTTGAGCGTAACAATGTGGAGAGTGCCACTATATCGTGGTGGTTCACCAATCTACCAGGACGCTTGGGTAGTCTGTTGACAGCCAATAATGAGAAAGGTGGTGGATGGTGGCTATACAAATGGTATGGCGATATGGAAGGATATATGGCAATGGTGACACCTCCGAATGATAAGAGTGATGGAGTGGATGGCTTTGCCGCTGTGGATAGAAAGCAATATTGCGCATCGCTTGTGTTGGGAGGAAACACAGAAGGAGATGTGAATGTGGTGTTCAGCAGATTACCAGACTTCTTAGGTGGAAAGGTGCATGTTAAGATAGAGCGTGTGACATGGAAGAGTAAAGACACCCCTGTATCTTCGACAGATTTGATTTCGGAGACAGATATGGCGGTGAGTGGCTCTGGACTAACGGTGCCAGTAAAGATTGAGAGTAAGTTGTATGGATACCGAATCTTGTTGACGGCGTTGAATGTACCACAATATCCATATAACAATGTAGCCGCTACGATACCAGGCGTGATAGAGGCAGAGAATTATGATGAAGCCGGACAAGGATTCTCTTATTTTGATGTTGACACAGAGAACAAAGGCGGAGCATATCGTACGGACGAAGTTGACATCGTGGCAGCAGGCCAAGGATATGCGGTAGGATATACGGATAAAGGAGAGTGGTTGGAATATACAGTAAATGTAGCCGACACGGATGAATACACCGTTACAGCCAATGTATCCAACTCGAATGAATTGGAAGGCTTCCAGTTGTATGTGGATGATAAGTTGGTTACGAACTCGTATACGATACCGCAGGTGAGTGAAGATTGGAGTGAATACAAGGAGGTACCCGTATGCAGAACACGATTAGAGAGAGGAGAGCATATAATAAAGATACAGATTGTTGGAAGCTACATCAACATAGATTGGTTAAAATTTGAGGTATATGATCCAACAGGAGTAAACATAGTCTTTACAGATGCTGATTTACAAACACTTGAGAATGTACACTATTATGATTTAAAAGGTCATTCGCTACATGTCGGAGATATCCGCAAGGATGAGATTTATGTATTGGTTACCGCGGATGGCAAGCGAATTAAGTTTATCAAACGATAGCTTAAGAAGCAACAACAGATCAGTAAAGTAAAGATTGAAAAAAAGATGGGCGGGATGTCCATCTTTTTTTGTTGGGGGGAAGTCAATAGTTGCCACTGTGGTATATATATCGAACTGTTCTACTTGACGAACTTGTCGGAATTTCCGACAGGTTGTGGTTCTTCTAATTCATCCTCTTCATAAATAAGTTGCTTATTCGTGGATTTTGTCCGATGGTTTTTGCCATCATTAACAGTGTGTGAAAAATTTGCACATACTGAATTCAACTGTAATTCACCTGAATCGAAAATGTTTTCTTTCGAGTTGTTTTTTCGGAGTGAAGCGCTTCACGGTCAATAGGCCGTTGTTGAGTAGGCCATAAAACCTTTATTTTGTATGGTTAAATATTATTAATCATGACACTTCAAGAGAAACTCGGGAAAGCAGTTATACAGCTGCGCAAACAACGTGGACTAGCACAAGAGAAATTCGCCAACGACGCCGAAATAGACCGCCGTTATATGAGCGATATCGAAAACGGCAAACGTAACATATCAATTGATGTTATCGAACGGCTCGCCAACTGTCTTGGAATCAGCGTGAGTGAATTGTTTTCAGTTGCTGAGAACATTGAATCGCACCGCACCATTGACAATTTAAAAGAATGGCTTTGTGACCGCGACTATGAGGAAACCGTGGTTTTGGAAAATCCCGACTTCCTTTCTGCCATTGTGGGTGTTAGTGATGATGGTCGCCTAATCTACGACTATGAGAGAATGGTTGAGCATCTTATTGTCACCGACGGTATGGACTACGAGGAAGCATGCGAATTTATCGATTATAATACCATTGGTGCATTGCCATATATGGGTGAGAAACGACCTATTATACTGACTAAAATTGAGGAGTGATAACAATGATTAATCGGTACTTTTATAAATCGTCATTATCTGATTTCATCAACAATTCGGTTGACTTCATTTTCGGCAAAATTTCTGGAAACGACGAAGGCGACAGCGTGGCAGAACAGAAATATGCGTGGAAAGAGGAAATCAACATTATGCGCAATGCATTGCTTCCATGGAAATCAGAAAAAGCAGAAATTATTTTTGAGTATACCATTCCTCGTTTAGGGAAACGTATTGATGTTGTTGTATTACTTCATGAAAGAGTGTTTGTCATTGAATTTAAGGCCGGACAAACAGAATTTTTGCATCATGATGTTGACCAAGTTATGGATTATGCTCTTGACTTGAAAAATTTTCATCAAGGCAGTGCCGATAGGTTAATTGTTCCAATATTAGTCGCAACTGAAAGCAACCAATGTTCATCTGTTAACCAGTCATCACCTTACGATGATGGCATCTATAATCCGTTAATGACCAATGCCACAAATCTCTGTGATACAATCAAGTTGGTTTTAAACGACAAAATTCAACCTCAAAATTACACAGTTTCTATTGATGATTGGGCTCGAAGCCGTTACGCACCGACTCCTACTATCATTGAAGCTGCCCGTTCACTTTATTTAAATCATAGTGTTGAAGATATCACTCGCCACGAGGCTGAAGGTGAACAACTTCAACGCACTACATGTTATATTCAACAAGTTATTCGTGAAACCAAAGTTCAAGGAGGCAAAAGCATTTGTTTTGTGACAGGAGTGCCTGGTGCAGGCAAAACATTAGTCGGGCTTAACATTGCTGTTCAGCAAGAATCCGATGAAGATTTAGCTGTGTATTTGTCTGGAAATGGACCTTTGGTTGATGTTCTTACTGAGGCTCTGACACGTGACAAACAAGCTCAAGAAAAGGCTCGTGGTAATAAGATTACGAAAAAATCTGCAGAAAGCGAAGTCAAACGTTTTATTCAAATCATTCACCGCTATCGTGACAATATGCTTAACAAAGTAAACGTTGTTGATGGCAAATTGGAAATAGACCCCAGCAAAGAGTTGAAAGATAACAAAGCTGGTTATGGCGAAGTGGAGAATATTGCCATATTTGATGAGGCACAACGTTCTTGGGATAAAGAACATATTGCAGCCTGGCTTAGTCGGAAAAAGGGATTCAATAATTTTCCTATGTCAGAAGGCGAATTCTTAATTTGGTCGCTCGACCAACGCAATGATTGGGCGGTAATCGTTTGTCTTGTCGGTGGGGGACAGGAAATCAACACTGGCGAGGCGGGTATTGGAGAGTGGATTCGAGCAGTAAATGAAACATTTCCTCATTGGAAAATGTACATTTCCAATCAATTAACGGCTAAGGAATATGCAGAAGGAAATTTACACAAAATGTTGGAGAACAATAACAAGGTGGTTTATTCAGATGAACTTCATCTTTCTGTTTCTATGCGTAGTTTCCGTGCTGAAAGCCTTTCAAAATTTGTTCATCAATTGTTGGATGGAGAAATTGAAAAAGCAAAAGATACTTATTCTTCTTTTGCAGATCGTTATCCAATAGTTATCACTCGTGATGTGGAAAAAGCTAAAAATTGGTTACGAAGAAAAGCACGAGGAAACGAGCGATATGGCTTGGTTGTTTCTTCAAAAGCGGATAGACTGAAGCCTCTGGCTATTGATGTTAGATGTAAGCCAGATACCGTGCATTGGTTTTTGGATGATATTAATGATGTTCGATCATCATTATTTCTTGAAGATGCTGCTAGTGAATTTGATATACAAGGACTTGAATTGGATTGGACATGTCTTGTTTGGGGAGGTGATTTGCGACGCGGAAGTGACTCATGGGAGTTTTGTGAATTTAATGGTAGCAACAAATGGAATCGTATCAATAAAAAAGAACGAAAGGAATACCAAATCAACGCCTATCGCGTATTACTCACACGAGCTCGACAAGGAATGGTTATTTGTGTGCCTGAAGGGAGTCTAAACGACCATACACGTCTTCCTGAATTTTACAATGGTACATATAAATATTTGAAATCTTTAGGACTAAAAGAATTGTGATTTGATGTTGCGTAATTTTAAATTTGCATTATGAAACAAATCCAAGTCTCCGCCGCCATAATCCACGATAACCAAGGTCGCATTTTCGCCACGCAGCGCGGCTATGGCGAGTGGAAAGACTATTGGGAATTTCCAGGAGGAAAGATTGAAGCTGGAGAGACTCCAGAAGATGCGTTACGACGCGAAATAAAGGAGGAATTAGAAACAGAAGTTGAGATAGAAAAATTCGTTGACACAATAGAGTGGGACTACTCTCATTTTCATCTTATTATGCACTGCTACCTTTGCCATATTATTAAAGGCAACCTCATTCTCAAGGAACATGAAGCTGCCCGATGGTTATCTTTAACAGAATTAGATGACGTGACTTGGTTACCTGCCGATAAAACTATTCTTGGCGAAATCAAAAATATTTTGAGTCTAATACATTAGGCATGGTACGCTTTTGAATTTTAAAACGTCAGTTCGACATAGTTAATTAATGGGCGACCATGGTATTGTGATCGCCCTGACCAGGGTTTTCGTGTGTTGCAACGGGTGTGCGTGTCCTTACATAATGCGCATGCCCCAAGCCCCGAAGGGGCGGCTACAATACAGGCAGGGGTGTCAACCCCTGTTAGGTGAACGGTGTGTGTGATGGGAACCCCGAAGGGGTGGTACCAGTGCTATCCGATTCATTTATAAAGTTTTTTTTTGAATTTGGAGTGGGAGAATGGATTTTCCCCAATCAATGATACCCCCGCACTCACTCTAACGTCTCTTTATATAACAACGGATTTCCTCGCATACAACCTTTACTTGTTAGGTATTTAATCAACTGGTCGTATGCCTCGCTGTGAAATAATATGCCAGAATCGCCAATAAGAATCATCTGTTCCCTCGCACGTGTGATCGCTACATTCAACTTGCGATCAATCAGTATGCCATCTTCTTCAAAAACATTATTGGTCAGAAAACTTAGCTGATACTTCTTCTTTATGGTTGTGCTATAGATAATAATGTCTCGCTCACTTCCTTGATATCGCTCCACCGTGTCTATTGATATATCTGCCAACCCTTCTTCTCCCAACTTCTCTAACTCCTTTTTCACCATCGCAATCTGATTCCTGTAGGGAACAATCACTCCGATTGACTTACTGACATCAAACGGCTTGCCACTCAAGTCATACAGCCGTTTGATGCGACTCACTAGATGCGCAATCAGTTGTGCTTCGTCTTCGTTGATTGTGTCTGGACTATTGTCCACCTTGGCTCGTGAATGATAAAATATCATCCGACGTGTATACAATCGTGAGTCTGTATTGTCGAAAATACACTCCACTGTTATCTCCGGATAGATGTTCTCTCTGGTCTGATGCTCCAAAGGTACGCATTCCAACATGGAATGGTAGTACTTCTCATTTATAAATTGGGATATTTTAGGATGCATTCTTCCTTGCCGTTTCAACATGTAAACAAACTCTGGTTGATCGGAATGCCCTTTCAGAATTCGTTCGAAAAAGGAGTACCTGCAATTCTCCAACCCGATTGCTCGTAAGTTCTCTTCTGTCACCTCCGATTCTTGCTCCGACTGCTGAACAACGGCTGGTAACTGCTTGTGATCTCCAATAAAAACAAACTTGCGAATCGCATTTCCATTGTTGGCACTAAACAGTCCAATCAGGTGTGGCTCTAAAATCTGTGAGGCTTCGTCCACGATGGCAAGATCGAACTGCTTCAACGAAAAGAGTGAAGAGGTGGACGCAATGGATGTCGTCGTGCCTACATATACCCGAATGGACTGAAGATAGTTCCTTACCTCGTCTATATTGGATAGGGATTTGATTCGGTTTTTTAATAGATAGGATGTGTCAAAATGTTCCGTACAGGAATGCTCATGTCCGATTCTGATGAAATCAATCTTCTCCTTTATCAGTTTGGAACAGATCTCTTCTACCGCCCGATTGGTGTATGAAACCAATAAAACGGAGGCGTTCTCGTCCGTCAGTGTTTCCTTCAGAATGTTGACGAGCGCAAAGGAGGTCTTGCCCGTTCCCGGAGGCCCAATGACGATATAATAGTCCTTGGCTTGCTTGGCTCGCAATACTAATTCATTGAATGATCCGTACTCTCCTGTTAGTTGAAGGGTAGGGTCCACCTCAGGTTCCCGTTGATTCAAAATCAACTCTTTACGTGCTGGGTTTTGCATCGATAGGAAAGAAAAGAGATCTTTGAAATTGGATGAAAAAGATGAGTCTAAAAAGTCATGTTCCATCGCCCAACGTACATTTTTCTTCGCTTTGAAGATATGTTTGTTTCGTTGAGGGGAACGTAGCTTTAGTGTCACAGAGTCTTTATGCAGTTCTGTGATGGTAGCACGATAAACGATATCATGACACATATTAGGTGTTTGGTTCTTCTGATATGAATAGAAGACCACAACATCTCCTTTCCTGAAGTTGGGTACATTGTTTTGCCCATTTTCGTCGATACTCAGTTTGACTACATCCACACCTACGCCAGTTCCTTCGCTCACCTTCGCTTCTAATAATGAAAGACCGCAATAGGCCATTCCTTCGTCCACCTTCTCTTCCATCGACAGGTTCCATGCAGATGCAAAGGAGGCTTTTGCCAGATGATATTCCTTCTCCAGGAAGGTGAAGAACCGATAGAAATAGGCTTTCTCAAGCGGTGACGCTTGTTGGATGGTATGCAGAATTCGTTCTATTTCAGGCTTCTGATAGTTGTTCCACAACTTGCCGTTCTTTTTGCTGGTGTTGAGCCGTTCGGCAGTCAGTTGCTCCAGCAAGGTGATGTTGCCTTGTTCCAAAGCCTTTTCTAGTGCAACGATGTAGTTGCGTTGCATAAGGGCGGTGAATAGCAGTTTGGGTGCGGGACCCTCTTTGATCAGTCCGTTTTCAGTGTTTAAATCTTTTCCTTCTGATGGGTATCTGGAGTAGAGCAGTAGGCAACTCATATCATCGGAAGGAATGCGTTGATTGTATTTCAACCATGCCAGGTAAAACAGCATCTGGACATAGTGTTTCTCCTGATGACCACCATTGGGGAATCCCCATTTGCCTGATTTCTGCTCGATCAGCACCTTCTTGTCGTCGGTGAGTAGGTCCATACGACCTTGCACTCCCAACATCTCGCAAAAGAAGGAGGGCTCCAGCAACACCTTATCAGGATCGAATATTCGATACCCATCCAGTTGTTTCTCTGTGTATAATTGCAGATTTTGTTGTTGACGAATCGCTTTCTGATGAAACTCTTTCGAGTTGAAGTCGGGACAAGTGGCTAAATCCATCGGGAAGGTCTGAAAGAACCGTTTTACACTGTCCAAGTAGGGAGTGGGTGTCTCGTTGTATACAGCCTCGTCCAGAAACTGTCCTGCCAGGTTACCAATTAAGATGGCTTGAGAGTGTTTCTTCGGCATGATTCTTTTTATCAAGTAAGAGTAGGGGGTGATCCCATACTCTTCGAAAGAATCTGCGATGGTTGAGATGTCGAGCAGGAAGTCTGGCTCAAAGATGATAAATTCTGGATAGTATATGTTCTCTCGTATTTTAGGGCGAATCAGGTTCAGTTGAGCCCCTTTTTTCAATATTCTGCCGATGTGAGTGAGGTCTCCCGCATCCGTAGAGTAGGCGTAGCACACCACAGCTTCGTCGCTTATCTCGTCGACAATTTCAGTATATATGAATTTCTCATCCCAGTGATCCACCACCACACGAAGCGACTCGGTGATGGGACGTTCCACATGCGAAGACTCCACCCAAAGATCGTTGGGTAGGTATTTCAATAGATAATATGGAATCTCCTCTTGATAGATGCAACTGACAAATTCGGCAAAGAGACGAATATCGTATAGAAGCGTCCGTTTTAGTTCGTCGGAATGGTAGTTGTTGAGTGTTCGTATTTTTGCTCTGAAGTGATTCAAAGCACGGTAAATGCTCTTTTGCAGATGATATTCCTTAGCCAGATAGTCCATTTTGGCGAAAGGACCAGAGAAAGCGAACCCCGCCTCTTTTGTCTTGTCGTCTAATGTGATATAGAACAATCTTTTTAAGATGAGATATGAGTTGTGAGGCGAAACGGCCTCTTTGTTTTCACAGATAGTAGATAGTTCTTGATAGACTGTTTCCACAGAAATGTTTGTGTATTTTGCCATGGCTTGCTTGTTTTGTTTCGTACAAAATTAGTAAATAGTCAGATTAAAAATGTTATCTTTGCGGCGAAATCTGTAATGGTGAGTTCTATTTTAGCAATTGAAGGATAGGTCGCACCTAAATTACGTACTTTGAAAGGAAAGAGATGAAGAAAAAAGTATTTGGAGTTCTCTTGTTGATGGAGACTGCGTTTCTTTTCATATCCGCCATCATGGCCTTGTGTTATGGTGAGAAAGATTTTATGCCTTTGCTTGTTGCAACAGCGATCAGTGGAATCTTTGGTTCTTGTTTGTTTTTCCCTAATAGAAAAAAGACAGGTAACTTGAGCCGTATGGATTGTTATATCATCATTTCAGGAGTCTGGGTTATTTTCTCTTTGTTTGGAATGATCCCTTTCCTGTTGTATGGAACGGTGGACAATGTGACGGATGCATTTTTTGAGACCATGTCTGGTTTCACCACTACGGGAGCTTCTGTTTTGAATAATATAGATGAGCAGCCACATGGTATTCTCTTCTGGCGTTCGCTTTCGCAGTGGTTGGGAGGCTTGGGTATCATGGTCTTTTCCATTGCGCTCCTTCCATCTTATAGTAGGAACAATAAGCAGCTCTTCTCTACAGAGGCGACCAGCGTCTCCATGAGTAAGGTGCGACCAAAGACACAGGAAACGGCACGAGGTATTCTTATCATATACACGGCGCTCACGTTGTGTTGCGCAATCTTCTATTTCATTGGTCCGATGAACCTGTTTGACTCCATCTGTCATGCAATGGCCACGTTGGGTACGGGAGGATTCGGAACCCATCAAGCCAACATGGCTTATTTCCAATCATCCTACATAGAATATGTTTGTTCCATCTTTATGTTGATGGGAGGTGTCAACTTCGCATTGTATTTCTATGCTAGTACGGGAAATTGGAAACCTTTGAAGACCAATGAGGAGTTTCATTGGTATATCGTGTCAACGCTGTTTTTTGTGTTGTTATTCTTCATTTTCTTCTTGTTGAATCCTAATCATGTGGTAAGTGATCAGATGCCGACCACTGTGGCAGACTCGTTTAGAGCATCCTTGTTTCATGTGGCTTCTATCTTCACCTCATGTGGTTTCCAGGGTACCTATTGCGACTACGACGCATGGGGAGCCACCTTCTGGATGCCTACCATGCTGATGATGGTGAGTGGTGCTTGTGCAGGTTCTACCAGTGGAGGTATGAAACTGATTCGTTTTATCATCTGTATTAAAAACACTAAAAACGAGTTTCTCTTACACAAACACCCTAATGCAATGCTTCCAGTGAAGATATCCAAAAGGGTGATTGATCATGAAATGGTTACCCGTACGCTTGCTTTTATTTTCCTCTTTGTCATCGTTGTCATGGTTGGAACTACGGCACTTGCTGCTACGGGACTCTCATTTGATACAGCCTTCGGTTGTTGTATCAGTGCCATAAGTAACACGGGACCAGGATTCGGAGAGGCAGGACCATACCTCAACTTCTCTACATTGCCAGCTGTCAGCAAATGGATTCTATCCATTCTGATGCTTGTCGGTCGTTTGGAGATTTATACGGTGTTGCTTATGTTCACCATGAAATTTTGGAGAGATTGAGGTTGATGTTGATGTGATAAGAGGTGAGTTTGATTGATTCACCAGTTTAAAATAAAAAGTATGAATTGTGGGTTGATAATGTATTTATAGAACCCACCATAAAAGATATAACAGATATGGGAAACGGACGTAGAAAATGGTTCGTTAAAAGTGGAGTAGAGCCAACAGAACTTGAACGTAAGGTGATGGAATGTGAACGAAGAGGATACATCGTTCCAAGCCGAAAATTGATTAAGACACCTGAGCAGATAGAGGGAATTCGTGAGAGTGGTGTCATCAACACTGGTGTGTTGGACCTGATTGAGAAGGAGATCAAGATCGGTATGAGTACAGAGGATATCGACAAGTTGGTCTATGACTACACGGTTGATCATGGAGCCATCCCGGCACCTCTCAATTACGAAGGCTTTCCTAAGAGCGTTTGTACTTCTATTAATGAGGTGGTTTGTCATGGTATTCCGAATCCACATACCATTCTCAAAGATGGTGATATCATCAATGTGGATGTTTCTACGATCTATAAAGGATACTTCTCGGATGCTTCCAGAATGTTCTGCCTTGGAAATGTATCTCCTGCGAAACAACGTCTGGTGGATGTCACGAAAGAGTGCCTTCTCATAGGAATGGAGGCGGCTAAGCCATTTGGCTTCGTTGGTGATATAGGCTATGCCATTGAACAGCATGCCAGAAAGAATGGCTACTCAGTGGTGCGCGACCTGACGGGACATGGTGTGGGTCTTGCATTTCATGAGGACCCAGAGGTGTGTCATTTCGGAAGACCTCGTACGGGAATGGTGTTGGTGCCTGGTATGGTTTTCACCATTGAGCCTATGATCAACATGGGTAAGAGTCAGGTAGTTTTCAGCGAGAGAGATGGATGGACCGTTACTACGCGAGACAGACTCCCATCTGCTCAGTGGGAACATACATTTGTGATGACGGAAAAAGGGTTGGAGATTCTTACTTACTAACCATAGGTTGATGGGTGGCTGGGTGTGATTAAAAGCTTTCAACGGAATTGTCATTTATAATTAAATATATTCTCTATGAAGTGTTATAACTGCGGCAATGAGATTCCACAAGGAGCAAAATATTGTTTGAGTTGTGGACGAAAGGTGGGAGATACAGGTAATGCCAAATCAGACACCCATGCACAGGGCAATCCAGAGCATGTGGGCGAGCGCTCTTATAAAAAGCTGACCACACGTTTCCCGTATGGATTAAAGATCCTCTTTTTCATTGTTGTGGCTGTTGTTGTTTGCTTAATCATTCTATTCAGGTAAATAATTTTGTGTGGTTTTAGGAATAAAAAAAAGCGCAACTGAAAAAGTTGCGCCTTCTGAGGTTCCTAGCAGATTCGAACTGCTGTAAACGGTTTTGCAGACCGGTACCTAACCACTCGGCCAAGGAACCATTTGTTTTTGCGAGTGCAAATGTAGAATAATGTTTTTAGAAAACCAAATTTTAATTCGTAAAAATTAAAACCATTTTCAATAATTACTATTGTGGATTTACCATAAAGAAAACGATGTGTACATCGCTTTTGATTGTACACATCGTCTCTATCTTGGTTTTGTTGTTAGTCAGTAGGATTTTATTACCATCCTCCGCCGTTCCAGCCACCACCATTCCATCCACCGCCGCCGAATGCACTACCGTTACCATTTTCGGTCTTGACGTCGAGTCTTTGGAGTTGGTTGATGTTGAAGTTTTGTTCAGGATTGTAGAATCCGAATGTACCATCGAAATAGTTCAACTCTCCGTTGAAGTTGTTGCCAATGTAGAAGTTGTAGTTTCTGACATTGGAGTTATAGATGCAGACAGCACCGTTACCATTGTTTGAGTTGTATGGGTCGAGTGTCATTTTCAGTGCAGCGAGTACGCTACCGGAGTTGTTTGCTACAACGATGTATTGACCAGCTCTAAGTGTGAAACTGTTGTTGTAGATGTGACCTTCTGATGATTTAGGAATAGACTCATTGAACATTCCGTTTCCACCCACGGCAAGAACGAAACCTCCTGTGTGTGTGATTCCCTCTGCATCCAAAGGAGAGTTTAGTGAGTGTCTTTGTGCCACTACGGTGATACCGCCAGTGATAATCATTTCTCCGTTGGAATCCAATCCGTCACCTTCAGCTTGTGCGAAGTGTACACCACCCTTTAAGTAGATATGTACGTTCTTGGAACTTTCGTTTCCATCGGTAGCATTCCAAGCATCGTCTGAAGCGATTACGTAGGTTTTACTACCCTCGTCGAGGGTGATGTCTGCACCAGATAATGCTTCGTAAGAAGAAAGAACTTTTACATATCCACCAAGGATGTTCAACTTTTTCTTGCCGAATACACCTTGGTCGTATGGAGCGTCCACCTCGATTTCTCCGCCGTTGATGGTAACTTCATTCTCCGCAAGAATACCTGTATCATAAGCGTAGATGTCGATTTTACCGCAGTTGATGGTGATGTTGCCATCAGCTTTGAGACCCTTTGGAGAACCATGTGCCTTGGTGCGGACACCTTCGATGGAACCACCATCGTGTGTGTGGGTTTCATTCTTTTTACTACCAGCGTTGATGTTAAGTGTCAGATCATCATCTGAACCATTTTCCTTACCGATGATAATATTACCGTCGCAGATGATACCTTTACCTAATGAGGCATTCAAGTTGGCTGTACCGCCTGTCATGGTAAAGTTCTTAGCTGCTTTGATGATCTTTGGTGAAGCATAGCTGTAGACTGTTTTTGAGCCTCCGCCCATCCACATGTTACCACCTCCAGTTTGGGTTTGTCCGGTGATGTAGTAGCCACCTTCGATATTGATGGTTAAGTCACCTCCGGAAATGTCTATATCATTGTCTGCTTTAATACCTTTGCAAAGCATTGCGTCTGAACCAATGTGGATATCTACCTTACCATCGGTTAAGGTGAATTTTCCATCACATTTGACACCTGTGCAAGAGATGGTGTCTTTGTTGGCTGTCTCGTTGTAATGCTTACCAGTCAGGTCGATGGTAGTTTCACCTCCGTTAAAGATGACGTTAGCATCTGTGTTGATTCCTTTGGCTGCGATTCCGTTTCCTTTAATTTGAATGTTTGCATTGCCTGAGATCTCAACATCTCCATCACATGATATGCCGGCATTGTATCCGTAATCATTATTTGTACCTGCGAATGGCTCTTTTCCCTCCAATGAGATTTGTAAAGATCCACCAGACACAGCTGTTTTCAACTTTCCTCTGATAGCTTTAGATCCTTTTCCTGTCACGGTGGCATTCATCGTTCCACCTTTAATTTCTACAACGCTATCGCATTTTAGTCCTTTTGAATCATCAGAAGAGATGGATAATGAAATTTCTCCATCCTCAATATAGATCAACTCACTACAATCCACTCCGTCACTCTTTGTGTTCTTTATGGATAGCTTTCCACCATACATTTCCAATCCATCTGCATTGATTCCATCACCCTCTGCTTGATCGATTGATACAGTTCCACTGTAAATCTCAATTCTTTTAGAAGAGTTAATGGCATGTTGTTTCTTTCCTTGGATTGTCAGTTCGCCTGAACTTGCCAAACTATCTTGACTGATCTTCAGTTTTGATTTTGTGTAGATGGCTGATTTTAGGTTGTTTCCGTTACCATCAGCTAATTCAGACTTGCCAATCAAATGAACAGTAGCGGCATACGATTCGTCATCTAAACCTTTGTTCAAAACAACAGGTGCTTGATCACTTGATAGAGAGAGATTGTCGAACACCAAGGTATAACCCTTGTCAGGTGTGAAGTCGAAAACTCCGTCGGATGAGGATCCAGACAAGTAATAGACCACACCTTTTTTCCCTACATGAGAGATGAGGGTCACATGTGCATCATCGACATAAGACTCAATAGCATCTGGTCCATAAGGATTATCAATGGTGACAGAGTTGTTTTGATAGGTGATATAGACGGTGTCTCTTGCACCTAAATCAAATGTAGCACTATCGACATTGGCAATATCATAGGTTCTTGTCTCTTTTCCTTCCACCACAATTTTTCCATTATTGAATCGCACAGTATCTACATCAGAGATTTTGATGCTATCCTTCCCTGAGGTTCCTATGTGAAAGATGATGGATCTCTGTGCCCATACTAAGAGACCAGCAAATATTGTGAATATAAGTATAAATAGTCTTTTCATATCTTGTTAAATTTAATATACATGTTACCGATATTCATTAAATAGATTCCAGCAGGAAGAGAGGAGACATCTATCGTTCCTCCATTGTTGATCTTGCCTGATTTGACTACATTGCCTTTCATGTCAAGAATCGTGTAAGAAGACTCCTCATCGAAAGGTGTACGGACAGTGATTGACTCTTTCGCAAGACTTGGGAAGAGATCGAACGCCGATACATAGGCATCATTTGTCTTTGAAAGACCTTTGTCGGAGAACAACAGTTTTGTTATATCCTTCAGATTGATTTTAAAAGGGTTTTGTCTTGATTCAGCATTTCCGTTCTGCTCAATCACTAAAAAATCATCGGAAAAATACATTTTACCAGATTCATACACATCAATTGTTTGTTGTGCATGGTCGTTTGTCTCTACCGTAATTTTTGCTGCGAGTCCTTCGCCCCAAACATTAAAACACCCAACGATCAGTCCAAACGTAATAAGTAATAGCGTGTTTTTCATACTTTTATGTTTAATTAGTAAATTCAAAATGCAATATTACGAATTTTTTCTATTCGTAACTATAATATTAAACAAAACGCCGTTTTTATTCAATTAACGACATTGTAGGTTCACTAAGGTGGGTACACGAAACACCTTTTCTAGAGCATATTTGACAGCATTTTGTTTAAATGGTGAATTTATAACTCACCTTAATCGAGTTGAATCTCTTTCAGTACGGATCCTTCTAGATTGCGAATTCGAAGGAAGTTGTCCTCGTCAATTGTTGCGAAGGTGGGTTGTCGCTCTTCCTTAGGGAATGTGATACTTCCTGTGTTGCAGACAACGCAGTTCCCCTGTCTCTCCAACATCCAACGATGGGTGTGACCATAGCACATGACGTCAATGTGTAATTCAGGCAGTTGCTCTGAATTGTACCGATGTCCGTGTGTGAGGAAGATTCGTTTCTTGTCAATCACCAATAAGGCATAGTCGGCCATCATTGGGAATTTGAGGAGCATTTGATCTACTTCAGAGTCGCAGTTACCCCTTACGGCGACGATGTGGTTGGAAAGGGTGTTTAGCTCATTGGCGATTCCTTGTGCGTCGAGACCTTCTGGTACGCCATTGCGGGGACCATAATTGAGTATGTCTCCTAAGACAATTAGCATGTCATAATGCTCTTGATGGTAATAATGGAGTACTTGCTTCAAACGAGGCAATGAACCATGGATGTCAGATACAATAAGATATTTCATTGATTGTGTAGTATAAGGTGGATTCCACAAAATGAGTTTGTCGAACCCACCATAATGTTTTTATTCTGCGAAATAGTTGGTTCGAAGAGGCATCTTCTGAGACTCTCCGATGAGTTCGATCTCACCGCTTAAACGGATGTCGGACGAGGAGGCACCGATTTTGATTTGGTATTTGCCACCGTCGATGATCCATTCTCCGTTGTTGTAATAACTAAGCTGATGAGGGGAAACGGCAAAGTGTACACTCTTGGTCTCGCCTGGGTTCAGAGAGACACGCTTGAATCCTTGTAGTTGGATTGGTTTGAGATGCTCTGGATGGTCGATAGGAGAGAGATAGAGTTGGACAATCTCATCCGCAGCCACAGAACCCGTATTGGTGATCTCGCAGCTCACGTTGAACCGATCAGTAAGAATGGAGGTTTGATTCTCCATTTGTAGGTGATCATACTTGAATGTGGTGTATGAAAGTCCGTAGCCGAAAGGATAGGCAATGCGAGGGTCGTTGTTCAATCCATAATTGTAGCAGATGGATTCGTGTAACTCTTGTGCTGGGTAGGAGACTGATAGTTTGCCAGACGGACTGATATTGCCATAAAGAATGTCAGCCAAGGCGTTACCTCCCTCTTCACCTGGATACCATGCTTGAATGATAGCGGCGCATTTCTCTGCTATGCCAGAGATGACCTGAGCCCTTCCTCCAAAGAGGATTAGAACGACAGGTTTGCCAGTGGCAATCAGTTTCTCCACAAATTGTTCCTGCTCTCCTGGAAGACGGAGGTGCAGACGGTCTCTGTTCTCTCCACATAAGATGACGTTTTCGCCCATGGCGGCAATGATCACATCACTTTGAGCAGCTAGTTGAATGGCTTCATCAGCTTTAGCCTCTTCTCCACTATCTATCTTTCTGTTTTGAATGGATTTCATGTAGGCTGCACGTTCGTCACCTCCATCCTCGATGATGGTCTCCACATTTTCTGTCCAATCGCATCCACGACTGTACTGAAGGGAGTATCCCTGAGGAAGTTTATTTGCTAGTCCCTCTTTGAGACTGACAATATGAGGATGCATATCATCTTCCAACTCCAATTGCCAGAAATAACGCATGGAATGGTAGGAGTAGTCGCCCAACATGGCCCACATGCTATTTGCATTAGGACCGACAAGGGCAATCTTCTTAGGCTCTTTTATCGGTAACACACCATTGTTGCGCAACATGACGACAGACTGCGATGCCAGTTGATAGGCGGTTTGACGTTCCTCCGGTGTGTCAAATTGAATGTGACCGCTTGCTCCGAATTGTTCTTTTTTGTTGAGCAGACCAAGTTCCTTTTTTAGTTTTAACACCCTTTTCACGGCGCTTTCCAAGGTTTCTTGTTTGACAAGCTTTTGTTGGATGGCTTCTTGTAAGTAACGATAACTGTCACCGTCAGGGAAATCCACATCGTTACCAGCATTGATTGCTGCTACAGCACGGTGGATGGCATCTTTTTCAGGCAGTTGATCGATTGAACCATAGTCGCTAACCGTTAATCCATCGAAATGAAGATAGTCTCTTAGAATCGATTTCTGAATATAGGAGTTTGCCACGCATTTTGTATCTCGTATGGCATGGTAGCCAGTCATGATCACTTTACTGTTAGCCAATCGAATGATGGTCTCATGAGGCATGAGAATCTCCTCGATCAGTTCTTTTTCTTCTGCATTACCACCCCCACCGTAGCCAAGGAAGTGCTTGGTGCAAGCTGCTACGCCGTTAGAGAGGTCGCCGTGTTGTAGACCCTTTACGAAAGCGACACCCATGACAGACGATAAGTAGGCGTCTTCTCCATACGACTCTTCCAATCTGTTAAAAGAGGGGTTTCGAATGATGTCAACCATTGGGGATAAGGCCAGACAGCCCCCAATCTTACGAAGGGAAGTAGCTGTTTGATAAGTCTTCTTTTCTGCTAATTCTGGATTGAAGGAGCAGGCAAGACCTATTTGTTGAGGATAGACGGTTGCATCATACGTGGCAATGCCAGAGAGTACCTCTTCGTGAAAGAGGGCAGGGATGCCATTAGGTGTGTTGTGAATGAGCCATTGCTGCATCTGCTCCACCATGTCGCGCAGTTGGTCAGGCGTTTTTCTTTGCGTGACTGCGAATTGGGAGAAGTGTCCAACACCATTGGACAATAAAGCCTTGCATTTGGTGGTGTCCAATTGATTGTTATCATTGAAGAATTGATCGAGATGAATGCCATGAAGTTGCGCAATGCGTTCTTCTTGAGTCATCTGATTGTATAATTGGTCAATGGAGTTCTCCTCTTTAGGTTGGGTAGAGCAAGATATAATGGCGGAAGATAATAACATTATGGGAAGAATTTTTTTTGTAATTGTCATGATGTCTGATATTTAGTGATTCATGGGGGCGGGTTCTATGCATAGAACTCACCATGAAAACAAAGGTAGTAAAAATGGCCGAAAAAGAAAATGGTTGACAAGTAGAAAAGGTGGATTATTTATAAAAAAGAGAGGAGATAATGCTGCACATTGTCTCCTCTCGTAAGGTTTGTCACACTCTTTCTATTCGTATAGATAAGATTATCACACACACTCTTGTTTGATTCTGTGTCTGTAGATCAGACAAGCAGATATGAAATAGATGACAATCTGAATAAGCAATGAAATGTATTCGAAGGAGATGTCAGAAAGTTTAGCTCCAGTGGAGTTTAGTTTCAAGAATCCATGAATACCGAAGGTGCTTGGAATCAGATAGCTCACATATTTCCAGAATGGAGGTACGGCAGAGCCTGGCCATGACACACCTGAGATAAACAAGAAGATGAGAGATAAGAAAACCAGTAAGACATAAGGCGCTTCCTTTTCCTTGATGAAGATGCTGAGAGTCATGCCGAAGAATGTGCATGCAACGATGTAAGGAAGTAGGAAGGAGATGATATGCAAAGGATTTCCTATCTGAGGGAGTGAAAAGATTTGTGGTACTATGAATAGAAGATAGAAACTTGAAATGAGATATATCATCAAGTAACACAATGCCTTTCCAAACACAATACGGAATGTTCCTCGTTTATGACGAAGGATTGGTGTCATTCTGTGGAATCGCTTGCGATCGTAGGTGTCGCCCGAGAGCACACAGATGCCTATGATAAGAGTCTGCTGAATGAGCAGAATCAAGAAGGCAGGAAGCAAGAAACTATCGAATCCGCTTTGTGTATTATAGAAAGCTACCTCTTCATAGTCGAGTGGGGTGATGGTCACTTCAGCTTCGCGTTCGGTGGCATTCTCCATTCGGCATATCTGAATGTCTTTGTTCATCTTTAGTGACACCTCAGTTGCAGTCAGCAAAAAGCATTTGTAATACAACAAGCTACTCATATCAGAGTAGAGTTGTATGTTAGCTTTCTCTTTGGATGCGAGACATTTGGAAAATTCACTAGGGAATTTCAGTATGCCATAAGCCTCTTTCCTTCTGAGCATTTCTCTTGCCTCTTCCATGTTGGTGCAGGTGGCTACGACATTGACATCTCTTGTGGCGTCACAGAGTCGGCGGAATTCTCTTGATTCAGGAGAATTGCAGAGATCGACCACTACAAGTTTCGCCTCTTTGGCCACTTCTTGGTTGTAGACGAATCCGTAGATCAATGGATAGAGTAGGGGTGCCGCAAAGAATAGCAGCATGACAGCTGCGTCTGATAAGATGCTACGAAGTTCATCATACCAAACAATGAGTAGGTCTGAAATGCCCTCCTTTATTTGTTTGAAAAATCGCTTCATTTTAAATCCTCCTATATATCGTAAACATCATATTTATAAACTGTCTTCAAACGCCATGAACTCAATAGCGGTAGGAACATAAAGAGCACGAGAGCCAAGTAGGAAACCCATGAGTAGCAGAATGATATTCCATTAAGAGCATTGTCCACATACAGTAGGAAGAAATGTCTTAAAGGGAAAACATTTGCCCATGTTTGCAATATTGGGTGCATCTCAGTGACAGGGAATGTAAATCCGCTGATGGAGAATGAAAGCATACAGAAGAAGGCTGACAAACTCAACGCTATTCTCAGAATAGGAATAAGCGCATAGAAGAAGACAGCGATCGACTCACATGCCAGTACGAATAGGTAGGATACGATGAGCATCGATCCCAATCCGTTCTGACACGGGAAGTGCATATAACTGTACAGCATCACTTCTATGAATGTGATGATCAAGAAATAAATCAACGTGTGAGGTAATAATTTCCCAATCATGACAGTCATAATGTCATCTTTTGCAATTCGTAACAACTCATTAGAACGTCTGCTTTTGACCTCAGAGCCGAGGGCGAAAACAGTGGTAATGATAATCATGACACAGAGTAGTCCGGGCAGGATGGTGTTGCAGAGATAGACTGCATAGTTGATCCATGGATTACCAATCGGATGTGTCTCGATGGCAATCGGTTGAATCTCTGCCATGGCTTGCCTTTCCGTCTGACCTTTGGCGTACCGTAGTTCCCTTGCTACGTATGCAGAACCCAATATGGATAAGGTCTTCATATCCCTGAAAAGAAGGGAGCCGGCAACGATATATGAGTTGTTGGTGTAGAAAGAGACTTTCGGTTGACGGAATGATAGGATGTCATGTTCCAGACCTTCGGGAATATAATAGATACCGTATGCAGAACCTTTCTGGACAAGTTTCCTCGCCTCATGAAAGGAGGTGCAGTGGGCCACTACATCTGTCTGTTTGAAATTGTCTAATTGCCTGGTCAGCCTTCTGGATATGTTTGAATTGTCCATGTCGACCACGGCAACGGGCATCTTTTCGGGTAGTCCTTTCCCCATTAAAGAGAAAAAGAAGAGAACACAGAGTAGAGGAGCTCCAACCATGGCAATAAGATATATCCTTCTGGAAGTGAGTATACGCCACTCACGTACCATGATCATCCAAATCCTTTTTATGGTTGAATAGTTTTCCATCTATTTATATTCTATTATTTTTTTATTATAACAGACATACCTCCGATTAGACCTTCGATTCTATCGTTTGGCACAGCTTTGATTTCAAATGTCTTGGAGTCAAATTCGCCTGTAACCTTTGTTGCTTTCCATGCAGCGAAGGAACCGAGGTCTTTTACTGAACTGACAGTTAAAACCACCTCTTTGTTTTCCAATGCAGGAATAATGGCATTAAAGGTGGTGCCTTCCATGAATCTTGAATAGTCAGCCTCTCTGATGTTGAATGTCACCCAAACATCAGCAGTATCGATGATGTTCATGATTGGTGCACCAGAACCTACCAATTCACCTCTTTGAGGGAATATCTCTGCGATCTTACCAGATATAGGAGAGGTTAATATTGTTTCAGACATGTAAGAACGAACTTCAGCTACGGCACCTTTTGCTCTGTTTAGTTGAGCGAGTGCAGCATCCTTCTCCTCTTCAGAGGCACCTTTAACAGCCATCTCATATTGAGATTTTGCAGCTTGCTCAGTTGCTTGCATTGCTTTGTAGTTAGCTTCTGCTTCGTCTCTTTTTTGTGCAGGAACTACCTCTTTCTCATAAAGAGATTGTACACGTTCGTAAGTTTTCTGAGCCACTTCTAGTCCAGCTTGTGCTTTCTGCCACATCTCATAGGCAGCTTTAATCTGCTCCTCTGAGGCACCTTTGTTTGCTTTCTGATTAAGAGCTGATGCAGCTTTCTCTGCCGCACGAGCTTGCTTCATCTTAGCCTCGATTTCAGGACTGTCTAGGATGACAAGAGAGTCACCTTCCTTTACATAAGCACCCTCTTTGACAAGGAACTTATCGATTCTGGCAGGTAATTTACCTGAGATTCTCAATTCGGTATATTCAACTTCTCCCTGGATAATCTCTTCGCCAGACTTCATTGAGAATACTCCAATTAATGTGATAATTAATACGATGGCTAAAAGAACAACAAACGCAATGGCGATGTTAACGTTCTCTTTTTTATTTTTCTTGCTCATGACTATATATCGTTAAATTTTTTTTGTAATTAGGATTCGAATTTTATTCTTTTATGAGAGTACCTGTTGCCTTTTTGTAATTGATCTCACTCACCTTAGCTTCAATTGCAGCTTCAATTACATTTGATTTAGCAGATAACCATGCCGTTTGTGCTTCCATAAGGTTGGAGGCTGGCACGACGCCCTCTTCAAATCCGACAGTTGCTTGTTTTAGATTCTCTTCCGCTTTAGTGAAGTTTCTGTTGGAAATTTCAAGTTTGCGAAGCGCCTCAGAATGTTTGAACTCGCTCTGTTTTACTTGAAGCTCAATTTTCTCTTTGATGTCATCTTCCTTGTATTGAGCCATTGCGGTTTCGCATTTCGCAGCTTTTAACGTGAAGATGTTTTCGCCCCAATGGAGTAGCGGTATGTTTACCGTCACACCCACATGCCAGTCAAATTCAAATTTGGTGTCAAATCCGTTTTTGAGACTAGGGTTGGTGCCAGCATAAGTACCGATTAACGCAATGGAAGGCATTAGTTTAGCTCGTTCAATGTGTTCTTTCTGTTTATATATTTGAGTTGCAAGGTCCAGACTTTTGATTTCACTACGCTTCATGTAAATATCCTCCATGTTGATTGGTTCTATGATGCCCAATTCCAACGATTCATCATTTTCATCTTTAAGAGAAAATTCTTCGTTGAGAGGAATTCCACAATACTGAGCTAGTAACATTTTAGAAAGATGAATACCATTGTCGATTTTTAAAAGAGCCATTTCTGCTTCGTTTTTCTTGACGGAAACGGACAGTTTGTCTGTCTTTGTAGCCATTCCGGTTTCAATAAGTGCAGTCACGTCGTTTTCCATCTTGTTAAGAAGAGAGATGAGTCCTTCCACAGCTTTTTTCTTGCTCGATAAAGAAACAATTTGCCAATATGTTTCATCAATGTCTACAATGATCTCTTCTTGAAGGGTGTTGAGCTTACTGTCGGCCAACTCTTTCTTCAGTTTGCAAATCTTGTTGTAGGCGATAATCTTACCACCCATGAAGACGGGTTGGGTCAGATTAAGGGATGCAACATATATGTTTCTCGTGTCGTACGTTAATTGATCCGCAGGGATCGTGGTGTACTGTTTCCACTGTATTTTTTCGGGATTTTTCTTTGGATCGAAAGGAACACCGTTGGCATCCAATGGAACAGGTTGTCCGCCGATTATTGTCCAGTTGTTTTTGATTTGGTCTGGTGTTAGCGAAAAACTTCCATTGTTTACCGTTCCAATAGGGAGGAAGAGATCTTCTGAGATAAGATGCAGTTCGTCACTATTACGGATATATGCTCCTTTGATGGATAAATCGGGAAAATATTTTGTGAACGCGGCTTTGCGCTCGTATTCAGCTTTGTCGCTTTCTGCTTGTGCAATTTTGTTGGATTTATTGTTGTTTAACGCCATTTGTCGGCACTCTTCCAATGTGTATACATTCTGAGCCGATAAAAGAACCGTCCATAGCAAACTTCCAATTATAAAAACTATTTTTTTCATGGTTTGAAAGTTTTTTATCATCATTGTAAATTAGCAAATACTCTTCCTAATAAACTAATAGCTGTTTTTACTTCATCCTCTGAAAAACCATAAAATACAGATTCAAGAGCTTTGACAGATACGGCTTTTACCTTTTCATGCAAGGCTTTTCCTTTTTCTGTTAACATTACGTAATTAGCTCTTTTGTCTCCCTCTTTTTCAGATCTAACAATTAATTCCTGACGCTCTAAGTTTCTAAGCAATCGGGTTATGCTCGGTCTGTCCTTAAATGTTGCCTGAGCAATCATGTTTTGTGTCGGATGGTCACCTACCACGTTGTACCATAGACATGCCATTACCAACCATTGTTCTGGTGTCATGTCAATTTCATCGTTGCGAAATTGCCTAATCATTACTCGATTGATGGCATTGCTGACCTTTCCGCTGATGATGGCAAAAGCAAGTTCAATTTCGTCCATCCAGACGTCTTCTTTCCATTTTTCTTTCATAATTTATGTGATTTTATTTGTTGTTTTTTTTCTGTTGACAAAGTTAGTTGTTTAGACAACAATGATCCCTATTTTTTGTGTTAAATAACTTTAAAAATGTTGTTGTGACAACTTAATTTTTTTTAAAATAAAAAAGGCGTGCTCATCAATGTGGCACGCCTTCTAAATGATATGATTAAGGTCTATCTATCGAAAGAGATCGATATAGAATTCACCTTAAGTATTATTCAACTAGGTTGAAAACGGAAATGCTTTCGATATTAAGAGTTGTTTTTCCGACACTCATACCGTTTTCAGCTATTTTTTGCAACATGTCTTCTGGCAAAATAACAGACAAGTCGTAAGTTGCAACCATGAAAGCTTTGATAGCTAGTGTTTTGCCGACTACGCTATATTGAACAGAAGTAATCTCTAGAGAGACACCACCTTCTGGAAGTTTTGCCTTCTCTTGAATTAGCTTAGTGAAGTCTGCACCGCTCTTAATAGTATAGACGGTTCCGTCCTCAGCCGTATAAGTTAGAGAAAGTTCGTTTCCGTCTGTTTCGTAAGTGCCAGATGCGTCGTCACTTGCATAGAATTTACCATCTTCGTTGAAGATGAGGGTATCTTTAGCCAAGACTTTTAAGTCGTTGATTTTGTCGGCATCGAGCATTTCAAAAGGATTGAAAGTTTCGTCATCCAACTCATCAGCTGCTTCGTTGCTAGCATTCTCACCTTCCTTGCTAGGAATAAGTTGAGAAAGATACTCGTCAGCATTTTGTCCGTTAATAGTGTTTTTACTTTGACTTTCATTGTAAGTCCAAGTACCAACTATGTTTCCGCCTTTCATTTCATCTGAAATGCTTCCATTTTCGTCGTCGTCGTTACATGCATTGAACGATAATGACATTGCACCGATTAACAGTGCCCACACATAAAATTTAATGTTTTTCATATCGTCTTCTTTTTAATGTTAATTTTCTTTTTTCTTTCCCTTATAAGTTAATTCTATAGGAGGTGTGACGATTGCAACTACGAAAGACAGGTCACCTTTTTCTGTCACTACTCCATTTACGTCAACGTCAGCTTGAATAGATCCTCCTAAAAGTTCAACATTACGGCTCACGTTGAATTTCCATGATTGATTATCTTTTTTGGCAGGAATGCCTTCAAAGATTAGATCACCCAATTCCATACCATCCACTACAGCATTGTATAATGCTAAGTCAAATGTCTTGTTTGAGTTTGCTACAACTGTTACGGGGAGAGGAGATGCTTCATTTTCAATGAGTAAATCGCCTTCGTAGGTACCTGATAGTGTTGTGAAATCAAACGTTGCAGTTGTATCAGAACTTACGGGATCCTCTTCCTCTTCTTCTTCCTCCTCTTCATCATCGTGAATGATTGCTCGGCGGTTATCTCCTTTGCCGAATACTTCCAACCCTTCTCCGTATTGATCATCTTCCAGACAAGAAGGCAATGTTACGAAGAAAATCAGAGAAAGAGAAATAAAAAATAAAATTTTATTCATAATCATTATTTATATATGATGGCAGCGGCTAATTCTTCAGCTATTTTAGCGCCTTTCATAACTTCAACTATTTTTAAGCCAAATTCCATGGCAGTTCCAGCTCCTCTGGAGGTGATGAACTGATTAGATGAAACCACAACATTTTCTGTGCTTACCTCTGCACCGATTAAGTGTTCCTCGAAGCCTGGGTAGCAAGTTGCCTTTTCACCATTTAGTAAACCAAGGTTTCCGAAAACCGATGGAGCGGCACAAATGGCAGCCATTTTAATTCCTTGTTCAGCAGAGTCCTGTAATAATTCACACAAACCTGCGTGAGCATCAAGGTTTTTGGTGCCAGGCATACCACCAGGTAAAAGGAGCAGTTCTGCGTCAGAAAAATCTGTTTCGCTGAATAGCGCTTCTGTCTTAATGGTTATACCATGAGAACCTGTTACCATAAGTTCATTTGTGACTGAGATAAGTTTAACATCAAGTCCCGCCCTTCGTATGATATCGATGGGAGCGATGGCTTCTGTTTCTTCAAATCCGTTGGCAAAAAATGCGTATATCATATCTATTTATTTTAATTGTAAATCGTATGTTATGCGACCAACTTGGTTCTTCTCATCTTTAGAAGGAGTGAATTTGGTCTTTTTGGCAGCTGCTACTGCTGCATTGATAACGGAAGCATTATCGACTGTCGTTCCTTTTACGTGGTGAGCTTCGATTACATTTCCGTCTTTGTCGACTGTGATGCTTACAATCACTTTTCCTTCCACCTGATCAGAGTAGGAAGGCATTGCGATGGCACCTTTCACAGAGCGACCTGCCAAGGATACAGAATTATTGTTTCCAAATCCGGAGTTTCCTTCTGTATTGGTTGAAGTGTTGCTTCCAAATGGGTTTCCTTTGGAGCCGGACGAGTTGCCTCCTGTACCTTGTGTATTATTTTCTATACCAGAACCTCCGCCACCGTTGCCAAATACGCTTGTTCTTTTGGCAATTGCGTTGCGGATACTATCTTGACGCTTTTGCTCTGCTGCTTTTTTGCGTTTCTCTTCAGCAATGCGGCGTTGTTCCTCTTGTTGTTTCTGCTTTTCGATTCTCTTTTTCTCTGCGAGTTCTTTCTCTTTTTTCAGTTCCTCTTCCGTTTTCTGTTTCTTCATATGAACAGACTCTTCTAGGTCTTGCGTTTGGTACGCTTCGTCGCTAGGCGTCACAGATTGTTCGGGAGGTGTTGGCTCTGCCAATTGCTCTGCTATCTCTTCTGCGGGAGTAGGCTCAAAATAATCGTTGCCGCCATTATCGGACATGCCAAACATCACCTCCAAGCCCTCCTCGTCTTGAGGAATCTCTCGCTTAAGGTATATGTTGAGCAATAGTAATAAAACTCCTAGGTGGAGCAATATTGTCACGATTGCTGCTATTATTTGTGTTTTTTTGAATCTCTCCATCAACTAAAATCATTTATCCATTGGCCGTGTGGCAATGACTAATTTGAATTTGTTCTTGTTTGCAATGTTAAGTACCTTAACTACCTCTCCGTAAGGAATGGATTCATCTGCATAAAGAGCTACATACATCTCAGGTTCCTCGCTAACGATCTGAAGTAAAAATGGCTCTATTTCGTCAAATGAGACATTTCTCTCACTGTCTTTTCCAAATGCTACATAATAGTTCAACTCTTTGTCTATGGTTACACGAGTCAATGGTTTGGCTGATGTTTGTTCAGAGCTTTGTGGCAACATCAGTTTGATTGCATTGGGATGAACCACTGTGGATGTAAGCATAAAGAATATAAGTAGCAGGAAGATGATGTCGGTCATGGACGACATGTTGAAGCCTGCTTCTGCTTTATTTCTTCTTTTAAGTGCCATTGTTTCCCCTCGTTTTTATCGCTTAGTTAGCGGGTTCGTTAAGAATATCCATAAATTCTACGGTACGAGCTTCCATGTTGTTGACAACTGTGTCGACCTTGGAAGTAAGATAGTTGTAGGCGAAGAAGGCTACGATACCAACAATCAAACCGGCTACAGTGGTAACCATAGCTGTATAGATACCGTCTGCCAATGAAGTGACATCTACGTTGTTGCCAGCATTGGCCATGTTAAAGAAGGCTTGGATCATACCTGTAACGGTTCCTAAGAATCCAATCATTGGTCCTCCTCCTGCGATTGTGGCAAGAAGTGATAATCCACGTTCCAACTTACCAACTTCAATGTTTCCTACGTTTTCAATTGCTACCATCACATCATTCATGGGGCGACCTAAACGGGTGATGCCCTTTTCAATCATGCGAGAATAAGGAGTGTCTGTGTTTTTACACAATGTAAGTGCTGCCTCAATCTTTCCTTCATTGATGTAATCCTTGATCTTGTCCATGAAAGAAGGATCTTTTTCCGCTGCCTTACGAATGACGATAAGCCGTTCAACGAAAATATATACGGCTATGATGCAAAGCAATAATAGGGGAATCATAATCCATCCACCTCTTGTTGCCATGTCAAATAGGTTGAGGCTTGCTACTTCCACTTCTGCCTCTGCTGCTTGTAATAGTACCATTGTTATTTCTTTATTTTATTGCTACAAAAATAGCGTTGATAATCTTAAAAACAATTTAAAAACGAAAAAAATTCAATCATTTATATGTCTTGTTTGGACAAATGTAACAAAAATATACTTAGGTGGGTTCTATAAATTCATATTGTATTTGTTTAAAACAGTGAATTTATCGGACTCGCCTTATAAATTATAAATGAAGATTATGTCCCATTCTCTCCTTTTTGGTTCGAATGTATGTCATATTGTATTTGTTGGGTGTTATCTCGATGGGAACATTTTCCGTGATCTCTAATCCGTAACTTTCCAAACCAATTCGTTTGGTTGGATTGTTGGTCATCAATCGCATCTTTGACACACCTAATTCTCTAAGAATCTGGGCTCCGACACCATAGTCGCGCTCATCTGGTTGAAATCCCAAATGAACATTGGCATCAACTGTGTCATAACCATTCTCTTGCAATTTGTATGCTTTTATTTTGTTCATTAGTCCGATTCCTCGGCCTTCCTGATTCATATAGACAAGCACGCCTTTGCCTTCTGATTCAATGCGTCTCATTGCCTCTTCCAACTGTTCTCCGCATTCGCAACGAAGAGATCCGAAGATATCTCCTGTTGCACAGGATGAGTGTACGCGCACTAATATAGGCTCATCTTTTTCCCAAGATCCTTTGGTTAGGGCGATGTGTTCCTGTCCGTTGGATTTCTGTCTGAATGGAGTGAGCATGAAATCACCAAATTTTGTTGGGAGGTGAACCGTTTCCCCTTTCTCGATTAAGGATTCAGTCTTTATTCTGTAGGCGATTAAGTCCTTGATTGTGATTATCTTGATGCCAAATTGTTTTGCTTTTTCCACCAATTGAGGCATACGGGCCATTGTGCCGTCCTCATTCATGATCTCAATGAGTGCAGCAACGGGTTGTAATCCTGCTAATCGGGCTAAATCGACAGCAGCCTCGGTGTGGCCTGCACGACGTAATACGCCTTTTTCTTGCGCATATAGTGGGTTGATGTGACCTGGACGTCCAAATGTCTCTGATGTGGATTTAGGGTCTGCCAATGCTCGTATGGTTTCTGCTCGGTCGTGAGTGGAAACACCAGTGGTGCATCCTTCCAGTTTGTCAACTGTCACCGTGAATGGCGTTCCAAGCATGGAGGTGTTATTCATCACCTGTTTTTCCAACTTTAATGTTTCGCAACGAGAAAGAGTGACAGGCACGCACAATACACCTCGACCTTCTTTCAACATGAAGTTTACTTTCTCTTCTGTGATTAATTCTGCTGATGTGATAAAGTCACCTTCGTTTTCTCTGTCTTCGTCATCAACTACGATGAGGAATTTCCCTTGTTTGAAATCGGCGATCGCTTCCTCTATACTATTTAATTTATAGTCAGTCATTTGTAGTTTGTATATTAAGATTTTTTTTATTCTTTTTAGGTTTGATGCATCTCTTCAAGAACGATGTGATTGTAGTGATGTTCAATGTCCTATCTGTTGCCGCCATATAGGTTAAGAACATACCTAATGGGAATAGAATAAATGAACTAAGCCAGATTCCTTCCCAAACGAACCATACACCTTCTCTTGCCATCTTGTAGCCGGCATTGTCGATAATGTAATAGATGATGAAAAGGATGACGGATATAACCACAGGAAATCCCAATCCTCCTTTTCGAATGATGGCACCTAATGGAGCTCCGATAAAGAAGAAAATTAGACAAGCCAATGATAATGTGAATTTTCTATGGCGTTCGATGTCAAATCTGTGAATTCTTCTGTCGTCTCCTTCCACCACACTATGAATGAATGGAAGGTCCATTTGCATTCTGTTTATTTGATTTTCCGCCCGATTGATCATCTCTATTTGAACGGAGTGGGGATGTTTGGACAAAATCTTATCCAAGTTGTATACGGTGTAGTTTTTAACAGTGTCGGTTGTATAAATGCTTGGTGTGCTTAACAAGCCTCTGTCAAAAAAGTGGTTTTTGTACACTGCATAATAGGCTAGGTTCATACTATCTCGGTGATAAGCCATGGAGTCCATAGCCGTGGTGAGCTCGTTCAAATCTTTGCCTAGGTATCGGTTGGACATGATGGATTCGTCCACCTTGTTGAAGTTGGCGTCAAATTCAATTAAAATCTCTTTGTAGGAGTAGGTTTCTCTTCTGTAAGGAACGTTCTTGCTCGAATGGTTTTGATTCTTTAGGTTCTCAAAGGACTCTCCAGAGTAAAGGGACAATAAAAGACTGTTTTTGTCACTTGCCATGCGTAGTCGTCCGGAATCGGCAGCTAAAACGACAGAATTGTCAAATCCATTTGAGAAATCATATATCATGATGTCTTTGAGCAATTTTGTCTCCTTCTCCTTTTCTCGCACATATATGTGGTATCCATCAATTCCTTGATAGAAAGAACCTTCTGGGATCTCCACTTCAGGTGATTTCTGTCTCATGGAATAGAGTAGTGTCCATAGTTTTGTTTGAATCTTTGGCATGGTCATGTTCGAGTAGAAAAATGCGCCAACGCTGATGATGGAAATGAAGATGATGTACGGACGCATGATGCGAAACAACGAGATGCCTGCTGCTTTCATGGCAAGCAACTCCAACTTTTCTCCTAAATTACCAAAGGTGATAAGAGATGACAACAGAATGGCCAGTGGTAAGGCCATGGAAACCAATGATAAAGCGGCATAAAAAAAGAATTCAGCTAAGACTGAAATGCTTAATCCTTTTCCTACCATTTCATCCACATACTTCCAAAGAAATTGCATGAGAACGATAAAAAGACATACGAGGAACGTTGCAATAAATGTTCCCAAATAACTTTTTATCAAATAGGAATATAATCGTTTAATATGCATCTCTTTTTAAAAAATCGGTACAAAGTTAATGATTTTACTTTGTTTTACCTACATTCCGAGAGCTTTTTGAAGTTGTTCGATTTGTATATTCCACCAGTCGGTTAAATCTTTAAGGTCTTCGCTTGACTCGCTGAAATCTGTTATCGTTAGTGTTACGTCTTCTGAAATTTCAGATACACTTATTCTCATCTCAAAATAACAACGATTGTCTTCTTCGTCTTCCCAGCGATATCTGACGTGACTGTTTGCTTTGCTTAGAAGCATTTGTGCGCTTTGCTCGCTTCTGCCCCAATGAAATGTGAAAATATTCTCTTTTTCCTCTACTTTATCTGCAAACCAGCATGCCAACCCATCCGACGTGCTTAGTGCATTCCATAAAACGTTTTGGGAAACTTTCCCTAATACATATTCTAACTGAAAAATATCTTTCATAGGCACAAAGTTGTGTTTCTTTTAAAGTTCAGCAAAAAAGCGGAAATAAAGCCCTTGCCTGTTTTTGAAATTTTTTCGCAAGATAATTAAAATTTCTGTAGAAACCGAAACGTATGCTAGAAATTATCAAAATAGTTATTAACATGCTCGGAAATGGCAATGCATTCCATTTCAATCAACCAGGTTGGACGACATACAGGGGCAATGACGAAGAGTTTGGGTACATGTTGGAAGTTTGTTGTGGAGAATAGTTTCGCAACTGTTTCATAATCTGCGTAGTCTCTTAGATAGACCAACGCAACAGCCACATCGTCTGTTGTGGCTTCTCCTTCTCTCAAAAGTGCATTCACGTTCTCAATCATTCGAACGGTTTGCTTTTCAATGTCATTTTCATGCATCACCTCTCCCTTATTGTTGATGCTGGCGGTTCCCGAGATGTATAAATGGTCTCTGTCTCCATATTTTACCCTTACGCCTCGCTCAAATGTAACCCCATATTCATACGTGGGATTGAGGTATTCCTTGGCATGTAGATATTGTTGTTGATTCTTTTGAAGTCCTTTCACGGCATAGGCATCAAATAGAACCTTTGATGCTGGATTGGCGCTTCTCCCTTCTATACCTGTACTTGCAATATAGTGTGTCTGTGCTGTTAGTCCGATTGTGGCGAAATTTTCTCTTCGTCCGACTACAACTCCCTGATAGTTCACATCAATGTTTTGAACGAAAAACCATGTGCGTACGCAATCGTTGGCGAAATGAAGTCCCTCTTGCTGTAGCGACAATTGATAGGATTGGAGGAGTTGATGTGTTTGCAATTTCGAATCTCCTTCAGTCAGGCTTTGATTTCCAATCCAATAATGTGTGTATCCATTGTGCTGAATGGTATGGAAAGGCCCCTTCGAAATGCATGTTTGCCCAATCACGTCATAGCACCAAAGGGAGATCTTGGTGTTGGGAACAAGTGGGGGCTGTTGCACAATGCTTATAGCGCATTGACAGAAATCTTCTCCTTTGATAAGTGCTGCTTGATTGGCGGCATCTGAAATGAAGAAACGAAGGAACAATGTGCTTCCGTCACTTCTCTTTTCATGACGCCATTCGGCAAATGCTTCTTTTAGTCTTCGCAACTGATTTTCAAAAGCGTTTTCTCCTTCTCGACAAGGTACAGGCTCTTCTTGAATGGGGGTAAATAGAGAGTGAATCTCTTGGATACCTCCATTGGCAGGTTGAAATATTGAACTTTTCCTTGCTACTTTTGAAGATTGATATTGGACTTCTTTTGAAATCATAGATGAACCTATTTTACTTGCAAAGGTAATAATTTATTTGTTGAATACTCCTAAAACACCTTCTCTTATTTATGAACGCGTCCTTCGTTCTTTGCTGCAAAATCTTTCCAACTGCTGAATTTCTTTGTTCTCAGGGGCGAGTTCGTCTCGTAAAAGTGACATAGTGCTACACCTAAGGCGTCTGTGGCATCTAATTTCGTCTCTAAATCTTCCTTAGGAATTTTCAGAATCTGCTCAAGCATTTTTGATACTTGTTCTTTTGAAGCGGCTCCATTGCCGGTGATGGCTTGTTTAATCTTCAATGGCGCATATTCTGCTATGGGTAAATCTCGCTGAAGTGCGGCTGCTATGGCAACACCTTGCGCTCTTCCCAGTTTCAGCATGGATTGTACGTTTTTCCCAAAGAATTGTGCTTCGATGGCAAATTCGTCCGGCAAATATTGCTCAATGAGTTGGATGGTTTTATTGTATATGGATTTTAGTTTTAGATAGGTGTCTTCTGTCTTGCGAATGTCAAGGATTCCCATTGCTACATAGGTGGCCTTTTTCCCCACTACTTGTACGACCCCGTATCCCATGACATTGGTTCCTGGGTCTATACCTAATATGATACGCTCTGTATTTTGGGTGTTGCTTTCCATTTCAAGTACTACAATTCGTATTGTTTAAGGTAGGTGCAGAAGAATAAAACACGTTCTCCAAATGTGTTACTGACCTCTGTTTCCATCTTCGTAAGATGGTGTTTCTTAAATTCATTCATTTCAGAGATGGATTCTGCCTCTAATTGAAATGAATAGGATATGCCATCTTTCTCATCCGTTAACACCTTGAATAGTCGAATGTTAGAGATGAATCCCGTTGCTTTTATCTCGGGCGTGAGTTCGGATGAAAGCCAGTATAGAAATCGTTTTTCTACCTCGGGTGCAACTAAATATGTCGTGTTGAATAGTATCATAGTGCAAAAATAACTACCTTTGTTCAAAATAAAAAATATGAACGAACTGATTTCTTTGTTTTATCGTCTTACGGGCGAAACTCCAACTTGTCATCTCCTGAAAGGAGAGGGCTCTAACCGTCAGTATTATAGATTAGTATCTCCGTCACAATCCTTGATTGGTGTGAAAGGAGAATCGGTAGTTGAAAATCACACCTTCTTGGTGATGGCGAAGCATTTCGAGACGAAGGGGTTGAACACCCCTTGTGTTTTGGCTGCTTCTGACGACGAGTTGTATTATTTGCAGGAGGATTTGGGTGATGAGTCGCTGTTTCATGCAATTGCAGATTCGATTCAGAGTCGTTCTTATTCGAGTGAGGCGCTTGCCTTGTTGAAAAAAACTATGTCGAAATTGGCTGATTTCCAATTTAAAGCTGCAGAGGGGTTTGATTTCTCTGTTTGCTATCCGATACCATCCATGGATCGTCAGTCTATTTTATGGGATTTAAACTACTTCAAGTATTGTTATCTGAAGTTGGCTCATATCGATTTTCTGGAGTTGGATTTGGAAAGGGATTTTCAATTGTTGACAGATGATTTGTTACAATATGATAGTCAGACGTTCTTGTATCGTGATTTTCAGTCTCGCAATGTGATGGTAAAAGAGGGGGAACCTTACTTCATTGATTTTCAAGGGGGACGAAAGGGGCCTATCTTCTATGATGTAGCTTCTTTTGTTTGGCAGGCAAAGGCTAATTATCCCAAGGAGATAAAAAAAGAATTAATTGGTGCTTACATAGAATCACTTAGGAAATATCAGCAAGTGGATGAGAAGCTGTTTTATTCTGCTTTAGGTTTGTTCGTTCTTTTCCGCTTGATTCAGGTTTTAGGTGCATATGGATACAGAGGTTTGTATGAAAGAAAATCTCATTTTTTGGAAAGCATACCATTCGCACTGACGAATGTGAAGGAGTTGTTGGAAGAGAATGATTTTAGCAGATATCCGTATTTAATCTCTTTGTTGCAGAAAATGTCGGAACAGGTGCAGGTAAAGTCTACTGCATCGCTTGATCCATCGAAATTAACCGTAAAGGTGTATAGTTTCTCCTACAAGAAAGGCATTCCAGATGATGATTCAGGTAATGGGGGTGGCTATGTGTTTGACTGTCGTGGCGTTCATAATCCGGGCAGGTATGATGAATATAAATCATTGACAGGGCTAGATCAACCTGTTATTGATTTTCTGGAAAAGGATGGGGAGATATTGAAATTCCTAGAGTCGGTTTATGCATTGGCAGATGCTCATGTACTTCGTTATATAGAGCGTGGTTTCACCTCGTTGATGTTCTCCTTCGGATGTACAGGAGGACAGCATCGTTCTGTTTATTCTGCACAACATGTGGCAGAACATATTGCTCGTAAGTTTGGTGTGCGGGTCTTGCTTTGCCACAGAGAGCGTGGCATAGAACAGGTGCTTTGAAAAATAGTATGATTACTCTTCGGGTGCGCCCTTCTTCAAAATGAGCGTGGTAGCACCTAGTGTGATGATTTCACCATCTTCTACGATGCGTTTCTCCTTTTTTTGAAGTATCTCATTCATGACAAAAGTGCCAACAAGACTGTCATAATCTTCCACTTTATGGATGATTTCCCCCTTCTTGTTTATTTCCACATGGATGATGCAGTGTTTCCTGTCCATACTCATATCTCCTGTGTCGATGGGTGACGAGACCACTGTGCCAGGACATCTCCTGCCCAATAGATTCTCTCCCAATTGTAATGGAATAATCTGTTTTTCGCAAAACACGTTCTCTATCACGATGACATGTCCGTATGTGTAATCAATGTTTTGTTTCTCCTCTTTCGATTTGAATTTCACACTGAAGTTCTTCCCGCAATTTTCACAATGTAAAATCAGGGAAGCTCCTGGCTCGATTCTACTCTCTTCGAATCGTACGAATTCTTCGCATTTAGGACAACGTATTTTTCTCATGACAGATGTATTGTATGGAGTGGGGAATATAGAGCGTATCTTTATATTTTACCAGCCTCTTTTAATTTTTGAAAATCCAGTTCGAAGTTGGGGGTAAAAACATCTTTCCCTAGCTTCTCTTCAATTTCTGAGATTTTCCAGAAGCGACCATCCACTACTTCAGAGTGGTCTGGTTGAGGCTCCTTATCGTAGACGATGGTATGGACATATATCATCTCTCGTTCTCTAGGACTCTCCCAGATATAATTGAAAAGTCTCTCTGGCTGGATGTCGGTTAGACCTAATTCTTCACGGGCTTCACGAAGAAGAGCTATGTCAACGCTCTCTCCGAAGTCTATGTGTCCGCCGACTGCCGTATCCCATTTGCCAGGTTGGATGTCTTTCCAGTCGGCTCTTTTTTGCAGATATAGGTCTCCTGCAGCGTTGAAAACATGCAGATGGACAGCAGCGTGAAGTAATTTAGACCCATTGTGACACTCTTGTCGGGTGGCACGGTCGATCACGTTACCCTCTTCGTCAATAACTGGGAAATATTCGATCATAGGATGTATTGTTATATTATTATACCAATCTCATTGGAATACCTTCGTTGGAAAGATATTTTTTCAAATCGGGTATGGCAATCTCATGAAAATGGAAGATGGAAGCAGCGAGGGCAGCGTCAGCCTTTCCTTGTTCGAACACATCTTTGAAGTGTTCCATCTTGCCAGCACCACCAGAGGCGATAACAGGAATGGATAGTGATTCGGATAGACGAGCTAATGCTTCATTGGCAAATCCTTGTTTTACGCCATCGTGATTCATGCTAGTAAAAAGGATCTCTCCCGCGCCTCTCTCTTGTGCCTCTTTGGCCCATGAGAAGAGTTTCTTTTCTGTTGCGATGCGCCCACCATTGAGGTAGCAAGTCCACTCTCCACTTTCATCTAATTTGGCATCGATGGCAACGGTACAGACTTGACATCCGAAGTTCTTCGCCACGTCAGAGATCAAATCAGGATTTTTGATGGCGGCTGAGTTGATGGAGACTTTATCGGCTCCCGCACCCAATAGTTTGTCCACGTCGCTTAGTTCATGGATTCCTCCACCCACGGTGAAAGGAATGCTGATGTTTTGTGCAATTCGACGAACGAGGTCGACGAATGTCTTTCTTCCTTCATGAGAAGCGGTGATATCGAGGAATACGAGTTCGTCAGCCCCTTGGCGACTATATTCGGCACCAAGTTCAACGGGATCCCCCACATTGCGAATGTTGACGAAGTTGATTCCCTTTACGGTTTGTCCATCTTTAATATCCAGACAAGGTATGATTCGTTTGGCTAACATAGGTTCAAAAAGTTTTTAAGTATGATTTCCCCCATGGAACCGCTTTTTTCTGGGTGAAATTGAACGGCATAAAAATTATCTTTTTGTAAAGCAGCACTGTAAGGGTGCATATAATCGGTGGTGGCAATCGTATTGCTTCCTAATGTTGCATAATAACTATGAACATAATAGAAGTAAGGATTGTCAGGAAGGCCTTCGAATAGTGTGCTTTTGAGGTTATGAATCGTATTCCATCCCATGTGAGGCACCTTGTTGATTTGTGCGTTGGGAATGAATCGTTTCACCTCTTCGTCAAAGATGCCTAAACATTCCACTTTCCCGTTGGCTGCCTCTTCGGATGACTGACACATCAGTTGCATACCGATACAGATGCCAAGAGTGGGCTGACTAAGACCTTTGATGACTTTGTCCAACGAATGCTCCTTGAGGTATTTCATGGTTGTTTCGGCTTCACCGACGCCAGGAAATATTACTTTGTCTGCTTTCTGTATCTTTTCAATGTCTCCCGTGATTTCAGCGTTTACGCCTAATCTTCTAAGAGCATAGTCAACAGAAAAGATATTGCCAGCATTGTATTTTATAATGACAACGTTCATCTTATTTATTGTTTCAATAAGTAGGATTTGAATGTTTCGAAATCTTTTGGTAATTCGATGCTTTGTTTCTTTCCTTTCATAAACTCTTGAAGTTTCTGAGGAATAACAACTGGTTCGCCAATGATTCCTTCTACTGTATCTTTGAATTTAGCTGGGTGGGCAGTCTCTAAGAAAACACCTGTCTCATTAGGCTTCAACATTTCAGATAATGCACGGTAACCCACAGCACCATGAGGATCGAGAAGGTATTTGTGTTCTTTGTAGCACTTCTTGAGAGTCTCTCTGATTTGATCGTCTGTGTAGGTGCAGCCAGAGATGTCTTCGCAGATGGCTTTGTGAGAACCATATAGGGCGAGGACGCGTGCGAAGTTGCTAGGATCTCCCACATCCATTGCGTTGGCGATAGTTTGAACGGAAGCTTTTGGTTTGTATTCTCCCGTTTGTAAATATTGATAGAAGATGTCGTTGCGGTTGTTGGCTGCGATGAAACGACTAACAGGCATACCCATGCGTTTGCCGAATAGACCTGCAGTGATATTTCCAAAATTGCCGGATGGCACGCAAATGACGATATCTTTTTTGATGCCTAGTTTATGCAATTGAGCCACTGCATAGAAGTAGTAGAATGCTTGAGGAAGGAAACGTGCCACATTTATGGAGTTGGCAGAGGTTAGTTTCATGTGAGCATTCAACTCTTTATCCATGAAAGCAGATTTAACAAGAGCTTGACAGTCGTCGAAAACGCCATCGATTTCTAATGCAGTGATATTCTCTCCGAGGGTGGTGAACTGACACTCTTGAATAGGACTTACCTTTCCTTTTGGATATAATACATAGACATGGATACCATTCACGCCAAGGAAGCCATTGGCTACAGCAGAACCAGTATCGCCGGAAGTGGCAACGAGTACGTTCACCTCTTTTTGACCCTCTTTTTTGATAAAATAGCCTAAAAGGCGGGACATGAATCTTGCGCCTACATCTTTGAATGCAAGGGTAGGACCATGGAATAGTTCCAAACTATATATGTTGTCATTGACGTGAACAAGAGGCACGTCGAAGCTTAATGTGTCGTAAACAATCTTTTTTAAGGATTCAGCATCAACATCGTCGCCGAAAAAAGCATCGGCTACTGTATATGCGATTTCTTGAAAAGATAGATCTTTCATCTTGTCGAAGAAAGATGCTGGTAGTTGTTTGATGACTTCAGGCATGAATAAGCCTCTGTCGGAAGCCAATCCTTTCACCACAGCCTCTTGAAGTGTGGCTTTGTCGGCTTTTTGGTTGGTACTGTAGTACTTCATATTGTTAATTTGTTATTTTGCAAAATAGTTTTGCAAAGATAGGAATCTTAATTAAGATTTACGGAGATTTCACAAAATTACTTTGATGAGGGGAGTGAAGATTATGAAATTTGAGAGGAATGGTAAACGATTGATGGAATGAAAAAAAGTGGAGGTAACCTTGATGGTTACCTCCACTTAAGATATACAGTGAATATTTAGTCTAAGCTAGTTTATTTCACTTGTAATTTTTTAACAGTTGACTTACCGTCTGCAGTTTGAATCTTAACTGAGTATACACCTGCAGGTAAAGAGATCTGGATTGACTCGAAGTTGCTATCTTCAGAGAGAAGGATTTGACCCATCATATTGAAGATTGTAACATTTTCGATTGCTACAGAGCTATTAACGCTGAAGTAGTTCTCTGCTGGGTTTGGAGCCAATACAATGACTTGTTGGTCAGCTGAGTTAAGTTCAACGCCGTTGCCACCGTTGCATTTGATAGTAACTCTATACAATTTGCAATCTTTAAATTCGTCGATAGTTGTCTCTTCTGTATAAGTTTGATTGTTGTAAGAGTTTCCGTCAACTGTCAATTCTGTGATATCAGGAGTTGGTTTCCAAATTTTGAAGTTTCCAGACAAGTGAAGCATTGCCAAGTAGTGAACCAAACCGTCGTAGTAACGGTATTGACCTGTCATCAAGCTACCATCCCAAGCTTTCTTCAAATTAGTCTTGATCTTAGATTCGTAACTTGG